>Ga0315903_10002564_pt1 | contig 26419 bp, 17 predicted proteins | sample LakEriMetagenome_7_FD_203524 | JGI IMG/M metagenome (GOLD analysis project Ga0315903, IMG submission 203524) | Freshwater fungal communities from buoy surface, Lake Erie, Ohio, United States - Buoy 2 MA119 | ecosystem: Environmental > Aquatic > Freshwater > Lake | place: USA: Lake Erie, Ohio... | reverse complement strand
AACTTGTCAAAACATTCATACTCACTTCAGGATAATGAAAAGTTGAAGATAAAATGCCGGGTTTGACCTCTGTTGTAATTCTTGCTTTCACATCAATTTTCCCTCTTGCACTTTCCACGCAAACCATGTCGCCATCTGCAATTAAATATTTTGTTGCATCTTCCGGATTCATCATAAGCGTGTCGGTCAACAATATTTCAGCATTACCAGTACGTCTAGTTTGTGCACCGCAATTGTAATGTTCCAATTCGCGATTCGTAGTGAGTATTAAAGGAAAATCTTTTTTATTATCTTGTAATTCCGATGACTCAACCCATGTTGCTTTTTTAAATTGCCCTTTCCCGATTTTAAACGATTCAGTATGCAATATTTCTGTATCGCTGCCATCTTTCATAACAGGCCACTGCTTGCCGTTGTCTCCTAGTTCATCCCATTTTACTCCTGCGAAAAAAGGAACAATTTGAGAAATTTCTTCTAATAAATATTTAGGATTATAATCGGGTTCATTCGCTCCCATTTTATTCATGATGTCAACTATAATTTGACCATCTTGCTTTGTGCCAGCAATTGGTTCTACTACTTTATTCACTCGTTGTATACGTCTTTCACCGTTGGTAAATGTGCCACTCTTTTCTAAAAATGATGCAGCTGGCAAAACCACATGGGCCATTTTAGCGGTTTCCGTCATAAACAATTCTTGCACAACTAATAAATCAAGTTGTTCTAAAGCTGCTTTTACATGATTGGTATTAGGATCTGTTTGCACATTATCTTCACCCATGAGCCATAAGGCTTTAAAATTTCCTGCTAAGGCTGCATCATACATTTGCGGAATTTTCAATCCTATATAATTAGGCAGCTTTGCACCATAAAATTGTTCATATAATTGATGGTACTCCGGATTTGTTACGTCGTAATATCCAGCTCCTTGATGTGGTTGGCATCCCATATCTGCCGCGCCTTGCACATTGTTTTGTCCACGCAATGGATTCACACCAACACCTCTTCTTCCAATATTTCCAGTTATCATGGCTAAATCAGCAATTAACATCACCGTATAAGTGCCTTGCATATGTTCAGTAACACCTAAGCCGTGAAAACTCATCGCATTCTTGGCATTCGCATAAGCCATTGCTGCATCACGAACTAATTTTTTATCAACGCCAGTAATTTTCTCCATTTCATTCATGTCCATAGACATTACATGATTTTTAAAGTCTTCATATCCGTCTGTTCGCCTTTCTATAAAATCGTAGTCTTCAAGTTTCTCTTGTATAATGAAGTACAACATCATATTCAGTAAGGCAACGTTGGTACCCGGTTTCAGTTGTAAATGGTAAGTTGCATAATTAGCCAATTCAGTTCTTCGTGGGTCGATTACAATTGTTGTTTTGCCTTTCATGGCAAACTGTTTCATTTTTGCACCTGTTACGGGATGTCCATCAGTGGGGTTAGCGCCAATCACCATAATAGCATCTGTAAACTTCAGATCTTCAATAGAATTAGTGGCTGCACCCGTGCCGAAAGTACGTTGCATGCCTAAGGCAGTTGGCGAATGACATACTCGAGCACAACTATCAATGTTATTTGTACCAATCGTTGTACGAATAAATTTCTGCATTAAATAGTTCTCTTCATTTGTGCAGCGCGCTGATGAAATACCACCTATTGCATCTGCACCATACTTACTTTTTATACTTATCAACTCACTTGCAATAAAATCATACGCTTCATCCCAAGTAGTAGTTTCAAATTTGCCGTTTCTTTTTATGAGTGGCGCACGTAGTCTATCTTCATGATTGTAAAATTTAAACGCAAACCTTCCTTTCAAACATGTATGACCTGCATTTACTTCTGCATCATAAGGTGCTTGTATGCTTTTAATTTCTCCATTCACTGTTGACACTTCTAGGTTGCAACCAACGCCGCAATACGTGCATACTGTTCTTGTTTTCTCTTTTGCTACGATACTTTTACTTTCAAACACATCACTGATAGCACTTGTTGGACATGCCTGCGCGCAGGCACCACAACTCACACAATCGCTTTCAAAAAAAGTTTGGTTTGATCCTTTTATTATGTGCGAATCAAAACCTCGTCCTGCCATACTTAATACAAACTGTCCTTGCACTTCATCACAAGCTCGAACACAACGAAAGCAATTTATACACTTACTCATGTCTGAGGTCATATAAGGATGACTCAAATCTTTTTTTCTATCTAAATGATTCTTACCTTCAGGATATCGAACATCTCTTACACCCACCTGTGCCGCAACAGTTTGTAACTCACAATTATTATTTACCTCACACGTAAGACAATCTAGAGGATGATCTGTAAGAACTAATTCAATAATATTCTTCCTCAACTTCTGAATTCTTTTACTTGTTGGATAAATATAAGTTCCAGCAGTTACGGGTGTATGGCACGAAGCCATTGCTTTTGAATTTCCGTTTTGAACTAAAGCCACATCCACACTACAAATTCGACAGCTACCAAAAGGATCAAGATTAGGAGCATCACACAAAGTAGGAACTAAATTTTCACCTAATGTTCTTTTAATTAAACTTAAAATGCTTTCGCCTGGAATAAACTCAAATGGTACATCATTAATGTAGGCCGTATTGACTTTAATTGTTGTTTGCGCATTAATTTCCTTCATAGGTCGTGAAACTTCAAACATAAGAGACATTTTTAATACAATAAAGTTAAACAAAATAAGTTAATCGAAGACACATTATGGCAATTCATACTGCCCATTTGAATGTGTTCTATTTGACAACTCGGGTTGTCCAATCTTAATGAATGCATCTTCGTAGTATTTACGAGCTCGCCTATTCAACTATAATAAGTTTCAATATTTTGCTAACACGCTGCCATTCACAATTATCTTCATTTGATCTTAATCTTTAAATTTAGCTTTTAACTTCATTTGATATCTTTTACTAAAATCAAACTTCAAATACACATTGCCTTTTCGGAATCGACTCTATGAAAAGATAATCTGTACGCAGCATGTCAGTTTAATGGCACTAAACTATTTTTTTGTGTAATACAAAGCGAATATCTGCCCAGTCTGTTTTAGCTTCAACCATCGTGCAAATACCATTTGAATAGGTGTAACTAGTTCTATTTCCATTGGGCAACTCTAACATATATTTTCTATTCCCAATTGACTTTACGGGTACCATTTTCTGAAAATTCTCCGAAAAAACAAATGGAATATTTGTAGGTTCAAAGTAATATAAGGAAGCTGTGCTGTAATAAATAAATTGATTTTGTATCGTAACATCCTTGTTTTTATTTGTCATATAATAAGCACTCCCATTCCATGTTGTAGAATTATTTACACGAACCATTCCATTTAGAGTTCGATAAAGTTGTGCGGTTTGCAATCTGTTTCCATGATAGCTAACTTTCATGTTATCCGTTACTTTGATGGTCAGAAGCATATTAACCTTTACGATTGAATGCGATGTAAACTCTGTAATATCATTTGATTTAACTCTGTCTATTCTAAATTCGCCAACAATCTCATTCCCTTTCATAACCTTATAAATCAACGCTTCAGCATTTAAATAGAAACTTGAACAAGTTAGCAATACCAAGATGGGCAACATGGATAGAGTAATTAAATTCTTGTTTATATCGTTCATGATGTTGATCGTTATTCTTACTAGGTTTTTTGTATGCATAAATATAGGCAACAAGTTAAGGTATTATACTAATATAACTCTTTATAACTTGATTTTTTTATACAAGCAAGCGCCTAAAATTTAAGTAATTTATAATTTATGCCCTATTTCGAATGATTTCGAAGTGTAAATCTTATAACCAAGAATAATTTGTTAAGCAAAGTAAAAATTGAACAAAGCCTCATCAATAAAATACTCTTTGCACAGATTTATAAGTTATCAAGGAGAATATTATTTTGCTTAATTCACCCATGCCTTTTCTTCCTGTCGAACATGTTTTACTTCGACTTGTAAATGATACTTTTCTTGCAAATATGTTGCGATCACGTCAGCACAATATACCGAACGATGTTGTCCGCCTGTGCAACCAAAGCTAATCATTAAACTATCAAATCCACGTTGCAAATAATCTTCAATACTAATATCAATTACTTGTTTGACACCTTGTAAAAAATCATGAACCTTAGTTTTTGTTTCTAAAAATTCAATCACAGGCGCATCTCTACCAGTCAATTTTTTATACTCTTCAAATCTGCCCGGATTGAGTACACCTCTGCAATCAAAAACAAAACCACCACCATTATCGCTTTCATCTTTAGGAATACCTCCTATTTTATAAGAAAAACTTTGCACTAATACTTTCAATTTTGTATTCCCATTTGCTTGAGGAATTTGATAACTCTCAATAAGATTAACATGTGTAATTATCTGTAATAAACTATGCAATATTGGATAATCGTTTAAATTATAAAGCTTCAACCATGTGGCTATATTTTGCAAACCATGTGGAATACTACTCAAGAAATGCGGCCGCCTTTCAATCAAGCCCCGCAAGCCATAAGCACCTAGTACTTGTAACAAGCGTACCAATAGTAAGTATGAATATTGTCTGTCAAATTTAACTTCATCTATGCCGATGTATTGCTTCACTTCTGATTTATAATATGCATATAAATCATTTTTCCACGCGAGTGGCAACTCTGCTTTTGCTTGCCACAATAAAGAGGCAACATCATACTGTAAAGGACCTTTCATTCCGCCTTGAAAGTCTATGAAGTAACACCTATTCTCCTGAATCATAATATTTCGTCCTTGAAAATCCCGAAACATAAAAAAAAGCTCTTCAATATTTCCAACTGCATGGCTTAAATTATCTAATTCTTGCTGCAATGCTTGTTTATCATAGTCTATTTTTTGAAAGTCTAAAAAATAATATTTAAAATAATTCAAATCTGCTAATGCCATTTGGGCATCAAATTGCTTAGCTGCAAAACACTTTCCATAATCTATATCTGCACTTGCTTTAATTTGCATCTCAGCCAATTTTTGCAAAATGCCTTGATATAACTCATATACTTTTTCTGAATGGCCTTCTTGTATAATAAGATCAAGCAGCGTTATATGCCCTAAATCGTTTAGGATATATTTTGTTCGATCTTCACTAATATAAAATACTTGTGGTACTGGGATATTCTTTTGGTAAAAAAAATGCGAGAAGTAGAAAAAAGATTCATTCTCATTAATATTACTATTCTCGCAAGCGATATAACTCCCTGCTTTTGTTACTATGCGATAATACTGTCGGTTAGAGCCTGCTCGCATTAATGCAGCTGTACTTATAATTTGCTTTGAACCTAATTCTTTCTCAATGAATGATTGCATGCAGCAAATATACTTTGGCTAGTTTGTTTAAAAAAAGCTCTCTTTCGAGAGCTCATTTTATTATCACACAATAAACCTAATTAATGTTGAATCACAGTTTTTCTTACAAATCGCTTTTCTGAATTTCGTATTTCTAGGATATAAATTCCTTCAGGCAAGTTTGAAGTGTTTACTTCAAAAGCCGTGTTGGAAGCTAATTAATTTTTAGCCGCACATTGTCCTTTTGAATTAAATATTGATTACGTAGGTGTTTAAATCAACACGAGCGATTCAATATGTAATTTATCAGAAGGTAACATTGGGAACAACTGCATATTACTATCTGTAATTCTCGCAACACTATTTGACTCATCAAGTTGGCTAGAAATTCTACTACAACCACTCGATTCAAGTATTGAGTTTGGGAAAGCACCATAAGCAAATATGTGCGTGCGGTCAGGGCTTTTTAACTAACTAGTATCCTAAAACATGCAAACAGCTGCAAGACTTTGGATTAGAATAGGTGTTGAACTGAAGTTAACATTCAACTTTCTAAAGTCTGCGTTCAACACGGCAATTTGAGATTGAACTTGCGCATCACTTATATTTTGAGTTGCTGTATTGTTGACAACATGAACAACCACTGGAATTTGAACGGTATTTCCTTTTGCTTTCATGTAAGCTTGTGTTTCTGACTCAATCAATCTCTGCGCTTCGCAAATTCAGGATCGTTATCCAACATTTCTTATAAATGTTCTGCTGAATTGCAATTTCGATGTTCACCTTGATCCTGACTTTTTACTGATAGAGCAAGGCATGATAAGATGAAAAGTTGTAAATTTTTTTTATGATATATTTTTTTAGTGATTTTATATATATGAAATCACATAGCATTCCAAAACACTGATAATTAGCATTTTAGAGCTTTACAATGCTATTACATAGATTGCACCGAAGTGTACATTGCTTCAATGATAGCTACCACATCTTTCCCCTCTTCGGCATTGGTCATAATTACATCTTTACCTTGGAGGGTTTTTATTACATTGTCAATTACCTTATCGTGATTACTCATACTACCCTGGTATTTACCATAGTCATTCGATTTGGCTTGTATCTGAATAGGAGGCAATGATATATCTTGAATATTTTGATACTCGATTGTATTTAAATATTGTCCACCAATTTTTACAGTTCCTTTTTCTGCTAAAATCGTAATAGCTCCTTCCATGTTCTTTTCAAATGCGCACGTTGAAAAATTGAAATTTACCAAGGCATCATTTTCTGTATGCATAACAAATGAGCCTGTATCTTCAATTTCGGTGTATGGATGTTGGAAGTTTTTCACACAGCCTGCATTGACTTCTACCTTGCCAAATAAATAATACAGAATATCTACAAAATGGCTAAACTGAGTAAACAAGCAACCCCCATCTAATAATTTTTTTCCTCGCCAATTGCTTTCCAAATAATATGCTTCATTTCGATTCCAAAAACAATTTACTTGCACAAAAAGTATTTTACCTAAGCTTTGATTTGAAAGTAGTTTTTTGACTTGTTGAACAGGTTCGTTATATCTATTTTGTTTTACTACGAAAATAGTTCTCTTGCATTGTTCAGCAACTTTAATCATACTCTCGCTCTCCTTTGTACTTAAACTCATGGGCTTTTCGCAAACTACATGGCAGCCTGCCTGCAACGATTTTATTGTGTGCTCGCAATGCAAATAGTTTGGGGTGCATATATTCAAAATATCTAACTTTTCATGCGCAAACATTTCTTCTAATGATTGATAAAAAGAAGTTTCGCGTAGGAAGACTTCGCTAGATTCTTTCAAATCGCAATATGCAACTAATTCAGCCTCGGGATGCTGGATAATATGCTCAGCATGTCGCTTGCCAATATTTCCCATACCTACTATTCCAAACTTCATTATTCTATTTTTTTATTAATCATTAAAGTGTCAGCATCAGTCAAGTGCAATATACCATCATCTAGCATAAATCTTATTATACGCCTTGCCTCCCCTTGTTTAATACTCGAAAATTTTGCCATGATATGATGTATTGTTGTGGTTGAGTTGATCTCCACAGATTCGAGTATAGTTTGTTTTATTTCTTCGAAAGTTTTTTTGCTGCTTGTGATATTCTTTCTTAGGCAATTATCACAAATACCGCAATCTTCTTTTGTTTGCTCCCCAAAATAATTTACTAAAGTGTTCAATCGACATGATTTATTTTCTTCAGCAAAATTTTTCATAAACGCAATGCGCTCTTCATGCTGCCTTCTCAAACGTTCTTGTAATTGCATGTCAATGCTAAGATGCGAAGCAATAACTCTATCGTGTAAAAATGTAAGTTTAGGAGTTTGATTGGGTCTTATGTATTCAATCAATTTAAGATTATGCATTTTACTTAATATATCACTTACATAATCAACTGCTACAGATAATTTTTGTGCAATTTGGAACTCATTAATTTTAGTTGGGTGATGGAATAAACTATTGTATAAACGAAGACATTGTTTAATCACTTCATCCATCTCAGGATACATTTTTTCTATTTCTTGGAGCGTAAATTTATCGGCAAGAATTTGTATTTGCGCACTTTGCTGAAACCCATCATTTAATTGCCAAAAACCTTGTTGAGCAAGTACCTGAATACCAGCATATGCTTCTAGTGTATTGAGTTTGAAAGCTCGACAAAAATCACTCATGTTAAAATCGAAAACTTCTAATTCAGTATTTCCAATACCTGCTCCTACGTAATTGCATACAGCTTGATAAACTTCCTGAATTTTTTGAATACTTGGAAATTTTAAAACTGAATCGCTCATCATTTTATGAAGGTCTTGTTCACTATAAAGTACAATCGCATAGGACTTATGATTATCACGTCCTGCCCTTCCTATTTCTTGGTAATAGGCTTCTGGACTCTCAGGCAAATCATAATGAATTACACATCTTACATCTGACTTGTGTATACCCATACCAAACGCATTAGTACATGACATGATGCGGGTTTCATTATTTATCCAAGCATTCTGTTTCAATTCTCTTTCGACACTTGACAAACCTGCATGATAGAAATTTGCTTGCAAACCAATAGCACATAAAGCATCACTCACCTCTTTGGTTCGCAATCTGCTTCGGCAATAAACCAATGCTGAACCTTTAACTTTTTGAAGTATATCGCATATTTTTTTAAGCTTATAGCTTTCTGATAAACAACTTATCGAAATATTTTTACGTTGAAAAGAGCCAATGAATTTTTTTGCTGTCGAAATTTCCAATTTTTCAATAATATCATCTTGAACTTTTGGTGTTGCACTTGCCGTGAGTGCTATGATGGGGACATCGAGTAATATTTTCTTTATTTCTGCAATACGCAAATAAGGAGGCCGAAAATCATAACCCCATTGCGAAATACAATGCGCCTCATCAACCGCAATTAATCGAATATTCCAATTTGGCAAATAGTCTTTCAATAATTGCGTTTGTAATCTTTCAGGTGATAGGAAAATAAATTTATAATCTCCCGTTGTCATTTCCGCAAAAGCAGCTTCAACTTCCTTTTGATTTAATCCACTATGAACGTATAAACTAGCAATGCCTTTCTCGTTTAAATCTCTGTGCTGATCTTGCATGAGGGCGATTAGTGGCGAAATAACTAAACAAGCACCATCTAGTAAAATAGTTGGCAATTGGTAACATAACGATTTACCACCACCTGTTGGCAATATGGCAAGCACATCATTCTCCTGTAATACTTCGAAAATAATTTCTTCTTGTAAATCACGAAATGAATCATAGTGCCAATATTGCTGTAAAACGGAAAGCGGAGTCATTTGGGAAATACCCGAAATTATATTAAATCTATTTAATAAATGACTCTAAACACTTATTAAATTTAGAAGAATTCATATCAAAATTGCAGTCATGAGGGGAAATTCAAAAATAGAGGTCGCCCACCTTTTCCAACACAAGTAACTATCAATTCATACTTCATATTTGAGTATGATAATGAAATAACTTAGTTTTGAAACCTATCTTATTAGAACAGGAATTTATACCATGAATGAAGAAAAACATATCAATTTTATAGAAGAAATTATTGAAGCCGATATTGCAAATGGCAAACACGAAGGTCGTGTGCACACTCGATTCCCTCCTGAACCTAATGGTTATTTACACATTGGACATTCAAAAGCCATATGTTTGAATTTTGGCTTAGCAAAAAAATATAATGGGAAATGTAATTTGCGTTTCGATGATACCAACCCTGAAAAAGAAGAAGTTGAGTACGTTACGAGTATCAAAGAAGATATTCAATGGCTAGGTTTTAGTTGGGATAACGAACTTTATGCGTCTGATTATTTTGAAGAACTTTACCAATTCGGATGTAAATTAATTGAAAAGGGATTGGCATATATTGATGATTCAACCCCTGAAGAAATTGCTGCGCTTAAAGGAACACCTACCACTACAGGAACAGATAGTCCTTATCGAGGTAGAAGTGTAGCAGAAAATAAAGACTTGTTTCGAGCCATGCGCGATGGAAAATTTCCAGATGGCGCCAAAGTGCTTCGTGCTAAAATTGATATGAAGCATACTAATATGTTGATGCGAGATCCGGTTATTTATCGCATCAAACATGCACATCATCATCGAACAGGTGACGCATGGTGCATTTATCCAATGTACGATTTTGCCCATGGACAAAGTGATAGTATCGAAAAAATAACACATTCAATCTGCACCTTAGAATTTGTCCCACATCGCGAATTATATGAATGGTGCATTGAGAATTTAGCAATTTTTCCATCCAAACAATATGAGTTTGCTCGATTGAATATGACTTATACCATGATGAGCAAAAGAAAATTGTTACAACTGGTAAACGATAAGATAGTAGAAAGCTGGGACGATCCACGTATGCCTACAATCAGTGGATTTCGTAGGCGCGGATATACTGCCACTTCCATACGAGAGTTTTGTGATAAAATAGGTATCGCGAAGCGCGATAATATGATAGATATTTCTCTACTCGATTTTTGTCTGCGCGAAGATTTAAATAAGATTGCACTCCGTCGCATGGCTGTACTTGATCCGATCAAATTAATTATTACTAATTATGAAGATGGCAGAACAGAGAAATTGATAGCAGAGAATAATCCTGAAGATGAAAATAGTGGACATAGAGAGATTTCATTCAGTAAAGAAATTTGGATAGAGCGTGATGACTTTATGGAAGACCCTCCTAAAAAGTATTTCCGTCTAGGACAAGGATTGCAAGTGCGCTTGAAACATGCTTACATTGTTCAATGTCATGATTTTAAAAAAGATGAAACCGGGAAAGTCGTAGAAGTTCATTGTAACTATTTCCCAGAAAGTAAAAGCGGCCATGATACCAGTGGGTTAAAGGTAAAAGGCACAATACATTGGGTAAATTCAGCAGATGCCAAGGATGCAGAAATTCGTTTATATGATAGACTTTTCACAATTGAAAATCCTGCCGCCCATGATGGCGATTTAATCGATATCATAAATCCAAATAGTTTGCAAGTTGTCTCAACTGCAAAATTAGAACCCGCTTTGTTAGAATCAAAACTAAACGACAAGTTCCAATTTTTAAGATTAGGTTACTTTTGTTTAGATAAAAATAGTTCCCCTGAGAAATACATTTTTAATAGAACCGTGGGTCTGAAGGATTCTTGGGCTAAGGAAGCCAAAAAAGAAGGATAATTTGTGAGACCTTAGCCAATTTAACATGACTATTCTAAATAATAGCCGCATCCTAAAACAATTGTACTAATCATTTGATTAAATTACTAGACAAATTAAAAAACGATTATGGGATTATTTTCATTTTTAAAGGAAGCAGGAAAAAAAATATTTAAAAGCAATAACAAAGAAGTAGCTGCTAAACCTTGGGATGCGATCTGATGTAATTGCGCAAATAAAAAAGCTATTGTGAAAGCTTATATAGATAAAATAGCAACGCCAACAGGTGTATGGTTTCAATTGGTGTAGCTTTACGGATTATAATTATTATTTTTATCTACCTCAAATCTCAGGCCGTATCTTATTCCCATGTAATTTGTGTCGCAGACCAAGTCTTATCGCGATAAATTTATCGCGATAAACGCCGATGGTTATTTTGTTAAGAACAATTTGAGATACGAATAATTAGGCTGCCTGTGCCGATGATATGGATGTTTATAACGAAGGGAGTTTACTGCAATAACAATCGGTATTACAAAATTCCAATCGGTATTACATTAAAACTTTTACTTGCTACAATGCGTTGAAAAAAATAGGTGTGATTTTCATGTCATCTTTGTTTATTGACCATAATAAGGTAGCTTAACAGATTATCATTCAAAATCTAGGTTAAAACAACGAATCATCTCTTCATGTAGCGTGGAAATAAGAAAAATAAACCAGAATAATAATACCGATTAGACAAATGTAATAGATTAAAATATCGTTCCTCCATTTAATCTAAACATTTGTATTCATAGGCATTTACCATTTTCGTCGAGCGAAATGTATAATATAAAATTAATGTCAAAATGGCATAAGTACTTTAATAAGTCTAGCATGAACATAAAGTGCTAAGCAGTATCTAACTTAAGTATAAAACCGCTTTCCCTAATCTGCCACGCTAGGCTTAACCAATCTCTAATTTAGAATATCTATCCGAATTTAATCCCATGAATTTAGATTTTGATGCTACTTTTGCCAATATGAGCGAAGTAGTCGTTAATCCTAATTTATCAGTTACTATTGATAACATAACTATTGAAGTTCCCCCTGGAACCACTGTATTACAAGCCGCGCGTATGATAGGCGGTGATGTAACACCCCCCGCTATGTGCTATTACAGCAAATTAGAAGGTAGCGGTGGTAAATGCCGAACATGTTTGGTAGAAGTAGCTGCAGGTTCTGCTAAAGATCCCCGACCCATGCCCAAATTGCAAGCTAGTTGCCGAACTGGCGTAATGGATGGCATGATTGTGAAGAATATCACGAGCGATAAAGTAAAAGAAGCTAGAGCAGGTGTAGTTGAAATGCTATTATTAAATCATCCTTTAGATTGCCCTGTTTGCGACCAAGCCGGCGAGTGTCATTTACAAGATTTGGGTTATGAGCACGGCAAAGAAGGAACTCGCTACGAATTTGACAGACGTACCTTTGAGAAAGAAGATATTGGACCCTATATACAATTGCATATGACGCGATGTATTTTATGCTATCGCTGTACATATGTGGCAGACCAATTGACTAATTCGCGTAATCATGGTATACTCGAAAGAGGTGACCATGCAGAAATTTCCACGCTTATTTCTAAAGCCATCGATAATGATTTCAGTGGCAATATGATAGATGTATGTCCTGTAGGTGCATTAACTGATAAAACATTCCGATTTAAAAATCGTGTATGGTTTACTAAACCTGTTTTAGCGCATCGCGATTGTAAAAATTGCTGTGGAGAAGTAACATTGTGGTATCGTGGAGATGATGTTTTACGAGTTACAGCTCGAAAAGACGAATGGGGTGAAGTAGCTGATAATACAAAAGATGGTAAACCTGGTTGGATATGCAACACTTGCCGATTCGATAAAAAAGAAACACAAGACTGGATCATTGAAGGCCCGATGAAAGTGAATCGACACTCAGTAATTTCGCAAGGACACAAAGTAAAACAAGTAATACCTGAAGAAACTATTTCTAAAGTATTAAACGGTCGAGATCCCAAATTACTAATGGACATACACAGCATCAGTGATGTAAACAAAAAATAACCCAGCGCTTCTTTCAATTATGTTTGAAAAACTACAAAAACGCTGGCAAGTCAACGGCAAACAATTATTTCTAATATTATGTGTATTTGCAATTACAGGTACCACAACGGCTTATATTTCGAGGCAAATTACCACGTGGCTTGAGATTGAAAAGTATTCTGGAATGTTTTGGCTGCTTAAAATCATTGTACTTATTTTCGGATATCAAATTATCATATTATTGGTATCTATTCCTTTTGGGCAGTTTTCGTTTTTCTGGAATTATGAGAAGAAAATACTTCGACGTATGGGCTTGTTGAAGAAAGAAAATGTAATTTCTTAACATGCCAAGAGTCATTCTTTTTGCATCAGGAGGTGGGAGTAATGTAAAAGCCATTTTAACGTATTTTGCCAGTAAACCTCATGTTGAATTTCCGTTGATTGTCTGTAATAATGCATCTGCGGGAGTCATTCAAATCGCAAAATCTTACAATATTCCTGTGATGCTTATCAATAAGGATATTTTTCAAGATGTTTCTTTTTCAAAAATGCTAAAAAAGTATAAGCCCAACCTACTCGTCTTAGCTGGATTTCTTTGGAAAATACCTTCTTTGTTGGTCAATCAATTTGAAGGTAAAATTATTAATATACATCCTGCATTACTGCCCAAATATGGAGGTAAAGGTATGTATGGGCATTATGTGCATGAAGCTGTTGTGGCCAATCACGAAACGGAAACAGGCATAACCATTCACTATGTGAACGAAAAGTATGATGATGGAGCCATTATTTTACAAGAGAAAATAGCAATAGAACCGATTGATAATGCTCTGAATGTGGCACAAAAAGTGCTCGCTTTAGAACATAAGTATTATGCAAGAGTCATTGAAAAATTATTGTGTAGCGATTTTGATCTGAATCTGCCGGAATCTGCTGAAAAAATAAGCTAACATTACAGCAATATTCTTGAACCAATTTTTGTTCAAATTGATTAGGGCTTCCTAAAAAACATATCTGACATCTGCATGAATTGCTAACTAAAATTTTACATAAGGCATCAAACCGTGTAATCCGCCTTCTCTGCCAAACCCGCTTTCTTTATAGCCACCAAAAGGAGAAGTAGGATCAAATTTATTAAAAGTATTCGCCCATACTACGCCTGCCTTAAGTTTGGTTGTGAGGTTAAATATTTTACTTCCTTTATCGGTCCAAACTCCCGCACTTAAGCCATATGGAATATTATTTGCTTTCTCAATCACTTCTTCAATGGTTCTAAAAGTTTGAATGGCTAGTACAGGCCCAAAAATTTCTTCTTGTACTATACGATGCGACTGGGTTGTATTTAAGAATAATGTAGGCTTACAGTAAAAACCACTACTTGGCATTTTGCAATCTGGTTGATAGATTTCAGCACCTTCATCAATGCCAATTTTTATATACTCATTTATTTTATCGAGTTGTCTGCGCGAGTTAATTGCGCCAATATCTGTATTCTTATCTAAGGGGTCACCTACAATTAATGTACTCATGCGGCGCTTCAATTTTTGAATAACTTTGGGTGCAATATTTTCTTGAATAAACAATCTCGAACCTGCACAACATACATGACCTTGGTTAAAAAATATAGCATTCACGATGCCTTCCACAGCTTGATCAATGGGAGCATCGTCAAAGATAATGTTAGCCGCTTTGCCGCCTAATTCCAAACTTATTTTTTTGTTTGTGCCTGCAACCGCCTTTTGTATGAACTTGCCAACAGGTGTACTTCCTGTAAAGGCGATTTTATCGACCAAAGGATGATTTACTAGCGCAGCTCCTGCTTGCCCATGACCTGTGACTATATTTACAACACCATCTGGAATACCTGCATCACGTATTAATTCAGCAAGCTTTAAAGCAGTTAAAGGCGTGCTTTCTGCTGGTTTCAGTACAACGGTATTACCGGTAGCCAATGCTGGAGCTATTTTCCATGCAGCCATTAATAATGGGAAATTCCATGGTATGATTTGACCAGCTACTCCAATTGATTTTGGTTTACGATTGGGGAATGCATAATCTAATTTATCTGCCCAACCTGCATAGTAGAAAAAGTGATTCGCGGCTAAAGGAATATCAATATCTCTACTTTCTCGAATAGATTTACCTCCATTCATTGTTTCAATTACAGAAAACTCACGGGCGCGTTCTTGCATCATACGCGCAATACGATAAATATATTTACCACGTTCAGCACCACTTAATTTAGACCATACATTATCATATGCTTTCTTCGCTGCTTTCACCGCGAAATCTACGTCTTTTTCATTGGCGTCAGCAATATTGCTCAATACTTTTCCGTTAGCCGGATTTATCGTTTCATAATATTTTTTACTAATCGGCTTTATAAATTTCCCACCAATAAATAACTCATACTGTTTTTCAATTTTAACATGTTCCGCACTCTCAGGCGCTGGTACATAATCCCAAGCCTCAAATGCCGATTTTGATTTATAATTTCCAGCAGAAGATGCCGATGGCTTCTTACCAAGCTCAGCTATTTTCAATTTTGGATTTTGTACTTTCTTCATTTTTGATGTGCTTTAAAATAAATATGCTTTGTATTAAGCCGAGGATATTGTTCATCGATGCGACCTCAGTCTTCAATCACTGCATCTAATCTTTGGAAATATAATCGCTTGAATAATAAACCCCATTTGCTTCTTTTGCCAATTGCATGATAATATCATTGGCTAAACTACTTGCCCCAAAACGAAACCACTCGTTACTCATCCATTTTTCGCCCAAAGTTTCATACAACATCACTAAATATTGCAAGGATGCTTTTGCCGTTGAAATACCACCAGCAGGTTTCATACCTACCATTCTTCCTGTCGCTTCATAAAAATCTAGAATGGCTTGTAGCATCACAAATGTCACGGGCATTGTAGCAGCAGGCTGTATTTTGCCAGTTGATGTTTTAATAAAATCCGCGCCAGCAGCCATAGCAATATCGCTTGCTTTTCGGATATTATCTAAGGTAGACAATTCGCCAGTTTCAAGAATTACCTTGAGTCGAGCGTGTTGGCAAGCTTCTTTTATAGCAGCAATTTCATCAAACACGAAATTATAATTACCGGAAAGAAATTCGCCTCTACTAATCACCATATCCACTTCATCGGCTCCATGCGAAACAGCCATTTTTGTATCTTCAAGTTTTATTTTTCTGCTTGAATTACCACTAGGAAATGCAGTAGCTACAGACGCTACTTTGATGCCTGAATTACCCAAAGCGAGTTTGGCTGTTTTCACATGATTCGGATAAACACAAACAGCTGCAACTTGCGGTAAATTGGATAAATGGTCGGCAATGTGTTGCGCCTTGTAGCACATTTGTTTTACTTTCCCAACTGTATCTTTCCCTTCTAATGTGGTTAAGTCTATCATGCTTAACGCTAAATGTAACCCTTGCACTTTGCTAGATTTTTTAATACTTCGTGTATTAAATCGAGCAACTCTTTCTTCTACACCGACCTGGTCAATACTTGGGGATTTTGTGAATGTCATAGATCAAAAGTAATATTTTATGTGTGTTTTATCATAGATGCTCATCACTTAGACATTTTCGCCCCAATGCGCTAATTCCTCTGCTGTCCATAAATCTGGAAAAAAAATACGTCGTTGATAACGCGGATGCATGTATTTGCGCCAATCGCTGCCACCGGTTGCTTCGCCCCCACCAATATATTTAGCAGCGGCATGATAATGCGCCATTACCCAAGACACATTTACGGTATAATCATAATGTCGCATGGCTTTGATTAAGGCTTCATCTTGCTTGATATTTTCTGGTAGTTGCTTGAATTTAGTCCAAAGATTTGTGGTGTTATAAGATTCCATTTTTTGCAAAAAAAACTCTTTATATCGGTTTTCAAAATTAACTATCAAAGTACTTTTTTTGCCTGTTGTGTGATCCTTTCCGGCAGCCTGCCAATACAAATGATTATAGGCATGTGAGTAAGGCGTATCTCTATTGATGGTGGCTCTAAAACGATAATCAATGAGATTAATTAATTCGGTTGAAGCAAATTCAATTAAACGATAATTAGCTGATTGGAATCCGCTTGCTGGAGTAAGCGTATTTCTAAACTTCATGTATTGTTCTACTTCCATACCGTCGCCCATTATTTCAAATGAGTTAGAAAGTAAATCGAAATAGCGACTGATTCTACGTAGTTTTTCGGTAAAAAAATTAGCCTCGATTGGTTCAGCTTGGCTCACTTGATCTATTTCCCACAATATCATTTTAAAAATCAATTCATTGATTTGATGATACATGATAAATACCATCTCATCAGGCAATGTGGTACGTTGTATTTGCAAGCTGAGCAAGGCATCAGGTAAAATGTAATCCCAATAAGTTATCGGATTCACATGGACTAAGCCTTCTAAATGCGTATCAGGATTTTGATCGATGTCGTTAAATTTACGATCAATACGATTTAATATATCTTCTCTATTTGTTGCCATGATTAAGGGATTGAGTTTTCATAAATTCATGAATGAGATTGTCAATTTCACTTTCTCCAGTTTGTGCAGTAATATTCTGTTGCTCGATTAATGTTTTTATCATCGCCTCTTGTTCTTGACCTTTTTGCAAAGCAATTTGATATTCTATATTCGTGAAAGAAACCATGCTATACAAAGGGAAATACTTGTCAGGGTACAAATAATTAATTCGTCTTTCAATTTTCTGTAACAGTAGAAAATCAGGATCTGCCACTTTATCGCGCATTACAATATAATTGAGCATCGACAAGTCTTGCACAGCATCTCCATTGGGCTTGCGTAAGCGTTCAAATTCTTTAAATATAATTTCCCAATCATGATGGTGCTTTTCAATTAATTTCCACATCACATAGCAATCTTCGAAGCCAGCATTCATGCCTTGCCCAAAAAATGGAACAGTTGCATGAGCCGCATCACCCATCAACACAAGTTTGCCATGCGTCCAAGGCAAGCATCTTATAATAGCCAACGACGATAGGGGATGGCTTTCCCAGCTATCTGCTACACTTGGCATCATCTCGTAAAAATCTGGAAAAACGTCTTTAAAGAATTGGGTAACTTTTTCTTTGCTTGTGAGGTTATTAAAACAATGTTCATGATTTTCATATGGCATAAACAATGTACACGTATAAGACCCATCAAAATTAGGCAATGCAATAAGCATAAATCTTCCTCGCGGCCAAATATGCAAGGTGTTTGCGTCTAACTTATGTGTTCCGTCTTCATTAGCAGGTAATAAAATTTCGCGATAGCCATCAGGTATGTATTGTTGCGAGTAGGTAAAACGATCTACTTTTTGCATGCCATTATAGCGGGCTGCACTAAACGCACCATCGGTTGCAAATATTACATCCGATTTCACTTCGGTTATTTTACCGTCTTGTGTATTCTTGAAAGTCACTAAGCCGTCTTGCATATTTACGTGAATGCACTCTTCATTGAAATGAATGCTACTTGTATCATGCTGCTCTGCTATTGTCATCAGTGTGGCATTAATGTCCCAGCGAGATACAGAATAGATAGCTTGACCTTCGTTTCCATATGGCTGATAAGATGTATTACCGTCAATGGCGTGCATAGTTCTGCCATACATAGGTATCGCTATTTTTCTAATCTCATCTCCAATACCCATTTCATCAAGTGCGTTCCAACCACGTGTTGACATGGCCAAGTTAATTGATTTGCCAGCACTCATTTTTTGCAATCGCATGTCAGCACGACGCTCATAAACATTTACTTGGTAACCTGCTTTATTGAGATAAACTGCCCACAATGAGCCTACTAATCCTGAGCCAATAATGGTTGCCTTCTTTGTACCTTGTTGTGACATTTGAAAAATATAAATTTTGTTGTGGACACGAAAGTAAATTAAAATATGAATTGGCACATCGCAATTCATAAATACATGATAGGAAAAAGTAAAGTAAATCGTATTCAACCATTAGATATTCAATATCACTGTTTGATGTTAAAAAAGAACCGGATCCATTAATCTATAGTTAGTATAAACTACATACTTCCCGCCCATAAATCTGAATAAAAACATTTCCCTTCTAGGGTTAATAAAGATTTTGCAGGTTTCGGTTTCGCTTTTGTTCTTTCTATGTTTGAGTTTTAATTCTCTATGCTTTACCTAGATTACGCAAGAGGAATGCCCAAAAGATTTCGGATTCAGTAATTAGTGTTTGTAGAATTCCTTACGAATTTAATGCTTCAAATTTCGGTCATCTCAACCTACATTTGAGTCATGTTTGCTATCGTGGATATTGAAACTTGTGGGTCTAAATTTGCTTACCAACGTGGCAGAATTATCGACATTTGTATTTTAGTACATGATGGCTTAAGTGTAGTGGATAAATTTAGTACCCTCATTAATCCAGAATGCTATATCACGAGCTTTTACACCAATTTGTCGGGCATTACCAATGAGATGGTGCAAGACGCCCCGAAATTTCATGAAGTAGCAAAAGAAATATTACAGTATACAGAAGGATATATTTTCGTGGCACATAATTCAGCATTTGATTACAATTTTATCAAAGAAGAATTTGCATCAATCGGTTATAAGTACAAAAGAGATACACTCTGTACTGTTAAGCTAAGTCGTAAACTAATGCCGGGAAAACCATCCTACAGCTTGGGTAATTTATGCGAGTCTATTGGCATTACTATTCATAATCGACATAGAGCAGAAGGCGATGCTATTGCGACAGCCAAACTCCTGGATATTTTACTGCAATTAAAAAGTCAAAGTAAGACACATAAAGCAAGTTCATTATCAAGTATTATGTCATCGCGAATAGATGCTATCAAGAAATATATATTAGATAAAATTCCAGCAACTTGTGGGGTTTACTATTTTTTAAATGCGAAAGAAGAAATCGTTTATATCGGTAAGAGTATAGATATGTATGCAAGAGCAGTAAGTCATTTCAATAGTGACTTAAAAAAAACCAAACAAATGCTGCAAGACTTGAGCAATGCAGATTGGATTGAAACAGGCAGCGAACTCATTTCTTTAATACTCGAATCACAGGAAATTAAAGTGCATAAGCCATTCTATAATCGACTTAGAAAAAAAGATGTGTTTACCCATGTGATTAAGCATACTCAAAATGAAGAAGGCATTGAAATCTTAAGTATAGCAGACTTTGATGAACAAGAAAATTATTTGTTGGCATTTACAAATTATACATCAGCCAGAGAATTGTTGGAGCGATGGATTGACGAGAATGAGCTTTGTTTGAAATATTGTGGGCTCACCTCGGATGAGAGTGTTTGTTTTCATCATCAGATTAAAAAATGTAGAGGTATTTGCAACGGACAAGAAGCTGCCGCATCTTATAATACTCGTGTTGAGAAAATTGTAAAATCAAATACTTTTCCATACAAAAATTTTATGCTGCATGATAAAGGGCGAACGCCCCAAGAGAAAGCAATTGTATTGATAGAAAATTTCAAGTTGCTTGGCTATGGATATATTGATGAACAAAGTCAAATTTATACCTTAGTTGATGCCAAAGAATATCTGCAGTTTCCGAAGCTTCACCCCGATGAAGATGATATTGTAAGGTCGTGGATTAAATACAAGAAAACGAAGCTAATTCCTTTTAAAGATAGTCTCGATTAAAATTTACCGGGCATCAAAATCGATGACAACTCTTTCACTCGTGGGATGAGCTTGGCAAGTCAACACATAACCAGCGGCAACTTCTTCAGGCTCTAACGCATAATTAACCTCCATTTCAACTGTACCTTCTATTATTTTTGCTTTGCAAGTACAGCAAACCCCACCTTTGCATGCAAATGGCAAATCAGCCCCATGCTTTAATGCAGCATCCAATAAACTATCTCCTCCATAAGCCAATTGTAAATCAAAACTTCTCTCATCAACTTTAACAGTTACGCTGCACATCTTTGCCGCATCCGCAACATGCACCTCTTTGTACTCTTTTTTAGCTTTCTTCGCAGAGCTACTCGTAAATAATTCAAAGCGAATTATATGTTCATCAACACCATGTTGCACCAAATAGTCTTTTACGCTCATTATCATTTCTTCTGGGCCACACAGAAAAAACTGATGCATATGCTTATAATCAATTGCTTTTTGTAAAAGTTGCTCGCACTTCACTGCATTTATTCTGCCATAATTAACTTCAGTTTCCATCCGTTCTCTACTTAAAACATGCACCACTTGCAATCGTTGCATAAATTTATTCTTTAGTCCTTCTATTTCCTCCCGGAAAATAATAGAATAAATATTTTGATTACCATATACTAATGTAAACGTACTTTCTGGCTCGGCAATTAATATGGTCTTGATTAGGCTTAAAATGGGGGTAATACCGCTACCTGCTGCAAAGGCCATATAATTGTGCTTGTTGGCGTCATGAAGTTTTAAAGTGAAATTTCCTATTGGATTCATTACTTCAATTTCGTCGCCAACTTGCAATCTTGTGTTTGCATACGTCGAAAAAATACCATCTTGAACTTGTTTAATGGCTACGCGAAAATCATTCTCTAGCGGAGAACTACATAATGAATAAGAACGTCTTATTTCTTCCCCATCAATAGTTTTTTTACAAGTAATATACTGACCTGCTTGATAAGCAAATTCATGTTTGATTTCATCAGGAATATGAAATGCTACTGAGACGCAAGTTGGAGTTTCGCGCGTTATGTCTGATACTTTTAAGGTATGAAAATGAGGAGTCGCCATGTAAAATATTTACTTATTATCAATTCGAGCAAATATAATACTCCTTAAACGATTGTAATGCATTCTAAAAAACGACTTTTAGAAATTCTGCTAGTTTTGAATACTAAATTTTATACTATTTGCATTAACGATTTACTTGGACATTTCAATAGCGCATCACCTAAATTTGCAAATATGGAAGTAATTGTAAATAAAGTAGCAGAGAGTGGCATTATTACTTTGAATCTTGAAGATTTTGCCCCCAAGGATGTTGTAGTTTTTGATTTAAAGGAACATTTATTTATGGGCTTGATTTTAAAAGAGAAAGATTTTCGAGCAGCACTACAACAATTGAACTGGAATGAATATCTTAAAAAAAATGTAATAATTACTTGCAGTGTAGATGCAATTATTCCAGTATGGGCTTATATGTTAGTAAGCAGCTATTTAAGCGAGGTTGCATCAGCCATCAAGGTAGGTAATGAAGATACTTGCAAAGAATCATTTATGTTGGAGGCAATTCAAAAAATGGATGCAACACCTTATGCCGACAAACGTATTGTTATTAAGGGATGCGGCGAATTGCCAATACCGCCAAGTGCTTATGCAAGTATTACTGAAAAATTAAAGCCATGGGCTAAGAGTATTATGTATGGCGAACCTTGCAGTACTGTACCTATCTATAAGAAGAAAACGACTTAATATTTACTCTCCTAATAATTCTAAAAATTTATGTATAAAATGATTGCAGCAACTTGCTTGCTACTTAGTTCTCAATTTTCAGTTGCGCAAAATAATCCGAGATATTTAAGAACAGAAACAAAACAAGAAGCTCTCCAAGAACAAAACTTGAATGGTGGCAATATGCTTCAAGTGGTAGTGCCCAACACGCCGAAATCCTTTTCTTTGTTTGGCGAAAAATTACCCCTCGAAATATGGGATGTCAGAGAACGATTCGACAGAGAGATATTAGTAAATACTTTTATGCAAGGCTCTACTTCCTACATTATTAAACTCATGAATCGATGGTTACCGATGATAGAGGAGCGTTTAGAAGCAAATGGTGTACCTGATGATTTTAAATATTTAGCTATTGCAGAAAGTGCGTTGCAAAATCAAACATCTCGTGTCGGGGCTGTTGGATTTTGGCAATTTATGCCTAGCACAGCACCGAGCTATGGATTATATATAGATAGCGAAGTGGATGAAAGGTATAATCCTGAAAAAGCCACTGATGCTGCCTGTAAATATCTGAAAGAAGCTTACGCTAAATTTGGCAATTGGACTTCTGCGGCAGCATCATACAACTGCGGCATGGGTGGCATGAATAGCGCCTTGACCAATCAAAGCGAAACAAATTTTTACGATGTGTTATTGCCTGAAGAAACTATGCGTTATGTATTTCGCATTGCAGCTTTAAAGTATATCTTATCAAACCAAAAAGAGCTTGGATTTAATTTAGACAAAGATGATTTATATAAGCCACTTAAGGTAAAACATGAAACGATAAGCGGTAGCATTGGCAGCTTAGTTTCCTATGCCAAGCATAAAGGCACTAACTACAAAACGATTCGTATGCTTAATCCGTGGTTGAGAGATAAATTTTTAATGAATAAAAAAGGAAGAACTTATAATATTTTATTACCTACAGATTAGCTTTCTATTTTTTCTATCGTGCTTTCTTTATCTTGTAATTTCATTCTTTGAATGAGCTGAAGTACATCGTTGATGGTTCTGATATCATCAACAATAAGCATAAAATTAGTACCTACATTTTTCAGCCTAGCATTTTTAATTTGCATTTGAATTACATCGAGTATGTGTTTGAATGTTTCACTTTCAAAATAGGGTGAGTCTGGGTTAGAAACAAAGTATAATCGCAGTTGTTTGTTCTTTAGGATTAGTCTTTCAAAACCAACTTCCTGCGCAATCCATCTAGCACGCAAGGCTGTTAGTAAATCACCTACCTGTTTAGGTAATGGTCCAAATCTATCTACTAAAGAACTTCTAAAAGATTCCAATTCTTGTTCAGTTTCGCAATTGTCTAGCTGAGTATAGAGATACAATCTTTCAGCGATACTTTCTACATAAGAATCTGGAATCAAGATTTCTAAATCGGTATCTACTGTACAATCGCTTACGTAATCTTGTTTGTGATGAATTTGGTCTTTGAATACTTCTTTGAATTCAGTATTCTTGAGTTCATGAATGGCCTCATTCAATATCTTTTGGTACATTTCAAAACCGATATCCGTAATAAATCCGCTTTGCTCACCACCTAACATATTGCCTGCACCTCGAATATCTAAATCACGCATCGAAATAGAAAATCCGCTCCCCAATTCGCTATATTGTTCAATAGTTTGTAATCGTTTTTTAGAATCACTCGGCAACAAACTTAATGATGGTGAAAGTAAATAACAAAATGCCTTTTTGTTGCTGCGTCCAACCCTACCGCGTAATTGATGCAAATCACTCAACCCAAAATTGTGTGCATTATTAATAATGATGGTGTTGGCATTCGGAATATCAACGCCACTTTCAACAATATTTGTACATACTAAAACATCATATTTTTGCGCCATGAAATCAAGGATAGTTTCTTCCAACTCATCGCCTTCTAATTGTCCATGAGCAATACCAATACTAATATCGGGACACAAATTTTGAATCAAAGCTTTCATCTCCGCTAAGCCTTGTACTCGATTATGAATGAAGAATACTTGCCCGCCTCTTTCCGTTTCATAATAAATAGAATCCCGAATCAATACTTCATTAAACACACTTAATTCGGTGTGAACAGGCTGCCTATTAGGCGGCGGTGTATTAATTACACTTAAATCTCGAGCACCCATTAAAGAAAATTGCAAGGTCCTAGGAATGGGAGTAGCTGTTAACGTCAAGGTATCTACATCGGCTTTAAAGGAACGAATTTTTTCCTTTGCGGCTACACCAAATTTTTGTTCTTCATCTACAACAAGCACACCTAAGTCTTTAAACTCCACATCTTTACTCAATAATGCATGGGTACCGATTATGATATCAATTTTACCTTCTTTAAGCAATTGTAGTGTTTCCTTTTTTTGCTTCGTCGATTTAAATCGATTGATATAATCTACCGTACATGGAAAATCCTTTAATCTTTCTTTAAAATTTTGATAATGCTGATAAGCTAATATAGTTGTAGGAACGAGTATTGCAGCTTGCTTGCCATCGACAACTGTTTTAAAAGCTGCACGAATCGCTACTTCAGTTTTCCCAAATCCCACATCACCGCATACCAACCTATCCATGGGCGAATCGCTTTCCATATCTCTTTTTACATCAGCAGTTGCTTTGCTTTGATCAGGTGTATCTTCATACATAAATGATACCTCTAATTCGGTTTGCAAGTATGAATCAGGTGTATGAGCAAATCCTTTCGAGGCTTTACGCTTGGCATACAACTTAATCAGATCACTTGCAATATCTTTAATTTGCTTTTTAGTTTTTGATTTTAATTTTTCCCAAACACCGCTGCCAATTTTATGTATTTTAGGTTCGGTTCCTTCTTTGCCTGTGTATTTAGTTATTTTGTGAAGTGAGTTGATATTTACATAAAGTACATCGTTGTCTTTATAAATAATACGCACCGCCTCTTGCATCACACCATTCACATCTATTTTTTGCAATCCACTGTAACGACCTACACCATGATCGATATGCGCAACAAAATCACCAGGTGTCAATTCGCGTAAAGCTCTCATGCTTAAAGCTTTTCCTTGCGAATAAGCTTGCTTCATTTTATACTTGTGGTAACGCTGAAATATTTGATGATCGGTATAACAAACTATCTTCAAATCAGCATCTATGAAGCCTTGTGAAATTGAATGTGGGATAGGCGTAAATAAAATATTAGCTTTCAACTCTTGAAAAATCGTTCGTAAACGTTCTAGTTGCTTTGGATTTTCAGAAAAGATAAAAATATTGTAATGCGCAGCACTACGTTCATGTAAATCTTTGATGAGCAGTTCGAAATTTCGGTTGAAGCTTGGTTGATCTTGTGTAACAAAATTATAGGAATCATGCACTGGCATGTTAAAGGTATCTGCTGCAAAACCTTTTCCAAATTCTAGAACAGTTCGACGTTGAAATTGACTTAGTAAGGCTTCTGATGTAACAAAATCTAATTGATTTAAGTCAACTTCATTATCATTGATGTCATGCACTTTTATTTCCTTATGTTCATCAATGTACTTCCAAGTTTTTTCGAAACGTTGCATAAGAAGTTCTGCATCATGAACCCAAATAATTGTATTTTCAGGTAAATACTCAAAGAGAGCTACTTTGTCAATTGTTTGAAAGCGAGTTTCAATATTTGGAATAATGGTAACATGTAGGAGCTTCCGCTCACTTAATTGAGTCTCTGGATTGAAAATTCGAATAGTGTCTACTTCATCATCGAATAATTCAACTCGATAAGGATGCTCATTACCAAAGGAGTAAATATCAATGATACCTCCCCGAATCGCAAACTGACCAGGTTCATATACAAAATCTACTTTTGTAAATCCCA
>Ga0315903_10002563_pt1 | contig 26440 bp, 41 predicted proteins | sample LakEriMetagenome_7_FD_203524 | JGI IMG/M metagenome (GOLD analysis project Ga0315903, IMG submission 203524) | Freshwater fungal communities from buoy surface, Lake Erie, Ohio, United States - Buoy 2 MA119 | ecosystem: Environmental > Aquatic > Freshwater > Lake | place: USA: Lake Erie, Ohio... | reverse complement strand
CATCCAGACCACCGGACCCAACGCTCAGTACACCGACACCAACACGCTGACGGCATTCAATGCCAATGGCTACTCGCTGGGCAGCGATGCCTCTTCGCGTGGCGTCAACATCAACACGAACACCTATGTCGACTGGGCGTGGAAGGAAAGCACGACGGCTGGCCTCGACATCCTTAGCTGGACAGGAGACGGAACGGGCGCTCGCACGATCAATCATGCTCTAGGCGTCACGCCCGAGTTCATGATGCTGCGCGGCACGGATGCTCGGGTATGGGCCTGCTGGTTCAACAGCATGACTAGCGCCGCCTACTACATGGACCTTGGAACCGCTACCGGACAGCTTGTCGATACAACTATGTTCGACAGCACCGCGCCGACATCCACCACGTTTCGAGTTGGCAGCTACAACAACGTCAATGCAGTTGTCTACGTCGGATACTTCTTCTCGTCTATTGCGGGCTTCTCTCGGATCGGCAGCTACATCGGCAATGCATCAACAGATGGTCCATTTGTGTTTTGCGGTTTTTCACCCAAGTTCGTCATGGTAAAGGGCGTGGATATCGGCACGGGTTGGTTCATGGTTAACCCATCGAACTCCGCGAATGAAGTTGTCGTCCGAGTTTTCTCTGACTCGACGGCTCAGGAACTGTCCAACACCTACGGCCTCGACCTTCTGTCGAACGGCTTCAAGGTCCGCGCTCCGAGTGGATACTCATTGAACAACAGCGGCAACAAGTATGCGTTCATTGCATTTGCCGAAAACCCATTCAAGTACGCGAGGGCACGATGAGATTTTCCCTTCCCGACGGCCAGACCGTCCGCATCGATCAGTCATTTGTATTGGATGAGATTCAGTATCCGTCTAATTGGATACGATCCATGACTGTTGCAGAGCGAGTTGAGTTTGGAGCAATTGAAATTCCAGAGGAACCAACTCCTGAGCCTACACCATATGTTCCGACACCTCTTGATGAGATCAGAAACCTTGAGGCTTCCGTCACTCCCCGCAGGCTTAGGGAGGCAGTTCTTACTGAAGAGGGAAAGACTTGGCTTGCGAATGTAGAGACGCAGATCGCAACTATCAGGCAGTCTATTCCGCCCGTTTCCTCTCCTAGCCAAGAGACGCCGCAAACATGAAGATTTGCGTCTACGCAATCAGCAAGAACGAGCAGCAGTTCGTATCTCGCTTTTGCGAGTCGGCCAAGGATGCCGACCTGATCCTGATTGCCGATACTGGAAGCACGGATGATACAGATGGAGAGGCTCGTCGCTGGAGGGAAAACTCTATCGATGCTAGGGCCAATCTCATGGTCCACGACATCTGCATCACTCCTTGGCGATTCGATCTGGCACGGAATGCCGCTCTGGCTCTGATCCCTCGCGACATTGATGTCTGCATCAGCCTAGACCTAGACGAGGTCATGGAGCCGGGTTGGCGAGAAGAGATCGAGCGTCTCTGGAAGCTCGGTGAGACAACTCGCCTGCGGTACATGTTTGACTGGGGTTGCGGGATCAAGTTCCTGTACGAAAAGATCCACGCTCGTCACGGGTACATGTGGCATCACCCGTGCCATGAGTATCCCGTGCCAGACGGTCGCATCAAGGAGATGTGGGCGCAGACGGAGAAGCTCCTTGTCAGCCATCATCCAGACCCGACCAAAAGCCGTGGTCAGTATCTTGACCTCCTGTCCCTATCGGTCAAGGAAGACCCAGACTGCCCTCGTAACGGCTTCTACTACGCTCGTGAACTGACGTTTCACGCTCGCTGGGATGAGGCTATTACTGCCCTGCACAAGTATCTCGACCTGCCCGGTGCAACGTGGCCGAATGAGCGTTGCTATGCCATGCGCCTTCTTGGCAAGGCACACAACGAGATTGGAGACCAGAGGCAGGCAGAGCATTGGTACGTCAAGGCAGCGGCAGAGGCTCCCGATACAAGGGAACCTTGGTGCGAGCTTGCCATGCTCATGTACCGCCAGAACCGCTGGGAAGAGTGCTTTGCATTCTCCATGCGCGCCCTGCGGATCAAGGACAAGGCTCTGGTCTATACCTGCGACCCAGAGGTCTGGGGCTATTGGCCGCACGATCTGGCCAGTATTTCGGCGTGGCAGTTGGGCATGACACAGATATCGCTTGAGCAGGCAAGAATTGCCGTCGAGAAGTCTCCAGATGATCTTCGACTCAGAGGAAATCTGAAGTACATTGAAGATCACATCGCAAACCCCGGAGAGAAGGTTGCGTAGTGCCATGGACATGCAGTCGCTAATGAACATCGGCATAGGAATTGTCCTTGCCGGTATTGGATGGTTCTCCCGGCAGATATGGGAGGCTGTGAAAGAACTGCGACGAGACCTGCATGAGATCGAGGTTGATCTTCCCAAGAGCTACGTTCGCAAGGACGAATTTGCCGACAGCGTCAAGGAGATAAAGGCAATGCTTGAGAAGATCTTTGATCGTCTAGATAGCAAGGCTGACAAGTGACAGAGCCTGTCAGCGGAGCAGCTAGCGGTTTTGCAATTGGCAAGGCTCTGACTGCTATTGCTGGTTTCTTTGGCGGATTGTCCGTTTCGTTTTTTTGGCAACCTAAGAAACTTCATCAATATGGGAAGCTAGCAGCGGGAGCAATAATTGGCGGAATTGCGGTAGCAGCATCCATCACTCTTGGCGGGATTATTTCCCATTACATCGGAGTAGACGTAAACAATTCAGACTTTGCGCTTGCAGTCGGGTATGTGATTGGCGTCTTGTCTGTGTTCGTTCTGAGCATACTTGTCAATTTTTTCGAAAAGAAAGAGGACAAAGACATATTTGAGGTGGCATCTGAAATTAGGTCTATGCAGAAAAATCCTGCAAAAGGTTCTTCCAAGAGGAGGAGGAAATGACTGCTGAATTTGTAGGATTTTTTGTTCTTACAATAACGAATATTGCTGCCGCCTGCATAATCTTTGTTGGCGCACTTCGAGAAAAAATGCGTCTTTATCCAGCTTGGCATAAGCTGGGCCTTTTGGTGGCTGCGCTTGGCCTTGCGGCTCAAGCTTTCAGGAACGTGCAATTTCTATATACTGGTATATCTCCATCCGATTCAGATATGCCATTATGGGTGCTGAAAGATGCGGGAATTAGCTTGGTCGCTTTTGGGTATTTATATCTTGCTGCAACTGGCCAGTATGATGCTGCAATAAATAAAATTCACTCAAAGCCTGTCGTGAAAAATGCCAAGAGGAGGAAGTAATGGACTTCATGAAGGTAATTGGGGCCGTTGCTCCTACGCTCGCCACCGCTGTTGGCGGTCCTATTGGTGGCATGGCGATGAAGTTCATCACGGACGCTCTTGGCATCCCCAGCGATGCGTCCAAGGACGACATGGCAAAGGCAATCAGCCACGCGACGCCAGATCAGCTTCTGGCTCTCAAGCAGGCTGAGAATGACTTTGCCGTGCGGATGAAGGAATTGGATATCGATCTTGAGCGGATCGCATCCAGCGACCGGGATAGTGCCCGCAAGCGGGAATCTCAGGTCAGGGACTGGATGCCAAGAATCCTTGCTTTTGTTATCGTGGCGGGGTTCATGGCGACTGTATTCATGGTTCTTATGGGCGTTGTCGAGGGCATGAAAGATCCGTTGATGGCTACAACGGTCGGAACCTTGATCGGCTTTGTTTCTGCAAAGTGCGAGCAGGTTGTTGCCTATTATTTTGGTTCGTCGTCCAGCAGCCAGCAGAAGACGGCAATGCTAGCGGAGAAGAAGTGATGCGGTCGTTTCAGGGTGAGGCTCGCAAGGTTACTCTTGATGAGGTCGTTTCGGTCGCGAAGGATCTTGAGATCGAGCCTGCTGCGTTTCGGGCTGTGATTGCAGTTGAAGCTGCTGGCTCGGGGTTCGATGCCAAGGGGCGTCCCAAGGCTCTGTTTGAGCGACACTACTTCTACAAGCATACCTTCAGCAAACCGGAGCTTCACAAGCGAGCCGTTGAAGAGGGTCTTGCTTACAAGGCATGGGGCATGAAGCCCTATCCCAAAGGCTCTGATGCGGTCTACGACGAGATCACGCGAGCCTGCGCCATCGATGAACGAGCCGCCCTGCTCTCAACCTCTTGGGGGCTTGGGCAGATCATGGGCAGCAATTTCAAGATGGCGGGACATGAGTCTGTTGAGAACATGGTTGACGAAGCTTGCAAATCCGAAACAGGTCAACTCCGCCAGATGGGCATGTTTATCAAAAATGCTGGTCTAATTCGGCCCTTGCGCTTCAAGGACTGGGCTGCGTTTGCCAAAGGGTACAACGGCCCCGGGTACGCAAAGAATTCCTACGACACCAAGCTTGCGGATGCTTACACTAGGCTATCCGCTGGCGGGTGATGGTGCTAAAGTGAGGGGGAAACGGAGTCACCGATGACGACCGGACTTACCTACTCGCAGTACGTCACGCAGATCGCGACCTTGGCTGTTGTCGAGGAAGCAAATGCTGAGTTCGTGACAATCCTTCCGCAAATGATCACATATGCGGAAAATCGCATTTATCGCGATCTTGATTTCCTGTTTACATCTATTTCAAACACAAGTTATGGCACGACTGTTGGAAGCAGGCAGATCGCAGTTCCTTCTGGTACGTTTGTCGTACCTGAGCAGATCAACGTGATCACTCCTGCCGGGACCAGCAATCCAGACCTTGGAACCCGTGTTCCCCTTCTGCCTTGCACCAAAGAGTTTCTCGATGCCGTGTATGGAGTGTCTACGAGCAGGGGGGTTCCAAAGTACTTCTGTCCGTTCGATGACTATACATTCCTGCTTGGGCCGTATCCTGACGCAGTCTACACGGTTGAAATTGTCGGCACCTATCGACCGTCGAGCTTGTCGTCCGGCAATCCGACAACCTTTATCAGCCTCTACCTGCCAGATATTATGATCATGGCAAGCATGATCTACATCTCTGGCTACCAGAGAAACTTTGGCCGCGCCAACGATGATCCTCAAATGGCTATCACCTATGAGAGCCAATATCAGGCTCTTCTGAAGGGTGCGATGGCGGAAGAGAACCGCAAGAAGTTTGAGGCGGCGGCGTGGTCGTCTCAGTCTCAGTCCGCGACGGCAACTCCCACAAGGTGATGAGAGATGCCACACGCATCCTTCAAGCTCCTGCCGGGCGTCGATCAGAACAAGACTCCCGCCCTCAACGAGGCTGCTATCAGCAATAGCCAGTTGATCAGGTTCATTCCTGATCGAACGCTTGGCGGCCTTGTGCAGAAGCTCGGTGGATGGACAAAGTTTTTCCCAGACACGATTGGAAGCATCGTGCGCTGCCTATGGGCTTGGGAGGACATCAACAGCAATTCGTACCTTGCCGTTGGCGCGGAGGGGATCGCGGCCGGTGGTGGACAGGCGCTTGAGGTCATCAATAGCGGCGTTGAAACAGACATCACTCCTCAAAAAGTAGTTTCAGATGCTACTGTTGACTTCTCAACTTCATCTGGAAGCAGCACGGTAACTATTATCGACGCAAATTTTACAGTTGACAGATATGATGTTGTTGACATTCAGACTCAGGTTAGCGTCGGAGGGCTTGTGCTTTTCGGGCAGTATCAAGTGACTCCAATTGGATCTACGAGTTATTCAATTGAAGCTAGAGATAAGCTTGGAGATCTTGCTCTGGCTACATCTACTGTTGCAAACGGAGGAGCAGTTTCTCAGTATGACACCACCAGCGGATCAAATACTATAGATGTGACTCTTGCAAATCATGGTTATGTTATTGGAGATACGTTTACAGCCCTAGTTGCAACCTCTGTCGGTGGCATAACAATCTACGGAAATTACATTGTCATCGACGTTACCTCCTCAAGTATCTTCTCGATAGCTGTAAGTTCTCAGGCAAGCTCCACCGCGACTGCTGATCAAAACGCTGGAGATGCACATTTTGTGTATCTGAACGGAGTCGGTCCCCTTGCGTCTGGAACTGGGTATGGCGTTGGTGGGTACGGTGTTGGAGGTTACGGAAGCGGTGCTGCTCCTGACCCTGACCTTGGCACTCCGATCAATGCGGTTGATTGGACATTGGATAATTGGGGCGAGATACTTATCGCGTGTCCCTATGGTGGTCCTATCTACTACTGGTCGCCTGCTGGCGGGGCTGAAATTGCATTGGCGATTGCAAACGCTCCTTCTGTCAATGAAGGAATGTTTGTGGCAATGCCGCAGCGACAGATTATTGCGTGGGGATCTACGTTTACTGGGATCATCGATCCGCTGCTCATTCGCTGGTGCGATGTAAACAACTACGATAGTTGGATTCCCCTGATTACCAATCAGGCTGGTTCATATCGCATTCCCAAGGGATCTCGCATCGTTCAATGCATCCAAGGTCCGCAGCAGGGACTGATCTGGACGGATCTTGGCGTCTGGGCGATGCAGTATGCTGGCCCTCCGTATGTCTATCAGTTCAATGAGATTGGCAACGGATGCGGATTGATCGGTCGTAAGGCTGCCGGCTCCATGAACGGTGTCATTTATTGGATGGGCCAGAGCCAGTTCTTTCGTCTTTCTGGCGGGGGCGTCGAGCCAATCCGTTGCCCTGTCTGGGATGTAATTTTTCAGGATCTTGATACAGCAAATCTCGACAAGATCCGCATCGCCCCTAACAGCCGTTTTGGTGAGATCACTTGGTATTACCCGACAAATAGCAACGGCGGCGAGGTAAGCCACTACGTCAAGTACAACGTTATCCTGAACGAGTGGGATTACGGTGAGCTTGGACGCACCGCATGGATCAACGAGTCGGTGCTTGGCCCTCCGATTGGAGCCGCTCCCAATCAGTACATCTATCAGCATGAGACATCGACTGATGATGATGGCTCTCCGATGGTCTCGTCCTTCCAGACTGGCTATTTCGTCATGACGGAAGCCGACGTGAAGATGTTTATTGATCAGATCTGGCCCGACATGAAGTGGGGATATTATGGTGGAGTTCAGGACGCAAATATCAAATTGACATTCTACGTTACTGATTATCCCGGCGAGACTCCTCTTGCTTACGGTCCATATACGCTTACTCAGTCTGTGAAGTTCATCACTCCTCGCTTTCGGGGAAGACTGGTTTCCATCAAGATTGAAAGTGAAGACATCGGAACATTCTGGCGTCTTGGTAATATCAGGTATCGATTCCAGCAGGATGGTAAGTTCTGATGGCTAGCCTTGCAGACATCCTGACTACCCAGAAGAACGCTGTTGTCGCTCTCAGCAACACGGCTCAGACGATCCTGCGAGCGCAGGGAAACGCGACATCTGCTACGGTCACCGGCAACACGCTTGTCATCGCTGGCCGAGGGTATCTGGTCAATGTCTGCGTCGTGGTTGCGGGTAGCGCCGCTGGATCGATCTACAATGCGTCCAGCACGACCACGACGGCTGCTGGCAACAAGCTATTCTCTACTCCGACGACCGCTGGGATTTATCCCCTTGGTCAGGTCTTCAACACGGGTCTGGTGATCTCTCCCGGCACGGGACAATCGATCAACGTGACCTACTTTGCGGGAACATGATCATGCCCCTCGCCAAGGGAAAGTCGCAGAAGACCATCAGCCGCAACATCAGCGAGCTTGTCTCGTCCGGGCGTCCCCAGAAGCAGGCAATCGCCATCGCTCTCAGCACGGCCCGCAAGGCTCGCGCGGAGGGCGGTCCGCTCATGGCTCCTGCCCAACCCGCGACCGAAAGGGTCCACACGGGGCCGATCCACAGCGCGGTGGCTGGCAGGACGGACCACCTCCCCATGCATGTGCCGTCCGGGGCCTATGTGATCCCTGCCGACATCATCTCAGCTATGGGCGAGGGGAACACGATGGCGGGCTTCAAGGTCGCCAATAGCATCTTCTCGACCCGCAAGTTTGGGACTCCGGGAGCGGATGCGGGGATCTCCTCGACGGTTCCTATTGTTGCCGCTGGCGGGGAGTACGTCATCCATCCTGACGACGTGGTCAGGATCGGAAATGGCGACATGGATGCTGGGCATAAAGTTTTGGATAGCTTTGTCAAGAGAATGCGGGCAAAGACTGTCGCTACTCTGAAGTCCCTGCCGGGACCGAAGAAGGACTAAAAAGGGGGAAGGATATGGCTGACGAAATCAAGGTGAGGGTTGGTACGCCTAATGACGTTCACGACATCATGGATCTTGCATTGGCTGCGTGCGACGAAAACGGCTTTGTGGAGCCGAATCCGCACAAGCTTCTCGCGGAGATCTGGCCTGCCTTGAACAAGGACAGGGGTGTTGTCGGCGTCATTGGCGCTAACGGAAAGCCTGAAGGAGCAGTTTTGCTTCGTGTAGGGAATATGTGGTATAGTGATAGGGAAGTTCTGGAGGAGAAGGCAATCTTCATTCACCCAGACTACCGAAATGCCAAGGGAGGGCGCGCTCGGCGGCTTTGCGAGTTCAGCAAATCCGTGTCTGATGCGCTGGGCATTCCGCTGATCATTGGTGTATTGTCTAACGACCGTACCGAGGCAAAGGTTCGCCTGTACGAGCGTCAGTTTGGAAAGCCTAGTGGAGCGTTCTTCCTCTACGGGGCTACAACCGGGGCGGTAAAGGAACACTAATATGGGCGGCAAGACCTCTCAATCTACCCAGAGCGTTTCGATCCCGCCGGAGGTATTGGCGAGGTACAATGCTGTAAACACTCGGGCAGAGCAGGTCGCGCAGCGCCCATTCCAGCAGTACACCGAACAGTTTGTTGCGCCCCTGACTGGCACTCAGCAGGCTGGTATTCAGGGTACTACGTCGGGGGCCAATCTGGCGCAGCCCTTCTTTGGGGCTGGAACTGGCCTGACTATGGCCGGAGCGCAGGATGTCGGTCCCCTGACACAGGGGCAGATTGCCTACTACGAGAACCCCTACATTGAGTCCGTCGCGCGTCCGACCTATCAGGCTCTGCGTCAGCAGCAGCAGGAAGAGATGATGGGGCAGACAGCGAACGCCATCAGGGCGGGTGCCTTTGGTGGTGATCGTGCAGGCCTTGTGGCGGCAAATCTTGCGCGCCAGCAGCAGCTAGGAACAGCGCAGGCCATGGCCCCCATCTACGCTCAGGGCTACGGGCAGGCTGTTCAGACGGCTGCCGGGCAGCAGGGTGTCGTGGCGGCGGATCTGGCTCGCCGGATGCAGGCAGGTCAGCAGATCGCTGGTCTTGGCGCGGGAGCGCAGCAGGCGGCTCTACAGGGCGCGCAGGCCCAGCTTGCCGCCGGTACAGCCGAGCAGCAGACCCAGCAGGCGGATCTTACCGCTCGCTACAATCAGTTCCTTCAGGAGCAGGGCTACCCGTTCCAAGTCGCTCAGTTCCTCGCCAACATCGCGATGGGTACTGGTGCGCTATCCGGCTCCACGACGACGACAACGCAGCCGTCAAGCTTCTTCTCAGATCGTCGCCTCAAGGCGAACGTGGAGGAGATCGGCAAGCTCAAGGACGGACAGAAGCTCTACCGCTACACGATGGCGGATGGCAGGACGCATATCGGCCTCATGGCGGATGAGGTTGAGAAGCATCATCCCGACGCTGTGGGCGTTGCTGGCGGGTACAAGACGGTGGACTACCGTGCTGCCACGGACGATGCGGCTCGGCACAAGAAGGCTTATGGCGGCGGCCTGATGCCCTCATCGGAGGGTGGAGCGGTTACTCCCAGCATGGCTGGCGAAGGGTACGCGCGCGGTGGTCAGATCGCGGAGCTTAAGCGTCTCCTGACCATGCATCGCGAGATGGTTCCTTACGGTCATTCCGGCCTGTACGGGAATCCCGATCCGCGCAAGGGTCCGTACAGCACGACCATGCGCGAGATCAACGTGCCGTCGCGCCCGCTTGCGCCGACGACGATCACGATCCGTCCCCTGAACTATGCGGCTGACATCCCGGCTGGTGTTCCGCAGTACGCTGCCGGTGGCGTCGTTGGGTATGCTGCCGGTGGTCTTCCTTACTCTGAGGCATCCGAGGAGTACGTTCCGGAGGACATCAGCAAGCCGATGACTCCTCAGTCGCTCAAGCCTGCTGGCGGAGCGACAGGTCCGGTTCAAGACCCGACTGTCCGAGACCTGATGCAGATGGGCCGGATGGCTGCGTCGATCCATGCGGGTGGTGGCTTCGCCTCTGGCGGGCTTGTCCCCCACATGGCTGATGGCGGCGGCATGGACTTCGACCGCATCATTGCCATGCAGCAGGGCATGTACGGCCAGATGGGTCGTCCTGCGGGCCTGAACATCCCGGCTGGACAGGCGCGTGATCCCATCAAGTCGATGGAGATGCTGCGTCCTGCTCGCGCACCTGAACCCGTCAAGACAGGTCTTCAAGAGCTTCAGGAGTCCGCCAAGCGCGGAGAAGACGCATACAAGATGGCGTCTGGAGCCTATAGCACCGGCAAGACCGCTCTACTGGGCAAGGCTGCTACCCCCGCCTCTGGAAGCACTCCCGCGCAGCCTGCAAGGCCGGGGCTTGTCGGGGTTGGAGGGGAGTACAGGCCGGGAAGCGGGATTGTTGCTAATCCCAATCGTATCATGGAATTTCTTCCTGACTTTGGGTCTGGATCACAGACTCCATCGTCTTCGTCCTATCCCATGCCAATTCCGGGCATGGCTTCTGGTGGCGTCGCAGGTCGTCTTCACTATCAAGAAGCTGGAGCCGTTCCATCCGGCGATATGACGCCCGAACAGCGCGCCGCGACTATTGATGAAAACACTCGTAGACAGGCAGCAGAGCGAGCCGCTGCAAGGGCTGCAAGCGATGCCGCTGCTCGCTCGCAGCCTCAATTTCCGGCTCGTCCTGATTTGCAGCAGTCCGATATAAGGCATCGGACATCTAATCTTCCGACTGTTCCGCCCGCTGCGCCTCAAAATACTCCTGCAAATGAATCCGAGCCTTATAATCTTGTTGACCCAAATACCTCTTTTGATCCTACCGCTGGCTCTCGCATAGCAAATCCTCTTGATGTCATCAGGATTCCTTTTGGATTTCGTCCGGGGGAAACTCTTCAAGAGCGCGCCAATAGGGCTATGGAAGAGAGGTACGGACTAACGCCTCCCGTGCGACAGGTTGAGGAGGGTGCTGCTCCGCTTCCTCCGCTTCCTCCGCCGCCCGCGCCTTCACCGGGAGTTGCTGGTCGGCAGGCTCCGCCTCTTCTCAATCCGATTGAAGTTGGTCCCGTTGCCGGTCAAGGAAGGCCTGACGTAACTGAAGAAGCTCCGCAGCCCACAGGGGTTGTCATGGAGCCTGCCACACAGCAGGCCCCTGCTGGCGTTGCCGCTGCTCAGGCGCAGCAGCCTGCCACCATGTCTGGAGGTGAGGGTGGTCGAGGCCTCCTTGGCGCGGTTGCCAGCGAGAACTTCCTCGTTCCTCTCCTGACTGGCCTTGGCGCTATGGCCTCGTCTCCCAGCCGCTACCTCGGCTCTGCCATCCTTCAGGGTGTCGGTGCTGGGGCGCAGGCTTATGAGAATGTCCAGACCAAGGCTGCTGAACGTGCGAGGACTGAGGCTGAGACTCAGCGTCTTCAGCAGCAGACAGCAGTTGGAGCTTTCTTTGAATCCAATGGTGTTCCATATGTGATGGTTCGAGACAGCAATAACATGCCGATGGCTATTCGCAGATCTGTTTATAATCAAAATCCAAACCGGTATGTGCTTGTTCCTATTTCCTCTGCCAAGCCCGTTCTGCCTCCTCAAGTTTCTATCCCAGCTAGTCAGCAGTCCGGTGCGATTGTCTCTCCTGAAATTGAGAACCTTGCTGGGCAGAATGCAACCAGAGCAGCAGATGTAAATCCGCAGCAGTTTGTAAATGATCCTGCGGCAAATCCGTTTACTGCGGCTGAAGAGCGCGCCCTTCAGGCTCGCGCAAACATGCCCCAGACGCTTGCATTCGCAGATGCCATGTCAAGGTTGCCTGAAGGACAGTCAGGCCCCCTTCAAGCCCAGATTTTCAATCCAATCTTTCAAAGAATTATTCCACTTATGAACATTGTTGGGCTTGAAGTTCCAAGATTTACTGATACAACCGCTGCAATTGATGTAATAAATAAAATTAGAACCTCTATGGCATCTGCAAGTTCCGATCAAAGGCAGCAAAGGGCATTTCAATCAATTGAAAACATTCTTAGCTCAATTCCGAGTGATTTTCAGTCTAAGCAGGGCCAGAAGGAGCTTGTTTCCTCACTTCTTGCATCTGATATGATTGCTAGGGATGAGGCTGCATTTTACGATAATTATCGCAGGCACATTGAGGATACATATAAACTTAGCCCAGATCAGAGCCGAGTTTCTGGATATGGTTTGTCTGAGGCATTTAATAATGCTTCTCGCGGCAGGCTTGCTCAAGACAAGGCTGATATCATGTCTCTATTCAATCCTCTTCAGGCGAGAAATGCATCTGGTCAGATTGTGACAGTTAGCCCGTCAATTCTCTCTTACATGGTAAAGAATGCCGGTAATTATGATCCAAATTTTGTTGCAGCTTTGAACAAGCAATATGGAGAGGATCGCGCTCGCAGGCTTATCAGTTACTTTAGCGGAGCGAGGCAGTAATGGAATTCATCCTTGGTCCTCCCTCTGAGGGACAGGCTCCGTCTGCGGGTCAGCAAGGCGGAAGCGGACTCCAGTTTATTCTGGATGCGCCAGAGCGTTCCCCGCCGATGGCTCCATCCCGCCTAGCCGATACGGCTGGACGTCCTCCTCCCATGCGTGTGCCGCGCCAGCAGGCTCCTGTTGCTCCCGAAGAAGAGAAGACTTGGTCGGAAACCCTTGGCCGAGCCAAGGAGCAACTGATCCCATCCACCATCAAGATGGGCCAAGACATCTTCCATGCGGTTACCAGTCCCGTAGAGACTGGTCGCGCTATCGGCCAGCTTGGAAGCGGCATCTACTCCAAGGCAGAGGGCGCTCTTGGTGTTCGCCAAGATCCGCAGGAGAAGGCTCAGAAGGAGTCAATGCTCGACGCTTTTGTGGACGAGTATGCCAAGAAGTATGGATCGGTTCAGGGGTTCAAGAAGGCTCTGGCCGAAGATCCTGCTGCTGTTCTCAGCGATGCGTCCCTGTTCATCACGGGTGGCACATCCGCCGCCGCAAGGCTGACTGGCGTTGCTGGCAAGACAAGCGGCATGGCTGGGGCTGCTGCGAAGGCTCTTGAGAAGACAGGACAGGCGGCGCAGTTCCTAGATCCTATTTATTCCGGTGCCAGAGTTGCTGCGCTTCCTTTTGCTGGCGCGGCAAAGATGATGCCGTATGCGGAATCCTTCCTCTCTGGCTCGTCTGTCGAATCCCTAAAGGACGCTGGCAAGGTTGCTAGGTACGGCACACCAGAGCAGCGAGAAGTCTTCAGGGCTTATCAGACTGGAGCTGCTCGGCCGATTGATATGGTCGATAGCTTCAAGGATGCCCTGTACAAGGCATTCGATGAGAAGAACCAGAACTTTTTCAAATCACATCAGGACACATTTGGAACGACCGGAGTCCCCGCAACAAATTACGTCTCACGAATTGATCCGGCCATAAACGATGCATTCAAGCTGGCCTACTCCGTTGATCCTATTTCCGGTCAAACAATCCAAATCGTTGGTGGCGCAGCCAAGGCATTGAACGATGTCGTGAACAAGGTTAATGAATTTAAGTCCGCTGCCCCCGGATCTATGCACTCCACGCTTGAAGGAGCGCATAAGCTCAAGATGGCAATAGACGATATCGGGAGTGCCTATCAAAAGGGGACTCCTGATCGCAAAGCCGTTGACATGGTCAGGGATGCGGTTCTCAAAACCATTACAGACGATCCCAAGATTGGAAAGCAATACGCAAGCACGATGAAGGCTTATCAGGAGGCTAGTGATAAGCTTCGTGCCATCATTTCTGAATTCGGTGTTGGAACTGGAAAGAATCAATACACAGCTCTTAAGAAGATCCTCAAGATCAAGGACTCCGAGACCAAGCGCAGTCTTCTGGCAGAGCTTTCCAAGCACAATGCAAACTTGCCGTACATGATTGCTGGCGCGGAACTTAGCAGCCTTTTCCCGCATGGTGTTCGTGGCGCGATCCTTGGAACGACAGGTATTGGTGCTGGCATTGCAAGTGCAGCGGCTGGCTTCCCCGCTGCTATCGCTGGTCTTGCCGCTCATTCTCCAAGGGTACTTGGAGCAGTCAATTACGCCGCTGGTCGCATGGGCGCAGGCGCGGCTAGGGTGGCATCTCCCGCCGGTCGCGCAGCCATCTATGGCGCTACAGCACCGCAGCGCACGACAGAAGAGCAGATCGAGGAGCCTGCGCTCAGGAAGTATCTTGAGACGATTGGCATGGTTGAGAGCCGTGGCAATCTTAATGCTGAGAATGCCCTTTCTGGCGCGCGTGGGCGCTATCAGTTCATGCCGGACACTTGGAACAGCATCCGAAAGCAGATCCCCGGCCTTCCTGCTGATCCGCGACAGGCTACAGAGCAGCAGCAGTTTGAGGCTGCGGCTTGGTTGACCAATCAGAACGTCGAAGCCCTTAAGAAGAAGCTTGGCCGGAATCCCACATACTCGGATCTTGGCCTCGCTCACTATTTTGGTGCCTCTGGTGCTACCGCTCTTCTAGGACTTCCGCCCTCCACTCGGTTTGCAGATCTTCCAGAGGACTTTTGGCAGCGGCTTGGGGAGAAGTTCACGACATCCACGCTGCTGCGCCAGAACCCTAACCTGCGGAACCAGACTATCGGCGGGATCAAGCGTTTCTACGAGGACAAGATGAAGTCTGCTGGCATCTATGCCTCTGGCGGTCGTGTCGCTCGCGCCTCCGGTGGTCGCATCGTCCATGAGGATGCAGCAGAAAAGCTGATCCGCGCGGCAGAGATTGCAAAAAATAGCATCGGCAAGCAAACTGAGACGATCCTTGAGAAGCCCGACGAACACGTTGTGCAGGCTCTCGCGGTCGCCAACCGTCACATCTGAGGTCGGTCATGTCCAATACAACAAACAAGAACATCGAGAAGCCCGCATTCAATTCATACATTGACAATTGGAATACTCCGCTCAATAGCAACTTTGATGTCATCGATGCGGCTTTTGGATCGACTACCTCGCTGAACGCAACGGGCGGAAGCGCAACTCTTACTGCTGCCCAGTACGAGCCTCTGTTCCTGTCGATCACGGGGGCGATCTCCGCGCCAGTCACCTACACCATTCCTTCCGGTGTCGGAGGGCAATGGATCGTCTTTAACGGCACGACGGACTCCTCCGGAGGTCCTCATGCCATCACGATTGCCTCTGGCGGGGGCGGGACCAGCACGACCGTCTCTCGCGGATACAGGACAGTCGTCATCTCCGATGGCACCAACATCAGGAAGATCGACTACGTCGAGAGCGCGAGCCTTCCCCTGTCTGTTGCCAATGGCGGCACGGGCAGCGGCACAGCGTCTGGAGCTAGGTCGAACCTGTCTGTTCCGGGCCTGACGACCGCAAACTCCTTCAGCGCAGGTCAGAGCGGCGCGATCTCCGCACTTACGGATGCTGCCACCATCACTCCTGACTTTGCCGTATCGAACAACTTTTCGCTGACCATCGGCGGAAACAGGACGCTTGCCAACCCTACAAACATCACAGCGGGTCAAAGCGGAGCCATCATCATCACGCAGGACGCCACCGGGGGGCGCACCCTGTCTTTTGGTAGCTATTGGAAATTCCCCGGTGGCGCGGCTCCTTCTCTGACATCCACCGCAAATGCCGTGGATATTCTTGTCTACTTCACTCAAACGACAACCAAGGTCGCTGCCACGATTCTTAACGACGTTTCGTAGTTGCTACCTTATTGATGAAGTGAGCTTGTTGTTCATCATGAACGGCTTGCTAGACTTCGCGATCTTGGTGAAGCAAACCTTGTGATGCTCTAGGCAGTAAGATCCCTTGTCCGTCGTTTTCCCGCAGAACAGGAAAGAGGACGGCTTGCCTTCGTTCAGGATGTACCGGCAAGACCGGCGCGTCAGTTCCATGATCGTGAGGGGCTTGCTTGGCTCCTGCACAGGCTCAGGGATGAGCGGAGGCGCGAAGGACATCAGACGCTCAAACTGGTCAAGCTTCTTTTCTGGAGCCTTCCTAGGCTTGGGAGGAGTGTCCTTCTTGGGCCTTGGATTCTTGGCGCGGTACTCGACGTAGCCAGCAGCCCTGAGCCTGTTGATCAGGCCAAGGATCGCGCTTCTGGTCGTGCCAATCTTCTCTCCGATCTGAGAGCCTGTAAGACCTTTCTTCCAGAGAGACAGGACCAGCTTGTCTCTCTCTGTCAATTCACGACGAAGGGTTCCCAAAGGAAGCATATCCATAACGCATTCTCCATCCATTGATTCCATGTACATGACAAGCTTTCATCTGCCTTGCGGTCATTTTGCCGTTGGCAGATTTGAGGCAGGCAACCATATGGGCGATGCCAGCCTCGATGCCGTAGACGCAGTCTTCCTTAATCCTCTTGTGATCGTAGCCAAGATGCTTCGCTGCGATGGGGACCACCTGAAAGATCCCTAGAGCCTTGCCCCTGCCAGAGGCATCGCAACGCAGCTTCGATTCCTTATTCGCAATCGCTAGGGCAGTTGGCACCCACTCAGGCCCGAGTTCTCGGTGCGCCACCCTAGCGACGACGTTTGCAACGACGGCTTCACCCGCGCCTGCGGGGCATCCGAAGAGGATTGTTGCGATGATCAGAATAGGTAACGACCGCATCATCATTTCCATCCTTCTCTTCAGGTGACTGAGAAACAAACTCCTGAACCTTGCCGACATGCGAAGTGTTCAGGATCATGTCGCCACGATCACGCAGCAGGCTCTCTCCGTTCGGTCCCTTGATGCGATAGATCAGGCGAACGAAAATGAAGTCGTGTTCGTTGAGAAGATCGCAGAACTCGTTCAGGCTTGGCGCGGTATGATCGACCGTGACCTGATGGACAGAATAGCCCTGCGCCGAGGGCATATTCATAGTGACAAGAAAACGCATTTTATTCTCCGTTTCTAAGGACAATTGTTCCGTCTAGTTTTCTTTTCCACTTAGAGCTTTTGCTCCCCGGTATGGGGGACCGGCTGCGAACAGCACCCAGATGCTTTGCCTGTTGCCGCTTGGCCTTGGCTATACGCGGAACGTCAACCGTCGCTGTTTGTACACGATGGCATTTACGATGTGCAACAAGCCAATTCGACTCATCGTCCTTGCCGCCCAGTTCCAGCGGGATCTCATGGGATACGTCCCATTCCTCCCCAATCTGAACCTTGCCCTTGCACATATGGCAGACGCCACCATGACGCAGGAAGATCGTCATGCGCGTCTTGGTGCTGATCCTGACGCGCTTCATTGAACGGACTCCCCATCACTCCTCCAATGGCAAATGTCTGCGCCTTGGAACGAGTTGATCATGATCAGGGCTTGAGCGGACAGATCTGCAATCTTCTCTATTGCTTCATCTTTTGTCGATGAAAGATAGATTGCCTTGCCAACCAGAAGAGACATCAAGACAGATATGACATCAGCCTCAGTAGCTTCAGATCCAAAAAGCTTCATGATGTTGAGGCATATCTTTTCCTTATCTGAGGTTGTCATAACTTCATCTCCGCTCGCCTATTGGCTTCAAAGGATTGCCACTCGGAAAATCGCATCCGAATGTATTCAAGCTGAACCTTGAGCATCGAGGCTTTCTCGCGGGCGTCTACCATCGACTTGATGTAGTCGCTCCAGTCATCAGATGACTTCACCCGCGTTTCCGCGCGGTTCACAGGCATGTCTCCCTGTGCGGAAATCATCTTGGCTAGGACTGCGCTCTTGCTCTCTTCAAGCATGTTCGCAGCCGCGTCAGCCTCGACCCATTTTTTAGCGATGATCCTGAACTCCTCGCTGATAGGGTTGCTCACGGATCACCTCAAAAAGGGATATCGTCGTCAAGGCTCGTGCTTGCAGGCTTGCTCTCCTGCTTGGGAGCGTCCTTTGCCTTGAACGCAAAGGAAAAGAACTTCGTGCCGTTCTTGCTCTCCTTCACCCAACCATTGATCCAATAATCCACACCATTGATGCGAGCGGCCCCTGTGTATTCTGGACTCTTCTCATTCCGCTTCTTGTCGTTACGGAAGAGAGTGCCGCTGTTGTCGCGAACTTCATATGCCATTGTCATCCTCCTCATAGAGTTCATTCAGTTTTGCGATGCGCTCATCAATCTCCCTGAGGAACGCAGTCACTTCCTTTTCAAGCTCTGCGATGAGCTTGTTGTCGCGATCCTGTCGGATCACTATCAGCCGCATGTGCTTGGGCATACGCGGATCGAACGAGACGTAATCGCACCAGCTAGCAGTCGTGCATGCCATCTGCCATTGCATCTGCGTCACATACTTGGCGGGGATCTGCCGGGTGGTCAACGTCTCGATATGGGTAGCGGTCATCGGACACTTGATCTCGACCAGTCCCTCGACACCAATTCTGCCATCTGGGGAAGCTCCAGACATCTCTATGACAGGATGTCTAACGAAACCGACCTCCTCGACAATTTCTCCTGTCTGATCCTCATACGCCGCCCGCGCCAGAGGTTCATTGTCGATCCCCCATTGCATGGCAGCGTTTGTGAAGCCTTCCGTAGGCTTCCCTGTCAGACGCTCGACAACCAGTTCAGCAGCGTAGTTTGCCCGGCTGGTCGAGTAGCCGCTCTTGGTTTTCGCGATTACGTCGGCAACTCGGGAAGCTGTGACCTTTCCCGCGCGCGCCGCAAACCATTCTGCGGTTCTCTGTTCCATTGTTTCTTCTTCCTCCCTCGGTATGGGTTTTTGTGTGGGCGGTCTTCATGGGTGCCATGAAACCATCCTATTTCATATGCCTCGGCCATGCGGCGGCGGATGAGGCGGTCGATGTCAGTAGCTAGCTCCGAAGGGATTGCCATCCCTTGATATCGGCCCGAGAACACCTCGAAAGCGATGCGCTCACCATCGGTCTTCTTGCGGCGGGTCATGGATTGGCCTCCATTTCGGCAATGACCTCGCGGAAGTTGTATCCGGCCTCCCACGCCTCGCGCTGCCTCTTCCTAATGATCCTGTCGATTTCTCGGGCCGTCACTGCAACGTGAGCGCCGCTTATCGCCCAGCTCTCGGCCATGCGCTGCGCGATGCGCTCGCCATCTGTCTTCTTGCGGCGGGTCATGGCTTGCCCATCAGCGCACGATTGACAAGGGACCTGTTATCGGCCTTCACCCTCGCAATCTCCTCGCGCAACCGATCCGCCCGCTCGACCTCCTTACCAAGCCGGTCCACATTCTCTCGTAGCCGCTCGATCACCGCGCGCAACCGGTCAACCTCGGCCAGCAGCCAGCCGCGATCTTCGTTTGCTTTGTGAGCATTGCCTGAGTTCAAGCTGTATCCCGCATACCGCGCGCGGATTTCCGCGATCTTGTCGTCACTCATGGCAGGGACTCCCAAAGGGCGCAGGCCCACATGATTAGGTAGGCGATGAGGGTGAGGGTGATGATGTGAGTACGAGTGATTATTTCCTCGCTCATCCCTCATTCTCCTGCTGCTTGTCAGGGTTCTCGCGATGATAATCTGCCGTCGCGGCGATTCCCTTCAGGATCTTCCGGTCGCCCGGCGAGATCAGGCCCCGGTCGTTTTCGTGCAGCCCGTTCCACCATGCCCGGAGATCGGCCTCGCCCTTCTCCGCAGCTTCGCGACCGGCGCGCATTAGACTGGTCGGCGTCCTTGCTGGCGGGGCAGAACCGACCGCAGCGTTGCCATCGTCATCGTCCGCTGCCAGCGACAGGATAGACGAGAGCGCATAGCGTCGCGCGTAGGTAATGGCCGATCCAATGCTTTGGACATCAACCGGCATAGCCTCGCCCTCCTTGTCATACTTGCGACCGACCGGAAGGACGAGCGTATCGCGCAGGTACTCGCCTGACGAATGCATCAGCATCGTTTCGACCTCGACCCGTTCGCCGTTTGAAACCGTCCGCGCGAACTGCGTGATCGAGAGACCATTGGCCGCGAGCGGTTCGCGAATGACCTCGCGCAAAGCGTTCAGGTCAGCGTATTTGCTCTTGAAGTACGGGTTCACCGCGCCCTTCGACGCGGCCTCGATTGCCCCCTGCGCTGCCGACAGAGCAGCAGCGAGGGCGGCGATAGAATTGGACATCTGCATTTTCAGTTCTCCTCACATTTGATCCAAAGCTTCTGAATACGCCTCGATCTCAGCGATCATGGCGTCGATCTGGGCGAGACGCGCGAGATGATGATCCCGCGCAGCCAGCCAGTCTGCCGTCCGACCGACGTAGTCCCGGCCATTCGGCTCGGCGTCCACGATCCACGACCGGGCCTCTCGCAGCCCGTGCAGCATGTTCAGTTGCTGGCCCATGAGCCGCGCTTTGCTGGTGCCATTCGTTGTGACGCTGGGGAGGATGGACATGATCAGCCCTCCCCGCCAGCGCGCTCGTCCAGATCGGACATGGTGTCGGCCAGCATCTCGTCGAGGTCCTCGTCGAGGCGCGAGACGATGCTGGCGATGTCCTCGTCGGACAGGCCGGTGCCGCAAGAGCAGCCGCGCGCGGTGGCATCGCAGATCTCATTGAGAGCGGCCTTGAGCTGACCGCGCAGGCGGGACCGGACCCGCTTGATTGCGTCCTGCGCGTCGATGGCGCAGCCGACGGTGTCGAGAAGATGAGCCATTGATCGATCTCCATTTCAAGTGACCGGAAGAACCCGGCAGGAAGTCGTTTAGCCTGCGCGTTTAGTCCTGTCAACACCTACTTCAACGCGCACAAAAAAGCTGCTAGATCGTCGCCATGTCTCGCACCTACCTCCGCCGCGATCCGGCCCTCCTTGACGCTCTTATGGCCCTTGGCTCGCAATCTGAGCTAGCCCGGCGGCTCGGCATCAGCCGGGCTGCGGTTTGCCATTGGCGTCGCGTACCGCTGCGGCATCTGCGTCGCGTCGAGGAATTGACCTCGATCCCGCGCGCGCGGCTGCGACCGGACCTGTATGCCGATTGAGACGATCCGTCTCACGCTGCCGCTGCCGCCTAGCGTCAATCGGCTGTGGAGGAGCGGCAAGGGGCGAATGTACCGCAGCGCGGAGTACAGCGCGTGGCGTAACGAGGCGATCTGGTCGATCAAGCTGCAAGCTCGCGGGGCAAGCATTGACGGGCGATACAGCATCGCTGTTGCGTTCCAGCGACCGGACAAGCGTCGCCGCGACCTCGACAACCTGCTCAAGGCCTTGAGCGATGCGCTGGTGGATGCCGGGGTTCTAGCGGACGATTGCGATGCGGAGGAGATCCATCTCTGCTGGCGCGGCGCGGGTCGATCATGCGAAGTGACCTTGGTGTCGATTGGCTAAGTCATTGATATCGGCTGCGTCTTTCTGCAAAGAAAGTTGTTGACTGCCCGCTGGGCATCCGTATGATGCGCCTACCGACATCGTTGTGGTGATCGGGATACAGATGGAGATTGAGATGAACCTCGCTGACAAGTACGCGATCCTCAAGGCCGAGTCCGACCGCATCAATGCGGAGCTTGATCTCGTCAAGGGCGAGATCCGCGCTCTCGGGCGCGAGGTGATCGAGGGGACGCATGTCCTCGTCACCCTGAGCCTGAGCGAGCGTAAGAGCTTCGACGCCAAGGCGGCGGCGCAGTACCTGACCACGGAGCAGGTCGCGGCCTGCACCCGCACGACGCAGGTCGAGACGATCCGCATCAAGCCCCGCGTCGTCGTCGCGGTTTGATCTGCCCGGCGGGCAGGAATAACATCCTGCCCGCTACCTCCGGTACGTCCCGACCAATTTCTGAACCGGAAAGGAACCCGAAATGGCAAACCCGAACAGGACCGTCGCGCGCTGGCGCAAGTCCAACACCGTCGCCCCTGACCCGCGCGAAGAGGCCGCTCGCCACGAGCGCAGGCGCGCCGCGACCCCTGAACTCTACGCCATCATGGACAAGGTCTCCGCCGGAACGATGACGGCGGAGGAAGCTGTCCAGCGTCTCGAAGCACTATCTCGAAAGGAAGTCACGCCATGAAGACCACCTACAAGATCATCCACCCGTCCCACGCCCGCGACTGGGCGGCGGTCCACGCGGTCGGCAAAACCGTCCGCTGGATCGACGCCAGCCAGTACGGTCGCGGCAACGTGCCGCCGATGAGCCACGCCGACTTCATGGCTGGCTGCGTCATGCTCGCGGTCGAGGAGAAGGGCTTCGGACATCCGGTCCTCAAGCGCATCGAGCGCGAGGTGCCGGAGTTCGCCGCCGCCCTTCTGCGGCATCAGGAGGACCACAGCCTGAGCGAGGCCGAGCTTCTCTCGTCGCTGCTGCGCTGCTGCGTCGCCCTGATCGAGGAGAAGGGCTGACCGATGATCCACATCACCGGCGACCTCGACCACTATCACACGACCACTTGCCCGCACGCGGCTGCGGACATCGCGCAGGCGTGGAGGGCGCGCAGCCTGTATCCGATCATCGTTGTGCTGATCGGCGGCGGAGCCGCCCCGCTCACGTTCATCAAAATCGATGTGACCGACGACCGCATCGCTCTGGTCGAGGCGATCCGCGTCGCGCAGGCGAAGGAGGACGGAGAATGAGCCGCGCGGAACGGATTGACCTGATCCTCGTCGTGCTGGCGATCGTCGCTGGCTGGGCGTTTATCGTGATCAATATCTTGATGGAGATTTACTGGTGACCGATCTTCCCCGCCACATAGCGGATATGTGCGGCGTCGTCCTCGACGCGCCTCGCCCGCGTCAGATCAAACGGATCGAACCGTCCACCCGTATTGAGCAGGAGGACGACATCACGACGATCTATCTTGATAATCGACCGCTCGGCTGGATAACCCGCATCCGGCCCGGCGAATATCTAGCCCGGACGATCCGAGGGCAGCGCATAAATACCAACTCCAAACAATTGGCGATTAACTTCCTGCACGAGGAGAATCAGTAATGGCATATGTCGCTGGCGAGGTCGCGCGAGAGGAGTTCCGCGCCCGGCTCTGGAGGCTAAACCTGCTCGACCGGGAGGCTGCTGCCGCGCTCGGGGTCCACGACCGTACGTTGTACAAGTGGCTTTCGGGCGAGCGGTCGATACCCCTGTCTGCCGTCCGTCTCCTCGACCTGATGCTGGCCCATCGAGGCGATGTTGCACCGCAGCAATCTGACCATGCTGCACCGCACAATCGCCCAAGTCCAATGTTAGGGGGGGAGAGGGGGAAGGGGGGACTATAGGGGGGAAGGGGGAGAGGGGGGGTTTCAAATGATCTGGTGAATCCCCGCCAAGGAATCAAAACACATTGTAGCACTCTATCCTGAAACACCTGTACTATCCCCGCGCGATAACTTTGCAACTTTGTAGGAATGTAGTCATGCAACTAAGATCATATCAAACAGATGCAATTGTTAGACTTCGTGAAAGTCTACAGAACAACAAGAAGCGCATCGTGATGGCTCTTCCGACCGGCGCGGGCAAGACGGTTATTGCCGCTTCGCTCATTCGCTCGGCTCGGGAAAAGAATAAGCGGGTGGCCTTCGTCGTCCCGTCCCTGACGCTTATCGACCAGACCGTCGCCCGGTTTGAATCGAATGGCATTTGGGAAATCGGCGTCATGCAGTCGAACCATGAAATGACCGACCCGAATATGCCGGTACAGGTTTGCTCGATTCAAACCTTGGCGCGGAGAAACTCTCCGACCGTCGATATGGTGATCGTGGACGAGTGCCACGTTCAATTCAAATTCCTGATCGAGTGGATGGGACGCGAGAACTGGAAGGATATCCCGTTCGTCGGACTGTCCGCGACGCCATGGGCAAAAGGCATGGGTCTGGTTTGGGATGATCTGATCATCGCGACGACGACGAGCGAACTGATCGAGCTTGGTCACCTGTCTGCGTTCAAGTGCTATGCCCCGGCGCATCCCGACCTGAGCGGCGTCAAGACGATTGCCGGTGATTTCGATTTGAAGGGACTGAGCGAAGCGATGCAGCGTGGCGCTCTGGTCGCGGATATCGTTTCGACTTGGCTTCAGCGCGGCGAGGATCGTCCGACCGTTGCGTTCGCGGTGGATCGGCTCCACGCGAAAAATATCTGCGACCGTTTTGTCGAGGCGGGCGTCGCTGCCGAATACATGGATGCATTCACGCCGATGGAGGAGCGCGCGCAGATCGTGAAGCGTTTCTCTGGCGGGGATACTCGCATCCTGTGCAACGTCGGTGTTCTCACGACGGGCTTCGACGCTGACGTTCGCTGCATCATCCTCGCTCGCCCGACCAAGAGCGAAATGCTCTACGTCCAAATGATCGGTCGTGGCCTGCGTCCTGCGAGCGACAAGAACCATTGCCTGATCCTCGATCATTCCGACACGACCGTGCGGCTCGGTTTCGTTACCGATATCCATCACGAGCTTCTGGACGACGGAAACAAGAGCGGCCCTGCTCGTCCTCGGGATGCGAAGCCCCTGCCAAAGGAATGCCCGTCGTGCGCGTTTCTGATGCCGCCGAAAACCAAGACCTGCCCATCGTGCGGTTTTGAAAAGAAGCCCAAGACCGATGTCGAGGAAATGACCGGCGATCTGGTCGAGCTTACCGCTCGTAAGACGGTCATCGCGGATTCGATGTATTCGACGCTGGTCCAGAAGCAGCAATTCTATTCGGAGCTTTTGCTCCACGCTCATCTGCGCGGATACAAACCCGGCTGGGCAGCGGTGACCTACAAGGACAAGTTTGGAAACTGGCCCCCATACGAATTGAGGAAGGATTTGGCGGACGAGATCTCCCCGACGACGCAATCGTGGATCACGCACCGGAATATCGCTTGGGCGCGCAGCCAGAGGAGGCAGCGGCGTGCGTGATAATATCCCGATCAAGGAAGCCGCTCGCGGGCATTGGGAATATCTCCTGCCCAAGCTCGGCGTGCCAGCGACAGCCCTGAACCGGAAGCACGGCCCCTGCCCGATGTGCGGCGGAACTGACCGCTACCGCTGGGACGATCAGAACTCGACCGGAGGTTACATCTGCTCGGCCTGCGGGGCGGGGGACGGGTTCATGCTGGCGGGGGCTGTGACCGGCAAGCCGTTCGCGACCCTTGCCGACGAGGTCAGGAACCTGCTCAGGGACGCTCCGCCGCCCCGGATCGGCGGCGGCAGGGTGACCAGTCCCGACAGACACGCTCTCCTTCGCGTCTGGAGGGGGGCTACAGCGCCGGAAGCAGGCTCGCCCACCTCTACCTACCTCTCGACCCGTCTCGGGCGTTTCTGGCCCTCCTCAGCGATCCGCCATCACCCCTCGCTGCACCATCCCGAGACCGACCGGGCCTACCCCGCCATGGTCGCCCGAATCTCTGGCCCGGATGGGGCGGGAGTTAGCCTGCATATGACCTACCTGTCGCCTGACGGGCGGAAGGCCGATGTCGATCCCTGTCGCCGCCTCGCAGCGGGCAAGATCCCGGATGGATCTGCTGTTCGCCTTTGGCCCGCTCGAAATGTCATGGGTGTAGCGGAAGGAATAGAAACCGCGATGTCGGCAGCGATCATTTACAAAATGCCGGTGTGGGCCTGCCTGTCCGCTGCGATGCTGGCGAAATGGGAAGCGCCTGCGGAGGCGGAGGAGATCGCGATATTCGCGGATAACGACCGCAGCTATGCCGGGCAGGCTGCGGCATACAGGCTGGCTCAGAGGATCGTCGCGTCGGGAAAGCGCGCGACGGTATTTGTCCCGGATGCGCCGGGGACGGACTTCAACGATGTCCTTCTGGCCCAGAAATAGAAAAGGGGCCTTTCGGCCCCTCTTCCATTCAATCTCTGTTTTGTATCAGAAGACCCACTTGGCATGTACCGCGCTATCAAGTGCCGACTTCGCCCACCAGTTCAGTCCGCGCCCCTGATAGATGCGACCGGCGTAGAGCGCGGCGAAGTGGCGCCCGCGCTCATAGTTGACCGCATCCTTTTCATTATTGATATCGCGAAACGGATGACCGGCACGATAGTCTGCAATGCCGAGCTTGAAGGCGTCGCACATTGCGACCTTGTAGACGCTCACGCGCTTCGTTTTCTTGCAGCTCCAATTCGACATATCAATCTCCTTTAGATGAAGTGGTAGTGGGCAGGAGCGTACCCCTGCCCACAGGGCACGTCAAGCGACGATCTTTGGCCTCTTGATGATGGTCTGCTTCACGCCCTCGCGCTCACCATGCTCGGCCACGGTCGCGATCACGGTGACCGTCTCTCCGCGCGCGGCCAGTTCTTTGCTGCCCTTGTAGACGACGACGTTGCCGCCCTCGTCCTCGCAGACGTGGAGCCAGATGATCCCAAACGCGCTCTCAAACGAGCGGACGAGGCGGACGCGGAGGACGAGCCTATGACGATCGCCGACGACGCCGACATGCTGGCTATCGGTCCCCTTCGCGGCGCGCTCGGCGTCCTGCTCGCGGATGCGGACCAGAGCGGAGACCTGCGCGTCCGACAGGGTTCCGCGCCGCGAAAACTGCTCG
>Ga0315903_10002562_pt1 | contig 26456 bp, 30 predicted proteins | sample LakEriMetagenome_7_FD_203524 | JGI IMG/M metagenome (GOLD analysis project Ga0315903, IMG submission 203524) | Freshwater fungal communities from buoy surface, Lake Erie, Ohio, United States - Buoy 2 MA119 | ecosystem: Environmental > Aquatic > Freshwater > Lake | place: USA: Lake Erie, Ohio... | reverse complement strand
AAGATGCGTGCGCCTGCCAAGATTTTTGCGCGTGCAAATTGAAACCTAGGGGGGATACCCCGAAGGCAGCCTCATACCAGGCATGGCCAGTGGGCACAACCTGCCGATCAGTTGAGGTCGGCGATGAACTTTTCGATATTGATGGCTTTGGATTTCCCCACCGAGCGAATGATGGAGTTGGCGACGTTTTCTTCAACGACGCTGTTCCATTTGGAAAAGCTCTTGTCCGTCACGCTCTTGTCAAACGCAGATCGGACCTCCTCACGCCCAGCTTTCATATCAGCCGCCAGAGCGGACTGAACGAGGCATTTTGCGATGACGTCGGCTTTGCGCACTGGGAGTTTTCCGGTGGGTTTGAAGCCTCCATATTAACGATTACCAACGACTGAACCCAGATGGCCGGACGAAAACCACTCCCGACGGAGATCAAAAAGCTCAGGGGAACCCTGCAAAAGTGCAGAACTAACCCGCATGAGCCACAGCCCCAAGGGGATCTGGTTGCGCCGCCCGAGTACATGTCTGACGGTGCCAAGCAGGCCTGGCGCTATGCCATTGACAGCGCGCCCGAGCATTTGCTGCGCAAGCTTGATATGTCGGTGCTGGAGGTTTGGTCCTGCGCCGCTGACCTGTACCGCAAGGCCCAGATCGGAATCACCAAGACGGGTCTGCTGATCAAAGCGCCGAACACCGGTGTGCCGATGCAGTCGCCGTACCTGGCCATCGCCAACAAGCAGGCCCAGATCATGACCAAGGCAGCGGTGGAGATGGGATTTACGCCAGCCTCTCGTTCGCGTATCACACAGCCCACAGATACCCAGATCGATCTCGATCCTTGGGCGGACATAGCAGGCTGAGACTGAACTTTGGCAGCAGATAACTACGCCGCCGTTGCCCGCAAGTATGCGCAGGCAGTCGTTGCCGGTGACATCCTGACCTGCAAATGGGTCCAGCGGGCATGCCAACGGCAGTTGAACGATCTGGCAAAGTTCAAGGGCAAGGCAAGTCCCTACCAGTTCAACCCAAAGCTCACCGACAAGGACGGGCGGGAATTCCATCCCGCTGACAACCTGTGCGCGTTCATTGAACGCCTGCCCCACGTCAAGGGGCCGCTGGCAGGCGAGACGATCAAGTTGGAGCCTTGGCAGGTGTTCATCCTGACCACCGTATTTGGATGGGTCAAGCCTGACGGTAATCGCCGCTTTCGGCGCTCGTACATTGAGGTGCCACGTGGCAACGCTAAGTCGACTCTGTCGTCTGCGCTTGCGCTGTACATGCTGGCCGCCGATGGTGAAGGTGGTGCAGAGGTTTACTCTCTGGCCACCACCCGCGACCAGGCGCGCATTGTGTTTGGTGATGCGCAGACCATGGCGCGCAGGTCACAGGGCTTTCGCAGCCGGTTCTCTGTCAACGTTGGTGCGCACAACATGAACGTGCTGCATACCGGCTCAAAGTTTGAAGCGCTCTCGGCAGAGGGATCTACGCTCGACGGCCTGAACATTCACTTCGGCTGCATTGATGAACTGCACGCCCACAAAACCCGCACCGTCTATGACGTGGTGGAGACCGGTACCGGCAAGCGAGATAACTCACTTCTGTGGGTGATCACCACCGCTGGCAGCAATCGCGCAGGCATTTGCTACGAGGTACGCATCTTTGTAACCCGACTGCTCGATGGCGTGTTCGAGGATGACAGCCAGTTTGGCATCGTCTACGGGCTGGATGACGGGGACGACTGGACCAGCGAAGACTCGCTGATGAAGGCGAACCCCAATTGGGGTATTTCGGTGCGCCCGGAAATTCTGGGACCGCTGCAAGCCAAGGCCATGCAACTCCCCAGTGCGATGAACAACTTCAAGACCAAACACTTGAACGAGTGGGTCAATGCCGACACCGCATGGATGGACATGCGCTCCTGGGACGCCTGTGCTGATCAGGACCTGGACATCGAGTCCTTTGTCGGCCAGCCCTGCTGGGTGGGTCTGGACCTGGCCAGCAAGACGGACATTGCCGCCTTGGTCATTGTTTTTGCCCATCCTGAGATTGCCGATGCGTTTGCAGTCTTTGGCAAGTACTACCTGCCAGAGGACACGGTCAACGCCAACGGCAACAGTCAGTACTCCGGTTGGATGCACACCGGACGGCTGACGGTGACGCCTGGCAATGTGATTGATTTCAGTTGGATCGAAGCGGATCTGAATGATCTGTCCTCTCGCTTTGCTGTTCAGGCAGTCGCGTTTGATCCGTTTCAGGCGACGCAACTCTCGACCCGAATGATGAGTGAGGGTCTGCCCATGATTGAAGTGCGTCCGACGGTGCTGAATTTCTCAGAACCGATGAAGACGCTTGAAGCCCTGGTGCTTCAAAAGAAATTGGTTCACGACGGTGACCCGGTGCTCGGCTGGATGGTCAGCAACGTGGTGGCCCACCTGGACGCGAAAGACAACATTTACCCACGCAAGGAGCGAGCAGAAAACAAGATCGACGGCATCGTGGCACTGATCATGGCCCTTTCAAGGGCAATCAAACCGGGGGACTCGGTGGTGCTGGGATCCGACTACGAACTCATGCTGCTTTGAACTGATGGGACTGTTTAGCTTTTTTGATCGCTATCGAGGATCTGGTAGCTCCAACGCCTCAGGTGGAGATCGTTCGCCATGGGGTGACTTTTCATTCGAGTCAGTGTCTGCGCGTACCAGCAGTGGCATGCGCGTCTCGCCCGATAGCGCGCTGCGCCTAGCTGCTGTGTATGCCTGTGTGCGGATACTGGCCGAAACAATTGCATCACTGCCATTGGTGGTTTACCAGCGCCGCCCTGACGGCGGCAAGGACAGGGTCACGGACCACTGGCTTTACCGCTTAATGGCCAAGCGGCCGAACCGGTTTCAAAATCCTTTTGAGTGGCGCGAGATGCTGCAAGGACACCTGGCTTTGCGCGGTAACGCCTTTAACCAGATCATCACCAACCCGCGCGGCGAGATCATCGAACTCATGCCGATCCACCCGGACCGGGTCAAGATTGAGTTGTTGCCATCAGGTGAATACCGCTACCGAATTAGCGATCGTTCTGGCACTGAGGTGATCTTGCCAAGAGGGGAGGTCTGGCACTTGCGTGGCCTGTCCTCGGACGGCTTGATGGGTATGAGCCCGATTGAGCTTGCCCGGGAGAATCTGGGTACTGCACTAGCAGCCCAAGGCTATGGTGCACGTTTCTTTGCCAATGACGCCAAGCCCACAGGAGGGTGGATTGAATTTCCTGGCTCGTTCAAGGACTCCGAGGCCAAGAAGGTGTTTCGTGAGTCTTATCAGCAGGCGCAGTCCGGCTCCAACCGGGGCAAGGTCCTGGTGTTGGAAAACGGCATGAAGTTTCACGAAGTGGGCGTCACAAACAAAGACGCCCAGTTTCTGGAACTGCGCAAGTTTCAGATCACCGACGTGGCCCGGCTCTTTCGTGTGCCACCGCACATGATTGCTGATCTTGATAGAGCGACCTTCTCCAACATCGAGCAGCAGAGTCTGGAGTTCGTCATGCACACCATGACGCCTTGGGCTGAGCGCTGGGAGGCTAGCATTCAATCTGAGTTACTTCTTGAGAGTGACGATATAGAGATTGAGTTTGATTTCGCCAATCTGATGCGCGGCGATGCGTCCAGCCGCTCAAGCTACTACCAAAGCGGAATTCAGAACGGCTGGCTCACCAGAAACGAAGCACGCATTGCAGAAAATCTCAATCCCATTGACGGACTTGATCAGCCACTACGACCACTCAATATGGTCGAGGAGGACGTGGCGGAGGATTTGGAAATCGATACACAAACAGAAGTGGCAAAGCCACTGGAGAAAAAAGCGATCAAGCCTTCGGAGGATGAGAGTGTTACCCGACTCAGTGGGCGATATAGCGCCCTTGTTCAAACGACCTCTGAGCGACTTGCTCGCCGTATCAGCCGATCAGATCATCTGGCCGAAAAAGACATCTTGTTGATCTCCCAAGCCTTGGCCGTACCGCTAGACCAGGTTCAGCTTTGGGCAAGCCAAATAGACGAGCCGCTAGATCAAAAACAGCTTACCGAATCACTTATCTCCCTCGGACAGAATTTATGAAAAACCAACTTTTAGTCGCTGAATTTTTGGCAACGCCTTGGGCCTTGATGCCTGAGCGTTTAAGTGCTCTGGCCACTGTCATTTCCCGGTGGTCGCAAGGTGAGCCTGCCAGCGACGCCGCCAGGTTTCAGGTCCAAACAGACCGTGTGCTGCGCGACACTCGCAGACAGACCTCGGCTGCCATTTCGGGTGGCGGCATTGCCGTCATCCCGATTTACGGCGTCATCACACAGCGTGGAAATATGGTGGATGACGTCTCCGGCCCTGGCATGGTCAGCACCCAGATCGTCACCCAAATGCTCAGACAAGCTGTTGCCGACGACGCGGTCAGTCAGATATTGCTGGACATTGATAGCCCTGGCGGCAGCGTCTACGGCGTTTCTGAACTGGGTGATGCTATTTTGAGTGCTCGTGCCCAAAAGCCGGTGGTGGCCATCGCTAACAGTCTGGCAGCTTCGGCGGCTTACTGGATCGGTTCCCAAGCCAGTGAGTTCTACGTCACATCCGGCGGAGAAGTCGGCTCAATTGGCGTGTGGCAGGCGCACCAGGACTACAGCAAAGCCATGGATGAAGCTGGCGTTAAGACGACGCTCATATCGGCGGGCAAGTTCAAGGTCGAGGGAAATCCATATGCACCACTGGACGAAGAAGCGCAAGGATTTATGCAGTCCCGCGTAGATGACTATTACGCCGCATTTACCAAGGCTGTGGCCAAGGGGCGTGGTGTGCCCATCACTCAGGTACGAGATGGAATGGGCCAGGGCCGGGTCTTGGGCGCTGATGCGGCCTTGGCTCAAAACATGGTCGACGGCATCGCCAGCTTCGATCAGGTCTTGAGCAAGATGCATAAAGACGCGGCGTCAAGTGCTAAGACCAGTCCACCTGCCAAGCTCAAAACCTCCCGATTGGCCCAAGCCCGCTCAGAGCTTGGGATTTTGTAATTTGGACTGCTCAGGAGTTGCTCCGTTGAGCGCCTCCAGTCCGAAAGGCGACCCGTAGGTCGCAAACCTGATGCGTGACTAGCTTTGCGCATTTTTTAATATTTGCAATCCCGCCACCCAAGAGGTGGTTTTTTTACGTCTGGAGAAACCCAAATGAGTAAGCAATTGCGCGAGCTTCAAGCTCGTAAGTCTGATCTTGTCAAAGAGGCTCGTGCCTTAACTGACATCGCCGCCCAAGAAAACCGTGACCTCTCAGATGAGGAGGTAACCAAGTTCAATGGACTCAAGAGTCGAATTGAGACCGCTTCGGCAGCAATTGACCGCGAGTCGGCCTTGATTTCCGAAGAGGTTCAGATGGGGGCGCATGTAGGCAACCACTCTGGTGCTGGTAATGGTTCGGTATTCCCAAGCGTCATAGTGAGCGATAACCGCGAACTCGACCCCAAACATGGGTTTCAAAGCCTGGGTGACTTTTTGCAAAACGTCTGCCATGCGCAAAAGCCAGGCAACCCGATAGACGATCGCCTGCTGATTGGCAGCGGTCGTGGTGCTGCCGCTCCAGCCACCTTTGGCAGTGAAGGCTCCGGTCAAGACGGTGGCTTCTTTGTACCGCCACAGTTCTCAAAGGAGATTTTCCAGCTGTCTTTGGGCGAGGACTCATTGCTGCCGCTTACTGACAATGTGGAGATCAGCGGAAACACCATGGCGTTTCCTAAGGATGAAACCACGCCCTGGGGCACCAACGGCATTCGCGCTTACTGGCAAGGCGAAGCGGCGCCTTCGGTGACCACCAAGCCCGTGTTAGGACTGTCTACTTTGCGGCTCAAAAAGCTGATGGCTCTGGTGCCAACAACCGATGAGTTGTTGGAAGACGCCAATGCCTTGTCGACCTATCTGCCCGAGAAAATTGCACACTCCATTCGCTGGAAAACCAATGAATCCATCCTGTTCGGCTCGGGCTCTGGCGTACCGGTAGGTGCACTCAATGCTGGCGCTACGGTCAGTGTGGCCAAGGAGACTGGGCAGTTGACTCAAACGCTGCTTCCGCAAAACCTGGCCAAGATGATTGCGCGACTTCCCTCGGGCAGCCTGGCCAATGCGGTATGGATCGTCAACAACGACGTGCTGCCAGCATTGTTCACCTTAACCTTGGGGAACTACCCGATCTACCTGCCTACCGGATTGAACGTTGGCGGCATGCAGGTCTCTCCCTACGGCACGCTGCTGGGTCGCCCGGTGTTTGTGTCTCAGCACGCCAACACCTTCTCGGCCCAAGGGGACATCTTGCTGGTGGACCTGAAGTACTACCAGACCATCACCAAGGCAGGTGGCATGCAGACCGCCACATCGATGCACCTGTACTTCGATGCTGATCTCACGGCGTTTCGAACCACCTTCCGTATGGATGGTCAGTCGAAGATTTCTACAGCGATCACGCCTGCCAAAGGCAGCGCAACGATGTCGCCCTTCATCCAACTGGGCGCGCGCTAAGCAGCCCCAAACCTTAGGAGAAAACTATGTTTCCCAACGCAAAAGGCAGCGAACTGCTGTCCGTTCTCGCCACCATCGACCCTGCCGCGCAAGCCGCAGGAACTGTCACTACAGGCTGGATTTCTGTGGCCAACCACCACGGATTCCTCTCCTTGGTTCAGACCGGAGTGCTCGGCACCAGCGCCACAGTGGATGCGAAGTTGCAGCAAGCTGTTGATTCCACTGGCACCAGTGCCAAGGACATCACCGGCAAAGCGATCACCCAGATCATCAAAGCCACAGGCGACAACAAGCAGGCGCTTATCAACGTTAAGCCCGAGGAGCTCGACACAGTCAACGGCTTTGGCTTTGTTCGCCTGTCTCTGACGGTAGGAGTGGCTGCCAGCCAAACTGCTGCTCAAGTCCTAGGTGTTAATCCGCGAGAGCTCCCTGCCAATGCTGGTAATCAGGCGGCTGTTGTGCAGATTGTCTAAATGCCACTGCAACTCGTTTCAGCTCCAGCCGGGGAGCCGATCACGCTTCTTGAGGCAAAGCAGCACCTGCGGGTGGATGTTGATGACGATGATGCATTGATCGGCTCGCTGATTACGGCAGCCCGGCAGGCAGCCGAGACTCGCACCGGCAGGCAGTTGATGACTGCCCGCTGGAAGCTGGTGCTCGACGCCTTTCCGGGTTCTTTGGCCAATCATGTTCCATCCGATGCTTCCTTTAGTTTGCCTGGGCACGCAATCCTTCTTGATAAATGCCCAGTGCAGTCATTGGTCAGCATCGAGTACCTTGACATGAATGGCAACCCCGAGTTGATGCCGCCTGGCGATTACGTCTTGGACGCAGCATGCGAGCCTGCGAGACTCACCCCGGTATTTGGTAAGACTTGGCCCCCGACTCTCCCACAGATTGGCTCTGTGAGCGTCACCTTTGACGCAGGATACGGCGCAGGCTCCTCTGTGCCCGAGGGAATCAAGAGTTGGATTAAGTTGCGTGTGGGAAGCCTGTACGGACATCGGGAAGAAATGGCAGTGCTAACGCGCGGTCGCATTGACTCATTGCCATTTGTAGATGGACTTTTAGACGGCTACCGCGTAAGCGTTGTATGAGCTTAATCAGTGCTGGTCAGATGAGCCAGCGTGTTCGCATTCAGCAGCCCACTGTTGCAAAAGATGCATTGGGTGCGCCGACACAGACCTGGAGCGATATAGCGACTGTCTGGGCTGATATACAACCGATATCAGGGCGCGAGGCACGAATTGCAGATCGTATAGCTGCGGTGGTGAGTCATCAAATTACTGTGCGTTACAGACCCGAGTTCAACGACCCCAAAAGCGTTTCACAAATGCGAGTTCTGTTTCGAGATCGTATTTTTTCAATCTATGCTGCCCTTAATGAAGACGAGGCCAATGTCTCGGTCATGCTTTTGGCAAGTGAAGGGGCGCGCAATGGCTAAAGTTGAAACAGTTCGCATTGAAGGACTGGCACAACTTGATCGTGCACTTCGTGAACTGCCTGACCGTGTTGCTAATCGAGGGCTCAGGGCATCGGTTTACGCAGGAGCAAAGGTCATACGTGATGAGGCGCGTGCTCAGGCTCCAAAAGCTGCGCAGTCGCTTGGCTCTAAGCAACCACCACCCGGAACGCTCAAGCGTTCGGTGATCATGAAGCACGTTCGCGAGCTATCTGGTGGGGGTCGCCAGACCTTTTATGTTTTGGTGCGCCACGGTAAAAAGTACCGCAATCAAGGCAAGCGAGGGAACCTATCGCAAGATGCTTGGTATTGGCGCTTTGTTGAATTAGGTACTCGCAAGATGGCGGCTCGTCCATTTCTGCGTCCGGCACTGGAATCTCGCCGCCGCCAAGCCGTTGATGCCATTAAGCAGCGACTGACCCAGCGCATCGAGATAGAAGCGCGAGCCTTGAATGGTCGATAACGATGCAGGACTTCTATGACGCGATCAAACATCTGGCCGCTGGGCAGGTGTACGCCATCGTTGCACCTGCGGGTGCTCAGTATCCGACGCTTGTTTACACCCCTATTGATCAGTCAAACGTTGCGTCGCTTGACGGACCAAACCAGCTGCGGCGCTCGCGAGTGCAAGTCGATGCGTACGCACTAACGCTGGTCGCTTGCGAACAACTGCAAGAGCAGGTCCTTGCGGCATTGCTAGCCAGTATCAAAACGGTGGCCGATGTACGCATGGGCCTTACCGATTTCGACGATGAAGCCGGTACTTACCGGATATCCGTGGACTTCACCTACTACCGGTAACGGTGGTCAGGTTGTCTTTTCATTTTTTTATGGAGGCCTTTTATGCCTAGTACTGCCATCACCGCGCAGGGCATCACCATTGCCCGGTTTGGAACCACAACCTTTGAGACCATCCCCAACGTAGTCTCCTTTCAGGGGCCTGGGGGTCAAGCCTCAGTTATTGACGTCACCAATCTTGCTTCAACAGCCAAAGAGAAGAGAGTCGGTCTTCGCGATGAAGGTCAACTCTCACTGAGCCTGCACTTCAATCCTGACGACACGGTCCATCAGGGCCTTCGTACAGATCGAGCCAATCGCGTGCGCCGCCAGTTCAAGATCACCTTCACCGACACCACGCCCGCTGCGACATGGACTTTCTACGGCTACGTTACACAGTTCAGTGTTCAAGGTGGTGTGGATGCTGTAGTTGAAGCTAGCGTCACGATCGAAATCGATGGCGATATCACGGAGGCATAAAGACTATGAATATTTTGACCAAAGAAGCCATCCTTGCAGCCGATGATCTGCCGCGCGAAACAGTCCTGGTACCTGAGTGGGGGGGAGACGTCTACGTCCGCACCATGAGCGGTACGGACCGCGATGCCTTTGAGAGCAGCCTTATTGCTCGCGATGGTGCAAAGGATGGTCGTATGGAAAACGTTCGAGCCAGACTTGTCGCGCTCACCCTTTGCGATGCGACGGGCAGCCGTCTTTTTGAAGATGGTGAAATTGTTGCCCTTGGCCGAAAAAGTGCTCGTGCACTAGACAGGGTTTTCGCTGTTGCTCAGCGTCTAAACGGTATCGGTATCGAGCAGGCTGAATTAGCAAAAAAGGACTAAAGGCCAATCCCACTCGTCGCTTCGCTTTTCGCTTGGCGCTTGCGCTGGGCATGCCGGTTCGTGAGCTATTGCAGCGGATCGGATCAGACGAGATCACCGAGTGGATGGCCTTTTATCAACTGGAACCCTTTGGCGACATGCGGGCTGATTTGAGAAGTGGTGTGATTGCGTCAACCTTTGCCAACGCCAACCGTACCAAGCACGCACGTCCTTTTACGCCAGAAGATTTCATGCCATTTATCGACCGACCCGAGCCAATTGATGAGGCCCGATTGAACGTCGCTCGTCTTAAGTCAATGTTTGCACACAGGGTCAAAAAGCATGGCTGATCTTGGCTCACTTGTCGTAAAGCTTTCGGCGGAAACCTCTGAGTTTCGTGCCGATCTAGGACGGACGGCGCGACTTTTAGATCGACATGCCAATGACATGAAGACCTCGCTGCAGCAGGTCTCATCCATTGCCAGGACAACCTTTGCGGTAGCGATAGGTGCGACCTCTGTTGCCGCCTTGAGAGACTTTGTTAGTCAGACCATCGAGGCCGCTGCGGCTCTTCAGGGTTTCTCAGAGCAGACAGGCGCAAGTGCTGCGGCCCTTTCAGGCTTTGCACCCGTGGCCACTATTTCAGGCACGGCCATGGAGGCAATTGGCGGCAATCTCGCCAAACTCTCCAAAGGCTTGGCAGGTGTTGATGATGAGACTGCTGGGGCAACGAAGGCGCTGCAGTTTTTAGGTATTCGCGCAAAAGAAGCCAGTGGAACTTTGCGTGATCCTGCAGAGGTCATGAATGATGTCGCGCTCAAATTGGCGGAGTTTGAGGACGGTGCTGGAAAAACCGCTATTGCAATGGAACTCTTTGGAAAGTCGGGGGCCACCATGCTCCCGTTCCTTAAAGATTTGGCTGAAAACCAAGACCTAAACATTCGCTTAACGGCTAAGCAAATTGAGGAGGCAGACAACGCCTCCAAGGCAATGGGCCGCATGAGAGCAGAGTCGAATTTCGTTGCTCAGACTTTGGTGACGGCGGCAATTCCTTCAATGTCCGTTTTGACACAAGAACTCAAGCGTGTTTTTCTGGGAACAGATAACGCAGTTGAGGGAATTCAGCGCATGCGCGCTGAAGGTACGCTGACCAACTGGGCAGAGAAAACGGCCTATGCGATTGCCGTCGTTATTGATGCACTTCGAGGTATTGGCCACACAATCAAATCGGTCATCGGCAGCTTTTCTGCTGTTTGGGCCGATATTGAATTGGCGGGAACATTCTTGGCGGGGGGTAAAGGGCTCAATCCTTTTTCAGATGAAAACCGTTCTCGCTTGCAGGCAGCGCTTGAAAAGCGCAATGCCATCGTGGCGCAGTCCAACCAGAACTACGTTGAGCTCTGGGATATGCCGCTTTTGGCAGATGCGGTAACTAAACGATTTGACGAGATCCGCAAAGGTTCGGAGGCTTCCAACGCAGCCATTCAGGCAGCCGCTCCCAGAAAGCAGTTGAATTACAGCACTGCGACTGGCGCTGTTTCGGCCAATGCAATGGCCGGAATAGACAGCGAGATTAAGCGTCTTCAGGGGCAGGTGGATGTCGAAAGTGCCATCCTCAAGGATAGGCAAAGAATCATCGACCTCTACGAAAGTCAGGGCTACCTGAGCTTTAAAGAAGCAAGTGAGGCGCGCCTGGCTGCGCAAGAAGACTTCACGGAAAAGCTTCGTGCACTGTCTGCAGATGAAGAGACGATCTTGCGCAGAGGCCTAGAGACAGTCGCTAAGACCACCCAAGACAAACTTAAGCTTCAGGATCGTCTGGCTGAAATCACTTTAAAACGGCAAAGACTAGAGCGTGAAGCTCAACAGTCGAATTTGGAGCGCCAGATTCGGTTGCCTGGCGAGTCGATGAAGGATCTGCAAGAGCAAGCAGCCCGAGGGCTTGGGGAGCTTCGTGCGGTTGAAGAGCAAATCAAAACTTTGCGTGAAACGGGCGCTATCAGTGAACTGAAATCATTGCAGCAACTGGCAACGGCACGCCAAGAAAGTGGTCTTCAATTGTCAGCGCTTGCTCGACAGGCACGTGAATTGGCTGAGGCAGCGCCTGGTAACGAAAAGCTAGCAGATGCCCTCAGAAAAATCGAGGAAGCGGCTCGACAGGCAGCTGATGGCGCATCTCTTTTGACTTTACGTGTCAAGGAACTGTCTGATCCGGAAGCTGGCTTTGCCAAGGGCCTGCGCTCTGTTGCCGAAGAAGCCGAGCAGGTTGGCAAGCAAATGGAGTCAGCCACCACCCGAGCATTTAACGGGATGACCGATGCTTTGGTGAACTTTGTGATGACCGGCAAGCTTGATTTCAGAACCTTGGCAAACTCCATCATTTCTGACTTGATCAGGATTCAGATTCAGAGGGCCATCACACTGCCCCTGGCCAACGCCATGGCCGGGTTTTTTGGTTTTGCCAGCGGTGGTGTCATGACTTCTGCAGGTCCAACTGCACTGCGCAGTTATGCCAGCGGGGGTATTGCCAACTCACCTCAGTTAGCCCTTTTTGGTGAAGGCTCTCGCCCAGAAGCCTATGTACCGCTGCCTGATGGTCGTTCAATTCCCGTAACCATGAGTGGGGCTGGGGGCGGTGGGGATGTCTTCAACATTTCCGTCAGTTTGACTGACTCAGGTGCATCTAGCCGTGGTGATGACCCAGGTGGGCGCGATTTAGGCCGCGCTATAGCAAGTGCAGTGCGGCAAGAACTCCTTGCGCAAAAACGTGCCGGTGGCCTGCTTGACGGTCGCAGGGGGGCGTAAATGGCCACATTTACTTGGACTCCTTCTGTTGGTGCCAATTTGTCAATGCGTCCCACAGTGCGCCGTGTCTCCTTTGGTGATGGCTATGAACAGCGCTTGGGATTCGGAATCAATACACAGCCGCAGGTGTGGTCGCTGGAGTTTCGCGGACGCACCAGTAGTGATGCCGTAGCAATCGACAACTTTCTTCGGGCTCGTGGTGCAGTCCAGGCCTTTGATTGGACGCCTCCAGGTGGATTGCCTGCCAAGTTTGTTTGTGATGAATGGAGTCGTTCCGTGGACGAGCCAAATATTGAATCTGTCCGAGCAACTTTTAAGCAGGTATTTGATCTCTCATGACTGCTGTCGCCATCTCTTCGGAAATCCAGAAGCTCGCACCCAGTAGTGTCATTGAGCTGTTCGTTTTGGATCTGGCGATCTTTGGACAGGGGCCAGTGCGCTTTCATGCAGGTACAAATGCGTTGCAGCAGCGCGTGGTCTGGCAGGGGAACGCCTACGAAGCATTTCCAATTGAGGTCGAGGGGTTCGAGTTCAACGGCAATGGCCAGGTGCCAAGGCCGCGTCTGCGCGTGGCGAACGTCACTGGAGCCATTACGGCGCTTGTACTGACCTATCAGGACTTGGTGGGTGCCAAGATCACACGCAAGCGAACGCTTGCCAAATACCTTGACGCAGTTAATTTTTCCGGTGGATCAAACCCAACTGCTGACCCTTTGGCGGAGTTTGCCGATGACATTTATTACATGGATCGAAAGTCGCGTGAGACTAGAGATGTTGTTGAGTTCGAACTCGCAGCTTCATTTGATCTTGAGGGCGTAACTTTGCCGCGCAGGCAGATCGTTCAAAACGTATGTCCCTGGCGTTACCGGGGATCTGAGTGTGGCTACACAGGCTCAAATTATTTCAACGCTAACGATCAGTCGGTTGTTTCAAGCATTCAGGATATCTGTGGCAAGCGATTGGCTTCATGCCAAGTGCGGTTTGGACAAAACGCTGAGCTTCCATTCGGCGGTTTCCCCGCAGCTGGGTTGATTCGTTGATGCAAAGCGAGAACCAGTCTCTGGCAATGGATCACGCCCGCGAGGAGTATCCGCGCGAATCTTGTGGCTTGCTTGTGATCCGCCGTGGCCGTGAGGTGTATGTGCCTTGCCGAAACATCGGCGTGGGCACCGATCAATTCGTTATTCATCCCGAGGACTTCGCACAAGCTGACTCAAGGGGGCAGATCGTAGGCGTGGTGCACAGCCATCCGGGCTTACCTCCGACAGCGAGTCAGGCCGATCGCGTGGCTTGTGAAGCCAGTGGTTTGCCTTGGCACATCATCAGTTTTCCCAGTGGTCAATGGGCGCAAATTCAGCCTTCTGGCTATGTCGCACCGCTTGTGGGGCGTGAATGGTCTCACGGTGTTCTTGACTGTTACGCGTTACTGCGGGACTGGTTCCAGTCGGAGCGTGGGGTTGTGCTTCCAAACTTCGTGCGCTTTGATGATTGGTGGAAACGTGGTGAGAACTTGTACATCGACAACTTCGAAAAAGTAGGTTTTACGCAAGTCAAGCCAGAGGAAATCCAAATGGGCGATTGCATCTTGATGCAGGTTGCTTCGCCTGTTCCCAATCACGCTGCCGTCTATCTCGGGGATGGACTGATCCTGCATCACTTGCAAGGACGTCTTTCCAGCCGCGATGTTTACGGTGGGTACTGGCAAAAAGTTACAACGCACGTCATTCGATATGGTCACAGTCATACTTCTCGGTGAACTCGGACGCAGCTTTGGGCGCAGGCATACCCTTGCCATTTCATCAGCCGCAGAAGCGATTCGCGCGCTTAGTGCCAACTTTCCTACCTTTGAGCGGGAGTTGGTTGCCTCCGGTGAACGCGGGGTTGGCTACCGGGTGCTTGCTGGCCGAGATTCCCTTAACTTGGAGCGATTGCACGAGCCCACCGGCTCCCAGCGCATCACGATTGCGCCGGTATTGTCTGGCGCTGGCGGAGATGGTTTGGGGCAAATCTTGCTTGGCGCAGCATTGCTTGCCGTCGCATGGTGGAACCCACTTGGCTGGGCTGCATCGGGTGCATTTCTGTCTCAGGCCACGCTCTATTCGGTGGGCACAGCCATGATTCTTGGCGGTGTTGCGCAGATGATTGCACCCACACCCAAAGCAACTGAACCATCTGAGCGTCCAGAAAACAAGCCAAGCTACAGCTTCAACGGTGCAGTCAACACGACGGCACAGGGTCACCCCGTGCCTGTGGGTTATGGTCGATTGATTGTTGGCTCGGCTGTGATCAGTGCAGGTATTGATGTCGACGAGATTCCTGCATGACTGAACTAATCATCGGCGCAGGAGGTGGTGGCAAAGGGGGCGGAGGTGCTAGCGCACGCGTAGCCCAAGAAGCGCCTGACAGCTTACGCTCCAAAGCCTATGCACGGGTTGTTGATCTCATTTCCGAGGGAGAGATTGAGGGCTTGGTCGATGGGCTCCAATCGGTATATCTGGACGACACGCCCATACAGAACGCCGACGGTACAACCAATTTTTCTGGCGTAACGCTTGAGACCAGAGATGGCACACAGCAGCAAAGCTACGTACCTGGGTTCTCTTCTGTCGAAAACGAGGTACCCGTTGGCGTTGAGATCAAGGCGAGCCAGCCTGTGGTTCGCTCAATCACTGATCCTGATGTAGACGCAGTCAGGATTAAGGTGAGCGTTGGGCAACTGACCAACCAAGACACGACCAATGGAGATCTGAACGGAAGCGCTGTATCGTTTTCCATCGATCGGCAGGTCAGCGGCGGCGGGTTTGTCGAAGTAATAAACGACACGATCTCAGGTAAGACCACGACCAAGTACCAGCGCAGTTACTACGTGCCGCTAACCGGTAACGGCCCGTGGGAAATTCGTGTTCGGCGTGTCACGGCGGATTCAACCTCCAGCGCCATCCAGAACAAGACCTACCTCGACTCCTACACCGAAGTTGTTGAGAGCAAGCTGCGCTATCCCAACAGCGCCTTGGTTGCGTTGAGGGTAGATGCTTCGCAGTTTTCGGCCATCCCTCGGCGCAGCTACGACATGAAACTGCTGCGTGTCCGTGTGCCGGTGAACTATGACCCTGGTACACGAACCTACAGTGGCGTGTGGAACGGAAACTTCAAAATCGCATGGACAGACAACCCTGCGTGGTGTTTTTATGACCTGGTCACCAGTACCCGGTACGGCTTGGGTGGATACATCCCTGAGTCACAGGTCGACAAATGGGCGCTTTACCGAGTAGCGCAGTACTGTGACCAGTTGGTTCCTAACGGGCTTGGGGGCTTTGAGCCACGCTTTACCTGTAACTTGTATCTTCAGACGCGCGAGCAGGCTTACAAGGTCGTGCAGGACATGGCCTCGATTTTTCGAGGCATGGTGTATTGGTCGGGTGGAGCAATCACTGTCACGCAGGACGCACCCAGTGATGCGGTTTACCAGTTCGCCCCCGGCAACGTGGTGGACGGTGAGTTTGCCTACCAAGGGTCTTCAGCTAAAGCTCGTCACACCGTGGCGCTCGTGACCTGGAATGATCCAGATGATTTCTACCGTCAGAAGGTTGAATATGTCGAAGATGCCGCAGGTATCGCCCGTTATGGGATTGTGCAAAGCGATGTAGTTGCACTCGGTTGCACTGCTCGAGGTCAAGCCCACCGGGTGGGCAAGTGGCTTTTGTTCTCCGAGCAATCTGAGTCAGAAATTGTCACTTTCCGAACGGGCCTTGAAGGTGCAGTGGTGCGTCCAGGCGACGTCATCAAGGTCGCTGATCCTGTTCGCGGCGGTATGCGCTTGGGTGGTCGGACCGCCGCTGCAACGGCTAGCACTGTCACGCTCGACCAAGAGTTGCCAGCTGATTTACCTTGGCGACTCTCGGTCGTTTTGCCGAATGGAACTGTCGAGGAGCGACTGGTGGGGCCTGTATCCGGTCGCACTTTGACAGTGACGATACCGTTCAGTTCGGTCCCCCAAGTTGATGCAATTTGGATGTTGGCATCCTCAATCATTGAGCCGCAGCTTTTTAGGGTGGTGTCTGTCGCTGAGCGTGATCCGGGTGTCCATGAAGTAACGGCACTGGCGCACAACCCAAGCAAATACGCAGCGATTGAAGAAGGTCTGGCACTTCAGCCACGCTCGATTACTGTTCTTTCGGACATTCCTCCACCGCCTACGGGGTTGGCAATGCAAGAGAGTCTTTATAGGGTGAAAGACCAGGCTCAAGTCTTGGTTCAGGTCTCATGGACCGAGGTTCAAACTGCCATTGCCTACCGCCTGTCTTATCGGGTCGCAGGCGGAAACTTCGTAAGCCTGCCACTGACCAGCGCAAACTACGCTGAAATTCGTGACGCCCAAGAGGGGCAGTACGAGTTCAGTCTGAGAGCCATTGGCATCACCCGTAAGGAGAGCATTCCCGCAACGCTCAGCGGGGTAGTGCTGGGTAAGACGTTGCCGCCATCGGACGTCACTGGATTTACGGTCCAGCGCAGAGTTTCAGACTTGATGATTGCTTGGGATGAACTGCAAGATGCTGACCTCTCAGGATACGAGGTGCGTGTGGGGCCAGGTTGGGATGATGCTCAACTTGTGGCCAAGACGTCAGGTACTCAGATGTTGCATGATCAAAGTGCAGCAGGTCAGTACCCGTATCACATTCGTGCGATTGATACCTCTGGAAATTACAGCGCGCACGTAACAACCTTTGTTCTGAATTTACTTGCTCCGAGTACGGTTCGGCAGTTCGATGTTGTGCAATCGGCCAATCGTTTGGAATTTCGCTGGCAACCTAACCCTGAGCCAGAGGTGGTGGGCTATGAGTTACGCGAAGGGGCGGCTTGGGACGCTTCGCTATTTGTTGCCGAGGTCAAATCCACCAGCTACACGCTGCCATCCGGTTTTGATGGCGAACGTAAGTTTTGGATCAAAGCAATTGCGTCACCTGGGATTTACAGCGACACGCCGACCTTTGTCTCGACGGTGGTGGCCCAACCCCAAAACGCAAATCTAATACTCGCACGCGATGAGCAGGCTCTAGGGTTTCCTGGTACCAAGCACTTCGCATCGGTCGTCTCGGTCAATGGCCGCAATGTGCTGCGCATGAGCACTGGTGCTCAGATGGCTGAGTATCTATTTGAGTTGGACTTGGTCTCACCCATCCGTGCTCAGAACACGTTGCTCAACAGTTTGGGTGCATCGGTTGATGACCGTACAACATGGCTGGAGGCGAACTTTCCTTGGGCAAGTGATGCTGCCAAACGCCAATGGGCATATGACGGTGCAATTGCCAACGTGGATGCGCGGTTTCAAATTGCGCGTGAAGATGCGCTGCAAGCCGGAGAAATTTACGGCTGGAGGCTTAATGGTTCCACTAACGGTCTTGGTAACCCGTTGCTAAGCCAAGCAGCAAGCGTGAGTTACGCCGCAGGTCGTTATGGGGACGGGCTGATGGTCAAGGACACGACCCGAGTCGCTTGGAGTGTGAGCATTCCAGACGTCTTTCACACGTCATTCTGGTTTGCGCCTTCTGAGATTACAACTTGTGTCATCTGGGCCGCGACAGGCTCATCGGGGCAACTGCTCGTGGGATATGACGCTTCAAATGCCTCCTTTTTCTTGGAGGACCAACTCTCAAGGCGAGTGAGTGTTGCGTTCTCTGTATCCATTACGGACAGGATTTGTCTCGGTGTTTGTCAAACGGCCAGCGAGCGCCGACTCTTTGCAGGACGAATGGGTGGTGATATCGATTCGGCGAGCGCTGCAATAGCGCCGGTCGGCACCTTTACAAGCCTGCGTTTGTACTAGATCTAGCTCAACCAAATTTCACCCAACCGTGTCGCTGCTCTCGCAAGAGGCGGCGTCATTTTTTTTAAATGAGGACTTTTATGATCCAAGAATCTATGCAGCTTTATGGCGCGATGACTCTCATCGTGCACCGTTCTAACGGCGAGGTTGAAACTGTTCACAAGGACAACATCATCGTCAACGTGGGCTTCGACTTTATTGCCGATGCCATTGGAAAGTCTGTCAGTCGTCCCAACGTGATGGGATTCATTGCCCTTGGCACAGGGACTACCGCAGCCGCAGCAACACAGTCGGCGCTGGTGACAGAACTCGATCGCAACGCTGCGACCTACGCCCATACTGCTGGCACCAAAACATTTACTTTCACAGCTGATTTCCTGGCTGGTGATGGGACCGGTGCAATCACAGAGGCAGGGGTATTCAACGCAGCGTCAGCTGGCATCATGTTTGACCGAGTGGTGTTCCCTGTGGTCAATAAAGGTGCTGATGACAGCCTGACCGCCGTTTTCACCTTCACGATGAGCTGATCGTCATGCCCGAAACGGTGACGGTTACTGAAACCCAGGGATCTCGCTACACCTGGGCATCTGCCGGATTCACATGGTCGAGTGCCAGCGCAGGGAAAAGCTGGACAGCAGCCTATCCTGCGGTCTATAGCATTGCTGTAGCCGCAACGCTTGCCTTCATCGAAGCTGGATCGCGAAGCTGGACAAAGCGTTCGAGTGAGAGCCTTCCAATTTCAGAAGGGCGAAAAAACATATTCACCCTGCGTGAATCTGAGGCGGTTGGGTTCTCTGAAACCTACTCGGACCTCATCGCTTTTGTTTTGCGCTGGGTTGAATCGATGGCCTTTGCAGAAGGCGTCGCGAAAGGCAACAAAAAACAAGCGGCAGAGTCATTCCAGGCTGCTGACTACCTTACGCGAGCACTGACAAAAAATACTGGCGAAAGCGTCACATGGTCTGAATCACTTCGGCAAAACAGCGTAAAGCGCCTAGCTGAATTGATGCCCATCTCTGAATCCCTTCAAAAGCTAATCGTAAAAAACAGGTCCGAATGCTTTGGACTAGGCGACGACTTGGATCGGGTCATCACAAAGCAGGTTGCAGAGGCGATTGCGTTTGCTGAAACCTACACAGACCTCATTGCTTTTGTCTTGCGAGTGAGCGAAGGCCTTGGCGTCAGCGATTTAGGCGCTAAGCAGGTAAGAAAGCCACTCGTTGAATCCTTTGGCACGTCCGATAAGGTGACCCGCCAAGCGATCAAGCGAGTTGCCGAAGCCGTGGCCATTGGCGAGGCCCTAGGCAGGACTGTGGCATACCGACGCAACCTCACTGATGGCTTCGGCGTATCTGAGGCACTGCGAAAAGCTTTGAGGCTGACCGCTCGAGAGGCGTTACTTCTTGCCGAGCAGTACCGCAGGCATGCCAATGGCGTTATCAGCGACATGATTGTTGCCAGCGGTGAGATCACTGAAGATGACTTTGCAGCCATCGTTCAGTCTGGACATCCACCGGGCTACACCGACTTTCGAGATTTCATTCAGGGTGACTACACCTACCGACGCGCTCTATTCAGAGCAATTTTGAACTCAAGAAATTCAGACCGTGGCTTTATTGATGCCCTGAGGGTAACGGTGGATGTGCCCGACATCTTTGATCGGGGTACAGCTCAGATTACCGACGCAGCTTCTGGTGTCGCAATCACTTTCACACGCACCTTTCGGGTTCCTCCCGAAGTCACTATGACCCACAAGGGCGGAACGGTCGTGGCAATAGCGCGGCTAGTTGGCTCCATCACAACAGGCGGCTTTACCGCTGTTCTGGAAAACACGTCCGGCACTCGGGTTGCCGGTTCCTTCACTTGGATTGCACAGGGGTACTAAATGCAAAACTTTACCGACATTCCGTCGTCGCGCTCGCTTTCAGATTCGCTCATTGAGATTTTGAATAATGACAAGACTGGAATTTCTTGCAATAGCGGCACAACTTTTCCGACTACAAATCAGCAAGTCGGGATGCTTTGCTACCGCACAGATCAATTGAAGCTCTATCAGTTGATCGGAACCAACCCCGATAACTGGCGCTTCATCTTGGACTTGTCCAGTGGGATCGATTCCCAGTTTGCGGCCAAGCTCAATGCCGCTTCCTATACCGCTGCCGATGTCTTGGCAAAGCTTCTTACCGTTGATGGTGCTGGAACTGGTTTGGATGCTGACTTTCTCGATGGTCAGCATGCGAGTGCATTTGCTTCGTCCACGCACAATCACAACACAACGTACCTTGGAATTACTGCCAAAGCCGCTGACGCCGACAAGTTGGATGGCTACGACTCAGCCGCGTTTGTGAGGTCAGTAAACGGAGCCGGTCCTGACGCAGCAGGAAATGCGACGGTCAACATCGACTTATCAAGTCGGGTTGCGAAGACGGGCGACACGATGACGGGAAATCTCGTCATGTCCAACAGCGCGAACATTCGGTCTTCTCGCCCCGGCGACAACGCCCGTGACACGGGCTACAAGATGTCGGATGGTCAAGACTTGGGGGAGATGAACCGTAGCAATCAGTACTACGACGACTTGGCCAGCAATTGCAACGGCTACGTCCCCAATGGGAATTGCCAAGGAAATCCATATTGGACTCCCCCTAACGGTAACTGGTGGACTTGGTACACGCTTATTGGGCAGACGGCTTGGCACAACAGCGGCTCCTATGACGGCGCTGGGGGAACCACCTACGCAAATAACGCTGTTTCAGTGAGCTTTAACTACGACGCTTACTACCTGAGTGCCGATGAAATTGGCGGCGGAGAGTACCGCCGCAATTACCGCAACTGCAACTGTGGAGCCTTCAACTGCCGTACTAACTGCAACTGCGCTTGTTGTGGCAACTGCTGCGGCTGCTGCTAAGGGGCATAGGCATGAAACTTTATATTGTCAAAAATGCCGGGCTATCTGGAGCGCGTGATTACAACATCAACATCGTGGTTGATCGTGCCGCTGAGACCGTTAAAGCGAGTCTGGCTTTGCGCGCCATTCATAACTCAGCCCCCGAGATCGGGGACGAATCTTTTCGTCCCTATGTAGACAAAGATAGCGTCCTCTTTTCTGCGCGAGAGTTAAGGGCTGGGCGGGATTGGTCAGAGCGTCAAGCTTACCTTGCTGGGTTTGACTGGCTGTCTGGTCGGTTTCGCTCACCAGTTCCATTGAGCACGTTTACGATGCCCACCCGGTTCTCGGCAGCAGATGCCTCGCGGCATGTCTGGAATGGCAACTTTTTAGTTGGCTTAAATGTTCCATTCGCCAACAGCACGTTTGATGAATGTTTTGTCACCGTCAACTTAGGTCAGGGGGCTTGCGAGTGTTTAGTGGACGGCCTGCCGATTGAGGATATTGAGGAGTCCGCATACCAATTCTCCGGCTATGTCCGCGAAATGGAATTTCCAAGTGTCCGAGTTGATGCAGTCGCCCCAACGGTCAAAGCCGGAGAGCCCGCCAGTTTCAACTTGCAAATGGTCGACGGCCTGGGCAATCCGATCACCCGCGATGCCGATCTGTATCTGGAAACGGTCAATGGCTTCTTGCCGGTCACGCGCCGCACCAGTCAAGGCGGTAAGGCGGTGGCGACGGTGTTGACCACGGGGATGCAAGCAGGTGATGCGGTTCGGCTGAAGGCGGGATTTAAGTTCTACCCCGGCGCGAGTGATGCTGAGGTGGCCATCACATGATCCGTGAACTGTTTTCAGCTCGGGTTTACCAGGGCGAATTTCCGTTGGATAACGCCACCCGCGAATCGATGCGAAGGTGCGCCCTGGAAAGCCACGCTCGCTACAACCTTGACGGGATGCCTTGGTCACGCAATGGAGTGAGCAACATCCTCACTGCGCCCGAGTCGGGCGATATCTTCCTTGCGTTGTCTGACGAGGTCAGGCGGCTCATAGTTGATGAATACGGCTGCACCCCTTTGTCCTTGACTGCGCGCGAGGTGGTGGTTCAGGCCGGTCAGTTCATTCCGCTGCATGTTGAGGCTACCGAGTTATCAGCGATCTATTGGATAGCTGGGACACCGCAGCCCAATAGGTGCCAGCAGAACTACGCTGGCGCGCTAGCGCTGGTCAACCCAAGCGGTGCTTACGGCGCAAGAAAACTACCTTGGGAGGGATGGAGGTCGGAACTGATCCATCCCAAGCCTGGGACGCTCGTGATCTTCCCCAGTTACTTGGCGCATCACAGCCACCCTTACAACGGCGTAGAACCTTCTGTCGAACTGCACTTTGAGATCAGTTTGAACCCGTTAGATATGTCCAGAAAGATTCACCATGCACATTGTTGACAACTTGGTTGACCCTGAACTGATGCAGGTCACAAGGGATTGGTTTCAGCACCAGACCCTTTCGTTTGGATGGCGTGCTCATGAAAAATCACCAGCAGCCTTTTGGCACCGAAACTACGTTCTGCCGGGCACGAATAAACACCACTACGACAGTCATGTCTGGCACCCAAGTCTGACCCTTGCTGCCTTTTTGTCGCAAGGCGGGCCCCTGGCTGAAGTGACCAAGCGAGTTCAGCAGCGCTTCTTTGGCGACACCCAACTCACCCGAGTCTGGGCCAACGCACAGACCTTTGGTGACGAGGCGTCATTGCACAGGGACTTCCCCGCCGAGTTTGCAGGCAGGGCTAGGTCGGTGGTTTGGTATCCGGTTTTGAAGTGGGATAAAGACTGGGGCGGCGACTTTATCGTGATGGGCGACGATGGCGAAATCGAGCATTGCGCCATGGTCAAGCCCAATCGGATGGTGGTGTTTGACGGCACGCGAGCCCATGCGGCTCGGCCGATTTCAAGGTTTTGCACTGAGCTTCGGATTGCAGTGTCCTTTGGCTGCGAGATCGTCCCATGATTGAGTACCTCTGGCCAACGCCCATACTGACGCTGGATGCGCCATTCGACGCGGACCAGTTAAGTGAATTGCTGGCGTACTCAACTGGGAAAGCAGCCTACAAACGAGCCAACCCTCCAGTTAACAAGTTGCCAGACATCACGAGCATAAAGTTGCGCGGGCATTACAACTTGTTTGATGCGGAGCAGGAGGTTGGCGCTCCAGAGGTATGGCATGTGTTCAGGCGTTGGGTGGATACAACCTACCGGGCGTTTTTGCTTGATGCCCACGGCGTCAATAACGCCGACGATCTGGACATTGTGGCGCGCTGCATTGTTGGCCACTACACACCAGGGATGCGAACCCCGCCTCACTACCACCACACCTGTGACCATGTGCTGTGCCTGTACTTGGACTGCGGCCAAGACCGCCCATCTAGAGACACGCTTACTCGAGAAAAGGGCGATGGCGAATTGGTGCTGCAAGACCCACGACCGATGGCTGGATTTCCATTTTGGGAAAAGACAAAGTACATCTACACAACGCCCGGATTAGCGGTGCTGCATCCCTCGCGGGTTTGGCACGAGACCAACCCTTTTGATGGCACAGGGCATCGCAGCTTGCTGGCGGTGACCCTGCGCGTTGCTTCTCACAACTACGGCGATTTATACGTCAATCTTTGAAAGACACCATGTCACAGTTTCGAATCAAAACCCAAGCGCCAGATGGCAGTGAACCCGTCCTGCTCTACGACAACCAAACTAGCAGCCTAACCTGGGAGGATGGTCGACCCGTTGCCCCCGTGCAGCCGCGTCAGTACGGTGACGCCACTGTGGTGTCGGTGGATCAGCCCGGACTGAAGGGCGTTATCAAGACGCTCAAGGTCAGCCTGGGTCTGAGTTGCAACTACGAGTGCAACTACTGCTCACAGCGCTTTGTGCCTCATGCCGAATCCAGCAATCCCGATGACATTGAACCGTTTGTGGCTCAACTCACAGGCGCGCTGACTCAAGCGCCACAGCGCATCGAATTCTGGGGCGGTGAGCCGTTCGTCTATTGGAAAACGCTCAAACCTCTGGCCGAACGGCTGCGTGTGTTGTACCCGGATGCTGACTTCAACATCATCACCAACGGCTCTTTGCTCGATGAAGAAAAAAACCAATGGCTTGATGATCTGGGCTTCGGTGTTGGCATCAGTCACGATGGCCCGGGCTATCACGCGCGCGGCGCTGACCCGCTGGATGACCCAGACAAGCGCGCGGCCATCATGGACTTGTATGGCCGCCTTCAGCCGCAAGGGCGAATCAGCATCAACGCCATGATGCACAAAGACAACCCGAGCCGCGCTGCTGTGCAGAATTGGCTACGAGATCGCTTTGGGGAGGATGTGAGGATTGGCGAAGGGGCGTTCATCGACCCTTACGACGAGGGCGGCATGGCTGCAACGCTGAAGACCCAAGCTGAGCAGATTGGCTACCGCGCTACTGCCTTTGATGAATTGCGCACCGGCCGGGTCGGTAACTTTGATATTGCACGTCAGAAAATCAAGGGCTTTGTGGATTCAGTGAGGACCGCTCGGCCAGCCAGCGCCCTTGGTCAGAAGTGCGGCATGGACAAGACAGACAACATGGCAGTGGACCTCCATGGCAATGTTCTTACGTGCCAAAACGTGAGCGCTGCATCGACTGGCCCAAATGGTGAGAGTCACCTGATTGGCAAGCTCGATGACTTGGCAGGCGTGAAGATGAAGACCTCAACCCACTGGAGCCAACGTAAAGAATGCATCAGTTGCCCGGTGCTACAGATTTGCCAAGGCAGTTGTATGTTCTTGCATGGCCCATTGTGGGAAGCGGGCTGTGACGCCAGCTATTCAGACAACATCCCCTTCTTTTCGGCTGGCCTGGAGTACATGACGGGCTGCAAGCCGGTCTACATCGAGGGCGAGTTCCGTGAATCCCGCAAGGATATTTTTGGTCTGGTTCATGGAATTCCCAAGGAGCCAGTCAAGCGCGTGATTCCGATCCTTGCAGCGCAGCAAGCAGCCTAAGCCAGCCAATAAATCGTTTCATCAATCGCCCGCCTGGTTCACACCAGTGCGGGCTTTTTCTTTTTGGAGATGCCCATGACAGAAGAATCCACCAGCAACCACAGCGCTGACATCCTGAACCTGCGCCCGGAGGACCTTGATGAGTTGCTGACCCGCGCCGCCGAGCGGGGGGCCGAGCGCGCATTGGCCTGTCTTGGCCTTGAAAACGGCCACGCCGCCGCCGACATCCGCGACCTGCGGGGTCTCATCGATGCCTGGCGTGAAGCGCGCCGAACGGCCTGGCAAACCACGGTCAAGGTGCTGACTACCGGAGTGTTGGCTGCATTGCTGGTCGGCATCGCCATTAAGTTGCGTCTGATGGGAGGTCCCCAATGATCGAGACACTATTGGGTGGCTTGCTGGGCGGAGCGTTTCGCCTGGCTCCCGAGGTCCTGAAATGGTTCGACCGCCAAGGTGAGCGTGTCCACGAGTTGGCTATGCAGGACAAGGCGCTGGAGTTCGAGAAACTGCGCGGTGCCCAGCGCATGTCCGAGATCGGCGCGGCTGCCGACGGCGCATGGAACACCGGCGCAATCGAAACCATTCGCGATGCCGTGCGTTCTCAGGGTGAAAAAACCGGGGTGGCATGGGCTGATGCGCTTTCCAGCACTGTGCGCCCAGTGATCACCTACTGGTTCATGGCACTGTACTGTGCGGCGAAAACGGCAGCATTTGCGGCAGCCTCGTCTGCTGGTGCTGGTTGGGGGGACGCCATCCTGCACGCCTGGACTGATGCCGATCAGGCGCTTTGGGCTGGCGTTCTCAATTTCTGGTTCCTCGGACGCGTCTTTGATCGGGTGCGGTCATGACTGCTGTTCCCCAGGTGGCAATCGACCTCGCCAAGCGGTTCGAGGGCTTTTGCCGCGTGCCCAGAAATGATCCTGGACGGGCCTATCCGTACATTTGCCCGGCTGGGTTTTGGACGATTGGGTATGGCCACCTATGCGACCAATCGCATCCACCAATAACCGTGGTTGAGGGCGAAGCCTACCTGACGCAAGACATGCAGGTCGCTCTGAGAGCAACCCTACGTTACTGCCCTGTGTTGGCGACGGAGCCCGCTGGTCGTTTGGGCGCAATCGTCGACTTCACCTTTAATCTGGGAGCCGGCCGGCTGCAGACTTCTACTCTGAGACGTCGAATCAATCAGCGGGACTGGGTTGGCGTGGCCTTCGAACTTAGGCGGTGGGTGTACGGTGGTGGGAGAGTACTACCGGGGCTAGTTGCGCGGCGGGAGGCTGAATGCAGACTCATCCTGCAAGCCTCCAAGCATGTA
>Ga0315903_10002560_pt1 | contig 26462 bp, 39 predicted proteins | sample LakEriMetagenome_7_FD_203524 | JGI IMG/M metagenome (GOLD analysis project Ga0315903, IMG submission 203524) | Freshwater fungal communities from buoy surface, Lake Erie, Ohio, United States - Buoy 2 MA119 | ecosystem: Environmental > Aquatic > Freshwater > Lake | place: USA: Lake Erie, Ohio... | reverse complement strand
AGGTAAAAAGGTATTGTTTGTAAGTGGTGAGATGGACGAAATTGGTCACTTCAAATATTGCAAACGTATGCCTGGTTTTAAAGTGGTTCCAACATTGTTTTTGAAAAATTATACTGAAATAGTTAAGGAAACTATGGAGTATGTTTTCGACCAAGGTTATGATGTGATTGCGATTGATAGTATTGCGGAGGTAATTGAAATGTATAAAGATACTTACCGTACAACTGAAAGCGCTGCTGAGTTATGGTTTTTGAACTTACAATCAGTGGTTAAGAAAGGTGGTAACAAATTAAAAAAGTACACATCGTTCATTAATATTCAACAAGTAACTAAAGCAGGTGATTTTGCAGGTAGTAACAGATTGAAACATATGACTGAAGCAATGTGTCATATTGATAGAATTAAAGGTAGTGATAGTAGAAAGATATATTTTAGTAAAAACAGAGATTGTGATACTGAATCGTATATCAAATATAGAATTGGGTTTAGTAAGGTAGAGTACAGTTTGCCAGAGGCAGACGAAGAGGAATAAAGTGTGTGTTTTTTAATTATAGGGAGATGGGTGCGGAAACGTGCCCATTTCTCGTACGTGGAATCCATACCCGGCCTAACCCGGCCTAGGGGTATCGGGTAACGTATTGCATTGAGGGACGCCTAAGGCCGCCTAATGCCCGGTTATGGCCGCAGGACTATCAGGTAGGTGGATCCGGTAGGGAGATCCGGATAGGAGTGACAAGATATGTTTGGCTCTGTGGGACAGGGATGTTATATTCAGGTATAATTAAATAACACGAACATGAAATTAAGAAAATTTGTAGTTAAAGAAATCGTTCCAGCAACATTTGTTAAAGAAATTGAAGTATTTGCTGCGGATGAAGAAATGGCTTTAAGTTTACTCCAACGTGGATTTGGAAAGTTAATTAAAACCTCAACAACAAACCATGAGGAAGATGTTGAATTTAATGTAACAGAAGTGTTACGTTAAGTTTGGCTTAACAAGAGAGCGATGTTATATTCAGTCATAATTAAAAAACATATGGCAAAGATTATCAAAACAACAACAGTTAAAAAACCAAGAGCAAAACGTTCATTTAAGGTAGGGGAATCAGTTAAATGGTCCACAATTGAATTAATCCGAAATGGTCTTTTTGGGGAAATAAATTGGGTAGGAGAAATAGTTAAGGTAAGACCCACTACGGTTCATTGTATGGATAAGGATGGAGATATATGGTCAGTGAATAAAAAAGAGGTTTACAATGTGTAACCTCTTGCTTGGCCTAGCGAGACAGGGATGTTATATTCAGGTATAATTAAAAACAGATATATGAAAAATTTAGTAATTGAGCCAGGTAAAAGAGCAGAACAATCAATCCACGCCCGTATTGGCTGGTTAATCGGATCTATTAAAGGTAGTGTTTCTTACTCCAATATGGATGAGACGGCTTTTAAAGTGCTAGTAACGGCTTTAATGGAGGTGCTAGACCCAAATAACGCCTTTGACGCACTTCAGATTAAACAACTTATAGCCGTTGCTGAGGAGAAAGGGTTTAGCGTTTCAGAAGTGGTAAAAGAAGTGAATCTTATCCACGAATAAGTTTGGCTATGTTAGGATTGGATGTTATATTTAAACATAATTAAAAACATATGGAAGACAATTTAGGAATGTTTATTGATGATGAAGAGTGGGAACGAGAAATGGGTAGATAGGTTTGGCTCAGCCAAGTAGGTATGTTATATTAAAGTAAATAATAAAAACAAATAAATAATAAAGGTTATGTCACAAAAAGGAAGACCAATTAAAGAGGGTAGCGCACGTCAAGCACGTTTAGCGGCCCGCGCAGCACGAGTTGCAGCAAACGGAGGAGTTATTAAACGTGGACGCCCAGCCAAACCAAAGGCAGAGCAAACAGAAGCGACTCCAGAGGCATAAGCCTCAAATGGCCGGGTGGTGGAACTGGTAGACACGCAGGACTTAAAATCCTGTTGCCAGGAACGGCAGTGCGGGTTCGATTCCCGCCCCGGCTACCAAGTCAGGTGGGTGTAATGAGGGAAGGCCCCGAGTCCATTCAATGGTTGCTTATCCGGTTCGAGTCCGGCCCTGACTACTACGTTTGTAGGTATAACTAAAACCTTCGGGCTTGAGGAGCTGAGCCGACTACACCACACAATCAGCTCCACTAATAATTGAGGAAGGCCCTTAGGCAAGGCTATGTCGACTGGAACGTATGCCAGAAGATGAATAACCACTTACTCATGGGATTCGAAAGCGATGCAAAGCTCCCTTAACCGAGGCCCGGACCTGATCAGTCTGGGCCTCACCCCTTCTTAAGGATAACTTGCTCTATCACTAGTACTATCGTATATTGAGATATAAATAAATAATTAATTAAAGTTATGCGTAAATTAAATCGTACAGCAAAATTGGCGTTCTACAATGCACGTCAACGTAAAGGTGACACTGCTCGCCTAGCAGAAACAACTGGTTATTCTACCAGTCACGTTTCAAACATCATTAACGGTAACCGTTCGGTGAACCAAGACGTAGCAAACGCTATGTACAATATGTCTCGTCGTCGTATGAAGACTATCGAGCTAGTGGGTTAATACCCAGCCATGTGTGTGTTTTTACAAGTGGGACCCAACGGGGTCCCACCTTGTTTCCATGTACCTTCCTTAAAGACTCATGTACCATTGTTTGGCTTTTTGGGTAAAATTTATTATATTTAGGTATAATTAAAAAATGTAATATTATGGAAAGATTAGAAATGTTAAGAGGAATGTTTGTTAAGTGTGGTGATGGGATTTTTATAATGAGAATGGATGATAAGGATAGATTTAGAATTTGTAGGGTTAATGGAAGGGTGAATTGGGTTAAATGTAAAAAGATATTAAATGATAATAATATAAGTTTTATAGAAGGCCATGATGGGTATGGTATGATGTTAGGTAGATGTATTGATTTTGATTTTAAAGGGGTTTAACCCCTTGCTTGGCCCTGTAGGGCAGTGATATTATATTTATGAATAATTGAAACACATGGACTACGAAAAACACACAAACGAAGTATTAGAGCGTTTACAGGCACATCAGATCCTAGAGATACTGAATACGGCTAACCAGTCAATAGGTAAGGCGCTTAAGTCAATCCAGGAACTAGAGCATAACGCGACAATGTATCTAGACTTAAGACCAACCCAACAGATAGTGGATGACATGAATGCTCTCCAGTTACACCTACACTTCCTACAGTCAGCCAAGACATTCGCTAAACAGGAAATACAGGAAATAGGGTTTTACCTTAACTAAAGCAGGTTTGGCTTAGGGGGATTAGGACGTTATATTTAGATTAATAATAAAAACAGATAACATGAAAACAGTATTAGAACAATTAATAGAGGTAAATGAAAAATTAGCCGAGTTGGAAAAAGCGATAATGGGCACTAGCACAGATGAGGTTGAGTGTGATGGGCATTGTGGATGCGGATGTGATGAGCCACCAGTGGAAGTGGAAGACGAGGGTCCAGAATTTGATAGCGCTGGTTTCAGTGAAGCGGATCGAGTTGAAGATAGTCAATATGTGGTAACAGAGGATGAGAAGTATGCAGGACATGTTCACCTCACCAGAGTGGAGTTGATTGACTTCGCCACTAGATTGACAGAACGAGTACTCGATTCAGTTAAGAAAGCGGTTACCGATATAGAGTTAAACGTGGATGACTTGGTTACTCTAGAGTTGAATAGCTGGAGTAATGCAATTGAGGTGGAATTAGACAATAATACGCTTGCTAATAATATTAATAGTGAGATTGAGGATGCGGTTAATTTAGATGCGGATTCAATAAGTGATGAGATAGATGACATCTTTGGGGACATGTACCTAGAGAGGATCAGTTAAGTAGTTCATGTGTGTTTTTAATTATATAGGAGTTGGGGCCGCTTGCGGCCCCTCTCTGTACCTAGGTTTGGCCTCTGGTGAAGGTGATGTTATATTTAGTCATAATTAAATAACACGAACATGAATAAAACAGAAAGAAGAAAAGCGCTTAACAAGCTAGTATTTGAAATGGTAACAGGATTAGGTTACGAGGTAGTAGATGATGGGGACGGAGGACGAGTAACATTTATCAAACCAAACCATAAAAACCTTTACGACAGTATTGAGTATCACAGATCATATTTTGACGTTTGCGTTTTAAATGATGCGAGTAATGAGGTTAAGGAAGATGGTAATACAATTGAGTGGTTTATTGAAACACAAAGAAAAGCATTAGACATATGAGTAAATTTAGAGCAACACAAAACGAATTCAATAATGGATTCCATATGACATTCGAAAACGGATACACCATAAGTGTCCAGTTCAGTAAAACCAATTACTCGGATGGAGGTGAGACCACAGCTGAGGTAGCAGCATGGGGCCCAGACAGAAAATGGGTCCAGTTAAGCGAACATGATGACGTTCGTGGATGGTGTTCACCAAATGAGGTACTTGAAATCATGAATCAAATAGCAAATAAATAACATGGCAAACGAAAACACATCAAACGGAATTGGATTTGGGACAGTATTATTCCTCATATTCATGATCTTAAAATTAACAGGTAACATTGACTGGTCATGGTGGTGGGTGACAAGCCCGCTCTGGATACCACTATCGCTCATGGTAGCTATAGGTGGTTTAGGAGTAACAATAATGACAATAATAAACAGATTCAAATGAAACGACTAGTAATACATCCCAAAGACAAGAGCACTGATTTCCTAGCGCCCATCTATAACCGCTTACCAGACGTCACACTAGTGACTACTGGTTATAGCCGCCTTGAGATCATGGAGCTGATAGACGAGCACGATCAGGTGATCATGTTAGGTCATGGAACACCAGGTGGACTGCTGAACGTATCTGGATTCAGGTCAGGCATGTACATTGTGGACTCACTAGTGGCTGAGGCGCTAGCGGAGAAAGACAACAGCATATTCATCTGGTGTAACGCCGACCAGTTCGTTCACCGCTACAACCTCAAGGGCATGTACTCAGGGATGTTCATTAGTGAGGTAGGCGAGGCATCATATTTCAAGATACCAACCGACCAGGATACAGTAGACAGATCCAACGATACATTCGCTCAACTGCTAGGTGAACGGTTGATGATATCAGATGCGCTCGAGGAAATTCATACCAGTGTAGGTCAGCAGTACCAGTTGCTAGCGGAGACAAACGACATAGCCAAATACAATTCAGAACGATGGTATATAAACAGATAATAATAGCGCTAGCACTAACATGTCTAGCGGGATGCTCCCCGACAACAACAGACATATTCTGGGTAAATCAATATGGTGAACCAGTTCCGATCGTGGTAACTCAGAAACAGGATACAACAGTATACGACTTCGGATCCATAATCATGTTACCAGATACATCAGCTGTGGACACCCTTCGTTAACACTTGTTTGGCTTCCCGATCATCTGATGTTATATTTAGGTATAATTAAAAACATATATAACATGAGCTACAGATTAGAAAGCGAAGCACCACAGACAACAGTTGAAAGAACAATCGAAAACATCTTAACCAACAACGGTATCAAGCAGGATGAAATACAATTCCGAGGCCCAGAACGTATGTTAAGAATTGGTTACTGGCAACGTATAAACGAGAACATAATGTCTCAGTTATCAGGTCTGATAATGACTGAGATAGACATGTACGATGACGATTGTGGTTATTTATTCAGTTACCAAGTTAATCAATAATTAAAAATATATGAAACGATTTAAAATAGAATACACTGGTAAGACAATGGACCAGTTTCCAGAACACTCATCTAACCCATACCCCGCAACAGCGCCAGCATGGGAGGTGGTAGACAAAAATGGAGCCTCTAGGTTCGTTGGTCCATATCAAGCGTGTGAAAACTTCATCCAGATATTCTCCTAATACTATGATGACAACAATGAGCTACAACGCCGCACTAGTGATGATGGAGGTGCATCGTCAACAAGTACCACATGGTGAGCTGTCACCTAACCTAGTGAAGACCATCGCCGACCAGATTTCGGTTGCGCTGACCAGTGAGGAGGTGGTTTACATTTCTGACCACGCTTGATCCTCCTGTGTCGCGGGAGTGCACGTGTACACGGTATGTACATATACAGTACAACGTAAGCGCTACCATGCGCGTTGATATCCATATACCCGGTAGTCCTGAAAGTCCTGGGAATGGATCAACCTTCAGATCGTAAACGATCTTTACGGATCGATTTGTATATACGTATATCCACCCATGACACACCCCGCATTTCCGAAATAACCCCTTTGATAAACAATTGTAAAAAACAAAAGAACTCCTTTAATAAAAAGTTTGGCATCGAGAAAATATATACGTATATTCATATATAAAATAAAAACATATGATTTCATCAAGAGCAATTAGAAAAGGTATTACAGTTAAGTTCGACGGTAAAGTAGTAGAGAAACCAGCTGTCATAGAGGCGAGTAAATCATGGGAACCTAAGCACGAAACGCTATTCATGAAGCTACTTAAGCAGGGTGGTAAATTCACTGCTAACGGCGTTATAGTGGAAGTAATACCACAGGAACAAATGTTAACTTCACGAGGTGAAAAAGATGGTGGTATCATCACTTCAGATCCATTAGCACGATTTTAAGATGGAAGGACAATATGTTATCATAGATCTTAGAAATATGGGTCATATGAAGGACAAAGACGGCCATATTATCTATTACGATACTGAAGAAGAAGCTCGTAACATATGTGGTATATATGAGTTTGTAGATGCTTGGGTAATGAAATTAGTATATAATCATATTGAAGTAGAATAATGAAAGAAAACCCACTATCACGTTGGATAGAGTTATTAGCCTGGTTTGGAGTAATATTAGGAATGTTATTGCTAGGTGTAAAAGTAATAACAACATTCGCACACCATTAGCCCCGCTCGCGAGGGGATCGTAAAACACAGTAAGCCTCTGATGTAAGCTCAAGTAACTGTTCTCATCGTATAGGAGATAGAGTTAGCCTTCTCGACGTCGTCCAAAAAGGCAACTATTAGTTAACTTTAGTACCCGTACTGAGGACGTAGGGCTAAGTAAGATACAATTCCGTTGAGCAGGGAGTAGAATGCTAAAGAACTAATAGTAACATAGTCAGGTGGCGTTTTGGAAAGCGCGGCACCTTCCAGGGTTGAGACTAACAGCTAATGGCACTCTAAATGATAAAGCTGAAGCAGGTTCGATTCCTGCCCTGACTACTAAAGTTTGGCCTTCAGGGAAAACGATGTTATATTTAAAATAAAAAGATTATGGCTAAAATAATAATTGAATTTGGAGAAGATGAGATAAACGAAGCCCGTGTAGCAATAGACGGACATAAGTATAAAATGCTCATTTGGGAACTAGACCAAAAACTACGTAGTGTTCATAAACATGGAGCCGCATTACAAGGTGGAGGTGAGGCAACTGAAGAGGAAATGGATGTCTGCTATCGCCTAAGAGACGTTATTAGAGAAATGTTACAAGAAGATAACTTAACAATAGAATAAATATGGGATCAATCATTTTTTGGATCGCAATATTAATTACAAACGTAGTTAATGCACAAGTATGGAAAAACGAACCAAAATCATTTTGGTATAAACTATCTTGGTTTTACATCGGATGGTCTGCACTCGCTACCTTATACGCTATTGGCGATTATGTACAGGGATAGAATCACATTAGATAAGGCGCTTACCTTAGCGGAAACAGGTGAGATTACCATTGTTAGTACATTGGATGATACAAGTTATCACCCATTGGCTAACGAATGGTATTCCAACTATATCTCTTTAAAAGAAAAAGCACGCCATATACAATCTGATCGTTTGTTCACACATTTTCCTGCTCATTATACTATTGAAATACCAAATGATATAGACGAGGATACAATAGAATGGATCTATTTGTTTGGGATTAAAAATCCTGATATAAAATTTAGAACTAAAGATAACATAGAATACATCTATATTCTTACTAATCCGGGTGAATCTGGTATTATTAAAATTGGAATGACTGAGCGTACTGTTGAGGGGAGAGTTAGATCTATTAATGCTACTTCAACTGTTACTGAGTGGGTACCTAGATTTGCTTTACCTGTTTCTAAAGGTAATGCTTTTAAAATAGAGCAACAAATACATAAAGCTTTTGCTAATTTAAGGATTGACTCTGATCAAGGTAATGAGCGGGAGTTTTTTAAACTTGATCCACTCATTGCATTTGATAAACTAAGAGAAATAGGAGCCCTACATCAAGTAGGCAATCCAATCATATATTAGTATATACGTATTAAAGTGCAATAAGATGGGGTCCACGCATGGACCTCTCTTACTTTTTAAATATTTATAACCATGATTAAATTAACCGACTTACTTAAAGAATTAGATCTACGTAGTGGTGATCTAGATGATAACATTACTTTAGAACAAGTATTATTTGCATTCTTAGAGGATTTTCAAATAGATGAAGATGAATTCTTTGAAAATAATGATGAGTTAATACCTGGTGCTATATTTAACCCTCGTTTAGTTAAGAAAACTACCCTTACAACTGATGGTGATTTTGAGTTTATAGTACCTTCTTCTTATCGTGGTACTTTATATTTAGTAAATACTAAGGGTACTACTTTAGATGATTATGTTATAGGACAAGTAGAGGTAGAAAAAATATATATTAACGCGAATTCTGGGCTTACTAAGCCGTATCGCCTACCTGGTGCAGAAATACATTTAACTTATATAAGCCCGAAGTACCGCGGTAAAGGACTAGGTATTAAAATGTATACTATGTTACTTGAAGCATATAAAACAATTTTCTCAGATAATGTTTTATACCCTGGTAGTTGGAGTTTATGGATTAGTAAGTTAGCTCCTATAGGTTTAAAACAAGGTAATTTTATTGGAGGTGAAGTAGGAGGAATTATTGTTCCATTTACACCTGAAGATATAAGTAACTCTAGTTTGATGGAAGGTATAGGAGTAGATCATTTAATACTATCTATTGAGCCACCTCAAGTGTTACTTGATATTAAACAAGCTTTACGTGGGTTATCACTATCTAAAGGTGATTATGGTATCTATGAACCAACCACACAAATTAAAATAACTGAGTTAGATGCTGTTGTTGACGAATCTGCTTCAATTGAAGAAGTAATTGAAGGAGCTGATTTAATGCAGATGGTTGGGTTAAATGATGATGATAACTACCCAGTTATTGTAGTAGCAACTCAGGATGCTTTAGCAGTTGTTCGTGAGGTAGGTGACGATGTTACATTGGAAATCGTCTAATCCATTAATTTTCAACGTTCTAGTACTTTTTTGTAACCTTTCCGGGTGAGTGTTTGGCTTCCTGGTGAGTTGATGTTATATTTAATATATAATAATTAATAATAACGATTATGAACGCAATTATGATTTTGATTTTTGGAGTAGTAATTACACGAATGATTATCACTCAACAGGCTGAAGTAAAGCCAACGTTTAAAGAGGAAGTGATTAACATCTCACGTAGTCTTGTTTTTAACTTTACATTATTTTTCATCATTATTTCTGTTCTTAGCCTATTCAACTAAGAGTTTGGCTCACCAGGATAAGGATGTTATATTCAGATATAATTAAAAACACAAATAAAGGTTATGGAAAAAAGAAGAGGTCGCCCACCCGGGTCAAAGAAACAAGAAGTTAAATTAGAAGTAAGCACAGCTGAACCTAAAAAAAGAGGCCGTAAGGCAGTTCAAAAGATATTTATTGTACCTACAATTGATGCCTTAGAAGGTGAATTTGAAGGCACTACATCTGAGAAGTTAAAGATATATGCTGAGCAGACAATTCTTTTAGCTCAGGATATAGATAGAGACCCATGGAGAATGGATTATAGAGAAAAATACAGAAACACAATTAGTCGTATGTGTTCACTAATCAACGAATTATAAATAAAAATAAAAAATAAAGGTTATGCCACTAGATTTAAACAACAACACGTTTTTAACTGCTTCTGAAATTAAAGAGAAAGCAAGTTCAATTTTTACAACTACAAGTGCTCCAGGTACTAGTCAGAAATATTCACATATCTCAACCAAACAGATCATTGATGATATGGAAGAGTTAGGATGGGGTGTAGTAGACGCTAAACAAGTACGCGCTCGTAAAGGTGAAGGATTCCAAAAACACTTAGTAGTGTTCCGTAACAATGATTTGTTCATTGAGGGTGCTGATGGTGATAATGTTTTCCCACAAATTCTATTAACTAATAGTCATGATGGTAAAAATGCGTTTACATTCACAGCTGGTTTGTTTCGAATGATTTGTGAGAATGGTTTAGTAATTTCAACCCAAGAGTTTGAGAATATGAAGATTCGTCACTACGGATATGATTTTACTGAGTTGCAAACTGTTATTAATACAATGGTAGAAGCGTTACCGTTAGCAGTTGAGTCAATGAATCGTTTCAAACAAACACAACTAGCTCAAGAACAAATTTTAGATTTTGCTCGTAAGGCAGTTCAAATACGTTTTGGTGAAGAACAAGCACAAAATATTGCGATTGACTATAACGCCTTAACTACAGCTACTAGACCTGAAGACCGTGGTACTGATTTATGGAGTGTATTTAATGTGATTCAAGAAAAAATCACTCAAGGAATGTTTGAGTACCAATCAGGAGCTAAGGTTAGAAAGGCTCGTAAGATTAAGAACTTCCGCCAAGACTTAGATTTGAATGCTAAGTTATATGAGTTAGCAGCTGAGTTTGCTGCTTAATTAGTTAAAGGTTGATTATGAGAAGGGAGCGAAAGCTCCTTTCTTTGTTGTATTTATATCAAACATTAAACACACACAACTATGATGAATTTTAAACAATGGGTCATTGATCTATTCAAAGATGAGCGTGGCTCAACTTCCGTTAAACCAGTAATTGCTTTACTTGGGTCTTTATTTTTAAGTGTAACTATGACTATTAACTCATTTTCTCACGCTGATTTTGCACCAGCTGATAATTTAGTTGATGCAGTATTAATTATAACTGCTATAGGTATGGGAGCAGATACATTAGATAAGTTCTCTTCTCCACGTAAAAAAACGGAAAATACCGACAGTAATAATAATGATATGATTTGATATACAAAAGTATAGATAGTCGTTTAAAGCCGGGTTAAGCCCGGCTTTTTTTTTATTAAAAAGAGTTTGGCCTCCCAATAGTTAGATGTTATATTCATTATATGCTCAAGTGGCGAAAGGGAGTGTGGCGTCCGCGCTCGAGGTTAGTCGCTATCCTATAAAGGAGATATCGAGTTAAAAACGGTATTATAGGTTCGAGTCCTATCTTGAGTACAAATAGCGTCCTTAGCTCATTCGGTTAGAGCAGCTGACTCATAATCAGCGGGTGACAGGTTCGATCCCAGGAGGGCGCACTAAATTTATTATTATGTTAGTACTAACAATTATTTTACTTATTGAAACTGTTTTGTCAATCACTTATCTTCATACTTTAAATAAACGAGTAGAACAGTTAGAGAATGAAATTAGTGAGTTAAAAACTCGACATATCAAACAATTATTAAAGGGTTGATTCAATCATAAAAGCGGCTTAAAGCCGCTATTTCCCTACTTAACATATATTTAGATATATGAATATTGATGATATTTTTAACTTATTTAAGTCCCCTGAAGAGGAAGTTGAGACTACTACTCAAGTAGATATGTCTAATCATCCTATTGTATGGATGGGAATGTTTAAAAAGTTAATTATAAACTATAAAGTATTTAGTAAACAGATGGTAGACTTCTTTGAGTCATCTGACCCTAAATTAGATATAGATGATATTAAGTTAGCTGGTGGTATGATGGTGTTTACTAGAGCTATGGATCATATTTCTAAAATAGACACTACTAATCAAATGCATCGAGATTGTCTTATATTATATTCAGATGAACAATTTCTAAAAGCATTATCATCAGCACTCTCTCATTTTGAAAATTTAGAAGAATATGAGAATTGTGCTCTTCTTAAAAAAATACAAGATGTAGCAAACCCCTCTCCAAAATAGCTTGGCCTTGTAAATCCTAATTCGTATTATATAGATACGGGTTTTAGGAAACATCTAAAACGTAGGAAATAAAGAACGTGGAATGTGACCACGGGTACATAAAACAAATAATAAACGTATGAAAAACAAAGACAACGTATTACATCAACTTGATAAACTAGATAATCTAGCTAACCAACTGGGATTTATTGTTAAACAAGGACAACCATTAGAAGTATATCTTGAAGGTGTTGAAAAATTAAAAGAAATAGTTGAGCAAACTCGCTTATTTGTTGAGTCTGAACAAACAATGTATAACTAATATGAGTTTAACAGCAGAACAAATCCAACAAAACTGGATTGATTTAGAGGAAACTATCAAATCATACATCAGTGAACCACGTTGTTCACAGTTATTAGATTTTTATTCTAAATACTCAGAACGTCTTATGTTAATGCCAGCGGCTCATAAGAAAGAGTATCACAATGCATTCCCAGGTGGTTATGTAGACCACGTGTTACGTGTTATTGATTGTGCTCTTAAATTAAACAATGTTTGGGTTGAAATGGGAGTAGACGAGTCTACTTATACTAAAGAAGAATTAGTATTTGCAGCTTTAAACCATGATTTAGGCAAAATGGGCGATGAACAACATGAAGCATATATCCCCCAGGATGATCAATGGCGCAAAGATAAACTAGGTGAAGATTACAAATTCAATGATCGTCTAGAATTCATGTCAGTACCAGATCGTAGTTTACATTTATTACTATCTCATGGTATCCAAATGTCTAAAAATGAGTGGTTAGCAATTAAACTACATGATGGTTTATATGATGATGCTAACAAGCCATACTTAATGTCTTGGTCACCAGAAACTAAACCTCGTACTTCATTGATTTATATTGTTCACCAAGCTGATTTAATGGCTGCTCGTATTGAGTTTGAACGTGAATGGAACCCAAAATTAAAAGGTGAAGTTAAGAAAACAAATAATTTTTCTGTTACTAAAGCACCTAAACAAACAATTAAGACTAAAACATTAAGTAATGTTAAGTCTCAAGGTTTAATGAACATGTTAGATAGTATATGATAATATTAACAATTATATTAGGAATAATGGTCGTGGTCTTAGGATTCACGACCTTTAATCTTCTTAAAAAGAATGAACGCCAAGAAGATATTTTAACAGGATATATGGAGTATCTAAGTAAAATATCAGGTGTTATTGAATTTTCAGATAAAAAACTTAAGGAAGTAGATCGTAAAGGATCATTCGAGTCAGATGATGAAGTAGGCTTCTTTTTTCAAGAAATAAAGCAAATTCAAGAAACATTGAATGCTTTTAAAATTAAAAACTTATGATCGAGATACAAGAGGCTAAAAAAAGAAAACCTAAAGGTGTTCAATATTTTACCCAAGATACAGAAAATGCTATTAACGAATATAATAGTACTACTGATTTTGAATTAAAAGATAAGATATATCGTGAACGTATCCATTATGCTTTCTTTAAACTAACAGAAAACATTATTCATACTTTTAAATTTTACTATACAGAAGTAGACAATATCCAGGATTTACAACACGAGGTAATAACATTTTTACTTTCTAAAATCCATTTATTCAACCCAGCTAAGGGAGCAAAAGCGTTCTCATATTTTGGTACTATTGCTAAACGTTATTTAATTATTACTAATACTAAAAATTATAAAAAACGAGTAGATAAAGCACCTATTGAAGAAATTGAGTCAAATGAAGATTTTTCTTATAGAATAGATGAGGGTTCATCTCAAGATAGATTATCTAATTTTTTAGATGAATATGTTATTTATTGTACATCTAATATTTATACTTTATTCCCTAAAGAAGCAGATGCTCAAATAGCAGACGCTATCCTTGAGTTATTCCGTAAGAGAGAGCATATAGACATCTTTAATAAAAAGGCACTATATATATACATTCGTGAGATTATTGACGCTAAGACCCCTAAAATCACTAAGATAGCCGATAGATTATATAATATATTTAAACAACATTATTATTTTTATCTAGAAAACGGATACACAAATTTCTAATGTTCATATTTATAAATAAAATATTATGAATGGACTAGACAATGTTGTGTTTGGTAAAAAGAAATTTTCCGATATATTAGAGGAAATCTATACCAACCAACAAAAGAAAGACAAACAAATATCTATCCTGATATCAGAACTTAAACCACTCGTACAAGAAATAGGTGACGCTACCCTTATTGTTCCTTTGATTAAAGAATACTTAGAAATAAGTGTTAAGAATGATGAACAATTAATTAAAATGGCTACTATCATTCAACGTATTATGAATAATAATGCTGGCCCAAATGATGGTGGGTTTGGTATATCTGAAGAAGAAAAACAACAGCTATTAGCAGAATTAGATAAATTTAAGACTGAAGAATAATGGCTCAAATTAGATTCGGCCCAGCTGGTACATATCAAAATACATTTAATGTTAATCCATCTTCTATAGCTAATTTAGGTAGGGGTGGAATTAGAATTACACCTATTAGAGTATTAGATATTATATTAGACAATTCTCATCCTAAGTTTAAAGAATATGGAGAATGGAATAGTATTGGGACTATTTTTTATGAAGAAGCATATTATGGATCAAGCGCAATTTCTAATAATTCAATATCTAATACAATTGCTATACCATTACTTCCTAATATAAAACAATATCCTCTTATTAATGAGTTAACATATGTTATATTTTTACCTGGAGCTAATTTAACTGAAAATCCAAATTCATCTGTTGCTTATTATTTTCCACCTTCAAATGTTTGGAATAGTCAACATCATAACGCGGTTCCTGTATCACCAAACTTAACCCCAGCTGAGGATAGAGACTATGTTTCTACCACATTAGGATCTTATAGAAGAGTAACAGACAATAGTACTGATATATTTTTAGGAAAAACATTTGACGAAAAAACAAATTTACATCCATTATTACCTTATGAAGGAGATACTATATATGAAGGTAGATGGGGCAATTCAATTCGTTTAGGTTCAACAGTAGGTAATTCTATTATACCTAATGATTGGTCTAGTGGAGCTAATTATGAAAATGGTGACCCCATTACTATAATAAGAAATGGCCAAGCTGATTATGCTAGTGACCCATGGGTCCCAGTAACTGAAGATATTAATAATGATAAATCATCTATTTATTTAACATCTAAACAGCAACTCCCATTATTCCCAGCTAATGTAAATAATTCTTCATTCTCTAAATCAACCCCTCCTACTAATGTAGGGCAATATGAAGGAAACCAAATCATACTTAATTCAGGTAGATTAGTATTTAACGCTAAATCTGATTCAATATTAGCCTTAGCTAATAAATCAATCCAATTATCATGTGGTGAAACTTTAGGAGTAAATGCTAAACAAATATCATTAACCGCAGACACAGTTTATTTAGGTTCATCTGAAGGAATAGGAAGTAAAATACAACCTGTAGTTTTAGGTGAAAATTTAAATTTTGTATTAGGAGATATAGCCGTATTTTTACAAACACTTAATATAGCATTTAAATCAGCTGTTGATAGTAATGGTGCGTCAATTGTAGCTTTACAAGCTATAGCCTCAGACGCTGAAACTTTAGCTAATGATCTTTTAAACATAGTAAATGCTAAAAATTTATTATCTAAAACAGTTAAAACAGTTTAATTATGCCTAATCAATTTAAAGGACAAGTTTTTGATTCTAACGGTGGTAAATTAGAAAAAGTAAAAGTTACTATAACAGGTACTGGAGTACCACCAAATCAATCAACTGAAACAGATATAAATGGAAATTGGTTAATCACACTTAAAGTAGACATTGACCCAAAAGACATAAATGTCACATTCTCAAAACCAGGTTTAGAAACTACATCTATAAAAAATCCTCAACAAACCTCAGTATTACCTGGTTACATTGATCCTGAAAAAGGAGGTATATTAGATTTAGCAGGTGACTACCCATCAGGTAAATATAAAATATCCTCTTTACCTCAAGAGATGCAAGATATTCTTAATAAAGAAATTGATGATGCTTATACTTTTGCTAAAAATAATTCTGGTAACTTCACATTAGAAATAGAATCATCTGAGTCTCAAGTACCTAACGCTGATAATGAAGGAACAGGTAGGAATTTTGATAAGCCTGGGTCGTTGGCTGAGGCTAGAGCCCAAGAATTAGAAAAATACATTAATGACAAAATTACTGTACTTTATGCTAAAGAGATAAATCCTTCTTTCCAAAAACCTACTGTTGTCTTAGGTAAAATAGATAGAGTAGGAGACGCTATTTGGGATCAAATAGATGCTAAAGCTAATAAATATACTAAAGATCAATATACTAGAGTTAAAGCTAATTTAATAACTAAAAGAAAATGTGACTGGATCCCTGTTAGTACTGATGCTATACAAGCTGGTAAATCAACTCTTATTAAAGGTATAGGAGCAAGTAATATAGAATTAGACGCGGCAACAGCACCAGATGTCTTTATTATTAGTGGTAAAAAATCTAATGGTACTTTTATTGAAAAACAAACTACAGTGTATTACCAATCCCCAGACTCTCCATCTAGCCCTATAAGCTGGGGAATTATATTACTTATGTCTGACATAGCTAGAGGAACTTTATCTCAATATAGAATACCACTTCAAACTAAAACTATAAGTATAAATGAAGCTGTGAATTATATATCTGAAGGATACTCAAACAAAACATACTCAGATAACGTTAAAGAATTATTTAAAAGAAAAACAGTCTTAATTACTACCCCAGACTTAAATATTATATTAGCTGGATTACAAAAATATTTCCCAACCGGTATAGTAACTTATTATGATGTAGAACGCTCATATTATAACTTTCCATTAATTGAAAACGGTATAAATGGAGATTTTGAAGTAAAAGCAATAAGTGGTTTACTTGTAGGAGGATCAGCTTTTAATTATAAAATGTGTATTTAATGTCCAAATTTTTGTTCGGCGCAACACATACAATAATAAGTTTCAATATTACTATCTTTAGGTATAATCCCGATATATTCAAATGTCCAAGTTGATTCATCCAATCCAATAATTCTAACACTACTTACATTATAATATTCTTGAAGACGAATTGTGAATGGTTCCCATAAACAACACCCACTTAATGTATCCATTCCTAGTTTAGTTTTATAATCAACATCACACCAATTATCTTGTGAGAAACTATTTGAATATAACCCAAAAACTAAAAATATACTTGTGATCAATTTTTTCATAACCTTTATTTATATCTAAATATAATAAATATAATTTGGGAAGCCAAACATAATTTCGTATATTTCGCATATTTATAATAAATAACCAAACATGAGTACATCTATATATAAAGTTAGTGATGGGAGTACAATTACGTTTAAAAAACGTGGACCCGAACTATACGCTGTACTTTCCACTCCGAGTGGGCAGGTTATTAATGGTCCTTCAAGAATGACCAATACTGAGGAATCAGCTGCTAGAGAAATATTACTAGCTAATAATATAGTTGATCCTAATTCTGGTGAACCATTACCTTATACTATTGAAGGTTCACAAAACTCATCTGTAGAAAATGCTAAAGGAAATAACTATGTTTATGAGATTTCTAGAAAGACAATGTCTGAAGTAACAGATGAAACTGCTTTAAATATAGCTAAAACTAACCAAAAGATATTAGAACAAAATAATCAAACTATAAATGAAGTATTAGAATCTGAACTCCCACCTGAGATTAGACTCACTAATTTTATTAATGAACAAAAAGCAACAGTAAAAAAAAGATTAATACCTTTTGTTATAGGATTAATTACCCCATATGCGCCTACAATAATACCTATAGTAGTTTCTCAATTAGGTATAAGTGGAGATTCTTCAATTGACTCTATAAAAGCAAATGCTCAAGCTAAAAAAGATGAAGCTCAAGCTAAAATAGATGCTGCTAGAGACCAAACTGAAAATGCTGTAGATAGTGCTAGAGAAGCTACTGCTAGTGCTAAGGAAACAGCAAAAGATAGAGAAAAATTAAAAGAAATAACTAAAAAAATACAAGCTACCTCAATTGGGGCTCTCCTATTAAGCCAATTACCTATAGAACAATTAAGAGATCAAATAAATTGCCCATCAGCTGCTCTTATATCATCAACTATTAGAAAAAGAGATTTATTAGCTGGTCAAATAAATGGTATATATAGTCAAGTTCAAACATTAACCTCATTACAAACTACAGCAGGTCAAATTATCACAGCTGTGACAATAGGTGTAAACCTTATATCAGCGGCTCCTCCACAAACAGTACCTGGTGCTTTTATAGTTAATCATGAAAAATTAGCGACTGCTTTAAAAGTATCTAAAACTGTTGTTAATACTTTAACTTTAACTTTAGCTTCACTTGGTGTATTTTTAGGCACTATTTTAAAACTCTTAGAAACATTAGATATAATACTACAAATTTGTGCTAGCGATCAAAACATGGACCCAGTACAAATAAATAATGAGATTAACGCTTTAGCAAATCTAACAATAGTAGCAACTCAAAATGAAAATACTAATACTTATAAAGGATTTACTTTAGGAGTTAAAATTGATGAAACAAATGAAAGTAAATATATTAGACGATACGCTGTGGCTCAAAATAAACAAGGTGTAGATGTACTAAAAACAGACTCTTCATTCGCCTCAGATCCAACAGTATTAATATCTCAATTAAAATTCATAATAGATTCAAATCCTAATATAACAGCTGAATAATCAAATATTTATAATCATATGAAAATCGACGGACTAAAAAAATTAATTAAAGAAGCAGTACGTGAAGCAATTCAAGAAGAGTTAAAAGATATTCTACTTGAAGCAGTTAAATCATCTAAAACAGTAGTACAAGAAACATACACTCCTACTCACCAACCAGTATCATTCCAAACATCTGGAACTACTGTAAATCATGATCTTAAACGTAATTTAAGAAGTATGATTGGAGGTGAATTTGATGCAACTATTACTGCTAACTCATCACATGCGCAACCAGCGTATACTCCACCCCCTGTTAACACAGCTGGAGAAGGATCAAGTTTACCTGGAGGGGAAGTAGGTTTAGATCAAATAATGGGATTAATGAATACTAAATAATGGCATATAGAATAGAAAATAATAATCCATTAGATCTTGATTATAAACTAGCAATAGGAGTAAGTGTCCCATTTGTTGGTTCTATAATTAGTGGATCAGATGCTGTATTTAGTTCAACATACACTACTACAGAACAATTAAGATCGGATATTATTAACTATATGTTAACTAATAAAGATGAACGTGTTCTTAATCCAAATTATGGTAGTGATTTAAGAAGATTTGTTTTTCAAAATATAACAGGAATAAATTTAAATAATCTTAAATTACAAATTATAGATGGTTTAAAAGTAAACTTCCCACAAATAACTGTAAATAATGTAACCATAACCCCAGATCATGATATTAATTCTATCAATATAATTATTGATTATTCATTTGCTGGAAATAGAAACTCTATAGATATAACTTTATAACATGGCTGAAAACATTGACGTTAAATATATTAATAAAGATTTTAGTGAATTTAAAAACACATTAACTGAATTCTCTAAAACTTACTTTCCAACAACATATGCTAATTTCACACCTAGCTCCCCAGGTACTATGTTCTTGGAAATGTCAGCATATGTAGGTGATATATTATCTTTTTATCTTGATAACCAAATTCAAGAAAATTTCATCCAATATACTAGACAACAAAATAATATATACTCATTAGCATATATGTTAGGATACAGACCTAAAATTACTGGTGTATCTGTAGTTGATATAGACATATATCAACAAATCCCAGCTGTTCTTCTAGGAGCAAATTATGTTCCTGATTATAACTACGCTATCCAATTACAAGAAAACACCCAGATTAATACTTCATTAAGTCAAAATGTATCTTTCTTAGTACAAGACTCAGTAGATTTTGCATTCTCAAGTTCACAAGATCCAACCACATCAACAATTTACCAAACAACTGGTGGTAATGTTGATTATTTTTTATTAAAAAAGACTAGAAAAGCTATATCAGCTGAATTAAAAACAACTACATTTTCATTTGGTACTGTTGAAAAATACCCAACTGTAGAAATTGAAGATTCTAATATAATTAAAATACTAGACATAGTAGATAGTGATGGTAATACATGGTATGAAGTACCATATTTGGCTCAAGAAATGACTTATGACACTATTAAAAATACTAATATTAATAATCCTAATTTCTCCCCAGACCAAGGAGATGTTCCATTTTTATTACAATTAAAGAAAACGCCTCGTAGATTTGTAACTCGTTTTATATCTCCTACTACCCTACAGTTACAATTTGGAGCTGGAACAAATACATCAAATGTTGATGAGGAAATTACCCCTAACCCAGATAACATAGGTTTAGGTTTACCATATAAGCGTTCATTACTTACTACAGCATTCTCACCAGCTAACTTTTTATATACAGATACTTATGGTATTGCTCCTAATAATACTACTTTAACAGTAAGATATTTAGTTGGAGGAGGAATTACAGCTAATGTAGCATCAGGTTTATTAAATGTTATTACTAATAAAAATAATATTAAATTAAATAATGGACTAGATTCTACTTTAGCTCAATATGTATTTAATTCTGTTTCTACAAATAATCCTTTAGCTGCTAATGGTGGTTCCACAGGAGATACAACTGAACAAATAAGATTAAATTCTTTAGCTAGTTTCACTACCCAACAAAGAAGTGTGACATTAGATGATTATTTAGTTAGAGCAATGAGCCTACCACCAGATTATGGATCAATTTCAAAAGCTTATATAGAGTCTCAAAAAATATCATCATTACTCCCAGGTGAAACACCTTCAATATTAGATTTATTTGTTTTATCATATGATGTTAATGGTAATTTAACTCAAGCTTCCCCAGCTTTAAAACAAAACTTATCAACTTACTTATCTCAATATAGAGTAATAAATGATTCAATTAAAATTAAAGATGCTTTTATTATTAATATAGGAGCAGATTTTGATATAACAGTTTATCCTCAATATAATAGTAATGAAGTTTTATTTAATTGTATTACTCAACTTCAACAATTTTTTAATTTAAATAATTGGCAGATAAATGAGCCTATTATATTAAAAGATATTTATCTTCTTTTAGATAAAGTAGAAGGAGTACAAACTGTCAAAAATGTAAATATAATTAATAAAACTGGAGCTATATTAGGATACTCAGAGTACGCTTATGATATAGTGGGTGCTACTCAAAATAATGTTATTTACCCATCTTTAGATCCAATGATATTTGAAGTAAAATATCCTAATAATGATATTAAAGGTAAAGTTGTATCTTTTTAATATTTTATATTTATAACAAATGGCTGTATACAAATTATTCCCTTCACAAGACGCAACAATATATTCTAGATATCCTAACAAAAACACAGGATTGAATGAAATATTATCTGTAAATATTGAAGACGCCCAAGATAGTGGTAATACACAAGCTACTAGAACCTTAATTCAATTTTCCTCAACTGAAATATCAGATGTAATCACTAATAAAGTAAGTAACTCTATTTGGAGTGCTTCTTTAAGAGGATTTATAGCAGAAGCAAATGGATTAAACTCAGATACCACTTTAGAAGTATATGCTGTGACTGGTTCTTGGAACATGGGCACAGGAAAATATTCTTACAACCCAGAATATACTAATGGAGTAAGTTGGTATAATAGATTATCTTCTGGTAGTGGTGCTTGGAGAACAGCGGGATTTCCTGCGGGAATAACAGGATCATATGGTTCCGTGAGTGGTGGAGGTAATTGGTATACTTCATCTTATACGCAGTCATTTTCATACTATGATGACAAAGATATAAACATAGATGTCACACCTATAGTCAGAAGTTGGTTTTCAGGTTCAATAGCTAATAATGGATTTATTATTAAACAAGCGGTTGAATTTATAGATAATCTTTTATATAATATTAATTTAGATTATTTCTCTAGAGATACTCATACTATATATCCTCCTCAATTAGAAATAAAATGGAGAGACTACTCATTTAATACTGGATCATTAACTGAATTAAATACACTCCCAGCTACAGTAGCTGTGGATAATAATTCTGGAACTTTTTATCCCGACAGTGTAAATGAATTTAGAGTAAATAGTAGACCTGAATACCCAGTTAGAACATTCCAAACTGCTTCTTATTTTACTCAAAATTATTTTTTACCAACAGCATCATATTACGCCATTAAAGATACATACACTAATGAATATGTAATTGATTTTGATGATCAATTTACTCAATTAAGTGTGGATACTAATGGAAGTTATTTTACATTATATATGAATGGTTTAGAACCTGAAAGATATTATAATATATTAATTAAAACTACCATAGATGGAAATGTTTTAATATTTGATAATGATTATACTTTTAAAGTAATAAATGGCTAATTACATTTTAAATAAAACTGTTTATAACAGTGACCAGTATAAAAAGGTTATTGATACTTCTTTAACCCAATATGTTCCTCCTATTCCTATAGAAGATACAATAACTGTTGAGCAATTTTTTGAATATTATACTAAAATATTTTATGATATACCTGCTGAAGGTAATATAAATTCACATGCTTATTTAGTTAAAACAAGTGGAGAATATATACAATCATCAACCCCTAATGATGAAATTCAAATTTTATTAGATGAAATAACATCATTGAGACAACAATTATTAACTTCTCAACAACAATTAATTAACTTACAAGTATCATCTAGTCTACAAAATATATAAAAATGGCTGTAAATGTAAATCAAATATTACCTCCTATCCCGTATTCATCTAATGATGAAAGATTGATTCCATCAACTCAAATTGAGGCTACATTTAATCCATCTACAGACTATATAGAATATGTTGTATCTACTATTAATAATTCATTTCAAACAGTAGACTATAATTATAATACTTATTCATTCCCAATAAATGGAACTGTAGTATCAAATAATATTAATTCTATTGAAATAGACCCAACTTCAGACTTAAGCCGTAAAGGAATTACATCTGGAGACTACAATGTATATTATAATTTTTATCGCAACTATCTCCAATCTTCTCCTTCTAACCAAAATATTTTTATAAAAGAAATATCAGCTGATAGAACTGAGTTAAAATTAAGTTTATTAAATTCTATACCTGTAGAAGAATTAGAATCATTTAAAGCTTTAGTTAGTAATAATCTTTCATTTTATTTTGAAGATTTTTATTTAAATTTTGGTAATAATAACTTAGTTATAGCTAATAATTTTGATTATAATCCTTCAACTTTAGAAATACTAATTAATTTATATCAACCATTACCTGGTAATATAAATGTAAATACTCCATTGTGGATTGTAATTAAAATAGCTAATTCTTTAGCATTTAATATAACCTACACACCAGAACCTATAACCCCACCAGTAGTAACATTTGGTATAAAAGGTCCAAATTTTAATTTAAATATACAAGATAGGATAAATAATTCAACAGATTATACTAATTATAATTCATTATTATCTAATACTCTTACTTCATCTATAAATCAAATAAAAAGTATATTAGAAGAAAAATCAATTGATATCAGTCTTGATTACACTGATTTTTCTAATTTTATACATTTCTCCTCAGCTGAAGTTAGATTAAATAATTTTTACTATAAAATAAAACAAATAGAAACATATAATAATGAATTAAATTCATTATCTAATGTCACATCATCACTAACAAGTTCTGTTATTATTCAAAATAAAATAACAGATATAATCCAAAATTTTGATGGTTATGAGTATTACATGTACTATGAATCAGGTTCATATACTTGGCCTAAATCTAACAATACAATACCTTACATTTTATATTCAACAGGTAGTACTCAAGTTTTAAATTGGTTAGGTAGTTCTAACCCTACATCTGCTTATTATGGAGGAAGATTACTAAGTGCTTCTATATATGATAGAGATAACCAAGATTATTTATACTACACTATACCTGAATATATACGTGATGATGAAAGAAATTCACCTTATTATTCTTTTGTACAATTAGTAGGACAACATTATGATTATATTTGGACTTATTATAAAGATGTAACTAATCATTATAATGCTGATAATAGATTAGATTATGGTGTTTCTAAAGATTTAGTAGCGGAAGCACTAAGATCATTTGGTGTTAAAATATATCAAAATAATTTCACATCTGAAGATTTATTTAATGCTTTTACAGGATTTAACTCAGGAAGTACAGGTATAAACTTATCACCTACAGGATCAGATTTAATTACAAATTATGTGACAGCTTCATATGAAGCACTAGTTACACCTATAGATAATTATAATAAAGAGATATATAAACGTATTTATCATAACTTGCCTTATTTAGCTAAAACTAAAGGTACTATACCTGGTTTACGAGCATTAATAAATTGTTTTGGTGTACCTGATACTATTTTAAGAATTAGTGAGTTTGGAGGTAGAGATAAAGATACTTCTACCTATGATTACTTTGATCAACAATTCGATTATATTTTAGATACTACTGAAGCATCCTCAACTGTAATTACTAGTTCTCTTCTTCTTAACTCAAACTGGGGAGCAGGAGGTAACAGACCTGAATCTATCCAATTCAGAATTAAGCCATACATACCATCTAATTTTGATGTATCAACTACTCAAAGTATATTTGAAATATCAGGAAGTACAAGTAATTATACTACTAATCTAACATTGTGGTATAGTGGATCAGGCCTTACAACTAGTTCATATAGTGGATCAAATGTTGACCCTTACTACCAATATGGTACTTTATACTTAGATATTAAAGGTAATTTAGATTCAAATTATACATGCAGCATATATGCTCCATTTTTTAATGGTGATTGGTGGTCTATAATGGTTAACAGATCAGGATCATTTGGTGGTGACCCAAGTTCTGGGGCTCATACTTTTACATTATATGCTGGTAGTACTGGGTATTATGATGGATATGATGGAAACCAAATAATGAATTTATATTCATCTTCAACTGCAAATAATACTCCAACTTGGGGATACAGTGGAAGTAAAATTACATTTTTTGATACTCCTATAAGTCTTTATTATCCTGTTTCTGATCCATTTATAGGCTACGCTCAAGAAATTAGATATTGGGCTGCTACTCAAAGTATATCATCATTTAAAGATTATGTAATGAATCCTCAATCTATAGATTATAGTGGGGAAAATACATACTCTTCTAAACTAGCAGCTCGTTTACCATTAGGAGGAGATTTATATACTGGCTCTATATCTGTTCACCCTAAAGTAACAGGTTCATGGGCTACTACTTCATCATTTGCTAGTAATAGTAGTTTTTATATACGTAATAATTTATTTCAAACTAATGTAGAGGCAAGATTTTTAAATTCACCTGTAGTAGGTTTAAAAGGTAGAGTAACAGATAAAATACAAATTGTATCTTCTAGCCTACCTACAGGAAGTGTTATATCACAATATACATCTATAGAACAATCTTACCCATCATTAAACAGTGAGTCACCAGATGTTAATTTATTAGAAGTAGCATTCTCACCTCAAAATGAAATTAATGATGATATTATTGATTCATTAGGATATTTTAATATAGGTGAGTATATTGGTGACCCAAGACAAGTATCATCATCTGCTACTTCATATCCTGATTTAAATGTCTTAAGTAATAATTTCTTCCAAAAATATTTTGATACTTATGATTTAACTGATTATGTAAAATTAATCAAATATTTTGATAATTCATTATTTAAAATGATTCAAGATTTTGTCCCTGCAAGGACAAGTCTTACATCTGGTGTGGTTATTAAACAACATATTTTAGAAAGAAATAAATACCCTCAACCACAAGTTGAATGGGAAGAATTAGATTATAGTGGATCTATTGATACTGCTTTTATAAGTGGTAGCACTGGTGGAGTATTTAACCAATATAATACTACTACATTTGCTCAAAATTGGATACAAGATTATACTAGCTCTATTGGTGTAAGTTATATATCTCATTCATCTCAAGATGAATTTTATAATGGTGAATTACCTGGAACTGAGTTTGTAGTAACAAATGGTGAATTAAATGACGCTAATGATTTTAAGTACCCTACCACTTTAGAAATATATTATAACCCAACATTATATTTAAGTAGTATAACTCCATTATCTGATTTTTTAGATATTAACACATC
>Ga0315903_10002559_pt1 | contig 26464 bp, 23 predicted proteins | sample LakEriMetagenome_7_FD_203524 | JGI IMG/M metagenome (GOLD analysis project Ga0315903, IMG submission 203524) | Freshwater fungal communities from buoy surface, Lake Erie, Ohio, United States - Buoy 2 MA119 | ecosystem: Environmental > Aquatic > Freshwater > Lake | place: USA: Lake Erie, Ohio... | reverse complement strand
GTATAAGAATGTTGCGAGGCTTAAACATAATGTAGTTTTCTATCATAAAGATACACTGACACAATATTAACTAAAATGGATTGAGGTAAGCATTTATTTTTTGAAGGAGTTTGAAACCAAATCGTGGTGAACCATAAAAAAAGTGCGATGAAACTATACTTAAATGTATTTTTAAACGTTGTTAGTCAATTCAAAAGTCGTGTTCCGTAAACTAATTACTTTCATTTTGGTGTTAGTACTAGCTTGTTTCAGCAAGATTGCTTTGACGCAAACAACTGATTTAAGCCAGTTTCGAAGTAAAGTAGTTTCAACACAAATAGATTCAATACGACTAGATACGCTGAGTATTTTACCAAGCTCAATTATCATAAATGAATTAGATAGCTCTTATTACATTTACAATTTTCAGAATGGATTTTTAGTTTGGAAAAAGAAGCCCTTGAAGGATAGTGTATTAATTACTTATCGAGTTTTTGCATTCGATTTCGCAAAGATCTATTTTCATAAAAATCCATTACTCATACAGCAAGATTATGCTGTGAGCCCATATCAATATGATGGTAACGAGGCTAATAAAAACCAACCCTTCATTGATTTTGGTAGTCTTGATTATGGTGGCAGTTTTGCGCGTAATTTATCATTCGGTAATAGTCAGGATGTTGTTCTTAATTCGCAATTTAATATGCAGCTAGATGGTAATTTGGGGGATAGCATCATACTTACTGGGGCTATAACAGATAATAATATCCCTTTTCAACCAGAAGGAAATACACAGCAAATACAAGAGTTTGATAGAGTTTTTCTGCAATTGAAACGAAGGAATACTTCTTTAATCATTGGAGATCATGACATAAAGCGACCACTAAGTCATTTTATGAATTTTTACAAGCGGGTGCAAGGTGCTTACAGTGCCACGAGTGTTAAAACAAGCAAAAATGGCGAGTTAAAAATTGGTGGAGGCGCATCATTGGCTAAAGGTAAGTTTGTTAGAAATACGATAGTTGCACTTGAAGGTAATCAAGGGCCTTATAAATTAGCTGGCCCTAATGGCGAACAATTTTTTATTGTACTGGCGGGCACAGAAAGAGTTTATATTGATGGTATTCAAATGCAACGAGGCGAGAACCAAGATTACACTGTTGATTACAATACAGCAGAAGTAAGTTTTATGCCACGTCGCATTATCACAAAAGATCTTCGTATTGTGGTAGAGTTTGAATTTTCTGATAGAAACTATTTGAACTCATTTGTTTATTTGAATACAGAATGGCAAGTGAATCGGAAATTGCATTTTCGATTTAATACCTATTCAAATCAAGATGCTAAGAACCAACCTATTCAGCAAAGTCTTGATTCGTTACAAAAACGTTTCTTGGCTGGTATTGGCGATAGCATTCAACAAGCCCTTTATACAAGTGCTCGATTGGAAGATAGTTTTTCAGTAACAAAAATTTTATATCGTAAAACTGATACTTCCGTAAATGGTATATTTTATTCAAATATTTATGTCTACAATACCAACCCAGATAGCGCAAAGTATCAATTGAGTTTTTCGTATGTAGGTCCCAATACAGGTAATTATAAGCAAACAATTAGTAGCGCCAATGGTCGCGTATATGAGTGGCAAGCTCCAGTTAACGGGATAAAACAGGGCGATTATGAGCCTGTCATTTTGTTAGTTACTCCCAAACGACAGCAATTATTTACATTAGGTAGCACTTACAAAATAGATAATAACAAAACCTTGCTGACCGAAATAGGATTAAGTAATTCTGATCCTAATTTATTCTCTCGTATTCATAATCCAAATCATTTAGGCTTGGCTACCAAGATCATGTATGATGAAGTTCGGAACTTAACAAGCAACCATCATTGGACTTTGAACACCAAAGTAAATTACGAATTCGTACAAAGTAAATTTCGACCTATTGAACGATTTAGGAATGTTGAATTTCTGCGCGATTGGAATGTAATAAATAATACGAATTTTGAAGATGAGCATTTGGCGAATGCTGCCATTACAATTGCAAAGAAACAGTCCTTGACCACAACTTATCAATTTGATTATTACAAACGGGGTGCAGATTTCATTGGACAACAACATACCATGCAGGGTATAGTTCAAAAAGAAACCTACAGATTCATGATGAGGGCAAATACATTACTTCAAAAATCAGCTACTACACAAAGCATTTTCGCGCGACCTAATTTTGAATTTGAAAAAAGAATAAAGCGATTACATAATATGGTTATTGGCACTAAAAGTTTTGCAGAACATAATTTATTGCGTGATGCAAAATCAGATAGTTTATTGAAGAATGCGTTTGCCTTCAATGTTGGGAATATATATATCAAATCGAATGCGACAGCAAAAAATAGCATGGCGTTCGAATATACCTGGCGTGAAGATAAAGCCGCTCAAAATAACGAAATGCAAAGAGCCACTTTGGGTCATACTTTTTCATATAATGCCAATGTAAGTTCATGGAAAAATCAAGATTTACGCATTACATCTGCATACCGGATACTGAAAATTAGCGATACAAATTTAACTGGGTTCAAACCTGATGAAAGTTTGTTGGGTAGAACAGAGTATAACCTAACCGCATTAAAAGGGCTCATTGGAGCCAATCTATTGTATGAGTTTGGCTCAGGACAAGAGCTGAAAAGAGAATTTGCTTATATCGAAGTGCCTGTTGGGCAAGGTGTTTTCGTTTGGCGTGATTATAATCTCGACAATATACAGCAGCTCAACGAATTTGAGATTGCGATTTTTCAAGACGAAAAAAAGTTTATCAGAGTATTGACACCAACTAATCAGTACGTGAAAGCAAAGTATTCGATTTATAACCAAACACTTTCGATTAATCCAAAAGCTATCCTTAATCAAACTACTTTGAAGGGTTTTAAGAAATTTATCAGTATTTTTTATTTTCAGTCTGCCATTCAATTAAATAATCGATTTGTAGGTAGTCAAGGTATTTCTCAGTATAATCCTTTGGCTCATTTAGGTAATGATAGTTTGCTACTTAACAATAATAGTTCTGTGATAAACTCTATCTTACTCAATCGATTTAGTAATGTCTGGGGGTTGGATTATATTCAATCGATTGTTAGTGGAAAAACACTCTTAACCTATGGTGTGGATGCTAGAAGAAATGCTGATCATCAGTTTCGAGCTAGAGTGAACCTGACTAAGAAAATCACCTTAACAAACACCTTGAAGTATGGTGGACGGAGCAATGAATCGAAATTTTTGGAGAACAAAAATTTTGATGTAAATCAAAAGTTGATAGAACCGGGTATTATTTGGCTTTTGTTAAAAAATCAATTGCGAATACAAGCGAATTACAAATTTGATACAAGGGAAAACAAGAAAGCATTTGGCGGTGAAGTAGCTCGACAGAATTCAATGAATCTATTAATGAAATATAATACAGTAGGTTCGGGTTCGTTTAATGTGAGTACTACATATTCTTCTATTGCCTTCAATGGTAATGCAAATTCAGCAGTTGCCTACTCTATGTTAGATGGCTTGGTGAATGGTAAGAATTGGTTGTGGCAAATTAGTTTTGAAAAAAGATTGGCACGGAATATTGAAATGGCTTTGGAATATGAAGGGCGCAAATCAGGTAGTAATGCTATCATACAAACAGGGAGAGCAAGTTTGCGGGCAGTCTTTTAAACCATAGATCAAACAGCTAAGGAAGATTTGTGCGAATAGATTGCTGCCTAAAGCCCGTCCACCGCCCTAAAAATAATCAAGTCTATATTTTTTAAATTCGGTACTTTACTTAGTTTTACGCTTTGGCAAATTCATATTTAGCCTCAGAAAAATATGTCTAATAGAACAATTGAAATAAGTGATGATGAAATTATAGTACAATTTCAGCAAACATCCACCCGCGATAAGGCTTACTCGACCTTAGTAAAAAAATACCAAGAACGTTTGTATTGGCACATTCGACGAATGATTGTGCATCATGAAGACACGAACGATATTTTGCAGAATGTGTTTATTAAGGTGTGGAAATATTTGGAGGGCTTTCGGCAAGATTCGGCGCTTTACACTTGGCTTTATCGTATCGCTACCAACGAGACCTTGACCTATATTGAGCAACAAAAGAAAAGAACTTCAGTTTCATTAAGCGACCATGAAGGTGTTTTTGAGAGTAGATTAAAATCGGAAAAGGGTTTTGACGCGAATAATTTGGAATGGAAATTGCAAATGGCAATTCAATCATTACCTGAGAAACAGCGGATTGTTTTCACATTAAGATATTATGATGAAATGCCATATGAAAAAATGGCACAGGTACTTGATACATCCGAAGGTTCGTTGAAGGCATCTTACCATCATGCGGCGAAAAAAGTGGAGGAATTTATACTTAAGCATTAAACTTTAGAGATTAATTAGAGTCAATACCGCGTGAAGAAGCCTGAAAATAATATCATAGTCGAATTAAAACAGTTGGGTGTTCATCTGCCTACTAAGGCGGAAGCTCCTATGGAACTGCCTATAGGCTATTTTGATAATTTCAGTGAAGCTGTGTTAGCGATGGCTAAACAAAATGATTTATTCTCGAATCTTCCCAAAACAAATCCTTTTGAATTACCAAAAGGTTATTTTGAAGATTTTGAATTGACATTACAGGCTGAATTAGCAACGCAACATTTACCTAAAACCCAAGCTTTTACAATTCCGCAAGCATATTTTGAGAACATGGAGGCTGAATTGAAAGCTAAACTTGTACTTGAGAAATTGCCCAAATCAATGCCATTTGAGGTGCCTCAAGGGTATTTTGAAACATTAGACACACAGTTATTGAAGCGAAGCAAAACGGTTTCTCCGAAAAAGGCCGAGATACGACCCTTTAAACGCACCTATGCAAATATTGGGATAGCGGCGAGTGTACTATTTTTCTTAGCAGTAGCATTTGGTATTTTTAATGGGACTTCGCCTAACAATGCTGAACTATTACTCTCAAAGGTACCCGATGCTGAAATTGATAAATACTTGCAAGAACATCAGAATGAGTTTTTATCTGATGTAGAAACTATGAACCTAGATGCTGCATTAGATTTGAAAAAGCTAGAGCAAGAGGTATTTGAAAATCAATTGAATAACATTAGTGACGACGAATTGTCGAATTATTTATAAATTTACTCTCTTAAAAAATACAAGCGTATTACATAAATTTACAAGAAATGAAAAAGTTACTCGTTTTAATGCTCTTCATGATAAGCACTTCGCTAGGATTAGCACAACGTGGTGAACGTGTTGCAAGTATTAAAGTTGCCTTTATTGCCAATAAGTTAAATCTTGACCCTAAAACCGCAGAGAGGTTTTGGCCAGTTTATAACCAATACGATGAAGAATTACACAATTTGATTGAAGAAAAGCGTCGAGCTAAGAAAGATGATGCTAGTGTGGAAGACATGCTTGATACGGAACAGAAAGTTGTGGATTTGCGGAAAAAATACACAGCGCAGTTCTCGAAAATTATCAGTAACGATCAAATAGCTACTTTGTTTAGAGCTGAAAAAGAATTTCGCCAAATGTTGTTGCGAAGAGCGGGTCGAGATAAGTAAACTTCAGCAAAAATTTGAATTATCTGTGTTTTACACTTAACTTATATTTTAACAGATATTTGGCTAGTAGAATATTTTATTGCATACTTATATTTGATAAAAAATATAAACAAAAATGGAAAAATCATCGGTCATCAAAGCTAGTATTATTGGCGCTTGCATCATTCTCACAGCCATTATTTTAGGTAACGCATTTAAAAATAGAAATGCAAGTCAAGACTCCATTTCAGTCGTAGGATTAGGGTCAAAGGATTTTACCAGCGACGCAATTCTTTTCTCAGGTAGTTTTACAAGTAAGGCAGAAGATCCTAAGGTAGCTTATGCCTCTATCAATTCACAACAAGCGATTGTAAAAAACTTTTTCAAGTCTAAAGGTTTTACTGATGCAGAAGTCACATTCTCAGGAGTAAATTTTGAAAAAAACTTCCGAACGATAACAACCGAAACAAGCACAGGTGGCTATGTAAAATCCGAACAAGTTTTTGATGGATATACAGCATCACAGGCTGTAAGTATCGCAGCCAACAAAAATGAAGCATTGATGGCAAAAATTGAAGGAGTAAGCGATCAAACTAGCGAGTTGATTAATAGTGGTGTTGAATTTAATCCGAGAGCGTTACAATATACCTATAGCGATTTACCAAGCTTGAAAAAAAGCTTGATTGAGAGTGCTACACAAGATGCCAATGAGCGTGCTCGAAAAATTGTAAATACAGCTAATGGTGATATTGGCAAACTAAAAACTGCAAGTATGGGTGTGTTTCAAATTAAAGGTAAAGGTGCCGATGATGAAGAAGACAGTTATGGCGGGAGCAACGATATCTACAACAAAGAAAAAACTGCAAGAATTACTGTTAGACTAAGTTACGAGTTAGAGTAACAGAAGGATAGAAATCGCGATTAATACAACATCAACTTCTCAATAGATTCGTCTAATCTTGCATTCGCCATAAAATTATTCTCCAATGGAATTGCAAAAGGTACAGGTGTATCGAGGCTCGCACAACGCATTATTGGTGCATCTAATAAACTGAAGCAGTGTTCTGCAATCCAAGCAGAAATTTCACCTCCCATGCCTCCCGTTAAGGTCGCTTCGTGTAGAATCAATACCTTCCCTGTGCGACTTACCGCAGCTCTTATGGCATCATAATCGAGTGGTAATAAGGTTCGCAAATCTAATATATCAAGAGAAAAGGTGGGATGATTTTTAGCATAGTCTAATGCCCAATGCACGCCACTTCCATAAGTAATTATAGAAATATCTTCACCTGCTTGTACATGCTTAGCTTTACCGATTTCTATGGTATAATAACCCTCAGGTACTTGACCTGAAATACTTCTATACAAGGCTTTATGCTCAAAAAACATAACAGGATTTGGGTCATCGAAAGCTGCAATGAGCAAACCTTTAGCATCCTCAGGGGTTGAAGGATACACCACTTTCAATCCAGGTGTATGTGTAAACCACGCTTCAGTGCTTTGGGAATGAAAAGGCCCAGCACCAACGCCTCCGCCAGTTGGCATACGTACTACTACATCGGCATGTTGTCCCCATCGATAGTGGATTTTTGCCAAGTTGTTGATGATTTGATTGAAGCCTACCGTTACAAAATCAGAAAACTGCATTTCCATCATCGATTTAAAACCCTTAATAGATAATCCTAATGCAGCGCCTACTATCGCACTTTCACATAAAGGTGTATTTCTCACGCGTTCTTTTCCATATTTTTCAACAAAGCCTTCAGTCACTTTAAATGCGCCTCCATATTCTGCAATATCTTGCCCCATAAGTACCAAATTGCTATGCTTTTTCATCGCTTCATGCATCCCATCGCTGATTGCGTTAATCAACTTCATTTCTGTCTTGGGTGTGCTCGTAATATCGCTCGGTTTGCTTTGATATGGCGCGTATACATCTTTTAATTCTTCTGCTGTATTCGGAACAATAGTTGGTTGAGCAAATCCACGCTCTAAATGAGTTTCGATATAGGATTTAAATTCGGCACGAATATTCTCGATTTGATTTGTGTTGAGTGTTTTCTCAGCTAATAAATAGTTTTCGTAACTCATTAATGGATCTTTCTTGCCCCAAATTTCGAACAATTCAGGGGGAACATATTTAACGCCGCTAGCTTCTTCATGACCTCTCATTCTGAAAGTCATACATTCAACGAGAATAGGTTTTTGCTCTTGTAGACAATAGTTTCTTGCTTCTTTAATTTTTGTATGAACTTCTAAAATATTATTTCCATCAATCGTAATAGCTTTCATACCATAGCCAACTCCTTTATCAGCTAATTGCTTACAAATGAATTGTTCATCGCTTGGAGTACTTAATCCATATCCATTGTTCTCTATCAAAAATATTACTGGTAATTGCCAAACGGCTGCTACATTAAGGGCCTCATGGAAATCACCTTCGCTCGTGGCGCCATCACCACTAAACGCCAATGATATTTTATTTTCTTTCTTCAACTTATGTGCCAATGCAATTCCATCCGCAATAGCAAGTTGAGGTCCTAAATGGGAAATCATCCCACAGATATGGTGTGCATTGCTACCAAAATGAAAACTTCTCTCACGCCCTTTACTATAACCATCTTTATGACCTTGCCATTGCGTAAATAATTTGTCTAATGGCATTTTTCGTGCCGTAAATACGCCTAAATTTCTGTGCATTGGCATGATGTACTCATCCTCATCTAAGGCTAAAGTGGCACCCACGGCCACTGCTTCTTGTCCAATTCCGCTAAACCACTTACTAATTCTACCTTGACGAAGTAAGATCAACATTTTCTCTTCTATCATGCGGGGTAAAAGCAACTCCCGATATATTGAGATGAGTTGCTCATTCGTATAGCCTTTCTTATTAAAAATCATGGCGCAAATATACGATTGCTAACTTCTTATGAATGTCAATAATTTCTCAATGAGACTTCTTAGAGGCAGGTTTGCCAAATAGCTTTTCTCCTGACTCTATCTTAAAATCTAAATCGTTCTCTTTCGGTGGAATAGGACAACTATAAGCCTCTGCAAAAGCGCAATAAGGATTGTAACACTTGTTAAAATCAATAATCAGTTTACCTTGTTGAATATCTTTTATTTTAAAATCGAGATATCGGCCACCACCAAATGTGCTCACAGAATTAGTTGCATCGGTGAATGGTAAAAAAAGATAATCCTCGAGTCCAGCTATTTTTGCTAAATCTTTACTGTAATAAATATACAATTTACAGAATTGCTGTTTCAATGTAAATGTTACAAAACCATACACATAATATTTCTTGATTTTTCCGCTATGTGTTTGCATATCAAATCCGATTGTATCTGTTAATTCGGTAAATTTTGCTTGTACCTTATAGCTCTCATTGGGTTTATAAAATCGCAAATAAGCTAAATCAGTTTTTTGTAAGGGACTGTGCTCATCTTTTAAAAACTCTGCTTTGTATTGTTGACGATATTTTTCAATTTGTTGCTGATAATTTTGCCCATATACAAACTGAGTAAGCAAGACAAAGCTTATACATAAGTTAAATTTTCTTGACATAATGTTCGATTGTTTTTACAAATAATTTCTTAAGAGTATGGTTGCTTGCATCCCATTGATAATTTTTTAAAACAAAGTCTCTACCTTGTATCGAAAGATTAGCGTACAATTGTTTGTCTTCCTGCAATCTCTCTATTTGAGTTACAAATTCATCTATTGAATTAGCTATTAATATTTCTTCTTCAACTTTTGCTTTCAGTGATGCATTTGCTATTTGTGTGCTCACACATGGTAAGCCCATACTCATGGCTTCTAATAATTTATTTTGTAAACCTGCTCCGCTTAACAAAGGTGCTACAAAAATACTTGATTCGTTATACGCTTCTCGTATATCTGGCAGCCATCCACTCACTATTATTTGTGAAGAATTATATTGGCTCAAAGTGCCTGGTTCAGCACCCGCCAGATACAACTTTAACATAGGATTTTTGTTGTGCAGTGCCGGCATGATTTTTTGAATAAGAAATAAAGCAGCTTGTTTATTGGGTTCGTAAGCTAAATTTCCTGTGAATAATATATCATATTTCTTGTCATTGGATTTGAGAGGCTGAAAGTAGTTTGTATCTACTCCGTTGGAAACAACTACAAGATTATTAGCTGAGTTTGATATCTCACTTTTATCAAAATGTGAAATAACGGCACTAGCATCAGTCCATTCTAGCATCTGACTTTCGAACTTCTTCATCAATTTACTTTCGCGTTGGTAAAACCATCTTTTAATCCCACTTGATTGTGATTGAATACGATGATAGTTGGTACTGAAAGAATCTTGAAAATCTACCACAAGCGGATAATCTTCATCTTTCGCGAATAATATAGTTCGCGATAACTGAGTATAAATTAAATCAGGGCATAAACTATGAATGGCATTAGAAAATTGTTTTTTAATTCGATTTGAATAAAATAAACCTACTTGAAAAGGGTAATTTTTTAGAATACTCCAAATCGAGAAGACAAGTTTATCTAACAATGTTTGTTTGTACAATGTGACACGCTGACAATACGTTTCTAATTCTTGAAGTTGATTCTGAGGAATTATTTTATCGGTTAAACAGAATAAGTGGATGTCAAAGTAAGTTGATAGGTATTTTATTTGATGAAAAGCACGCAACTTATCGCCTTTATCTAGCGGGTATGGAAAACGGGAAAGCATGATGGCAATTTTACTGTTCATGTGTATTTATAGTACTTCTTCGTAAAAAAGCATCCAATTTTTATAAATAGTTTCTTTTTTATAATGCTTGTGAACGTAGGCTTGTGCCTTTTGTCCGATTTGTTTTGATTTATCTGTGTGAAGACAATAATAGTTGATGGCCTTAGCAAAATCAGCGGCTGTATCAGCTACAATTCCATTCTCGCCATTCGAAATACCAATTCCTTCAAAAGCAATGGTAGTGCCAATGATGGTTTTCCCCAATGCCATGGCTTGTATTATTTTGATCCGAATACCAGCTCCTGCTAAGAGAGGTACCAGCATAATATTTTTTTCTAAACTAAAAACAATTATGTCATCTACTTCTCCTTTCACGATAATATTTTTATCTGGCTCAGAGACGATATTTGCAGGCATATTTTTACCTGCTAAATACAAAAATAGCTGTGGGTTGATGGCTTGAACTAAAGGCCATATTTCGTTTCGAAGCCAATGAACGCCCTCTAAGTTAGGTGCCCAATCCATGCTGCCTAAATGATAACAGCTCTCAATTTCTGGTTTTATATATTCAATAGGTAATTGTGCATTCGTATCAATACCAAACGGCAAATGATAGCAATGATTCAATTTATTATCTTGGAAATAAGCTGCTTCTTGGGCTGAAATAGTGAGCAGTAAATCAAATTGTTGAATAATGGTTAATTCATAATTCTTCAATCGATGAGTCAATAATTGCAGGTATCGTTTTTTAAGAAAATTTTTCTCATTATCAGTTAAGCGTTGCCATATCAAATGCTCGATATTATGAACCCTACAAAACATTTTGGCTTTTGTGTGGGCTTTGGCAATATCTAGGTAAGGCGCTGTATAGATGCTTTCAAATTGAATGAAGTCAAACGTTTGCTTGCTCAATAACTCTATTAAAGCTATACGATACTCTTTATGAATAAATCTTTCAACATTATAGGATTTATCCGTAAATAAATTAATAAATGCGGCTAGCGGGTTCACATTCGTTTTTACATAAACTGTTTTAAAATTGACAAGCTTGTTGTAAAAGGTAGGCAAGCTATTTTCATCTACCCAATGTCGTGACGTATTCATGGCGAGCAAACTCACCTCACAACCCAAGGCAATATACTCTTCGATGGTTTGACTCATTGCCAAGGCGCCTCCATCTCTCACAGGATAGGGTATGCGGGCAGTTAGTATGAGAATTTTTACAGCCATTTATATTTTGGCAAAAGTAACACCAATATGAAAGATAAATATTGTGAAAACTAAATATCCTTTCAACATCGATAAGCTAAATACTTATAGCTATTTTTGCGGAATGGCTAAAATGTCTTTACTATTTCTTGGCTCCAAGCCTATTGGCTATCATTGTTTGCATTATTTGATTCAAGAAAAAGATAAACTAAATCTTGAAATTGTTGGTTTACTTACCAATGATAACCCACGTTTTGGTCATGAAACAAGCATCTTGAAATTGGCTAACCAGCATCAGATTCCTGTCATAGACAATTTAGATGAAATGCCAAGTGTAGATTACATTTATTCCGTGCAATATCACGAAATACTGAAAGCTGAACATATTATGAAGGCAAGAAAATTGGCAATTAATTTGCATATGGCGCCTTTACCCGATTATAGAGGTTGTAACCAATTTTCATTTGCAATTGCAGAGAATAAGAAGGAGTTTGGCACAACGATTCATGTCATGGATAATGGCATTGATCATGGTGATATTCTTTTTGAAAAGAGATTTCCAATTTCAACGAATTGTTGGGTCAATGAGTTGTATCAGCAAACATTTGATGCTTCTTTAGATTTATTTATAGAAACTATTAGAGATATTCTCAACGAAAATTTCATTCGCTTGCCACAGAAAGATTTAGTCAATACAAGAGGCACTTCGATTCATTATAGAAGTGAAATTCAGCAATTGAAGCAAATTGATTTAAGTTGGGAACAAGAAAAAATTGAACGTTACATTAGAGCGACTTATATGCCAGGCTTTGAGCCACCTTTTACACTCGTTGAAGGTGAGAAATTGTATTTTACCAAAAATTGGGCTTAATGAGAATCGTTTGCTGTGTTACAACTGATGTTAATTTTGACCAGCGTATGCGGCGCATATGTACAACCCTAACAGATGCTGGACATGATGTAATGCTTATCGGTAGACGGCGTAAGCAATCTCAGGCTATAGTACCACAAATCTTTCAACAAAAAAGATTGCCTATGGTTTTTCAGCAAGGAAAGCTATTTTATATTGAATACAATTTGCGCTTATTCTTTGCGTTACTTTTTGTAAAAACTGATGTTATTTGTGCCATTGATTTGGATAGCATTATACCTTGTCTTTGGGTGTCGAAGTTACGCAATAAGAAAAGGGTTTATGATGCGCATGAGTTATTTTGCGAAATGGATGAAATTGTTGCTAGGCCGCTAATTTATAAAGTTTGGAAATGGATCGAAAGATATGCTGTTCCTCAATTTAAACATGGGTATACAATTGGTAAATGTTATGCGAATGAGTTTAAAAAAATGTATGGTGTTGATTACGAAATTGTAAGAAATGCCACAGTACTTCGCGAGACAGTAGAAGCGCCTCGAAAGGAGAAATTTATTTTATATCAAGGCGCTGTAAATGAAGGTAGATGCTTTGAGCAATTAATTCCTGCCATGCGAGAGGTAGATGCCACACTTGTTATTTGTGGAGAAGGCAATTATTATAATCAAGCCAAAGCACTAGTAAAAAAATATAACTTACAACATAAAATAGTTTTTAAGGGTTTCGTACAACCTAAAGATTTAATACAGTATACCCAAATTGCATACATAGGAATTACGTTGTTTTCAAGTGTAGGCCTTAGTAACTATTATTCTATGGCAAATCGCTTTTTTGATTACATGCATGCAAATGTGCCGCAGATTTGTATGAAATACCCTGAGTATGAACAAGTGAATGCAACGTATGAAATTGCCTTCTTGGTAGATAAACCAACAGAAGAAAATATTATATTGGCACTTAATTCTTTACTCAAAAATACGAGTTACCATAAGCGATTAAGCGACAACTGTAATGAAGCTAAAAAGTTGTATTGCTGGCAACAACAAGAAATTACTTTACGTAAAGTCTATGAAAATTTATGACAGATAAGAGGCTCCATATTGTTACTTGGGATGTTCCATATCCTGCAGATTATGGAGGGGCCGTGGATGTGTATTATAAACTCAAATACCTATCCGATTTAGGTATAAGAATTGTTTTGCACAGTTTCGAATATGGCAATAGAACTGAACAAGCGCACCTAACAGAAATTTGTGATGAAGTATATTATTACCCTCGCTTGATGAGTTGGAAAGGGTTGGATGCTACTTTACCTTATATTGTTTCTTCTCGAAAGAATGATGATTTATTAAATAATTTAGCAAAGGATGATGCACCTATTTTGTTTGAAGGAGTGCATACTACCTATTATTTAAAGCATGAACGTTTAAAAACTAAAGCGAAATTCGTCCGAACGCATAACATTGAATGTAATTATTATCAACAGCTAGCCCAACATGAAAAAACATTTTTGAAGCGAATTTATTATTACTGGGAGTCAACTAGATTAAAGCACTACGAACTCACCTTACACGAAGCATTTGGATTTATTGAAATTGCCTTACAAGATTATGACTATTTTAATAATAGTTATTCAAAGCATGAGCATTTGTATTTGCCGGGTTTTCAGCAACATCAAAATGTAACATGCAAGGAGGGGAATGGAGAATATTGTTTATATCATGGAAATTTAAGCATTGCAGAAAATGAGAAAGCAGCATTATTTTTGATACAGGAAGTTGCCATTAATTTACCTTTTGAAATAATCATTGCTGGAAAAAATCCAAGTAATTCTTTAAAGCAGTTAGCCTCCGAGAAAGTAAAAATAATTGCGAATCCTTCGGACGATGCTTTGCATCAACTCATTCGTGATGCACATATTCATTTATTACCTAGCTTTCAAAATACTGGTTTAAAATTGAAATTGTTACACGCGTTATTGGTCGGTCGGTTTTGTATTTGTAATGAAGCCATGCTTATAGGCACTCACTTACATTCGAGTGTTTATATCGCAAATGATGCCAAAGCATTTCAAAGTAGGATACTAGAGTTAATGCAATCGACTTTTACGCAAGAAGATATTGAAACGAGAAAAAAAGATTTGCAAGACTACTTACCACAACATAATGCGGAAAAGTTGGTTAAATTTATTTTTAGGTCGGAATAGATTTAATACAAAACACTGGCATTGTCCATAACTCTACCATGCTCTGTTCTAATAATACGTGAGCGGAATTTTTGGATAATATTATAATCATGGGTTGCCATCAAGATAGCTGTACCATAATCAACACAAATTGAGTGTAACAATTGCATTATTTCATCCGAAGTATCAGGATCTAAATTTCCAGTAGGCTCATCTGCGAGAATCAGTTTAGGATTATTTAGCAAGGCACGGGCAATGTCAACACGTTGTTGTTCGCCACCACTCATTTCATAAGTCATTTTACCACCTTGACCTTTCAAACCTACCTTACTTAGCACACTATGCACTTTTTCTTGCATCAAGCTTTTGTCAGTCCATCCTGTCGCTCGTAGCACAAATAAAAGATTCTCATTTACGTTTCTATCAGTCAGTAACTGAAAATCTTGAAATACAATACCCAAATTTCTTCGTAAAAATGGAACATTCTTCCAAGTTAGTTGCTGTAAGTCAAAGCCACAAACGTCGCCTTGTCCTTGCACTAAAGGAATGTTGCCATATAAAGTTTTAAGCAAACTTGATTTTCCAGTTCCAGTTTTACCAATTAAATACACAAATTCACCTTTATAAATCGACAAATTAACGTTGGACAAAATAAGTGAGCTTCCTTGATAAATTTGTGCGTTTGTAAGTTGCAAAACAGGCTGTGCATTCATATTAAGTACCGAGTTGAAACTCAAAAATAGGGTTTTCGAGCCAATATTGAACTCATTGTATTAGCAACTTCTTGCCAAATAGTATAAATACGATATCCTACTTTTGCGCTGTGATAAAAATTGGACATATAGAATTGCCTGATTTCCCGCTACTACTAGCGCCTATGGAAGACGTTAGCGATCCTCCATTTCGAGCGGTTTGTAAGGAACTTGGAGCGGATTTGATGTATACAGAATTTATAAGCAGTGAAGGATTAATTCGAGACGCAATCAAAAGCCGGCAAAAATTGGATATATATGATTATGAGCGTCCAATAGGTATTCAAATTTTTGGGGGAGATGAAGACGCTATGTGCTTATCGGCCAAAATAGTAGAAGCTACGGGCCCTGATTTATGTGATATAAATTTTGGTTGTCCAGTGAAAAAAGTGGTCTGCAAAGGAGCTGGGGCGGGTATCTTAAAAGATGTCCCGAAGATGGTTTCGCTTACGAAGGCGGTTGTCAATTCGGTTAAAATTCCAGTCACCGTAAAAACTCGGTTAGGCTGGGATGAAAGTTCAAAGAATATTGTAGATGTGGCGGAAAGATTACAAGATGTAGGCATTCAAGCGCTATCGATTCATGGACGAACTCGTGCGCAAATGTACAAAGGTGAAGCCGATTGGAGTTTGATTGCAGCCGTGAAGAATAACCAACGAATGCATATCCCTATTTTTGGCAATGGCGATATTGATTCACCGCAAAAGGCAGTTGCCTATAAAAACAAGTATGGTGTAGATGGCGTCATGATAGGACGAGCTTCTATCGGATATCCATGGATATTTAATGAGATCAAACATTTTATAAAAACGGGTGAAACACCTCTGGCACCGAGTGTTGAGGAGCGAGTTAAAGTATGTCGTAAGCATTTGCTTCATTCATTAACATGGAAAGGACCCAAATTAGGTATTGTAGAAATGCGCCCTCATTATTCTAATTACTTAAAAGGGTTATCTCATGTTAAGGAGTTCAGGATGGAACTTGTTCATGCGAATAGTTTAATGCAAATAGATGAAATATTTGAACGTATAATTATTCACTATTCTCTGCAAGAAGTTTTGAGCTAACTTAGTAATCATCATTATTTCATCAAAAAAATTCAATAAAATAAAAAGTATATTTATGAGTAAGGTACAATTAGGCGATACAGTTCGCGTACATTATAAAGGCACATTTACCGAAGGTGGTGAATTGTTTGATAGTTCTGAAGGAAGACCACCCTTGGAGTTTAAAGTAGGTAGCGGCATGGTAATACACGGTTTCGATAAAGGTGTTTTGCAAATGCAAGCTGGAGATAAAAAGCAAGTAGAAATCCCACATTTAGAAGCTTATGGCCCTTTTAATGAAATGATGATTTTCGAATTTGATAAGAAGGAAATACCCGCAGATATGGGCGAACCGGCAGTAGGGATGGAATTACATATGATGGATAATGAAGGCAATGAATTACCTGTTATTGTTATGGAGGTAAAAGAAGAAACTATCGTACTCGATGGTAATCATCCATTAGCGGGTAAAGATTTAACTTTCGAAATAGAATTGGTTGAAATAGTTGTTACACCAAGTTGATTTATAAATCAGACCTAAGGGATAATTTATAAATCTTACTGAGTATTACCTAAGTCATAATACTAACTTTTACGCGCAGGAGCAACACCCATCGCTTTATAAATATATTGTTGGGCTGTTTCTCGAACGCCGCCATTTCTATTAATGGCTTTATTATCGGCGTTGGGGTAAGTTCTATTTGAAAGAAAAACAAAAATTACTTTATTGTCAGGATCTGCCCAAACGCAAGTGCCTGTAAAGCCTTGGTGACCAAATGCGCTAAAGGGTGTATTATTTGCACAGGGTGAACCTTTACTGCTGTTTTGTTCGGGTTTATCAAAGCCTAAAGCTCTTCTACTAATAGCAGAATTTTTGGCGGTAAACAATTCTACAGTTGATTTTTTAAAATATCGTTTGCCTTTATAGACACCACCATTGATGAGCATTTGAAGTAAAATGCCTAAGTCTTCGGCTGTTGAAAATAAACCTGCATGCCCACTTACACCACCAAACATCGCCGCACCCATATCATGTACATAGCCTTGAATAGTTTGGTATCGAAAGTAATCATCGTATTCACTGGGTGCGATATCGATTAGCTTAAATTTTTTAAAGGCTTCAAAGCATGTGTGAGTCATGCCAAGGGGTTTATAAAACTCTTGCTCTACATAGTTGTCTAATTTCTTTTTTGTGATAGACTCAACCACTTTTTGCATGAAAATAAAATCTAAATCAGAATAAACATATCTGCCCCGATTTTCGAGTGGGGAATCTAAAATTCGATTCCACATTGTATCTATCCAATGGCGATTCATGTATAAATTATTGGCAACCTTAATACAATAATTACCATTTTTTGATTTTGCATAAATACTCGGGTCTGGATGTAGTGTGCTATCTAGTGTTTCCTTGTAAAATGGAATCCAAGCTTTCAATCCTGCTTGATGCGTGAGAATATCTTTGATGCTTAAGTACTCTTTATCAGTACCGTGTGTTATTGGCAAGTATTTTCCCAAAGTTGCATTTAAATCAAGTTTTCCTTCGTCATACAATTTCATGACAGCGACAGTAGTTGCCGCTATTTTGGTTACAGATGCGATATCATAAATTGTATTATTGTCAACGGTGTTTTTTTTATCTGGTGTGAGGTAACCAAATGATTTGTCGTAGAAGACTTTGCCATCTTGTGAAGCAAATACTCGGCAGCCAGGAAATACATTACTCTGCACAGCGTTGCTCAAATAGGCATCTAATTTACTTAATTCATTATAGTTAATGCCAAGTGCGCCTGGACTCACGCAGCACTCTATATTTACATCAGCTGAAAATCTGTTTTCATTTTTCGAATTTGGAGCTATTGTTTTATTTTGCTTATCAAACTTATCTATATCTTGAGCTTCGCCTAGTACGTTGGTTAAGGATACAATTCCATCGCCAAACTTGAAATTATCACATACGGTGACTGGCAATTTCCCGTTCGGTTTTACTTGCCCAAAAATAATTTCAGCAGCAGTTGTTTGTGTTTCATCAGCCTCATCATAACATACCATCAGGCCATCTGAAGAACAAAAACTTTTAGCGGCGTACGGATTGCCAAATAATACACTAATTGCTTTATTTGTCTTCATTAAGGCTTGAACTGCATTTACTTCGCCATCATCTAAACCAAAATTCCCTTTTGGGTATAATGCAACATTATGAATGCCAACTATAATTGCATCTGCTTGTCTCATTTGCGATAAAAATCCACTTAGTTCTCTTGGATTCGTGGGTGCATAAACTACCTTATTAATACCATATTTCTGTAAGCTTTTTGAAAATGTATTCTCTGAACTTGTGCCAACACCAACATACCAAATATTCTTTACAGTCTTCCGTTTTACTTTATCAATTATTTGATTTTTATCGTTGAGTAAAGTAATAGCCGCTTCTGAAACTTGCTTACGTAGCGTTGAGGTTAGTTCATTTAGGTCTTCATCAATATTTTCAACACTAATTTTTTTTACTGTTTGCAATCCTGCTTTATATTTTGCGAGTAAAATTTTCTTTACACTTTCTTCTAATCGAGATTCATCAATCTTACCCGTTTCGATGGCTTCCTTTATTTTTCGCAATCCTGTAGGCACATCTTGAGAAAAAAGTAGCACATCATTTCCTGCCATAAACGCTTTTAAATCTATATCACCTGGTTCGTAATATTTAGCTATACCTTCCATATTTAACGCATCTGTAAACACAATACCTTTGAATCCCATTTTATTTTTCAGTAATTCAGTGATTGCATTTTCAGATAGTGTGGTAGGGGTATTCACTCGTTTGTCGATGGCTGGTATTTGTAAATGAGCCACCATAACAGATTGAATTCCATTGTCAATTAATTTTTGAAATGGGAATAATTCCAAACCCTGTAATTGAGTAAGCGATTTACTTATTTCAGGCAAATCTTTGTGTGAATCGACATCCGTATCACCATGGCCTGGAAAATGTTTTGCACAAGCCATAATGCCATTGTCTTGCAAACCACGCATATATTGATTGCCATAATTTGCAACCTTGTTTTTGTCTTCACCAAACGAACGAAAGTTAATGACTGGATTATTTGGATTATTATTTACATCGATGACTGGTGCAAAATCGATATGTATGCCAAGTCTATTACATTGGTTTGCAATAAAACTAGCTACTTTATAAACTAATAGACTATCGCGCATTGCGCCCATCATGAGCTGCCGTGGTAAATCGCGTATTCCTTTTAAGCGCATGCCTAAACCCCACTCGGCATCCATGGCTATCAATAATGGAATTTTACTTTTTTGTTGGTATGAATTTGTTTGCTCTGCTTGTTCTTTAGGTGTTCCTTGCATAAATATTACACCGCCTATACCATTTTCATCGATACGCTTTTCGATAAGTGCTTGATTATATTTTTCTCCGCCAGAATAAGCCGCAATCATAAAAAGCTGCCCGATTTTTTGCTCTAAACTCAATCCTGTATAAACACTATCTACCCATTGAGATGCTTCATCTTTTAATTGAGGCAAGGGTACTGTTTTATCTGCGGGTTGCGCAGCACTTTTATAAAACAAACTTGAGAGAAAAATAATTGAGAGAAGGCGCATGCATTGAATTTGGTCAAAATTAATTTTTATCATGCATAGGAATGTTTTTAAAAAACCAAATAGGCTTAAAGAAAAGTCAATAAAAATTAGGCTACAAATCGATGTTGAATGACTTGGTATTGAGTTCGGCAACTGCATTTTTATCACAATCTCCATTGCCATAATCTACAGAGCGAAGACTTTTCCCTTGAGGCTGAATATCTAACTTGCCACTTGTAAAATGACGGCATGTTCCCGTTTTTATAATGGATTTAGTAATATTCATAGCATAATAGTCTCGGTTTAAACTAACCCCATTGCCTGTACCAATTAATTCGAATTCATCGTCTTCGAAAACAGGTGTCAAATATCCTTTTGTCCAAGTACGCGTTCTATTTGCATTCCAAGATAATGTGTCTAATGTATTAGGTAATAAATATTTACCCGTTACAGCTATGTCAAAAACAGGTTGTAACAATACATTATTGGGTTTTCGAGTAACAATACTTTGTCCGAAAACTTGATGATTATCAATATAATAGTTGTCGAATGTAATAGTAATAACATTGTTTACATCATTAAACAAATTGCCTGTGTAGGCAACATTAATTTTGCCTTTGCGGCTCCGATTATCATTGCCTATGCAATTTACATTTCCAAAATCAATTAGTATTGTACGAGGGTTACTCAACTCGTTGTGAGTAATAGTAGCGCAATAACCTGCGGTTTTATAATTTGACAAATTATCACCTGTTTTTTTAGTCGACGCATCTTCTGCAATTTCGAGCGCATTATTAAAAATAAATTCGCCAAGTACTTGATCCTGAACTGCACTCATATCTGTATCGCGCTCACGAACGCAAGCTGCATTAAGTAAAATAATACATGTAAATAATATGATACCGAGAAATGAAAATTTCAAACTTTGCATATACGTATTCAAAAATTAGTTATTATAAAGCTTTAAAAGTAAGGATATTTTAGCAAAAAATCACAGATACCTTATCCTTCGATGTGAAAAGAAATAAGTATCATACGGGTGGTCAAACCATTTATAGCCCTATTGGTTGGTTCATCATCATTTCGCATTAAAATATTACCCAAACCATTGCTAATTTTTATTTCGGGTGAGAAGATAAAATTGGGATAATAAAACTCAAATCCAAGCCCCAAATTATAGCCATAGTCAAATGCTTTCACTTTTATAACATCATTGCGTCTTTTGGAACGCGCATTGGCGTTGAAATCGAAGTCCAATTTAGCACCAGCACAAACATAGAATCTGAAATTTTCTTGTCTATCTGATTTAAACTTAGCTTCTAATGGCAAATTGAACATGACAGATTCAAACGAGTTGGTGAATTTTTTATCATCATAAAAAGTAAAAGTGAGCCCTTTTTCACGAATCATAAAGGTGGGTATCGTGCGAATATCAATGAAATTACTGATTCGCAAATTACCCATGATGCCGATTAAAAAACCGGGTTTCCATGAGGGGGTTATATTTTTAATCGTGTCAGTATTGACAAATGACGATGAAGGATTGACTTTATACTGTGCAAAATTGGTTCCTATGGTCATGCCAAAGTAATAAGGTGCTGATTCGTGTTCGTAATTGTTCATGTTTTCGCTTTGCGCCTTTGCATGAAAGTTCAGAAGTAAGCACATAAGCATGCAGATTACTTGATAGCATAGTAGATTGAAGCGATTCCGAAACTGAGTGGTTTGCATATGGTATTTTTAAATCCTGCGCTTTGCAATATTACACACATTTCATCACCTTCAGGAAAAACCTCTACTGAATTGGGTAAATACGTGTAAGCTTCGCTGTTTTTATTAAATAATTTGCCTATTGCAGGCGTTATATAACGAAAATAAAGGTGATAAAATTGTTTAATCGGGAAAGTTTTAACTTTTGAAAACTCGAGAATTACAAATTGGCCTTCAGGTTTTAAAACACGATAAATTTCTTGTAATCCGCTGCCTAGGTTTTCGAAATTACGAACACCAAATGCTACGGTTACTGCATCGAAGGTATTAGTATCAAAAGGTAAATTTTCACTATCGCCCTTTACAAGTTCAATATTATTTTGAAGCTGTTTGGCCTTAATTTTTGTCTGCCCTATTGCTAGCATATTTGCTGATAAATCAAGTCCGATAACTTTATCTGGATTTAACTTTTGCAATGCGATAGCTAAATCTGCAGTGCCTGTTGCTACATCTAAAATGTACTTTGGTTTTGCGGGGGCTAGCATTTTAATGACTTTATTACGCCACAACACATCGATTCGGAAGGATAGTAAGCGATTGAGGAAATCGTAACGTTCAGCAATGGCATCGAACATATTTTCGACTTGTTGCTTTTTACTTAAATTAGATTGTTGATCTGGCACTACGATTGTTCCCATAATGTTGGCAAAGATAGAAGTAAGATTTAGGATATCATCATTTGAAGAATAAGTATTGGTTATACCCTAAAACAATACAACTAGCCAATCTCAGGTATTAGATTTTCACTTTCTCTCTTTTGCATGGATAGATGCGAAACCCTAGGGGCCTATTTACAGCGTCAGGAGCTGATATTTCTGGTTAAAGTAAGCAACTTCCTATTTCAAAGTGACGAGCAAAAGCTGGTTAGAACCTATATCTCAGTGTGGCTATGTTGCGATTATTTTCTAGGGTTATTGAGTTTATAAATGGTCTTAAATAGTGAATGTCGAGAATAGGAAGTAGTTTATCACTTACTTTTGCAGATATATGGAAGTAAAATTTACGGAGTATTTGATTAGTAATCCTGATGTGAAAACTTGTCCTAAGGCAGATAAGCCTGAAATTGCATTCATTGGACGTAGTAATGTAGGAAAATCGTCGCTCATTAATATGTTGTCGAATAAAAAAGAGCTTGCTAAAATTTCATCATCGCCAGGTAAAACGCAATTGATTAATCATTTTTTGATTAACAAAAATATGTATTGGGTCGATTTGCCGGGTTATGGTTTCGCCAAAGTGGCTCAAAGTAAAAGAATAGCTTGGACAAAAATGATATGGAACTATGCTGAACAAAGAACTAATTTACTTACCTTGTTTGTATTGGTTGATAGCAGACATAAGCCTCAGAAACTTGATATTGAGTTTGTAAATAAATTAGGAGAAAAAGGAATTCCATTTGCACTTGTTTTTACCAAAGCTGATAAAGAAAGCCAAAAAGAAGTTGCCTTACATGTTAGTTTGTTTAAAACTGCGCTCTTAAAAACCTGGGAGGAATTACCTCCCATATTTGTAACCTCCGCGGTAAAGCGACTTGGCAGAAAGGAGATCCTAACTTACGTAGAGGATTTGTGTAAGGATTTTGAAGTGCAAATTCCATAAAAAAAGCTATCGTGAAGATAGCTTTTCGTGATTGGATAAAAGTTTGCTTAGAATTTGAATCTTGAGCCATTTTGAGCTACAAAACCAACTACATCCCGAACCGTAGTTAATGAACCAAAGTTAGATTCAACTAAATCATTGGCAATATTGTATTTGGAAGATGGCATATTTTTAAATCCGCTTACCGCTCGAGCAGTAGAAAGTAATGAGTTTAAGTTACCGCCTAAGTTTAGCTTACCGCCAAAATCGTTGATGCCGTTTTGAAGCAGCGTATTGGCCATGTTGCGCATCACAGATTTCGCAACTTGTTGCATGAACGGATTTCCACTTAATTGAGAAACCGTTTTAGCATTATTAAAGCTATGATAGGTGCCGCAACTGCTCAGTAAGCCAATTGTAAGGCTTAAACATAGTGAGTATGAAATTATTTTTTTCATTATTATATTATTGTTTGTTTTAAATAAAAATTAGTTGAACTTAAAATTGCGTCCATTCTGGGCTACGAATCCTATTAAATCGCACATATTTCCAACAGTGCTGAATTTTTCATCCAGTTTTTTAGGATAAATTTGGTAGTTATCACTCAACATTTTTTTGAAGCTATTTACTTGATCTCCAGATTTTAATAGAGAAGACAATGGGGTTAATAGATTCAATTTTTCATCAGGAACAATATTGTCTTGTTTGAGAAATCCTGCGACATTCTTCATTAAATTTTTTGCAAGATTGAAATAAAATGGATTGCCGCTTAGTTGGCTTACTTTAGTAACAGAGCTGATAGTGCGATATTGGTTGCAGCTACTAAAAGCTAAAATGCAAACAAGAGCAAGGGAAAGGAAGTACTAGTGTTTTTTCATTGCAAATTTTTTAGCGAATATATAAATTTATTGATTGTTCGTGTCTGATTAGCTGGGTAATCTACTAGATTTATAGTTGCTCCAATTTTTTTCAAGGGCAGTTGTAAATTACTTCTAAGGTTGCTATTTTTTGGTATTACATACTCAAAGCAAAATTAAGCGGCTAGCTAAAGAGAAATGAACTTTATATTTCATGACTTAAATAATAGTGATATTAGAATATTTGCCACAAAATTGACAAGAATTTTCAACACATATTCCATTAAATCATATCAAGTTCGCCCCTTAATTTAGGAATATAAGTTGAATTATGAACCCTCTTTATACCGAATGTGAAACTTAAATAAGCAATCATTTTACGCTTGGCACCAACTTGCTGCCAAGCAGGTAATCTCATTTAGTATATCTAAAAAGTACTTTGGACTATGTGGTCAATAAAAATTTAATCAAATCAATGCTTGGTCCAAATCAAGCAGTAAATCTTCAATATCTTCAATGCCTACACTCATGCGAATGAGTCCATCTGTAATGCCGCTTTGCAGCCGCAACTCGCGCTGGACACCTACATGTGTTGTGCTAGCCGGATGAGACACTAAAGTATCGCATGTGCCTAAAGAAACTGCGTGGGTGCAAAGCGAAAGGCTGTTGATGAATTTTTTACCTGCTTCAAAACCTCCTTTGACTTCAAAACTCATTAATGCACCAGCATGTTTCATTTGTTTTTTAGCCAAATTATAATCAAGATGATTTTCTAGACCCAGATAATTCACAAATTCAACTTTAGGATGTTGTGCTAGAAAATTTGCAACGTGCGCAGCATTACAACAATGTTTATCCATACGCAATGGCAAGGTTTTAATACCTGTATTTAATAAATAAGCATCAAAGCCACTTACACTAGCCCCTAACAATCTAAAATGCTTCGTGGCTTTGGTTTGCATAAATTCAATATCACGACCCAACAATATGCCACCAATTGCAGTGCCATGTCCATTTAAAAATTTTGTAGTAGAATGAATCACAAAATCGACGCCAAACGAAAAAGGTTTCTGTAAGTATGGCGTGGAGAAAGTATTATCTACTGCTACCTTCAAATTGCATGCATGAGACAACTTTGTTATGACTTCAATATCAACACACTGCAATGTAGGATTCGCTGGCGTTTCAATATATACAAGCTGTATGGTTTTATCTTTAGCCAATGTTTCTTCAACTAATTCATGATTCTTAAAATCAATGATTACGGCTTCAATACCATAGGCAGGTAATATTTTATCGAGCAATTCTTGTGTACCTCCGTACAAAGAAAAATGGGTTAATATCTTTTGACCGGCTTTTAAATTTGACAACATAAGTGTACTTATAGCAGCCATACCTGAAGCGTGCAAAATTGCTTTTACTTCCAAAGGATTTCCTTGTTCATCTATCAATTCATGAGTTTCTAATGCGGCTATTTTATTCTCGATTTGTGTAGTAGTGGGACTCCCAAAACGACCATACACATAACCCTCTTCCTTACCCTGAAATAAATTAATTGCGTGTTCGGCGCTATTAAATAAATAAGTACTTGAAGCGTAAATAGGAGTTAGATGGCTATTGTGTTGCTCTTTTTCAAAACCGGCATGTATGCAAGCCGATTGGAATCCTTGCTTTGAATTTTTCATTCGGCAAATGTATTTGATACTATTCAATTTGGTTGAAAATCTAATACCCATGTGATTTGTGTCGCAGACCAAATCATAGATTGGTAAATGCCGATGGTTATTTTGTTAAGAGCAATTTGAGGCACGAAAAATTGGTCTGTACAAAATTCCAATCGGTATAAATCCTAATCACATCCATCACGCTTCAATATCCTTACTTACATTCGCAGTATGAAATCATTGTTACTCTCCTTTGTGAATTACAATATATGGGCTAATCAGCGAGTGATTGTGTTGATGCAAAAATTAAATGAAGAACAGCTCACCGCCGATTTGGGTAGTAGCTTTCATACCATAAAAGATACTACCTATCACATTTGGATGGCCGAAAGCATCTGGATGCAACGCTTGCACTTACAAGAAAATATAATTCTACCGCATCTTGATTTTGCAGGAAGTTTTCAAGAAGCTTGCACGGCTTGGCAAAACGTTTCGAATGAAATGGCAAAGTTTGTCAATACCCAATTCGATGATAGAAGTTTCGAGCATGAAGTAATCTATCATACCCTCAAAAAAGAACCCATGAAAAGTAAAGTAAGCGATATGATATTACATTGTATGAATCATAGTACATTTCATAGAG
>Ga0315903_10002553_pt1 | contig 26517 bp, 35 predicted proteins | sample LakEriMetagenome_7_FD_203524 | JGI IMG/M metagenome (GOLD analysis project Ga0315903, IMG submission 203524) | Freshwater fungal communities from buoy surface, Lake Erie, Ohio, United States - Buoy 2 MA119 | ecosystem: Environmental > Aquatic > Freshwater > Lake | place: USA: Lake Erie, Ohio... | reverse complement strand
TTACCGTCGTGAGCACGGTGGTGGCGAACGATCTGGACATCACTCAGACGGCGAGCGTCGGCGAATGGCTCGACGTGGGGACGAGCAATCCGGTGCTCGATCCCGGCGATTTCGTGGCGGGCAGCGTTCTCGCCAACATGCGGTTCGACGAGAGCGACGGCGACCTGACGGTGACTGACGACGTGTTCGCCGCTGGCGTCATCTCTTCCGACCTCACGCCTACACACATGCTCTATGCAGGGGTAAACGGGCGAATTTCCGGGGATGCCGGGTTCGTCTATGACGCCGCGACCGACACAGGCACGATCACGAATCTGACCGTCACGGGGACGTTGATCGGCGGAGGCGGCGTCTCGGGGCTTACGCCCAACCTCGTGCTCTTCGGCAAGTCCGACGGGACCATCGAGCAGGATGCGGGTCTGTCCTACGCGCTCGCGGGCGACGACCTGACACTCACGGGCGCAAACGCCTCGGTGCGGGTCAGCGATGGTGCCTTCGGGCGAGCGACGATCGATGCGAATGGGGAGCTCGAGCTGTCCAATGCGGCGGGGTCTCCGGTGGTATCGCTCGGGCCGAACGGAGAGAACGTCATCAACGTGACGGGGAGCGCGCGCGACTTCCGCGTGCTGTCCGACACGCTCTCCTACATGTTCTACGTGGATGGGACGAACGACCGGATCGGAATCAACGACTCGACGCCCGACGCCGTGCTCGACATCGGCGGCTCGGAGTCGTTGCAGTTCATCCCGGCGGGCGAGACGAACATGTTCGTCGTCTATGCGCCCGACGGCGGCCTGATTCTCGACGCGGAAAGCAGCAAGGTCGAGCTGGACGGCACGTTCATCGTTTTCGAGGAGGCTGATGTAGAGGTCTCGCGATTCGACACGGCAGGTCGATTCAAGATCGGGACGACCGCCGCCGTGACGGACGCCGACTTCGGGCTGATGGGGGATGTCGGGGCCGCCGCCGCCGCGACCTACCAGTATTGGTGGAACGACACCACGACGGCCGCGACGCTCTCCGGACTTCGGGTAGGAATCGACGCGAGCGAAGCGGCGACGATCAACCACTACGAGGACACGAGCCTCAAGTTCTCGGTCGGCTCGACGCTGGTGGACTTCCTCACGCTCGACGTAAGCACGACGCCCGACGAGATGCGCGTGAACGAGGACGGGGCCGATCTCGACACGATCATCGAGGGCGACACCCAAGAAGTGCTGATGGTTGACGCGTCGCTCGACCTGACGCGGCACATGCGCGGACAGGTGGACGACCTCGAGGACGTGACGCTCTCCGGCGACACGGCGACGATCACGAAGTCCTTCGTCCGCCTGACGAGCCAGACGGGCTCGACCGACACGATCAGCACGATCAACGGGCCGAACATCGTGGGCTTCAAGGTCACGTTCATCGTCGTGAGCGGGCACACGATCACCTTCACGGAGACCGGCGGCGGAAACATCTACATGGGCGCGAACTTCGGGGCGGTCGGGAACAACTTCGACACCATCACGTTCATCTCGGTGGACGCTGCGGACGGCTACGCCCGTATCAGCAGCGCGGCGAACTAAGGAGAGAGACATGAAGCAGATCGGAATGGCGCTGAGCCTTCTCGTGCTGGCGGCTGCGGTCGCGGCACAGGCCCCCCGGCGACAGGCGGCGACGGTCGGCGAGCGGATGCTGGCCCTCGGCCTCGCGAGCGTGAACGAGACGGGCGAGACCGTTCCGGCCCCGCGCGAGCAGGTCGTCGCGTGGATCGCCGACATGACGAACAACATCGCGGAACTCCGCCAGAAGGTGGCCCGGATGGAGGCTGCGCGGGACTGGGTGCAGACCGAGGTTCTTCCGCGCTATCCGGTGCCGACCGCGACGCCCACGCCGACCGCGACGGCCAGCCCGAGTCCGACTCCGAACCCTTAAGTTCGGCTGAACAGTTCGCTTCCGGTTGACGAAAAACCGGAAGCGGTCCATCATTCGCCCAGCGGACGGGAAGCGTTGGGGGCGTCGCCTCGAGAACTACGTGACCCGCGCACCGTTCGCTACTGTTTCACGGGAGAAGCCCGATGGACGAGACCGTCACCAAGATCATCGTCGCGAGCGTGGTCTCGTCGCTTATCGCGTCCATCGTGACCGGCTTCGCAATGACGGTCTCCTTCGACAAGCGGATCGAGCTGTTGAAGGCCGAGGTCTTCGCCCTCCGCTCCATGATCCTCGACAAGCTCAACGCCATCAGCGACAAGCTGGGCTCGATGGAGCGGTCCACCGAGAAGCAGTTCGACGAGCTGTGGCGGAAGTACGAGGCGCACGACGGCGACATTCGGCGGATCGAAACCGGCGGGGGCTTTCAGCCCAACGGAACTCACGGGAAGAGGTAGCGACCATGGGCATCGGCGGCACGAACAACGGATTCCCGAGGCATCCCTCGGAGCGGCCCATCCTTCCGGGCTCCTACCGCACGACCATCGGCGGCGTGGGCGCGATCCTCTGCGGGCTCGGTGCGCTTGGGAAGTGCATCAAGGACTTCCTCGATAACGGCACGCTCAACGTGGACGAGATCGGGGTGGCGCTCGGGCTCGTCTCCGCCGGTTGGGTCGGGCTCACGGCCCGCGACAACAAGGTCTCGAGCGAACAGGCGGGCGCGAAGTGAGCATCCGCGCGAGCAATACCGACGAGCGTTCCGAGCACGACAAGCGGCACGGCTTCGGCCTTCGCGTGCCTCCGCATCTTCGCGACATTCTGGAAGACGGTGGTGCGATTCCGTTCCATCCGCCCGCGCGCAAGGACGAGCCGCAGATCACGCTCTACGACGACCACCCGTCGCTCGCGAACGTCCGAATCGACGATCCCAAGTTCAAGGCGATCGAGGACATGCGGGCCGACTATCTCGTGGCCTTTCGGAAGGTCCTCGCGCGCATGGAAGGCGAGCTGCGCAACCTGCTCGGGTCCGGCTACGAGATCGAGGACATCGTGAAGGTGTTCGGACCGAACGGGGAGATGTGGCTTGAGCACGCTCGCAACGGGCAGCCTCTTTCCGGCAAGTTCTTCGTGGATGTTCAGTGCGACGGCAAATCGATCCGGCGGCTCGCGGAAGCCGAGACTGCGATCGCGGAACTGGAGGGGCTGTGACATGGCCTTCGACCCCTACCCCATCGCTACCAGGCTGACCGCGCGCGAGGCGGGAGGGCCGCTGCACGTCGATCTTCTCAACGCCTGGAACAAGTTCCGCCCGGAGTTTGGGGAGTCGATCGCGATCGTGTCGGGGTATCGGTCGCCGGATCGGAACGCGAGCATCGGGGGGTCTCCGGCGTCCAAGCACATGATCGGGCGCGCGCTCGACATTCACTGCTCGGCGAAGAGCTTGTGGAGCGACGACGTGTTCGCGCTGCTTCTCGAATGCGGCTTCCGGGGAATCGGGCGCGAGATGAACCCCGAGAGGCTTGCCGGACTGCCCGGCTATCGGGGACGCTTTCACATCGACGTGCGCGAGGGGCCGCTGGCCTTCTGGCGCTACACCGGGGAGGGCGGCGCGATCGTTCGCGACGAGCACGCCTACCAGATGGCGAAGCTGATTCTCGAAAGGTAGGGCCGCTCCGATGGCACTCAACTGGGTCCGCACCGACGACGGCCAGCTCGTTCAGATGACGGACGAGCAGTTGAAGGAATACACCGATCGGAAGAAGGCCGAGTACGAGCAGCGGACGAATCCGAAGGAGCCCGAGGGGCTACAGGACCTGCGCGACCGGATCGAGGGGATCGCCGATTCGCCCTTCACCGAAGCGGACATGACGCGGAATCGCGGCGCCATCGCGGGGTCGGCTCAGGCCGCCGCTGACGAGTCCGTGTCGCGGATTTCCAACTCGGACTTCGGCGGGGCCGCGGCTTCGTTCCTCTCGCAGCGCGCCCGGGGCGAACAGGCGGTCGGCACGGCGACGGGGATCGCGGACATGGAGCTGGGGGTGCGGACCGCCGAACAGGCCGGTGCCTTCCAGAAGGCCGACATGCTGATGGACGCCGAGCGGATGGCGATGGACTGGAAGCAGAGCCAGATCGGGCTCGCGCTGGAGGAGATGCGCATCCGGCAGCAGAGTCGCCAGTTCAGCGAGAGCATGGCCTTCGACATGACGCGCTATACGGACTCGCGGAAGGATGCGGCGGCCGCCGCCGAAGCGCAGAAGCGGAATCCCTTCGCGCCCATGCCGGGGACGGCCCCGTCGGCGTCTTCGGACTTCGGCTCTTCGCGCTCCGATGCGGTCGCATCCGCTCGCAACGAAGCGAATAGCCGCCCGAGGGCTCCCAGTGGCGACGGTGGCAGCATCGATACTTCCACTTGGAGCGGCGGCCCGGGCGCCTACAACGAGAGCTTCGACAACTACTGAGGCGGGCGATCATGGCGACCATCCCCTACCGAGACGACGCGGTGCCTTCGGCTCCCAAGAGTCGTATGCAGACGCATTTCCGCACGGGACCGGGGCGTCCCCAGCCCGGCGTTGAGGGACCCGCCAAGCCGGTGTTCATTCTCAACGACGCCGATCTCCGCGCGTTCGAGGACGGCCACGACGCCGACATGGCGAAGGAACTCGCCCAGGCGGACGCGATGGAAGCAGCGGGGCTGTCGCTCCCGGGGCGCGCGGGCTCGGGGCGTGGCGGCAAGGTGACGAAGGCGGACCTCGAATACGACGCGGAGCAGGCGAAGATTCGCGACGAGAAGATCGCGCTCGATCTGGCGTTGAATCAGGCGACCGCCGACCGCAACGCGGCCCAGAAGCTGATTCAGGACCTCGGGGGCGGCTCGGGGCGGAACGTCGAGCGCATCGCGGTTCTCCAGCGTGAACTCGCGAACGGGAACCCGAATGCCGACGGCTACAAGATTCGGGCGGCGGAACTCGATAAGCTCCAGAAGTTCACGGCGGGTCAGGCCGAAGCGACGGCGGCTCTTGGCGCTGCGGAAGCCCAGATCACCGCCGCGCAGTCGGCAATCGAGTCGATCCCGAAGCGGCGGGCGATCGCCGCACAGCGCCGCGACTTCAACCTCGAAGCGGAGATGAAGCTCGAGCGGAAGGACCGGCGGGGGAAGCGCGAGGATCGCGAGAAGGAGCTGGCTTCGATCTTCAAGGAGAAGGGCGAGATTCAGAAGGACCTCGCCGATTTCAAGTATGGCGAGGAAGGCACGCCCGGCTACGTGTCCGCCATGAATCGGGTCGCGGCCTTGGACGAGCGCGAGGCGCGCCTATCCGCGCGCGGCGGGAAGCGCGGCAAGGACGAGGTGGCCCCGGGCGAAGGCGAGGCGGTGGACTGGGATGCTCGCGGCAAGGACCTGATCGCGAAGGGCAAGGATCCCGAGAAGGTGGCCGCCTTCATCGCCGCCAAGAAGGCCGGTGCGGCTCCGACGCCCGATGCAGGGGCTTCCGCCGCGCCCGCATCCACTCCTGCGGAGCCTGTGGCGAAGACCGCTCTCCCGCCGATTCCCGGATGGAACGGCGAGTACGACTCGTTCACCCCCTCCGTGCCTCGCAAGGGCGGGGTGCGCGCGCCTCGCGTCTCGCTTTCGCTCGAGCCGCAGCCCCTTGATCCGCCGCGCGACTCTTTTGCCGTGCCCGGCGCTCCGCGGCGGCGCGGGCCGCTGGAAGCGATCGTTGCGGATGGGATCGTCCCGCCCGAGGAATTCGACAAGCTCACTCCGCAGCAGCGGGCCAGCGCGGGCAATGCCCCGACGGGCAGCATGAATCGCCGGTCCTCGCGAGCGTATCTCGATTGGCTGAGGGCCAAGGGCAACCAGTAGATGCCGCCGGTCGCCGAAGACGCACGCCCCCGTCGCCGAAACCGCCCGCGCCGCGAGCGTGAGCGGACGAGCTACGACTACGACTACGACGCGCTCGAAGCGGAATTCGACGCCTTCGACCTTGAGGCGGAATTCGACGCCTTCGCGGCTGAGTCCGAGCCGACCGACGCCCCGGAAGAGGACCCCCCGCTCTTCGGCGGCGCGGGCGTCATGGGCCACCTGCGGGAGATTCCGGCGGGCATCGCGCGCGGGTTCGCGAGAGTCGCGGCGGCCCCCCTCAAGACGGCGGCGCTCGCCATGCCGCGCCCCGAGGGCGAGGACCCGCGCGAAGCCGCGCTCTACCGCGCCGGGCAGAGCATGGAGGATTCGACGCGCGAAGCGACCGGGGGCGACCCCGATCCGAAGGCGCGGTTCGGCTCTTCGCTTGGCGAGGGGATCGGCTCGGTTCTCGGCATCGTCCCGGCGGGGATCGCGGCCGCCTACGCCGCGCCCGGCGTCGTGGGGGCTGGCGTCGTCGCCGCGGGTCTCGGTCTCGCCACGGGCGCCGTCGAGCAGTACGAAGAAGCGCGCGCGCATGGGGCCGACGACAACGAGGCGCGCATCGCCGCCGGGCTCGGTGGCGCGGTCGGCGCGATCACGGAACCCCTCGGCCTGGGCGGCGGGCGCTTCTTGAAGACGCTGGCGGGCGGGGCCGTGCGGAAGATCGCGGTCGCTGGCGCTCGGGAAGGCGGCGAGGAATTCATTCAGGAAGGCGTTCAGGCGGGCGCGGGCAATCTGATTGCCGATGCGCTCTACGACCCCGGACGCCCGGTGACTCAGGGCGTGGGCGAAGCGGCGCTCATGGGCGGGCTCGTCGGCGCGGGATTCGGTGGCGGCGGCGCGGCGGTCGGACGTGGGCGCGCGGCGAAGGCGGCGGCTCTCCGGGAGGCGGGGTTGGGCGCGCCGGAAGTCGTTCTCGGTCCGGCTGGCCCCGCCGTGCCCGATGGGACGGTCGTAGGGCGCGGGACGGTCGAAGTCGCTGGCGAAGCCGCCCCTCCCGTCGAAGTGCCCGTGGCGGGCAAGGAAGCCGCCCTCGTGGAGGCGGGGGTCAGGCCGCGCCCGTCCCAGCCGGACCTCGCGAGCGTCACGGGCAAGGGCCAGATCCTCGGCAACCCCAACGTCGCCCCCGAAGCCCCGACCGCCCCTCTCGTCGAGGCGGACGATCCGAACGCCGCGCCCTCGGTCCCGGCACCGGAGAGTCCGATCGGGCGGGTGGCGGCGGAGACGCGCAAGTTCCGGACGGACGAGGTGATGCGGCTCCAGAAGGCGCTCGGGGGCATCGCGCGCGGCTTCACGGTCGAGGAAGACGTCAAGGAGTTCCGGGTCAGGGCTCCGAACGGGCGGACGCTGCACATCGTGGGGGCGAACGAGATTCGGCCCGAGGCGCTTCCCGGTGGCCCGGAGATGCTTCAGCGCGAGCTCGAGCAGAACCGGGGCCTGAAGGTGGGGGGCGAGGAATTCACGCCCGGTGCGCCTCGCGGGCTGTTCTTTCAGAACCCCTCGGCGATCCGGCTGCGGACCGACGACGGCCAGGAATTCACGGCGAACGACGTCATCGTGCTGTCGTCCACGGCGGACGCGACGACGATCCCCTTCGAGCTGTATCGGTGGGGGCGCGCGAACATCCTGACCACTGCCGAGCGGCGGTTGATGCAGCGCGAGTTCCCGACGGAAGAGGCGGAAGCGGCGGCCTACGTCGAGCTGGTGAACGGCCGCTTGGACCATCCGTTCCTCTCGCGGATCCGCGAGTTCTTCCAGCGGCTGGCGGAGTTCTTCGGGGCCGGGAAGCCGGGGGCGCGCGGGCGCGCGCTCATGCGCGATCTCGCTGGCGGTCGTCTCGGGGCGGCCCGGAAGGGCACGCTCGCGGCGGAAGACCCGGACTTCGGCGTCGTGCGCGGCTATCGGGTCGGGAGCGCGGAAGCGGGCGATCCGGGCGGGACGAACGCTGCGATCCGGGCGGCGGAGAAGAAGAGGGCCGACGCGCGGGAAGCGACCAAGGCCCCGCTCGATGCGCCGTCGCGGCAGAACCCCGGCGGGCTCGTCCCGGTTCAGACTGCGGGCGAAGCGCGGGCGGCGGGAGTCGCCCCGGTCCCCTTCGAGCCTCTTCGCGCGAAGCAGCGCGGGCCGACCGCGATCGCGCGCGCGGAAGAAGCGGCGGCTCAGATGCCCGCCCAGAAGCCCTATCCGTTCGCCGGGGAGAGCGATGCGGAGCGGATGATCGCGCGGATGACGCCCGAGGAGCGCGAAGCGGCGGCTGCGCGGGTCGAAGAGTCCGAAGCCAAGACGAAGGCGGCTCGTGCGGCGATGGAAGCTGCGCGGCGCGCCCAGAACGCCGGGCCGCTGCCGAAGGGCAAGCCGCTCCCGGCGGAAGGATTCGCCCAGGGTGCGTTCGAGCGCGACCGAGATGCGCGGGCCGCCGGGAAGCCGGTCGTGCCGTTCGAGCCGCTTTCGCCGATCTCGAAGACGGCTCCGTCGGCTCCGACCCTCGCGGGGATGCCGTCGCTCAACGACGCGATGCTCGACGAGAAGTTCCGCAAGGATGAAGAGCGGGCGAAGCAGGGGCGCGCGAAGCGCATGGGGAAGGTGAAGGCCACGCGCGCGGTCGCGGTCCCGGATGCGGTCGAGAAGGTCTCGAGCAAGGCGATCGCGAAGATCCCCGCTCCTCCGGTTCAGGAAGTCGCGGTCGCGAGCATCAAGACGGACCCCGCTCGGTTCCAGTTCAAGGGCCAGACCGAAGAGGGTGGCGTCGATCCCAAGAAGCGCCTCTCGGGCAAGACCTCGGGGCACGGCAAGGCCCCGCTCATGCTGTGGGAGGATCGCTCGGGCCAGCTCTTCGTAGTCAACGGCCACCATCGGCTCGACCTGTTCCAGCGCAACAACGACCCGACGACCACGGCTCAGGTCTATCGGGAAAAGGACGGTGTGACGGCTCCGATGGCGCGCGCTCTCGGGGCGGAAGCGAACATCCTCGACGAGACCGGGAGCGTTTACGACTACGCCCGCTACTTCCAGCAGGTGAACATCACGCGCGAGGATGCGCGGGAACGCGGGCTGCTGCGCTCGGAAAAGAACAAGGGGCCGGGCTATCGCGGGTTCGTGCTCGGGCGCTTCGCCGGGCCGGACCTCTACGGGCAGTACATCAACGGCGGAATCGACGAGGCGACTGCCTTCGCGATTGCGGAGTCGGCGACGACCACGATCACGCGCAAGGGGAAGCAGGTCGAGGTCCCCGATCTTCGGCGGCAGTTCGCGGCAATCGACTACGTGCTGGCGTCCTACGAGGGGAAGCGGGCGGATCGGGTGCGCCCCGATCAGGCGAAGGCGTTCGTCCAGAGCCTGTCCAAGACCAGCGGCGAGGAAGCGTCGCGGTATCAGCTCATCGGACAGAGCGACTTCCTTCCCTACGACGACGATGCGCTCGTCGAAGGCCGTGCGATGGCCCAGAAGGTGTCCGAGCTTCGTCGGATGCTGGACGACAAGATCACCCCAGCGAGCGGCGTCGTGCGCAAGTCCGAGGGCGCCGCGAGCGTCGGCATCAAGTCCGAATCCGGGCTCGACAAGACGCTGGAAGGACTCCGCCAGCAGCGTGCTCTGCTCGACGAGGATTGGCACACGCGGGCGGACGTGGTGGCGGAAGTTCGTCGGCTCGCCGGGCTTCCTCCGCTCGAGGCTCCGGTCTCGGAGATGTCGCAGATCGAGGGCGTCCCGGACGAAGAGCCCCCGCAGCAGGAAGGGTTCGGATTCCAGCCCGCGAAGCGCGAGGATCGCTTCGCCTTCATGCCCGCTCGCGCCCCGAGGGAGACGCCCATCCCGGAGTATCTGCCCGGTGAGAAGCGCGTGCGCTCGATTGGGTTCTGGCGCGGCGAGCTGGGCGTCAGCCGGGAAGAGGGGGAGAGACCGGCGAAGGGCGAGAACAATCCGTACTTCCGGCCCGCGTCTCAGGTCTATGCGGATCGCGTCATGCGTCGCCGCGACAAAGAGATGAACAAGCCCCTGCGGCCCGCGCGTCGGACTGCGGCGGAGGAAGAGGAATACCTTCTCGCGGAAGACGAACGCCTCTACGGCGACGCCATGGCGCGCGCGCGGGAGGAGATCAACCGCGAAGCCGAGGAATCGCGTCCCCGGCCCGCAGAGAAGAAGGACGTGTTCCGCTCGCGACAGGTCAGCGTGCCCGAGATGCCGAAGGGGCCGCGCCCGGTCGTGCAGAAGATGTTCGGGCTCGATCTCCAGCCGCCGGCGGTGGCGACGGGCGAGAACCCCGACGCCGATCCGGACACGCCGGACATGTTCACGGGCGAGACGGGGGCGAAGAAGCCCGCCAAGGCCAAGCCCAAGGGCCGGGCTCCCGGCGGCCAGGGGAGCTTCGGGTTCCAGCCGGCAAGCCGACCTGACAATCGGCTCGCATACATGATGCGCAAGGGAGACTCCGAACGGTACGCCGCCATCGCATCCTTCTTGGATGAGTCCTTTCCGGACGCTGACCCCGTGAGGATTCGCGGTGCGGCGGCGGCGATCGAGGCGGCGGAGGATGCGCATGGGAATCCCATGGCCGTTGAATCCGCGATCCAGCGCATGGCGAACGTGATCCTTTCGCACAAGGGAACGGACAAGTCGTGGTGGGACTATGCCGACAGCGCGTCGGATGTCCTGTCGGATGCCTTCGACATCTCGCCCCCGTCTCGGTCGGATTGGGACTGGGTAGCGACCGATGACAGCTCTCGCCGCGCGGTCGTAGATGACGACGTGATCCACCTGAGCGGCGTCATGGATCGCAACGAATGGGCGGCCACGGTTCGCCCTGTGGCCCCTGCCGACTTCGACGAAGAATCCGTTCTGTTCTCCTCCGAGCGGCACTTTCCGCACGCGCCGAAGGATGAACTGCTTGAGGAGATTCGGACTGCCTACGCCATGGCGGCGGATCGCTCCGAGGCCATCTGGGGCGCGATCATCCTGCATACGAAGCAGAACCACGTCGCCTTCCAGCCGGGCAAGGACGAGCGCGTCCCGCCGCTGGTCGCGCGGAACGTCCCCGACGCCCGTGCCGCTTGGGAGAACCGGGAGAAGACGGGCCGCAATCCCGTGCGCGCGGATGCGGACGTGCTCGCGGAAGCCGAAGCGATGGCCGCCGATCCCGCTGCGGTCGGGACGATGCTGGCAAGCGCGGCGAAGGCCAAGCGCCCGCTGACGGATGCGGAGACGGTCGCGGCGGAAATCGTCGGGCGCCGGGCGTCGGTCCGGTCGTTCTTCGCCGGGGTCGGCTCCGAAGAGATGACGCGGGCCTTCGATATCTGGGAGGACTTCCTGACGACGCGGAGCGCATCCGGGCGCGCGCTGCGGTCCGGCCAGATCATCACGCACCGGCTTCTCTCCGAAGCCGACAAGGTGCGGGCGGACGTCCTCCGCATCATCTTCGGTCCCGGGGCGGACGGGCGCACGGTCCCGCCGGAGAAGCGCGAGGCCTACATCCGCGAGGCGACGGCGGAAGCGGCCGCACAGGGGATCGATCTCGAGTCCTTCATGACGAGCAACGCGGCGGTCGAGGCGATGGACGCCGCGCGCGACCGCTTCGACGCCCTGCTGCGCGCCGAGGGGGCGGAATACAACACGTCGTCGGGGCGCGACTTCCGCGTCCGCAAGACCATCAACGAGGCGAAGAAGGCGGCGGATCAGATTCGCGCCGATCTCGTCGAAGCCGCGGGTGTTCCGGGGCGAGTGGCGCGCGCGGTCGCGAAGGGAAAGGCGAAGCTCCGGGCGATCTTCAAGGGCAAGTTCCAGCCCGCCGCCGGAACGATCGATGCGCTCTTCGCCTCCTCCGCCGAACTCTCGAAGGCCAGCATCGCGAACCGCAAGACCGGGGCGAAGCTCGCCCGCATCTTCCAGGCGAAGCGCGCGACTGGGTGGGACGCGCTGCACGAGTTCTGGATCTCCGGGATCCTCTCGGGGCCGCAGACGCAGATCGTCAACTTCGCGTCCAACACGCTCGAGCAGATGTTCTCGGCGGGGATGCGCGTCCCGCAGGCGATCCTCGCGGACATGGCGCGGCTGCTGCGCGTCCACGACAAGGGCGGCCCGTCCATCGGCGAGCTGCCCGAGTTCTACAAGGGCCTCCTTCCGGGGATCGCGCTCGGCTGGAAGAACATGCTCGAGACGTTCGAGTCCGAGATGCCGGTGCTGTCGTCGTCGGACTTCGCGCGCCCGTTCGCGATCAGCGGCAAGAAGGGGAAGCACATCCGCACGTTCGTGCGCGCGCTCGCCGCCGCCGATCAGTTCTTCAAGGGGATCGCGTGGCGGATGCAGGTCGGGGCCGAAGCGTGGCGAGCGGGCTGGAAGAAGGGCCTTCGCGGGCTCGACCTCCGAGCCTTCATCGACGACCAGATCGCGAAGCCCGACCCCGAGATTCTGGTGGACGCCCTCGCCTACGCCGACGAGACCACGTTCAATCAGGACGCCGGACCGCTCGCGGAAGCGGCCGCCTTCGTCCGCCGCAAGCTGCATCTCCGCTACCAGCTCCCCTTCATCAACATCGCGGTCAACCTGCTCCAGACCGGCGTGCGCCGCACCCCCCTCGGGACGGCGAAGGTGGCCGCCGGGCTCGCGAAGGAAGCGATCGCGAAGCGCGCCGGGGGCGACTTCCGCTACGAGGACAAGTTCCGCGACATGGCCGAGCAGTTCGTCGCATGGGGCGCGCTCGTCGCGCTCGCGGGCGCCATGGGCGACGACGACGATCCGCGCATCACCGGCACGAAGCTCTACGGGGTGGACAAGAAGGGGGATATCGAACTCGCCTACCGGGCGGCCCCCCCGCAGTCCATCAAGATCGGCGACCGGTGGTATTCGTATGCCCGGCTCGACCCCTTCGCGAGTTCGCTCGCGCTCATGGTGGACGGGCTGCGGACGATGCGCGCGGGCGGCAAGGACGCGATGGAGAAGGCGATCCGGTCCGCCGTCGGGCTCGTCACCGACAAGACCTTCCTCGATCAGCTCGGGGACCTCTTCGAAGTCGCAACCGAGCCCTCGGCGAAGAACGTCGGGCAGTTCGCATCCAAGTTCGCGACGTCCTGGGTGCCGAACATCATCCGGCAGCCCGCGCGGGCTTTCGAGCCGAACATCCTCGAGACGAAGGACCAGCCGCTCGGGGCGCGGATGAAGCGCGACGCCTTCCCGGCGGTGCGTGGGCCGTTCGTGCCGAAGGTGGACCTGTGGGGGCGCGAGATCGACGCCTCGCCCTCGCCGAAGACCGACCTGCTCTATCGCATCCTCTCGCCCTCGCGGGCCCAGCGTGCCGAGGAAGGGACCGAGCTGGCGCTCGACCGCACGATCATGCGGCACAACGCCCTCTTCCCCGACAACGCGTGGGCGCCCGAGTCCCCCGTCAGCAAGTTCGACCGGGGCGGGGTCCCCTACCAGATGACGCCCGCCGAGTACAACACCTTCATGCGGATCGCGGGGACGCGGACGGTGCGGGCGTTGCGCGGGCTCGCGGCGCGGCCCCTGCCGAAGGACGACGACGCGCGCGGGTGGGCGGCGCGGATCGGCGCGATGAAGGACGTGATCGAGCGCGAGCGGTCCGTCGCGAAGGACATCTTCGTCAGGGCGCGTCGGTCCGGGCGGCCGTATCAGGTTCCGGGCGAGGGGCGATGAGGCTCCACTCGGGCGACCTGTCGTCGTAGCAGGGCGCGATCATGATGCTCTCCCAGAGCTCGACGAACCCGATCTGGACGCTGGGTGTGGCGTCGGGGGCGGTGGCGGCGCGGCGAGCGAGCGCGGAAGAGATTCGGCGGGAGACGGTGGAGGGGGTGAAGTCGCTTCTGGGGGCGGAGGGGCCGGTTGTCGCTCCCGTCTCCCCCGAGGCGGGAGGAACCGTTGCGCCGGATGCAACGGTTGCGCCCGGGGCGATGGAAGACGGGACGCCCGAGGTCGTGATGGGGCCGGGGAACGATCCGGGGCTTCCGGATGGTTCGGTCGTGGGGACGGGGACGGTGCCTCTTCTCGTTGCAGCGGGGGCAGGGGGTGGATCAGCCTCGGTTCGCCTCGGCCAGCACGCGCTCGGCCTCGGCAAGGGCGTCATCCCATTCCTCCATGCTCAGAAGGTCCTCCCTCATGGACATGGGCGCGCGCCCCTTGCGGCGGTGCGCTTCGGCTCTCGCGGCGTGACTGCTGCACGAGTCCGGCGAGGATTTCAGACTTGGCCGCGCGCGCCGCCTCCGACGCTGCCAGCGAGGTCTCGGCGGACCCGTCGGCGATGGTGAAGCACCTTCCGCGATAGGACAACCAGACATCCCACTCGAAGTAGTTCGTCTGCCCGGCTCCGTAGGGGTCGGAGACGATGCGGTGGTGGAGGCGTGCGTCGCTCACTGTTCGACCTCGGCGTCCCGGACCGTCCCGCTGAACTCGCACGCGACGAGAACCTTCATCTGCCCACCTCCTTCAACATCCGCCGGCGGTAGTCCTCGGCGGGGAATGCGGTCACGACCTTGCACATCTCGCAGAGGCGGCTCGCGATCCGCTCGCCCAGCCGCGCCTGAATCCCGTCCACCGACAGGTTGCTCGTCACGATCGTCGGGCGCATCGCCTCATAGCGCCGGTTCACGATGAGGTAGAAGCGGTCGAGCACGAAGTCGGTCGCCTTCTCGGCCCCGAGGTCGTCGAGCACCAGCACGTTCACGCCCACGACTTCGTCGATGATCTCCTGCTCGGTGCGGTCGGGGTCCTCGATGGTCGAGCGCAGCTCCATGAGGAGGTCGGGCGCGTTCCAGAAGAGGCCCGTCCGCCCGCCCGCCACCAACTCTTTGAGGATCGCGGCGGCGAGATGCGACTTCCCGGCTCCGGGCGTCGTCGCGGAGAAGAGCAACCCGCGCTGCTCGTCGCTCGCGCCGTCGAACTGCGCGATGTAGCGCCGCGCCGCCTGGATCAGGCCCGCCCGCGCCTTGCCGTCGGCGTCGAAGTTCTCGAGGGTCTTGTTCGCGAAGCGCGAGGGGATGCGCGCCGCGGCGATGGACCGTCGAGCGAAGAACCGACGCTGGAATTCGAGGTCTGAGAGGTCGTCGAACTCGGGGGCGGCCTGGCTCATATGTTCATCGCCTCATTGATCGCGGCGATCAGGCTCGCGCTGTCGTGGCCGCAGTTTCCCCAGTAGGAGTCCCAGCGGATTTCGCCGTCGGCGTAGAAGCGCGCTTCGTGCTCTTCTCCGCCCTGCCACCAGACGGCGATGATGGGATCGTCGTTCAGGCCCGGTCCGACTTCATCGGGCTCCGGAATCCCGGCGGCTTTGCACCATCGCGCGGCGCGCTCGACGGCGGCGTGCTGCTCGGGGGTGAGTGCGATCATGCCGCCGCCTCCTTCATCGCGAGAAACGCCGCGAAGATCAGGCGGCAGATGGCATGGATCAGGTGCGGCTCGGACCGGTCGCCCGACTTCCACAGGTTGATGTGCTCTTCGGCATGGTCGAGATGGTCGCGGATCGAAATCAGCTCCCAGTTCCGGTCGCCCCGGTTCTCCGCCCCGACCGCAAGCACGTCGAGCGTCGCGAGGATGACTTCGACCGGGATGTGCGACATGCGGCGGCGGATGCGGGACTGCTTGCCCCCTCGCTCGTTCGTCACGGTCTCGGATGCGGGTTCTTCTCCGCATGAAGCACGGCGGGAGTCGCACCACGCGACGGCTTCTTCGCGGGTCGGGAACGGAAGCCCGGCCCCGCAATACCAGCCGTCCGGGTCGTGCCCGTACCACACTTCGTCGCCCATGCGATACAGCGTCGAGCCGTCACGGCCCAACCACCAGCCTTCCGGAACGCCCGCGCGGGGCTCGCCGGGGTCTCGGGTCTTCATGCGGGGCCTCCCTCGTCTCCGAACTTGTCCGCCGCGAGCGCCTTCGCGTCGTGGTCGCGCTCCCACTGCTTGGCGGCGAGCACGATCTTGTCCATCGCCTCCCGCGCTTCCTTCATCGCGCGCTCTCGGCTGGGCCAGACGCGCCCGGACCACGCGACGTCGTGCATGCCGTAGCAGATCGTTCCCTTGTGCCCCCCGGCGTAGGGGCTCACTTGGATTCGGAACTTCACTTGGCATCCTCCAGCGCGCGCTCGGCCTCCTCGCGGACGCTGACCCGCTCCATGAGCCGCCCGGCGGCTTCGAGGGCCGTGGCGAGGCACTGACGGGCCTTCCGGAGCCCGGCCTTGGCGTTCTCGGCGCGGCCGCTTCCGAACGCGCCGGGCTTGCCGGTGATGCCCGCGCACCAGTACCAGCCGCCGCCATCGCCGGCGGCCCGCCCGAAGGTCCCCTCGGGGGTCACGCGGATGATGAGGCTGACGGGACAGCCGTTGTCGTCCCACTCGCCCTCGCGGAGCTCGATGGGCTTGGGCTTCTTCGTGGCCTTCGTGCTCATGTCGTCCTCTCTCGGATCTGGCGTAGGACCTCGAGGCGGTCCACTTTGCGGCCGTTGTGGGTAGTGGGGAGCGGGCCGTCCCAGTAGCGCCCGATTCCGACGAGCATCGCGCGGATCGTCCGCCCGTCGGGGTGTTCGGTCCATGACTGGCCGAGCGCCCAGTCGATCACCGTCTCGGCGGCGTCGCCCCAGTCCAGGATGCGGGCGGCAATGGCGCGGGCGTTTGCGGGGTGGCCGGCGGCTGGGACCTCGCCGGGGAAGGCTTCGGCGATGCGGTTGCTGAGGGCGCGCCCCCGGGCCAGCGCGTCCTCGCTCATGCGTCCAGGTCCCCGCACTGCCCGTTGTAGTGCGTCCCCGGAGGCGGTAACATCGGGGCGGATCGCGGGTCGCGCCCGATATAGACCGCGACGAGCGCCCGAAGTGCCTTCTGCCGTTCCTTGTCGTCGCCCGCATCCAGTGCGTCTCGGCATTTGCCCAGCATCTGGAGCCAGTCCGTCTTTGCGTTCGCGCTCATGCGTTGGTCTCCTCCTGCTTTCCCAGAATTGCTTCGACGACCGCGCGGGCCGTCGCCTTCCCGATCCCCGGAATCTTCGCGATCCCCTCGACGCCCGCCATGGCGGCCATGATCGGCGTCTCGAAAGCCTCGGCGAGGTCGCGCGCCCGCTGCGGTCCCACGCCGTCGATCTGCGCGAAGATGCGTTCGGTCTGCGTCGCGAGGCCCGGATGCTGAATCATCGGGGCCTTGATCGCGAGCTGCGAGCCGTGCTCCGACCACGGCTTGGACCACCATCGGATCATGCCGATCAGCGCGGCGATCATGTCGGGGTCGCCCCCTCCGAGCCACATCGCGGGCCAGCCGGTGACGGCGGAGAACGACGTGCATTGGGCTACGAGCGTCGAGTCGTCCCAGTTGCCGCCGTGCTTGCCCGCTCGTGCGCCGATCAGAAGCGCCCCCCACTGGTAGCGGCGCAAGAGGCGCGGGACCTGCTCGCCGTAGAGGCGGCCCGAGATGACGGAATCCCGGATGTCCGAGAGGGTCCGCTTCACTTCCACGCCGCACCAGATGGGGCCGTCCGGGCCGTTGCCGATCCATGCCACGTCGGCGGACTCCAGCATCTCGAGCCGGGCGCCGGGGAAGACCCGCGCGAGGGGGGCGAGAAGATCGCCCGAGCCCTCGCGCGGATCGATCAGGAGCATGGTCGGCTGGTGGGCCACCTATTCGCCCTCGCCGTCGGGCGCTTCCAGCAGGGTCTCCTGTCCGACCGGGACGAGCTTCATGTCCTGAATCTCGCCGTGATCGTTCGCGGCGTGCAGGACCTCCGCGACCGGGACGGCGATCCCGCACGCGAAGACGCCGACGGCGGCGACGACGCTCGTGCGCGCCACGAGATCGGGCTCCGAGACGAAGGTGCGGTATTCATCCTTCTTGCCGAAGGGGGCGCGCTGAATCGCGTGCGTCGCGCTCCGGACCAGAGCCTCCACCGCTCGCTTCCCGCGCTCCTCGGCGCGCGTCCATGCGTCGTAGCAGAAGGTGACCATGACCTCGGGCTCCCAGCCGACCGCCTGGCCGTAGAGGCGGCGGACCTCGAGCGGCACGACTCGCACATCGAACGGCTTCGGGATCTTGCGCCCCTCGTCGTTGAGGCCCTTCGTCCACGAGTCTGCGGCGAGCCGGAAGCGGAAGAGGATGCCGATGTCGTGGTCGTGCTGGAGGAACCCGTCGGCGAGCGCGTGCATCTCGGGCGTCATGATGACGAAGCGCGGGGGCTGCTTCTTGGGGCGGCGAGGCGGAGAGAGCGCGGCGATCTTCGTCCGAACCTTGCGCGTGAGGATCGCCGCGGCGGCGGGCGTGACGCCACACAGCTCGGGGTGGTGCAGGGTCCGCTTTGCGAAGACGAGCGCCTCGAGCGCCAGCCCGACCTGCCCGGTCCCAGTCTTCTCGACGGTGGTCGTGCCGATCATGCCCGAACAGCGGTGGCCTCCGCCTTCCTCGCGCACCACGATGACGACCTCGGCGCCCGAGCGGTCGGGGAGCGAGTCGAGTTGGATGCGGTACTCTTCGCCCACGACGGCAGGCCGGGTGGTCTCGGACATGGCTATCGCCTCCCTGCGTTGACCTTGGACGTGACGAGTGCGCGCACGCCGGGGATGTTGAACCGGTCCCCCTGCGCTCGCACCAGCGCATTGAGGGCCGCCTGATTGGGCTTCACGAGGTCGCCCACGATCGCGAGAAGTTCCGGGCTCGCGTTGCCGATGTAGCGGCAGAGGGCCGCGATGTCGAAGACCTCGGCGCTCCGCGTCTCGCGGCGGTCGGTCGGGGGCGTGTAGCTCGGGGCTGCGGGCTCGGCTTCGACGATCATGAGGGCCATGTCCTCGGTCGCCGCGGCGCGCTCGTCCAGGATCGCGGCCTCCACGTCGGACCCCATGGCGCGGGCGTCGTCGGCCTCGAGGCGCTTGGCCCGGGCGCGGGCCTCGGCCTCGTCGAGCAAGGCGCGGTTGCGGGCGGCCGCTTCCTCGGCGGCGCGGGCATCGGCGATCCGCTTCTGCCGCGCGTCGTAGTCGTCGATCGCCGCGACGACGAGGGCCTTCCCCTGCTCGATCGGGGCGAGTTCGGCGTTCTCCTCGGCGACGATCTTCTTGTGGAGCTTGTTGGCGTCGGACTTCGCCTCGGCGAACTTCGCGACGACCGCCTTCGCCTCGTCGGCGAGGTCGGAGAGGATGCCCTTCGCCCGGGCGCGGTCCTCGGGCGAGATGAGCGCCGGGACGACGACGACGGCGCCCGGCGTGGCGGTGGGGTAGGACAGGACGATTTCCATCAGTTGGTCTTCTTCCGAGTGGGGCACGGCTTGCACCCGGCGTTGATCCATTCGACGAGGTCCGAGCGACGCCACTTGACCAGAGCGCCGATGTGGACGGGCGGCGGCATGTCCTCACTGTCGGACAGCCTCCGAACGGTGCGCGCGCTGCATCCGAGCATCTTCCCGGCTTCGGCGGCGCTGAGCAATTCGGGGAGTTCCTGCGGGGCGGGGCTCTTCTTCATCATTCGCCCTCCTTGGGGGCGCGCATTCCGTAGGCGGTCCGCAGTCCGAGGAACGTGCGGCACGCGGCGGCGAGGTCCATGGGGCAGTTGTGGAGGACGTAGTTGGGCGGGGCGAGGGCGAGGATGAAGGCGTCGTCCACGAACACCCCGTGAGACTCGCGAAGCGCGACGGCGTAGGCCCCGAGCTGCAATGCGTGCCAGTCGTGGATGGGGCCAGTCTTGATGTCGATGAGGATCGTCCGGCCCTTGGTGAAGTAGCCGATCATGTCGGCGGTCCCGGCGTATCCGTGGATCTGGGATCCGACGACGATCTCCGACGCCTCGGGCGTGAACCCCATGTGAAGGGCGAAGCGGTGAAATGCGGCGACGTAGGGGCTTGCGTCGGGGCCAGCCTCGCCCCGGCAGTAGGCGGCGATGTCGGCGTGGGCGTTGGTGCCGCGTTCGGCGGCGCGGTCCGAGAAGAAGGCGGAATCGATCAGGTGGCGGCCGTTGATCGCGACGCTCGCGAGGATCGTTGTCACGGGGGGAACGCGCTTCCCGGCGATGGCGTAGCGGTGGCCCTCGGGCTCGAAGGCGATGGGGAAGCGGGCGGGGGGGATGGGGGTCATTCGGTCTCCTCGGCTTCCAGCGTCTCGGTGTCGTCTCCGGGCTCGCGCGTCTCGACGCGGCGGATGCCATGCAGGTGGAAGATGCGCTTCCCGGCCCGGTCTTCGACCGTGTGGAAGACCTCGACGGTGATCGCGCGCCCGGGCGGCGGCGGCGCCACGTGGGCCAGCGCCCACTCCGCCAGAAGCCGCGAGCCGGTCCCGTAGATCGTCTCCTTCGCCGAGGCGTCGAGGATGACGACGCCGAACCGGTCGCCAGCGACGGCGACGCGATCCACGATTCCCTGCGCGACCTTGCCCGCCAGATCGCCCGCGTTGGCCGGAAGGGTGTAGGGGTCGTCGATAGCCGTGAGGGGCTGCTGCGGGCGCGCCACGGGCGGCGGGGCGACGTAGTCGGCTCGGGGGGCATCCGCGCGATCCGCGCCCCGCTGAGGGGGCTGCTGGGGCTCCCATTCGTTGTGGAGGGTCGAGTCCCGGCGCTTCCACGAGAGCTTGGGCGAGCCGTCCTTGTTCGTGTCGAGCTGCCCGTCCCAGCGCTTCGTCCGCACCTGGATGCAGTGGGCCGCGCGCCAGCGGTCGGTGAAGTGCCGATCCCAGCATTCGCGCCCGATGCCGAGGTCCTTGCACGCGCGGGTGAGCGCCTGACTCTTCGCGGCTTCGGTCGCGTCGGTGTAACCGGCATTCGCGTTGCTGGACTGGTAGTCGCCTTCGCCGCACGCCTCCGCCCGAAGGTCCCAGTGGCCGTTCGGCTCGCGGATCCAGAGCCCGAATTCGCCCACTACGGTCGTGGTCTCCTTGCCGTACTTGTCGGTCGTCGTGCGCATCGACCAGTCCCCCTTGCGGAGGAACTTCCAGCCGTTGGGCGGCGGGCCGAAAGCCTTGTCGAGCCGGGCGCGGACGTGGCAGTGGGAGAGATAGACGGACCCGTCGGGCTTCACGTCGAGGTCGTCGGGGTCCGCCGGGGCGGAGAGGATTTCGGCGATCTCCGCGATGGAGCGCAGAAAGCTGGTGTCGCGGATCGCGACGAGTCCGCGGTCCTCGTCGCGATCCACGGCGATCAGCTCGGTCGATTCGCTATCGGTGGGGTCGGGCATGGGCGGGGGCTCCGATCAGCGGCGAAGGATGAACGTCGAGGCGTCGGGCGTCGCCACGGCGTCGGCGATCAGCTGCGAGGCGGCGTTGACCACGGGCAGGGGGAGGTCGTGGGCGAAGCGGGCGAGGTGCCGACGGGGGCCGCCGTCGGGCGGATTGTCGGTCTCGAGCACGAACGCGGCATCGGGATTGGGCTTCTGGCGGAACTGGCGGACGATCACGGCGGGCATGTGCGGGGGGCCTCCTTGGGCCGGGGTCAGGTGATTGCGAGAGCGATCAGGGCGGCGGTAATCGCGGATCCAGCGAGCGATCCGATAAGCACGCCCCGGCGGAACGAACGGTCGAGATGGAGCTTCATGCGCTCCGGGCCGTCGGGAAGCGAGAACCCGTCTCGGGCGCCCGAGAGCAGGATCGAACCGGAGGGCCGGAAGACCGTCACGAGCACCCCGACGATTCCGGGATCCTCGCTCGTCACGGTGTCGATGAAGTGCCGCGTCCTGGCCTGAACGACGCGGTCGTCGTCGTCCATCTCGGTGCCGGTGAGGTCGGCGCTGTCCATGGATCAGGCTCCGATTCGGTCAGTGGGTGGCGACGACGCCGATGAAGACGCCGACGATGAAGCCGACGAGCGCGGCATAGAACAGCGCTTCGTGGATCGGCATCCGGACGGACGGGGGGGAGAGGGGGTCGCGGTTCACTTGGCGATCTCCGTGATTTCGTGCGGGGAATTCGAGCCCCGAGAGGACCGACCGGAGCACCCGAGGCAACGCTGGGCCGGAGATTCCCATCGCGCCAACTCCGATCGATCCTCCCGGGGGCCGAAGCCCTCGGGGCGCGTGCCCAACGCGCAACCCTTGCAACCAATCCCGATTCGTTGTGTTTTTCCGGGCTATGCCCGGTTGGGTCGGGGATATTCCCCGAGAGAACGCACGGACGGAGATGGTTCCGGACTGGGGCCACGGTCCGGCGCCCGTGCGCTCTCCCGGAGGCGGGGTCCTGTTACCCCGCGCTCCCGGTCCTACACGGCGGGTCCGCACCCTCCGCCCTTGCCCTTCCCGCCCTTCTTGGCGGCCTTGGTCGGCGTGCTGGTGGGAGCCTTCGCGTCGGCCTTCTTGCCCTTCTTCGGCTCGCGCTTCTGCGTCTTCTCGCCCATGGTGGTTTCACCTCCCTTCGTTCTTGGCCTTGGCCTTGCCGGTGAAGATGTCCCCGGCGTCTGCGAGGCTCTTGAACGGCCCGAGCCCGCTCTTGTGCTGCGGGCCGGGCGCGTAGTGACACGAGCCAAGCCCGTCGAGCCCGATGGTTCCTGCGGACACGCCCGAGGGCGCGAGAACGTGAAGGCCGTTGGGGTCCATCCTCCAGCCGTATCGCCCGGGCTCGCTGTTGATGAGCGCGACCTGCTCGGGGCTGATGCGCTTCATCGGGGCGCCCCGCACGCATCGGCGTCCATCCGGTCGAGCTCGCGCCGGTGGTCCTGCTCGAGCGCGTATTCGCGCGCCTCGTTGCGCGGCGGGATCGCGGCGTCGAGCGCTCCAAGGGCCGCCCGGAAGACCGCGACATGGAACTTGGGGTGCTTCGCCTCGGACTCGCGGAATCCCGGAATCCGCTTCCCGTCGAACGAGAAAGAGACGATCCAGTTGTGGCCGACGAAGCCTTCGACGATGCAGTTCAGGCCCTTGGCCCGGAAGGCGTCGGCGATCTGAATCGCGATCTCGTCGCGGTTAAGACCGTCGAAAAGGTCGCGGTGGTAGGGGCTCGAGCCGCCCACGTCTAGCTTCGAGCCGTCGGGAAGGTCGTAGTGGCCGGGAGCGTTCGGGGAGGGGGTCCCGATGGCGCCCGCGAGCATGACGCCGGCGGCGTATCGGTCGATGCGGTCGAGGCTGATGGGCGGGCCGATGGTGAGGCTGGGCATGGTGAGGCTGGTCCGGCGAGGATTCGAGCGCCGCGAGGAATTCGCGGGCGGCGTCGGCGAGGATTTCGGCGTCGTCGGGGTCGGCGTAGGCGTCGATAACGGCCACGAGGGCCGCCGTGAGCGTGGCGGGCGATGAGACCGATGGAACCGCCCCCCTGCGGGGTCCGCGCGTCAACCGTCGGGAGGGAGCGGCGAGCTGCGACGCGGGGAGCGGTTCCATCGGGCTCACCACCCATCGGGCGCGAAATAGACCTGTCCGCCGTGACGGCGTCGAGGCTGTTCCGTCTCCTCCGCCCCTCCCCCGAAGCCGATTCCCCGCGAGGGGTTCGCGACGCGGTGGCGCTGCGGGTTCTGGCCGGTGGCCTTCTGTAGGGTCCGGATCGTGGTCGCGGTGTCGGGGCTCATGCTTCGGGCCTCCTGGGCGTCGTCGCGAGGATGTCGGAGAGGATCGCATCGGCGGCGGCGCGGTCCTTCGCGATCTGTCGTTCGTGCCAGTTCTCGGTTGCGATTGAGGCCATGCGCTCGCTGGCGATCTTGATCCGCTGATTGGCGCGGGCGATCCGGCGGAGGTAGTGGATATTGAGCGCGTTGACGGCGAGGATTGCCACGATCAGGAAGAGTTGCAGTCCGTCCATTCTATTCCTCCGGCATGATATCGGCGAGGCTGCATCCGATCGCCTTCGCGAGTCCGCGAGCCGTCGCGGCGTTGGCCTCGCCGCTCTCCTTGATCCTCGCGAGGAGTCGGCAAAGGCTGCTCTCGTGGTACTGGAGTCGCCGCGCGAGGTCGGCCTGATTCAGTCCTCGGGCGGACATTGCGAGCGCGATTCGGCGGCGGTCGAGTTTGGTCGGTGGGGGCATGAGTCCTGCGCGTTTCTCGTCGCGCCCCGGCTTCGGTCTCTTACAGGTCGGCGGGCTGCTCGTCGGGATATCCCTGCTCGTTGAGCTGCGCCATGATGCGCGCCGAGAAGCGCCCGGCGTCGTGGTCGCCGATGTCGCCGTCGAGAAGCCCGTGCAGCGCGTAGCCGATGCGCGCCCACTCGGGGCCGAGAACGTAGTCCTGCCCGATAGGGGAATCGAAGCGGCGCGCGTGGGATTCGGCGTATTCCTCCCACGCTTCCAGCATCGTGTTGACGGGGTGCGGCTTGGCGATGCGAGGGCGGCGAGCGTTGATGGTCGGCATGGTCGTTCTCTCCGTCGGTCGGTTGGGTTTTGGCGGCGGGGCCGGGTAGCTCCGTCCGCTGAGAAGGTTATATCCCGAGTCATGTCCGGGAGTCAACCTTATTTTTCGGTCTGGCGTCGATTTTTCTCGGGGGCGAGTGGACAACGAGTGGACAACCTCCGCGCGAATCCCGTTGGGCCGCAAGGGCCGCGCGTTTTGATTGTCCCTCTATTGTCCGTTGTCCACTTTTCAGCCGGTCGCGGCGGCCTTCTTCGCGCGGTGCCGGTCGTGGTGCCGATTCTGCGTGAGCTGGCACGGCATGCAGAGGCGGCGGCGAATGACGGGCGGGCGCGCCCCGCACTTCGGGCAAAGGCCAGCGGCGATCCTCGCCTTTGCCCGCGCGTTCGCCTTTTCCCGCTCGACCGCTTTGTGCTCCGGCGTCTTCCTCGCGCGAAGCCGATCCCGGCAATCCTGGCACGCGGTTCCGACGGCGAGCTTGGGCCGCTTGAAGCACACGAGGCAGTTGCCCGCGTAGCGCGCATTCGTCTCGTGCTGCTCGCGGACGCGGCGAGCGCGATCCCGCTGCGCCTCTCGACAGATTCGGCACGTCTTGAACCCAGGAGTCGGAGGCCTCTTGCACGAGTTGCGATTGCAGCGCTCGGCGGTCATCGGGCGCCTCCATTCGTCGTGGCGTCGTGGCTGTCGAGGCCGTATTCCCGGCGGAAGCCGTCGAGGGCGGTCATGGGTCGTTCTCCTCGGTCGGTCGGGTTTGGTTCGGCGGAAGGGGGGCCGAAGCCCCCCGGCGGGTTCCTACGCGGTGAGGCGCTTGCGGTGGTCGGCGAGCCCGGCGTGAATGCCGATGCTCGCCCCGGCGGCGCGCCCGGCGGCCATGGCGTCGCGGTTGGTGAAGGCGGACGATCCGCCCCCCGATCCGAACTTGCGCCCGGGCGGCGGGGTCTGGCGAAGCGCGGGGAGGTTCGATTCCTCGCGCGCCTGGCGCATCTTGGCGGCGACCACGGACGCGCATCCCGCGAGGAAGGCGGCGCGGTCCCGGTGCGGAATGTGCGCCCCGGCGCGGCTGACGTTCTCGGCGAGGGCGTCGAACGCATAGCACGCGGCGGAAACGCGGTGCGGCTGCCCGTAGAAGTGGAGTCCTTCGCCCTGATAGACGAAGACGCCGAACGAGTCGCGAACCGCGGCGGCGAGAACCTTCTGCCACGTGGCGACGCGCGAGAACCGGCGCGCCTCCTCGCGGTATTCCTCCGCGCGCGGGGCCGCTCCCACGGCTTCGGGCTCGATCTCGTATTCGCGCATGATCGCGGCCGCCTTCGCGGCGGCGTTGGCGGCTTCGGCTTCGGTCGCACCCGCGTTGTTCGCGAGGGCGAGGAGCTTCCGAACGCGCGCGGTGAGGTCTTCCTTGGTCATGGTCTTCTCTCCGTCGGGGGTTGGGTAGGGTTTCGAGCCGATAGGGCTCGGGAGGGGGACCGCGAGGGCGATCCCCTACCCGAGTTCCACCGGGTTACGCGGTTTCGAGCGTCGCCCGAGAGGGCCGGGAGCCGAACCCGAACCCCTGCTCGTTGCCGGGCTCGAGCGTCGCGGTGAGGCGGACGCGGCGCCCGATGATCTCGGCGGCGTCTCCGACCTTCGCGAGGATGGCGGCGGGGGCGGTGAGCCAAACCCGGAACCCGCGATCCTCGGCCAGGATGATCTTGAACGTCTCGCCGTACTCGGTCGCGTGCCACTTGCCGCTTGCGACGGTCCCGGCGATCTCCTGGCGGCCGGCGGGGACGGGCGGGCCGGGGGCCGGCGGGTTGGCGATCCGCTCGAGGAGCGTCGCGAGGAATCGCACCTGCGCATCGGACGGGCGCCCGAAGGTGTGCGCGCGGCTGATGATGTCGTAAACGGTGCGCTCGTCGCGGGTGGGGGGCTTGTCGGACTGGTCGGCGAAGTACTCGTTACCGCGGCGCGCGATGTCGGCGGCGAGGTCCGTATGCTCGCGGGGGATGCCCTGCTCGCGAAGATAGGCCATGAGCCTATCAACGCTGACGGTGTAGCTCGAGGGGCCGGGCTCGCCCTTCTCGTCGGTCTTCTCGGCGCGGTAGAAGGTTCCGCCGGCGTAGAATTCGCCGTTCTCGGCGTAGGCTCCTCCGGCGGGGGCGCGGCTGAGGCCTCGGCCCTGTTCGGCGGTGAGGGGGGCGGGCATGATGCTCTCCTTCGTTCGGTCGGGTTGGGTTGTGCGCGTGTCCCGGCGCGCCCCGGTCTCGGTCGGCTTGCTACAGGGCGCGGGCGCCGTGGCGGTTCTCGATCTCCTGCATCGACAGGGTGCGCGAGCGGCGGGGGCGGAAGGTGTGCGGGGCGCTCGGGGGCCCCTTCCCTTGCTGCTTTCACGGTCGCCAGATAGCGCCGGCGGAGGGGGTCCGACCGAAGCCGAACCCCTACCGTTGGGGCTACTCCGCGCTTTCCGCGTCGTCTTCCTCGTCTTCCTCGTCCGGCTCGAGGTCTTCCCGCGCTTCC
>Ga0315903_10002551_pt1 | contig 26523 bp, 37 predicted proteins | sample LakEriMetagenome_7_FD_203524 | JGI IMG/M metagenome (GOLD analysis project Ga0315903, IMG submission 203524) | Freshwater fungal communities from buoy surface, Lake Erie, Ohio, United States - Buoy 2 MA119 | ecosystem: Environmental > Aquatic > Freshwater > Lake | place: USA: Lake Erie, Ohio... | reverse complement strand
CAATCCTCCAGCATGTGCATGGCTGGGTGGCGAAGCAGCAGGTGCAGGTCGATGTCAAGCAGCAGATCAGCGTCATCGCGGCGCTGCAAGAGGCGGAGTCTCGCGTCATCGAGGGCCGAGTGGTGTCGGATACACCGGCTGCACTAAGCCACACACCCACCACCCGCGCGACCCCTGCGCTGACGGCAGAGTATGCAACTACCGATCTATAGCCCCGAGGACGAGCAGCTCCTAATGACGCGTCTTTGGTCGCCCGCGATCAAGGACGACCCCGAGGCGTTCGTGCTGTTCGCCTTCCCGTGGGGGCAGCAGGGTACGCCACTGGCGCAGTTCAGCGGACCGCGCAAGTGGCAGCGCGAGGTGCTGCGCAAGGTCGCCGCTCACATTGCTAAGAACAAGACGGCGACGGGGTACGAGGTGCTGCGCATGGCAACAGCCTCGGGGCGCGGCATCGGTAAGTCAGCCCTCGTCAGTTGGCTGATCCTCTGGATGCTCACAACGCGCATCGGCTCGACCATCATCGTCTCGGCTAACAGCGAGGCGCAGCTACGCTCGGTCACATGGGCCGAGGTGACTAAGTGGCTCTCGCTGCTGCTCAACAGTCATTGGTTCGAGGTGTCAGCGACGCGGGTGATGCCGGCCAAGTGGCTCGCGGAGATCGTCGAGCGAGACCTGAAGAAAGGCACGCGGTACTGGTCGGTCGAGGGGCGGCTGTGGTCGGAGGAGAACCCCGACGCGTACGCGGGCGTGCACAACTTTGACGGTGTGATGGTCATATTCGACGAAGCAAGCGGTATCCCAGACCCCATCTGGTCGGTGACGGCGGGCTTCTTTACGGAGAACACACCGAACCGCTTCTGGCTCGCCTTCAGCAACCCACGACGCAACGAGGGGTATTTCTATGAGTGCTTCAACGCGAAACGCGAATTCTGGCAAACGCAAAACATCGACGCCCGCCAAGTTGAAGATACGGATAAAGCCGTCTACGAGCAAATCATCGCTGAGTATGGAGCAGATAGTAGCCAGGCAAAAGTCGAGGTCTACGGAGAGTTTCCTTCAGACGGCGACGACCAGTTCATTGCTCCGCGAATTGTGGAGGAGGCTATGGCGCGGGTACGGTACAAGGACGAGACAGCGCCACGCGTTATCGGAGTCGATCCAGCGCGAAGCGGCTCAGACTCAACCGTCATCGTCGTCCGACAAGGGCGCGACGTGGTGGCCATCAAGCGCTACCGGGGAGAGGACACGATGGCGACCGTTGGCCGGGTCATCGACGCGATTGAAGAATTTAATCCAGCGCTTACGGTCATAGACGAGGGAGGCCTCGGCTATGGCATACTTGACCGGCTGAAAGAGCAGCGGTATAAGGTTCGTGGGGTAAACTTTGGCTGGAAGGCTAAGAACCCTGTGATGTGGGGCAACAAGCGCGCCGAGATGTGGGGCGACATGCGAGAATGGCTACGCACGGCGAGCATACCGCATGATCGGCTACTCAAGTCGGACCTGTGCGGGCCGCACGTCAAGCCTAACTCGTCGGGGACGATCTTCTTGGAGGGTAAGAAGGAGATGAAGGCTAGAGGTCAAGCGTCGCCCGATGCGGCAGACGCCCTCGCCGTCACCTTCGCCTACCCGCTCGCCAGCCGTGAGGCCCGCGACGCGCCAAGACGAGTGGTCGCCCGGCAGGGCGGCAACGGCATGGCAAGCAGTTGGATGGGAGCCTGATGGCACGCAAGTCGGTCAGTCTGTCGGTGGGACGAGGCGAGAAGCAGCCCGTGTCTAAGGGCGCGGGCTTGACGGCCAAGGGCCGAGCGAAGTACAACCGCGCTACGGGCAGTAAGCTCAAGGCGCCAGCACCCAACCCGAAGACTAAGGCGGACGCGGGACGCAAACGGTCGTTCTGTGCGCGCATGAAGGGCGTGGTGGCTAAGGCCAAGGGGCCGGCTGAACGAGCAAGGGCGTCGCTTAGACGCTGGAAGTGTGGCTAATGGCTAGTAAGAAAGGTCTTTACGCGAACATTCACGCTAAGCGGGCGCGCATCGCAGCCGGCAGTGGTGAGAAGATGCGCAAACCGGGTAGCAAGGGAGCGCCGACCGCCAAGGCGTTCCGTCAGTCGGCCAAAACGGCCAAAAAGAGGAAGTAAGTATGCCGTACGATCGCGTAGGTATCGCTCCTGGCGCGCTGGGCAACATGCTCATTGAGCGCGCACCGTCTCAGCCCGCGCGGCAGCCCGTACGGCCTATGCCGGCGCGGCGCATGTCGGACGACATCATCCGCACAACGGTGGCGTTTCGGCCCACCCCGATGGTAAAAAAGCGCAGGGGAATGGCATAAATGCCCCTTGTTAAGTCCGCCAGTAAAGGCGCGTTCCGCAAAAATATCCGCGCCGAAGTGCGTGCGGGTAAGCCTGTCAAGCAGGCTGTGGCGATCGCGTATGCGGTCAAACGTAAAGCACAAGGTAAGAAGCGTAAGTAATGGCTAAAGACCCTACAGGGCTTAGAGGCGCCGCTCGCGTCGCCAACACGCCGACCAACCGGGGCAAAGCCTCCCGCGACCCAGCCGATGTACTGGCCACGGCGCGCTCGCGCCTCACAATGGCCCTCTCGGCGTACTCTGACAGCCGAGAAGACGAGCTGGATGACCTGCGTTTCATGGCAGGATCGCCGGACAATCAGTGGCAGTGGCCCCAAGACGTGTTGGCGACGCGCGGCTCGGTGCAAGGACAGACGGTCAACGCGCGTCCGTGCCTAACGATCAACAAGCTGCCGCAGCATGTGCGGCAAGTGACCAACGATCAGCGTCAAAATCGGCCTTCTGGCAAGGTCATCCCGGTCGATGACAAGGCGGACGTTGAGGTCGCTGAGATATTTGACGGAATTGTCCGTCATATTGAGTACATTTCGGATGCGGATGTCGCGTACGACACCGCTTGTGACAACCAAGTCACCTACGGCGAAGGGTATTTCCGCATTTTGACGGAATACTGCGACGAAAACACGTTCGATCAAGACCTTCGCATAGGCCGCATCCGAAATAGCTTCAGTGTGTACATGGACCCGACCATCCAAGACCCTTGTGGTGCGGATGCGGAGTGGTGCTTCATCACCGAGGACATTCCGAAGGCGGATTTTGAGCGTATGTACCCCAACGCAGAGCCGATTTCGTCGGTTTTGCAGCGTGGTGTGGGCGATCAAGCGTTATCGCAGTGGATTAACGAGAATACGGTCCGTATTGCGGAGTATTTCTACAAGGAACACACGCGCGAGACGCTGAATCTCTACGCCGGCAACCAAACGGCGTTTGAAGGGTCGCCCGAAGCGCAAGAGTTGGAAATGCTCGGCCTTCAGCCGATCCGCAAGCGCGAAGTTGACGTAAAACGCGTCAAATGGCTGAAGACCAACGGCTACGAAATCCTTGAAGAAAGCGAATGGCCGGGCAAATGGATTCCGGTCATCCGTGTAATCGGTAACGAGTTTGAAGTTGAAGGTCGTATGTACGTGTCGGGCTTGGTGCGCAACGCCAAGGACGCCCAGCGCATGTACAACTACTGGGTATCGCAGGAAGCAGAGATGCTGGCCCTCGCGCCCAAGGCGCCGTTTATCGGCTACGGCGGTCAGTTTGAAGGCTACGAACAGCAATGGAAGACGGCCAATACAACGAACTGGCCGTACTTAGAAGTTAATCCCGACGTGACAGACGGTCAGGGCGCAGTCCTGCCGCTGCCACAACGTGCCCCGCCGCCGCTCGCCCAGACGGGCTTGATCCAGGCGAAGATGGGCGCTGCCGACGACATCAAGGCCGCGACCGGCCAGTACGATGCCAGCCTCGGTATGCGGTCCAATGAGCGCACGGGTCGGGCCATTTTGGCGCGTGAACGGCAAGGCGACACAGGCACATACCACTTTGTAGATAACCTAGCTCGGGCCATTCGCTATGGGACGCGCCAACTCGTTGACTTGATTCCGAAGATTTACGATACCCAGCGTATCGCCCGAATCATCGGCATTGACGGAGAGACCGCAACGGTCAAGATCAACCCGATGCAGGCCGAGCCTGTCCGTCGGGTGATGGACGAGGCGGGCATCGTGATCGAGAAGATTTACAACCCGTCGGTCGGTAAGTACGACGTGGCGGTCACGACCGGCCCGTCCTACGCGACCAAGCGTCAGGAAGCCATGGACGCCATGGGGCAAATTTTGCAGGCCAACCCGAACTTGTGGCAGGTCGCAGGCGATCTGTTTGTCAAGAACATGGACTGGCCGGGCGCCCAAGAGATCGCCAAGCGGCTCCAGAAGGTCATTGATCCGAAGCTCTTGGCGGACGAGGAAGACCCGGCGCTTCAGGCGGCCAACCAGCAGATGCAGGTTATGGCGCAGGAAATGCAGATGATGCAGGACATGCTCCGCCGCGTGCAGCAGTCAATGGAAGCCCGCGAAGTGCAGATCAAGGAGTTTGAGGCGGAGGTCAAGGCGTATCAAGCCGAGACCGATCGCATCAAGGCAGTCGAAAGCGGCTTGAATGAGCAGCAGATTCAGGACATCATAATGGGCACTTTGGCCGGTATGATGTCAAGTGGCGAGCTTGTGCCACCGACCGCCCAACGGACAATGCCTGAAATGGGCACGGAGTTACCGCCGCAATGAAACCAGCAGATTTTGTCGGGCACTTATTCCTAGCGCGAGATGTCACCCATTCAGTGCATCTCAATACGCGTAGCTATGCCAAGCATCAGGCGCTGGGGGCATTTTACGACGGTATCATCGACTTGGCAGATACGTTTGCGGAAGCCTATCAGGGCCGTCATGGCTTGATCGGCCCAATTACGTTGCAATCGGCCAAGAAAAACGGCAACGTCATTGAGTTTTTGCAGGAGTCTTTGGCCGAAATTGAAGCGAATCGCTACAAGTTTTGCGACGAAGATGACTCTGCAATTCAGAACATTATTGACGAAATTGTGGCTCTTTACTTGAGCACTTTGTATAAGCTGCGCTTCTTAGCGTGAGGATAAAGCATGGAACTTCTTAATCCGATGGCCGATGCCGTATATCCCGGTCGTACGGTATCGTACACGGGAACGGCGGGCTCAACTGCGACGTGGCAAGCCGGCCCGCAGGGCGTGGTGGTGTGGTCCACGACCCCGGCATACATCGTTGTGGGCGAGGGCGTGACGGCAACGACCTCCAGCACCCCGATTCCGGCGTTTACGCCGATTCCGTTCATTGTGCCGCAAGGCACTGGCGCGCCCTGGCGAGTAAGTGCGATTCGCGTTGCTGATAGCGGCGACGTGTACGCAAAGCCGATTAACATTCGATGAGTTGGGGAGTCGCACTGCGAAACGGCGTAGCCATCGGCCTTGGAGCCGTGGCTACGTTGTTTTCAGGCACCCGCGACAGTGGTGCCTCAGTCGGCAACTTGCTGACTGAAGCAGGCGACAACTTGGTGCAGGAAGACGGCGGCCAACTGCTGCTGGAGTGATGAATGGCAATCGTTAAGATTTCAGACCTTCCGCTTGTAGACTCGCCGGTCGAAGGCACCGATCTGTTCGTTGTCGTTCAGGACAACGTAACGAAGAAGGCGTACGCGTCGGACATTCAGACCTACGTTGGGTTTGAAGAAGTCCAAACCGCGACTGCCGGTCAGACGGTCTTCAATCTGACGACGATGACCTACGCTGCGGGCGCTAACAACCTGATGGTGTTTGTTGATGGCGTCAATCAGTACGAAGGATCGGCCTACACCGAAACGGACAACAATACGGTCACGTTCTCGCAAGGGTTGCACGTCGGCGCGGTAGTTAAGTTTTCAACGGTTCAAACCGTCAGCACGATTAACGCTAACGCATCGAACATTTTGTTTACGCAGGCGGGAATTGGCGCAGCTACGCGTACCGTACAGTCAAAAGAGCGCGACATTGTTAGCGTCAAAGACTTCGGCGCACTTGGCGATGGCGTTAATGATGATACTGCGGCCATTCAGGCGGCTTGGGATTCAATTAAGTCAGCAAACGGCACGCTTTTCTTTCCGAAAGGCGTTTACCGTTGCGACAGCGCGTTAAATTTCACGGTTAGTTATTTCTCCAACAACCATTTTCACGCCATTGTTGGCGACTGCGCGACAATTGATTTTTCAAACACCGCGTTGACGACCGGCAATATGATTACGTTCGGATCGGGCGTCGGGTTGTTTGAGGAAAAATCGCGTTTTGCCATGCAGGGTTTGAGTTTGATTGGCCCATCTTTAGGGTCAATCACGCCTACAAGCACTCCGCCGCATACGCTAGTAGGAATCTTTTTTAACTACGCCATCAACTTAACGCTTCAAAATATCACTGTGTTCAACTTTTATGTTGGATACAAAGCTGATTTTTGCTTTCCGATAAGCGCAGTGTCCATTCTTTCCGACAACTGCTACGTTGGCTTACAACTTGTTGCGGACATTACCTGTTCGGCATGGGTCGGCTGTTCGTTTAAGGAAGGCCGATATGGCGTCGTTATCCAGCCGAAGAACGCTTCACAAACGATTTACGGGCAGACGTTTGTTCGATGCAATTTTGAAGGCAACGATGTCGGGATGGTCATTGACCCGCTAGACGGCAGCGGCTCCGGCGTCCGCGATATTGATGTAATTGATCCATACATGGAAGCTATTACTTACGATGGCTTCCGAGTTGGTCGAGCGTTGGACTACGCAAATGCCACAACTACCGGCGCGGATCGCAATAGAAACGTTTATAACTTTAGGTTAACAGGCGGTTTGTGGGACGGCCAATGGGGAACATCAGGGCATCAACCCGTGTTGTTCCATGCCGCCGATACTGCGGATGCGCCCGCCGGATGCGTTGTAGACATTCCGGTTCAACTGTCCACATCTTCTATTGGTTACACGCGTAAAAGCGAATTAAAAAATAGAATGGATGTGTATATTGGTAGTAGCACAGTTATTACTGACGAGACGCAATATCAGCGTAAGTTAACTAGTTTAGCCGTTGCTGACGGCGTAAGCGCACCTTCAACTGCGGCGGGTTGGGCGCAAATTTATGTAGACTCCGCCGATGGCGATTTGAAAGTTAAGTTTGGCGACGGCACAGTCAAAACAATTGTGACTGACACCTAATTAGGAAGGTTAAACCATCATGGCTGACAAAAAAATCTCACAGTTAACTGGCGCGACCACGCCGCTTGCCGGAACGGAAGTTCTGCCCATCGTGCAAGGTGGTAGCACCGTCAAAGTTTCAATAGCCAACGTGACAGCTGGGCGATCCGTCGCTACCGGCCCTATCACCGCTAGTGTCGCAGACAATGGCGGCATTTCAATCGTACAGTCACTTGCTGGTGAAACCGGCTTTTTAAACTTTGTTGACTCAGACGCGGGGCTTGCTGGCCGAGTTAAATACGATCACAGCAATAACTCGTTGCAGTTTATTTCAAACGCTGTTGAGCATGTGCGAATTGACTCATCAGGTAATGTTAAAAATAACTTGGGCAATTTTATAGTTGGAACTGCCGCCAAAGGCGTTAGTTTTTCTGAAAACACCCCTGCGGCTGGCATGACGAGCCAGCTGCTTAACTGGTACGAAGAAGGCACTTGGACGCCAAACCAAGGCCCAGGACTCACGGTTGTTGGAGCGTTTTCTTCGAACGGAAAATACTCGCGTATTGGGCGCTTGGTCATCGCAAGTGGTGAAGTTATTGGCGCAACAAGTGTCGCGTGTGCCGCAGCTGGAGCTATCACAACTAACTTGCCAATTACGGTAGGCACTGTTGGGTCTGGTGCTGTAACAGTTGGAAATGTCAATCAAAGTTCTACTTGCCTTGCATACAATACTCAAATTTATTGTATGACCGCAATTACAGCCACCGCAGGCATTAACTTTACAGTTATTTATATTGTTTAACTATGGCACTTACCAAAGTCACATACTCGATGATTGATGGCTCTCAAGCCAACATCCTCGATTTTGGTGCGGTAGCAGACGGAGCGACCAACAACGCTACGGCGCTTAAAAACGCTTTAGAGTCTGGTGCGCAATACGTTTACATACCGCCTGGAACGTATGCGCTGTCGTCCAACGTGACGGCAACGATTCCTACAAATGTGACATTGTACGGCCACGGTACTTTTATCTATACCGGAGCGACTAACAATCAAAACTATTTAATACGAATTGAAGTTAATAACAATTCGTTGACAGTTGACGGTTTGACGTTTGATGGCAATAGCAAAATTGCTGCCGGTTTAGCCATTTACAATACAGCAACGCCAAGCGTTAACACTCTTCCGAATTGCACAATCTCTAACAATGTTTTTATTCGTTTTAGGATGAATGTTACGGGCATATACAACGAAGCCGTTAACGTATCTGGCTCGTTTCAATTAGTAACAATAGCAAACAACAGAGTTAGGCTAATTACCCGCGCGGCGGGTACTGGGTCGCCGGGATCAACGGGAACAACGGGTATTGCCGTATCGCAGTACAGCAGCACTCAGTACGTTCGAGAGTGTATGCACTACGGCAACCAATACGCCGCTATTTTTGGCGACGATGCCGTTAGCTCGCCAAACAACGTTGATTTTGACGCATTTAAGTTTTTTGGCCCCGATCCAACGACTATTTCTGGGCAATATGTTGACTCTACACTAACTTCATACGGCAACGTCTTTCGCAACTGCGCTGGGCGAGCCATAAAAGTTCAAGCCGTGGGTTCCGTCCGCGATGAGACCATTATTCGTGATGATGGGTCTACAATCTATGGCGGTAGTACGGAAATTAACTTCCAGTATGGCGTTGGCATGGTATCCAACTGCCAGTTCTTCTATCGTGGGTACGACGGCGGCGCAAAATCCCCGATTCAAACTGGATTAGCGCTGGTCAGTTTTTACCATTCAGCCGACTACAGCGAAGATTCAGCAAGCTCGATGGTTAACGGGCTACAAGTATTCAACTCTATTGACCCCGGCGTAACTACGGGAACCCACGTCATAGACCAAGTTGTCAGCGCGACGGTGGCCTCCGCCGGTATTGGCGTTCCCACTAAACCGCTGATTTCTATTAGCAATGTTTCGGTAAATAAAAACCCCGTCAAGTGGATCGTAACCACAGGCTTTGCTGCGGGCGCTTATGGTACGGTTCGACTAGATAACGTCGTTGTGCCAAGCCTTGTCTATTCTGCTGTTGGTACAAACGGCACGGATACGAACTATGATATTGTCGCCACAAATGTGATGAACATTGATGGCGTAGCAACTCCGGCTAATGTTAAGCCGTTTGTCACTACAACAACCGGCGCCGGCACCACTTACGGTGGCGCGTTACTTGGCGGGTTAAACCAAGGATTTACCAATTCCTATACAACAACTTCTAACAACAAAGCGCCTTTGCTTGCTGGCGCTGCGCTTACCGATTTGAATCTTGGCGGCGCTGTGTCTGTCCAGTCCCAAGGATTGGATGATGACGCATCGTACGCGTTTGCTCCGCGTTTTTATTTTGCAAGCCGAGGTTTGTTTACGATAAGTGTAGACTTTGAATACACTACCCAAGGGCTTTTTGCTTGCGGAAGTAATCAGATCCACAAACTTGCGGCAGCAAGCGGCGACTTGTTTGAGGTATCCACTACAGGGTCAAATCCCGATGTTGACGGCAAGTTTAATGTCTGGTTTGCGGACGGAAAGGTAAACGTCAAAAACCGTCTTGGCTCATACAGAGTTGCTACGCTGGCATTTATGGGCTAATGCTTGACTCTTTTACGCAACAAACTATGATTTACCCGTACTGGTGCGGTTCACCAGGGATTCGTAAGGAATCAAAATGTCTGAAAACGAAGTAGTAGCGGAGCAAGTACCCGCGCCGGAACCGGCAGCTACGGCAGCACCGGAACCCGAAGTAGTGGCCCAAGAGGCCGAAAAGCCGGAAGAAAAGCCTGCTAAGACGTTCTCCCAAGAGGAGCTCGACGCGCTAGTAGGCAAACGACTTGCACGGGAACGTCGCAAGTGGGAACGAGAGCAAGCGCTAAAAGCGCCTGAGTCCCAAGCTCAGACGCCCGCCACGCTGCCTGACCGGGACATTGACCCCGACGCTTACGCGGATGCTTTGGCAACCCGCAAAGCCGAGGAGTTGCTGGCCAAACGGGAGGCAGACCGGCAGCAGCGCGAGCTGTTGATGGCCTATAAGGAACGTGAGGAAGCGGCCTTTGACAAGTACGACGACTTTGAACAAGTCGTGTACAACAAAGCCTTGCCAATCACGAACGTAATGGCCGAGACGATTCAGGCTTCAGAAGTTGGCCCCGACGTAGCATACTACTTAGGTTCCAACCCCCGTGAAGCTGAACGTATTTCCCGCCTGTCGCCCTACCTGCAAGCCAAGGAGATCGGTAAGATTGAGGTCAAGTTGACCGACAATCCGCCGGTCAAACGAACAACCAACGCGCCCCCGCCGATTAAGCCTGTGACGGCTAAAACCGTAGGCGCGCCGGCCCGAGACACGACGGACCCACGCTCAGTCAAGGACATGAGCACGTCGGAGTGGATCGAAGCCGAGCGCCTGAGACAGATTAAACAGTGGGAAGCGCGACGTAACCGCTAACTTCTTTTTTGGAGATTTATTGTGGCTAATACACTTCTCACTATTGACATGATTACGCGGAAGGCTCTGGAAATCCTGGAGAACAACCTCGTAATCACCCGTAACGTGAACCGTCAGTACGACGACAGCTTCGCTGTCGAAGGTGCCAAGATTGGTTCGACCCTCCGCATCCGTCTGCCGGATCGCGCTCTTGTGACCGACGGCGCTGCGCTTCAGGTTCAGGACGACAACGAGCAGTTCACCACGCTCACCGTCGCCTCGCAGAAGCACATTGGCGTCAACTTCACCAGCGCCGAAATGGCTCTCCAGTTGGACGACTTCGCCGAGCGCGTGCTCAAGCCGCGTATCAGCCAGCTCGCCTCCAGCATCGACGCTGATGTGGCCAACTCGTACAAGAACGTGTTCCAGTCGGTCGGTACGCCTGGCGTCACCCCCGGCACCTCGCTCGTTCTGTTGCAGGCGCAGCAGAAGCTGAACGAAGCTGCCGCTGGCATGGCCCCGCGCTACGCCACCGTCAACCCGGCTGCCAACGCCGGCCTCGTCGAAGGCATGAAGGGCTTGTTCAACCCGGTTGATTCGATCAGCCGCCAGTTCAAGAACGGCATGATGGGCGAAGGCATCCTCGGCTACGACGAGATCAACATGTCTCAGTCGATCAAGCAGCACACCAACGGCTCGGCCTCGCGCGCGGACACCCCGATCGTCAAGACCACGCTCGCCAACGGTGCGACGAAGCTGACGCTCGACAACGTGACCGACGGCCTTACGCTCGTCCCCGGCGACGTGTTCACCATCGCTGGCGTGTATGCGGTCAACCCGCAGACCCGCGAGTCCACTGGCGCGCTCCAGCAGTTCGTCGTGCAGAACAGCGTGACCTCGGCCTCGACCGAGTTCGTTGACGTTGAGTTCCTGCCGGCGGTCTACGGCCCGACGCACGCCCTCGCCACGGTCAGCAAGTTGCCGACCGCCGGCGATGTCGTGACCTACGTGGGTGCCGCTTCTGGCCAGTACGCTCAGAACCTTGTGTACCACAAGGACGCGATCACGTTTGCCACCGCCGACCTCTTGCTCCCGCAGGGTGTTGACATGGCGTCGCGTCAGGTCCACAACGGCATCTCCATGCGCGTTGTCCGTCAGTACGACATCAACAACGACCGTATGCCCTGCCGTATCGACGTGCTGTATGGCTACTCGGTGATCCGTCCGCAGATGGCCTGCCGCATCTGGGGCTAACTCTTAACCTTATTCACGGAGTAACTAAACATGGCACTTCCTAACGGTACTAGTGGTTATCAGGTTGGCGCTGGCAATGTCGGCGAGCCGATTATGTTCGCGCAGGCGGCCCCGACGGCGCTGACGGCGGGCGCGACGGCGACCCCGGCCCAGCTTGCGGGTGGTCTTTTCACGTTCAACGGCACGGCGGGCAACCTTGTCCTTCCGACCGTTGCTCTGTGGGAGGCTGCTTACTCGTCCACGGCAAAAGTCGATGCGGCGTTCGATTTCTTCGTCATCAACATTGATGCGTCGGGATCGGATGCGATCACGGTTGCGGTCGGCACGGGCTGGACGCTGGTTGGTGCAGGCGCGGTTTCGGCTGGTACGTCCGGCCACTTCCGTTGCCGCAAGACTGGCGACGGTGCGTGGACTGTCTACCGCATCTCGTAATGGCAACGCCCCCTACGGGTCAAACCGTAGGGGGCACTTCATACAGGAGTATTGACTATGCCGAATACTAAGGCAGTTGGTGTTGCCTTCTCTGACCCCGAGCTTGACGGTGCCGTCATTGGCACCTCTGGCGGTACGGTCGGCTTTTATGGTACGACCCCGGTAGCCAAGGGCGCGGCGCTCACGGCTCAGTTGACGACCATTTCGTCCACTGCGCCGGTCACGCCCGATTACGCGATTCAAGACCTTGTTAACAGCAGCGCGTTTGGTTTCGTCACGAAGGACGAAGGCAACACGGTGTTGTCTGTTATCAAGAATCTTCAGGATCGCGTGGGCCAGCTTGAGGCTCGTTTGCAGGCTTACGGACTGTTGCCGTAATTATGAACATATATCTTCGCCACCCGGTTCACGGGCTAAAAATCGCTATCTCCGACATGGAGGCGGCTATGGACTACGAGCACGGTTGGGAGGAGTATGATCCTTTGGAACCGGCGGCGCGGCAGGAAGAACCTGCTGCGTCGCCGGAACCTGTCGCGGCCAATAACGAGTTAAGGGCACGGCGTAAGAGGAAAGAGTAAGCCATGGCAACCGCAGGCGATCAAATTAACGGAGCTTTGCGTCTGCTCGGTATCTTGGCTGAAGGCGAAACGCCTTCGGCTGCGATGGCCCAAGACGCCCTGTCGGCGTTTGACCAAATGGTCGATAGCTGGAACACCGAGCGTCTCGCCGTGTTCTGTACGCAAGACCAAACGTATTTTTGGCCCGCTGGCGAGCGTATTCAGACGCTCGGCCCGACGGGTGACTTTGTGTACGTCATCGGCACCCAAAGCGAAGTGCCAATCATTACGCAGAATGACGATTACCTGTCGCTAGAGGACGGCAACCCTGTCCCTGAGCAGCAGCGTCCAATTCTGCTTGACGACTCGACCTTTTTCCGCGATCCGACAACCAATGTGTCGTACGGCATCAAATTTATCAACCAGTTGCAGTACAACAACATCGCGGTTAAAACGGTGCAGAGCACCTATCCGCAGGTGATGTTTGTAAACAACACGTTCCCAGACATATCTTTGTCGGTCTATCCAGTGCCTAATCGGACGCTGGAGTTTCACTTTATTTCGGTGCAGCGGCTGTTAGACCCGGCTGCGCTTGACACCCAAATTCTGATGCCGCCTGGTTACTTGCGGGCGTTCCGCTACAACTTGGCGCTGGAATTGGCACCGGAGTTTGGCGTTGAGCCGGCGCCCGAAGTGCGCCGCGTGGCGATGTACAGCAAGCGCAATCTCAAGCGTATCAACAACCCGCATGACTTGATGGCTATGCCGTACAGCCTGATGGCGCGGCGTAATCGCTACAACATCTACGCCGGGAACTTTTAATGAAGACGCCGATTCTCGGATCGTCTTACGTTGCACGCAGCGTAAACGCCGCCGACGCTCGGCTGGTCAATTTGTACCCCGAGGTCATACCCGAAGCGGGCAAAGAGCCGGCGTATCTTCAGCGTTGCCCCGGTATGCGACGGTTTATGGAGGTAGGCAGCGGGCCTATTCGTGGGCTGTACCCGCTTAACGGGTCGCTGTTTGTCGCGTCTGGCCAAGAGTTTTATAAGGTCGATGAAAACCTAAACATCACCAAACTCGGCGATATTACGGGTAACGGCGCGGTGTCCATGGCCGATAACGGCACGCAGATATTTGTAGCGTGTAACCCCAACGGCTACATCTACAACAACAATACGAACGCCTTTGCGCAGATCACCGATCCTGACTTTCCCGGCGCAGTGACCGTAGGTTACTTAGACGGCTATTTTGTGTTCAACGAGCCGAACAGCCAGCGCGTGTGGGTGACGGCACTGTTAAACGGCCTGTCGATCGACCCGCTTGATTTCGCGTCGGCAGAAGGCTCGCCGGACGGGCTGGTGTCTATTATTGTCGATCACCGTGAGGCGTGGCTGTTTGGCACCAACTCCGTTGAAGTCTGGTACAACTCGGGCGATCCTGACTTCCCGCTGACGCGCATCCAAGGCGCGTACAACGAAATCGGCTGCATCGCGCCGTACTCGGTTGCCAAGCTTGATAACAGCGTATTCTGGCTTGGTGCTGATGCGCGTGGTCAGGGTGTCGTGTACCGCGCACAAGGCTATCAAGGCGTGCGCGTCTCAACCCATGCGGTTGAGTTCGCCATCCAAAACTACACGGATATGTCCGACGCTGTGGCGTACACGTACCAGCAGGACGGCCACGCCTTTTACGTGCTGATTTTCCCCACGGCCAACACCACATGGGTGTATGACGCTGCGACGGGCGCGTGGCATGAACGCGCCGCGTTTGAAAAAGGCGAGTTCCGCCGGCATCGGTCAAACTGCCATGCTCGGTTCAAGGGCAAGCCAATCCTCGGCGACTTTGAGGATGGCCGGCTCTATGAGTTTGACTTGCGGTATTTCCGCGACGATACGCAGCTACAGAAATGGCTGCGTACGTGGCGCGCGCTGCCGACCGGCGCAAACAATTTGACTCGTACCATCCACCACCAGTTGCAGCTTGACTGTCAGACGGGTGTGGGCGGCTTGTACGATGACCCAGGCTTTCTTGAGCAACAAGCGCCGGGGTACATCTTGCAGCAAGACCTCGGCAACATCGTTGTCGAAGGTGAGCCCAACAATAGTGTTGTTAACCCGCAAGTCATGTTGCGCTGGTCAGACGACGGCGGCCATACGTGGAGCAACGAGCGGTGGGAATCGCTTGGCCCCATCGGCGCGACGCAAACCCGCGTAATTTGGCGTCGGCTTGGCGCAACACTCAAGTCGCGCGATCGCGTATACGAAGTATCTGCCGCCGATCCAATGGTGACGGCGATTATGGGCGCTGAACTTAGGATAGCGGGAACCAGTGCCTAACATCACTAACATCCCGGCGCCTCGCGTACCGTTCATTGACGAGCGGACGGGCCTCATTTCGCGCGAATGGTTTAGGTTTCTCAACAACCAATTCACGCTGACAGGCAGCGGCACAACGCAGATCACGACGGCGGACCTTGAGCTGACCCCGGCGTTGGCGGCTACGGTAGAAGATGCCGTGCCGGTGCTGGAGTCGGAGATACAGGCGCTTAAACTGATGCCCCGGTATCCCGAACCGAATGTGGTAAATTTTGGGTCGTTTTTCTCAACGCAGACGCAAGCAGCGACGACGATTAACACGGCCACAGCTATCACGTACAACAACGCCGACACGGCGTATGGCGTCTACCGTGATCCAGCGGACAACAGCAAAATCAAAGTCTCGCGGCCCGCCATCTACAACGTGCAGTTTTCCATTCAGGTGGACAAGACTTCGGGCGGCACGGGTAAGTTTTATATTTGGCCGGCTATCAACGGCACGGCTGTCGCTAACTCGGCCTCGTTAATTCAGATTCAAGGCAACAACGCCGAAATATTCTCGGCTGCAAACTATTTCTTGCCGCTATCCAACGGCGACTATTTTCAGTTATATTTTTCCGTTGACGATCTTAGCGTGCAGTTGCAGCATTTTGCGGCGGTTTCCCCGGTGCCAGCAATTCCATCCATCATATTGACCGTTATGCAGGTGTACGTATGAGCGTATTTCTTTCTCCATTTGCCGGTGTCGGGGCGCAGTTTTTCGACAATAACGGCAACATCCTGTCGGGCGGCAAGCTCTACACGTATGCAGCGGGTACGACTACGCCGCAGGCGACGTATACGAGTTCATCCGGCGCGACGCCAAACACGAACCCGATTGTCCTTAACGCGGCAGGCCGCACAGCGCAGCCAATTTGGCTGTCGCAGGGCGTGTCCTATAAGTTCGTCCTTCAAACCTCCGCAAACGTCACGATCGGCACGTATGACGACGTGTCGGGCGTCAACGACTTCAGCGTGCAGGGTATTGAATGGGCCGACATCGCCGGCACGCCGGACACGCTGTCGGGCTACGGCATCACGGACGCGTACACCAAAGTAGCCTCCGACGCCAAGTTTGCGCCGATTAACAACCCGACGTTTACGGGCAACGTCTTAATTCCCGATAACGCGCCGTCCAACACCAACTACCCGGCGGGCTACCGGGACGCCCCGCAAAACAGTAAAACGACCAACTACACGCTAATTGCTTCGGATGCGGGCAAGTCGATTCTAATGAACGGCAGCAGCGTCACGCTAACGATCCCGGCCAACGCGTCGGTTCCGTTCCCGGTCGGTACGGTGTTTGTCGTAATCAACGTCAACGCGAGCGCGCTCTCGATTGCCATTACGTCGGACACGCTGACGCTTGTGAACAGCACGACGACCGGCACGCGGACATTGGCCCAGAACGGTGTGGCAACTTGTATTAAGATCGGCGCGACCTCTTGGCTGATTAGTGGAGCAGGCTTGACCTAATGGGCGGCGCAACCCTAGCAGGCTTTGTCATAGGCACGACCGGCGGGGCCGGTGCGGGCGTCTATGACGCAAGCGAACCTGGTTCTGGATCGGTAACGATCCCGGTCGCCGCCACAGGCGTGACCATTGAGGTCTGGGGCGCGGGCGGTGGCGGCGGTTACGGTTATCTTGGCTTCATCGCGCCAGGCGAACCCGAAGTGTTCCCCGGCGGTGGTGGCGGGGGCGGCGGGTATAGCAAGACCATTTTGGTGCTTGGTGGGGGCGATCCCGGCAAGACAATCAACTATATTGTTGGCGCCGGCGGCGCGGGCGGCACGGGGTTTTCGCCGAACGGCGAACCCGGCACGTTCTCTAACGTGTCAAGTGGTACGTTTACAATTACCACTATGACCGCTAACCCCGGCAACGGCGGCGACTCGGGACAGTTTGCCCAACAAGGTGCGGGCGGCACGGCCTCGGGCGGCAATACGACCAACACGCCGGGTAATGGCGGTGCGTTCTACACCCAAACGGGTGCGGCTGGAATCGCTGGTGACGGCACGTTGACGGCGGGCGCGGGCGGCGACGGCGGCGAATTGTTTGACGGTAACGCAGGCTCTAATGGCCGCGTCCGCATGGTCTTTACGTTCTAAGGTGACACATGGCAGTTAACGTACGAGTTTTGATTCCGGCCAAGATTGCCGAGTCTAGCCAGACGACGCAGTACAGCGCCTCTGGCGTGTCGGCCATCATCGACAAGTTTACGGCGACCAACTACGACACCACGGCGCGGACCATTTCGGTCAACCTTGTGACGCAGTTTGATAACGCCGGCAACCAGAACCTAATCATCAAAAGCAAGACCCTGCTGCCCTCTGAGACGTACACGTTTCCTGAGATTGTGGGCCATGTGCTTGCCCCCGGCGGGTCGATCTCAACGATCGCTTCGGCAGCGTCGGCGATCAACATCCGCGCCTCGGGGCGGGAGATTTCGTGATCGTCCGTAACGCCATCGCTGAGGACTTGCCGCGCTACCTGCCACTCGCGCAGGCGTTCCATGCGGCGTCCCCCATGCACGGCGTTATACCGTTTGACGTGGACGGCTACTCAGACTTTTACTTACGCGCCATACACGACCCGTCGGTAGGCGTTTGGTTGGCTGAAGACGATGGCAAAATTATTGGCATCGCGGGCGCATTGTTCTACCCTATGTACTTCAGCCCGACCAATATGGTAGTGCAAGAGTTGTGGTGGTGGCTGACCCCCGAAGCACGGGGCAAAGGAGCCGGTCAAGCCATGTACGATACGATCGAATCGTGGGCAATCGCAAAAAACGCGACAGCACTTTTTATGATTGCCCTTGAAGATGACCGCGCAGGCAAGATGGCTAGCCTGTATGCACGAAAAGGGTTTCGTCCTATGGAACGCACGTATATGAGAGAGGTGGCGTAATGGCCATTGGAACCGCAGCAGCAATCCTTGGCAGTGCCGTTATCGGCGGTGCCGTCGCGTCGCGGGGGGCCAGCAAGGCCGCCAGCGCGCAGCAGCAGGCCGCCGATCAAGCGGCGCAGTTGCAGCGCGAGACGTTTGAACGGCAGGTAGAGCTTCAGGAGCCGTTCCGTCAATCAGGCATGGCCGCACAGAACGAGCTGATGCGCATGTTAGGCATTGGCGGCGAGCCCGGCACACCCGGCTACGGATCAATCGGCGCGCCGTTTACGGCGGCGCAAATGGAAGCCGATCCCGGCTATGCGTTCCGTCTGGCCGAAGGTGAGAAGGCGCTGGAGCGTATGCAGTCGGCGCGGGGCCAATACCTTGGCGGCGGCGCTATCCGCGCTGGTGTGCGGTATGGGCAAGATATGGGCTCGCAAGAGTACATGAATGCCTTTAATCGCGCACAGGCGCTGATGGGCACGCGCCTTGGCGCGCTCGGCAGCCTCTACGGCGGCGGTCTGGCGACGGCACAGCAGGTCGCAGGGCAGGCCGGCCAGATGGGCTCTAACATCGGCAATCTGATGATGGGCGCTGGGCAGGCTCGCGCGTCGGGCTATCTTGGGCAGTCAAACGCACTGGCGCAGGCGCTTGGGCAGGCGGCTACGGGCTACGGCCTCTATCGGGGCGGATATTTTGATAAGCCGCCCGGCGGCGCGCCCGCAGCCGGCGCAGGAGGACCGTAATCATGGCAGTCATCGGTGCAACTCAGTTGGAGCCCGTTAACGTCCTTGGCCAGTACGTGCAAGGACTTGAAGCAGGGCGTGCGGCGACTCGACAGCGCGCGGCGGATCAAGCCGCTATGTTGGAGGCCCAGCGCGCAGCCGAACTGCGCAACTTTCTTGCCGCTACGCCTGACTTGACCACGGCTGAGGCGCAGAATCAGCTTATGCGATTTGGCAAGCCTGGCGCCGAAATGGCCGCCTCGTTTGCTGACATCGCAGGCAAGCGCGCTACGGCAGAGAAAACAGGTATGGAAGTTCGCGGCCTTGAAGCCAAATTGGCCGACGAAAATTATGGCCGATTCCAAAAGACGCTGGGCGATCTAGCGTATAGCGAAGCGCCCCCAACCAAAGATCAAGTGCTTGACCAGTTAGACTTTATGATCGCGCAAGGCACCATCGTGCCGCAGTTCCGCGATTATGCTGTTAGCTCGTTGCCGGACGATCCCGTGCAGCTTCAGGCTGCGCTGCGCGGTCAGTTTCTGTCGCAGATTCCGCCGGCTGAACGGGCCAAGCTGTTTATACCCATGTCGGCTGCGGTCGAGGCGCAGAAGGCTCGCATCGCGGGCGCGGGTGCGGCTCGCACTACGGTCAACCTACCGCCTGCCGGCAAGAAATTTAGCGAAACGCTGGGCGAAACCGCAGGCAAGCGCTTGGATGACTTCCGCACTAAAGCAGAGTCGGCGGTGTCTTCGCTGCAAAACTCTGAGCAGCTTGCGCCGTTGCTCAACGATCCGAAGTTTATTTCGGGCACGTTGGCTAACGCGCGTCTGGCAGTGGCTAAGGCGGCGGGTATCGACGTGTCGGCGACGGAGGCTTACTTCGCGGGCGTTGGCCAGCAGGTTGCCGAGCGCATCACGGCGTTTGGCGCCGGTACGGGCCTTTCAGATGCTGACCGTGAGTTTGCTAAGAAGATCGCGGCAGGCGAAGAAACGCTGTCGGTTGAGTCCATCCGACGCATCATTCGCATCAACGATAAGTCTGCTCAAAACGTCATTGACCGCTACAACAAAGAGCGCGACATGCTGGCTAAGAAAGAGCCAGAAGTTAAAGACTACTACCCTGAAGTTAAGTTTGAAGGTCGTGCCGCAGCACCGGCTAATTTGTCACGCGAAGATCAGGACGCCCTCAACTGGGCTAACTCCAACCCGAACGACCCGCGCGCGGCGCAAATCAAGCAGCGACTTGGAGCACGTTAACTATGGCCTTTGATCCAGACGCGTATCTGGCGCAAAAGAAGCCATCTACCGCACCGGCGTTTGACCCCGATGCGTACTTGGCTCAACAGCGTCAGGATGTCATGCCGACCGGGCGCACATGGGCGCAGGTCGGACGGGAAGCCGTTAGCAACATCCCTGAGAGCGGGATGCAAATGCTTAAAGGCCTCTACACGGCTGTCACGCGTCCGCGCGAGACGTTGGAGCAACTCGGCGAGGTGCTGACCGGCGCGTACGCTCGGTTTATCCCGCAAGAATGGATGGCACGACCCGACAAGGCACAAGAGTTTATTGAAAAGGCCAACGCTGTCGGCGGCGTTTACCGCGACCGTTATGGCAGCGTCGAGGCGCTCAAGAACACCATTGCTACAGACCCCGTTGGCTTTGCCGCCGACGTGTCTACCATCACGGGCGTTGGTGCTGCGGCAGCGCCGGGACGTGCAGGTCAAGTGCTTGGCACGGTTTCTCGCGTTACGGACCCCACCCGTGTCATCACAGCGCCGGTGGCGGCTGCGGGTCGCGCGGGTATCAACGCGCTAGAGCGTACCGCGATCGGCGGTAAGGCCAACGTGCTACTTGAAGCCGCTGAAGGCCGCGCGCCGGAGATTATTAACGCGCTGCGTCAGCAGCCTGAGATTGTACCGGGCGCTATGCCGACGGCTGGCGAGGCCGCAGCGCCTGTAGGCGCGACGCGCTTTTCGGCGCTGCAAGAGTCGGCAGAGAAGATTCTGCCCTCCGCGTACATGGCACGCCGACAAGCCCAAGACGCCGCTCGCGCGGCTTCTATCCGCGAGGTGGGCGGCACTGAGGCACAGCTTACGTCGGCTAGAATGGCCCGCGCGGCTGAAGCTAATTTGCTTTACGGGCAGGCTGGCGCCAAAGCCGTCGCCGAAGACGCTACGCTTAAAGCCTTGCAATCGCGTCCGTCAGTGAAAAAAGCGTTTGACCGCGCTAAAGACTTGGCGGCAGAAGAAGGCGCGTCGTTTGGTGCAAGCGGTAGTTATACCGCTGCCGACATGCACTACGTTAAAATGGCGCTAGATGATTTGGTGCAAAACCCCGCGACTTATGGCATTGGCAAAGTTGAAGCCAGCAAAATCGCCGGCACGCGCAAAGAGTTTATTAGCTGGTTAGAAGGCCAAGTGCCGGAATATGGCACGGCACGCAGCGCGTTTCAGGCGCGTAGCAAGCCAATTAACCAGATGGAAGTTGGTCAGTACCTTGAGAGCAAGCTGACTTCAGCGCTGCAAGGCGAAGAAAAACTCCGCCCGGCAGCGTTTGCGGGGGCTGTTGAAGCCGCGCCGCAGACGATCCAGCGTGCTGCTGCGGGCGCGCCGCGCTATGAAAAGCTCTCCGACGTGCTCACGCCCGATCAAGTCAATATCGTCGAAAACATCCGCAAGGACTTGGCGCGCCAGGCAAAGTACCGCGAGCAAGCTCGCGCGGCACGCCCGGCTGGCCCCAGTGCTGAGACGGCTGGCACGCAGCTCTTGGTCGAGGCGGCAGGCGGCGTGACGATGCCGACGTTGCTTAACCGCGTCACGACTGTGGCCAACGCGATCCTGAAGCGTTTGGCCGGTAAAATTGACCGCAAGCTCGCTATTGAAATCGCCACTGACATGCTGCAACCCGAGACGGCTGCGCTCGCCCTTGAGGCCGCGCAACGCCGCGCAGGGGCAGTACAAGGCGCCACTGGCGCTATCCGCGCGACAGGCGCCGCAGCGCAGCGCGCAGCAGCGCCGGCGGCTGTGGTGACGAACGCACTCGCGGGCGCTGAAGCCCGTCAAAACCAACTTGCTCAGTAAGGAGACGACTATGCCCCCGTCAATTAAAGGTGCGCTTAAATCCAAAACGGTGTGGTGGAACGTTATGCTGGCGCTGCTTGCTAGCATCGAGATGTTCGCTGGGCACCTGACGACGCTGTTCGGCCAAGATGTCGCAGCGGCAATCTTGCTGGTCGGCGCGGTCACGAACCTAGTGCTGCGTACGATTACGACGCAAGCGCTTGCCGATAAGAAGTGACGGTCGAAACCAAGGACTTGCGCCTGCTGAAGACGGACTATGGCCACAAGGTCAAGTCCGTCGCAGACCGGGTAGCAAGGCTAGAGAAACGGATTGATTGGGTCGAAAAGCTGCTGTGGCTATCGGCGGGAGCGCTGATTAGCTGGCTAGTCACCCTAGTGCTACGGAGCGTGTGATGGATGACGGGCAGATTCTCTTTAACATCATCATAGGAATCGCTGGCTTGTTTGGCGGGTGGATTCTCAACAACATTAGCCGCAGCATTGAACGACTGGATCGTGACGTGCGTGCTATGCCGTTGACGTATGTGACGCGTGTGGACTACCACAAAGACATCGACGAAATCAAAACGATGCTTATGCGCATAAACGACAAGCTAGACGCCAAAGCTGACAAGCCGTGACGTTAGGCCAAAAGCAACGTGTGTTCGCCCGTCTGGTGGCCAAACTGATTGAGAAGGCTTACGAGCTGGGCTATGAGGTCTCACTAGGCGACGCCTACAGAGACCCCAGAGTCCACGGCGCTTTAGGCGTACGTAAGTCCTATAGCCACCCCAACAGCGCCCATAAGGTGCGTTTGGCTATTGATCTCAACTTGTTCCGAAACGGTGAGTTTTTGGAACAATCCGAAGACCACCAACCGCTAGGTGAATGGTGGGAGCAGCAGCACCCGCTGGCGCGCTGGGGCGGACGGTTCAATGACGGCAACCACTACAGTTTTGAGCACAATGGTGTAAAGTAGTGCCTTACTGGTTACTGAAGTACGCGCCGCATTTGATCTTGACAGCCGGCTTAGGGTTGCTGGCAGTCTACGCGGCACACACATTTCGGGAGCAAGGCCGTGAAGAAATTCGCCCTCAAGTGGAGCGTCTGGAAGCTGAACTACGGACCGAGCGTGCTAATCGCATACGTGCTGAAGTGGCTTCGTCTGCGTACGCATCCGAACTGGCTGCTCTTGCTCGCCGTCCTGCTCGCTCTACTCCTGTCCGGTTGTGCCGCGAGCCCGCCGCAGTGCCAGCCGGTAGCGCCGCCCAAGGAGCTGATGGAGCCGCCCCCGCCGCCGGGAGCAGTGCAGGATCGGCTGGAACAAATTTTGAACAAGGGCCAGACATCGGGCCCGAGCTACGCGAACTAGCCGCGCAATGCGACGCGCAAAACGCAAAACTGCGTGCGCTGCAAAAGTGGGCACAACCGGCGCCGTAACACGCGACGACGGTATCCCACAGCACTTTCAACTTGCCGGTCACACCATCAAAGTAAAAGCTATTCCGCCTTCAAAGTGGCGGCATGGCAAAAATTGTGTTGGAATGTGGCTTCCTGACAAGTATGAGATTCACATTCTAAGTTCTTGTAAAGGCACAAATCGCCAGCAGGTGTGGGCTCACGAAGCAATTCACGCGATGCTTGACGTGGCAGGACATGATGATTTGTCCCGCGACGAACAGCTCGTAGATCGCCTCGGGCACTTGCTGCAACAGATGCTAACAACGATGGAGTAAACGATGGCTCGGAAAGTATCCGACGATCAGCTAGTCAAGGCGCTACGCGAAGCAAATGGGGTTAGAGCAGAAGCAGCGCGATTGTTGAATGTAAACGCTCGGTCCATTATGGCCCGAATTGACGGGCTCAAAGCCAAGGGGTTTGAAGTTCCCGACTCGACCTACAACAAGGCTACGCTGCCCGAGAAAGACTTTGAGTTTACCCCGCTGCCGATGGACGACGTGCCGATCGAGCAGCTCATTGAGCACCGCAAGCGGCAGTTCGCGCACAAGCGCGAGCACGAAGAAGCCTCAAAACTGATTCCAGTTCGGATCAAGATACCTGGCGCCATAGGCATCTTGTTCTTTGGCGACCCGCACGTCGATGACGACGGCACTGACATCGAGGCGCTGGAGCGCCACACGCAGCTCGTCCAAGACACCGAAGGGCTGTTCGCCGTCAACGTAGGCGACACCACGAACAACTGGGTAGGCCGTCTGGCCAAGCTCTACGGCGAGCAGAGTACGTCAGCGGCGCAGGCCTGGCGCCTCGCAGAGTGGTTCGTGGGCCGATGCAACTGGCTCTGGATACTCGGCGGCAACCACGACCTGTGGTCAGGCTCGGGTGATCCGATGCGTTGGATTGCCAAACAACAGGACGCGCTCTACAAGTCAAGCGAAGCCCGCATCGCGCTGCGCTTTCCGAACGGGGTCGAGGTGCGCGTCAACAGTCGGCACGACCACACCGGCTCGTCGATCTGGAACCCGGCTCATGGGCCAATGAAGGCAGCGATTATGGGCACCCGCGACCACATCTACGTCGCGGGGCACAAACACGAATCGGCTTACTCAGTGCTCAAAGACCCGATTACGGGCATTGCAATGCACACGATGAAGGTCGCCAGCTACAAAGTGTTTGATCGCTACGCCAAGGAGCGAGGCTTCCGCGACAACGCGTTCAGTCCCTGCGCCCTAGTGACGATCAACCCGAGCCTGCCACCAGACCATCCCGATATGGTCAAAGTCTGGTGGACGCCCGAAGAAGGCGCCGAATACTTACGCTACCTGCGAGCGCGGGGCGAGTAGGGCCATCATCTCAGCCCGCTCGCGTGTCGCGCGCAGGGCGCAGTAACGCTGGTGCAGTCGCTCGACAAAGGTGACGCGCTGGCGGCCTGCCATCTCGGCGTCAAGAAGGGCTTTGACCTCAGTTTCGGCCATCTGATTCAGTTGTGCGTTTAGTTCGCGCCAGTTCATTTCAGCTCCCACATTGCTACGTCTGACATGGCGCGCTTGTCATGCAGCGCCGCCCAAATCTTCTCGTCAATCGTCTTGTCCGTTTGCAGGACATAGACCCACACGTCATGCCGCTGGCCGCTACGGTGCAGCCGTCCGATCGTCTGCTCGTACTCCTCTAGCGACCACGGCAGCGACAGAAACACCATCCGACTGCCGCCGTGCTGCAAGTTGAGCCCGTGACCCGCCGACTTCGGGTGGATCAGTAACAGCTCAATCTCGCCTCGGTTCCACGCGTCGATGACGCCCGGTTGGTCAATCGTCGCCGCTTTCGGATACCAGCGCTTCAGCGCCTCCAGTTCGGCTTGGTAATTGTAAACAATTATCGTATTGGCGTGTTGGTTTTCGTCTAGCAAGTCTTCCAGCAGCTCTAACTTGTGGTCAGAAAACCACACGGTCTTCTGCGTCACGTCGAACTTGCCGGGTCGGTCGGAGGCCGTGCGGGTCGTGTCGTAGACGAACCCCGAGGCCATCTGCTGCAACTTGGCTGTGACAGCCGCCGCGTTAGCCGCGATCGCTTGCGCGTCGGGGAACTCCACCATGAAGTCCCGCTTCATCTTCTCGTAGGGCTCGCGGTCAAGGAGCTCGCAACGTAGCGTTACGGTGTGCAACGGCGGCAGCTTGTCTTTGTATTCGCCAGGCTCTAGCACATAGGTCGCAGGCTTGATCCGCGCCATCACCTGCGGCAACGCGCCGGTAGCGGGTGTCCACTCGCCATACTCCCTGTTGAGGCAGATAAAATACTGCTGCAAAAAGGCGCCTTTGCTCCGCCCAAGTAGGCTTTGGTCGATGATTTTGCATTGCCCAAACACGTCCTCTAGGCCGTTTGACGTGAAGCTGCCCGTCAGCCCCCACCGAATCTTGACCGGCTCCAGCGCCTTCAGAATCGCTTTGAAGCGAACGCCCGACGGGTTCTTGAGACGCGTCAGCTCGTCGAACACCACGCCGTCAAAGTCCATCTTCTGTTTAGCTAGCCACTGCAAATTATCGTAGTTCGTAACCACCACGCGGGCATTTGACGCCAACGCTTTGAGTCGCCAAGAGGGCGAGCCTACAGCGACGGATAGGGTGAGATCGGGTGTCCATTTGGTTGCCTCGACCGGCCAGACGTGTTGCGCCACACGCAGCGGCGCCACGACGAGCCAACGCTTGACAACGCCGTCCTGTACTGCATCGCGCATCGCCGTGAGGGTGAGCGCGGTCTTGCCAGCGCCCACAGGCGCCAGCACCATCGCGCGGTCGTGCTCGTAGAGAAAGTCAGCCGCTTGCTCTTGATACGGTCTCAACAAAAGCATCGACTTCCTCTATGGAATATATGACTTTGTAACGCTGGTTCGTTTGCGCCATCACGGACGCAAACACTTTCTGTAGTGACGACAACCGCCCGCGCTCGGCCTTGAGTTCAACAAACCACGTCTGACCATTCGGCAGGCAGACGATGCGATCGGCAACGCCGCGCTGGCTCGGGCTTCTAAACTTGAACGTGACACCGCCTGCGCGCTCCACCGCCCAGGTCAGGTATTCCTCAATCGTCTTCTCTCTCATGTTGAGAATCCTATGCGATAAAACAATGCTTGACAAGCCAAACGCGCCGGTCTACGCTTGCGCAAACACAGTAAAGGAGAGTCCTCGATGAGTCATAGCAATATCGTTGGCGGGTCCACCGCCAAGCGCGTGATTAACTGCCC
>Ga0315903_10002547_pt1 | contig 26546 bp, 43 predicted proteins | sample LakEriMetagenome_7_FD_203524 | JGI IMG/M metagenome (GOLD analysis project Ga0315903, IMG submission 203524) | Freshwater fungal communities from buoy surface, Lake Erie, Ohio, United States - Buoy 2 MA119 | ecosystem: Environmental > Aquatic > Freshwater > Lake | place: USA: Lake Erie, Ohio... | reverse complement strand
TGTTCGGGTCCCTTTTCCCCTCCCTCAAATTTTTCCCCCAAAAAAATTTCTGGGTCCCCTTTTCACCTCCCCAAACAATTCCGGAAAATCCCCCCACATATTCCGGAAAAATTTTTGGCATTTTAGACCAACCCCCACTGTGGATAACGGACTTGCAAGTAGGGTCCCCTTTTGCTATAGTGATTCATCGATAGGGGGATCAGTGATGGCTAATGGGCATATTTTGATAGGTCGCCAGTTTGAGGGCGAGGTTTGGGTAAAGGCTTCTGATGTTCAGGAGTTGTGGGGATTAGACTCGCAACGGAAGATGCATGTTTGGGAGGCATATACGGATGCCTTGAATGCGGTGGATCAGATTATGAATGAGCCATTGACGAGCATTACGATTGGGAAGCCGGGCGGCTGTCGCGCCATCATCGATGACATTGTTGGTGAGATTAAGCGCCGCCGTGACAAGAATGCGGGAGGCAAGTGATGGTTAGGAAGGATAAGTTCTTTGATAGGCTGGTTGGCTTACGGGATGAGTATTGGAAGTTAGAGGAAGAGAACGTCCGGCTGGCTAGTGATGCTGTTGAGTTGGATGGGAAGCTTCGGGCTAGGGACGCTTTGATCGGGGATTTGTGTCGGGCCTTGGAACGGGCGCAAGAGATTATCGTTGTTCTTGGCGAGACATCCGGGGACGAGGCTTTGCTCAAAGAAGCCAAGGTCTATGCCAATGCCATTGGTGGGGTGGTGACTGAGCAGGGGCCTAAGCCTTTCACCCACTATGCGGATAATCCGGTCATTAAGAAGCACCGGACCAAGACCCCAACCAAGGGGCGGACTAAGGCGGCTCCTAAACCCAAAGCTAAATCTAAGCGGGGGAAAAAGTGATGACTGACCTTGTGGCGCGGCTCCTTAAAGTAGCCAAGGGCAAAGATGAGGTTTGGCCGATTGAGGAAGAGGCGGCTGAAGCTATCGATAATTTGAATGAATGGCTGGATGAGTTTGAGGAGACTGTAGAGCAGCTACAGGATGAGAAACTTGAATGGGTGGCACGGTGCATGGCGCTGATGGATGCCATACCCCCGCATATGATGGTCGGTGACGTTCGCCGCATGTCAGAGGAAGCTAAAGCTAAAATTGATGAAGAGCGAGCCAAATTCAAAGAAGCCGTGCCAGCAGAAGGCGAAACCATGGGGCGGCTTGTGAATTGGGTTCGGGCCAACCCAGAACGGGTTCGGATGATGCGCGTCGCCTTGGGGGATGCGCCATGAGCTTTACCCAGCTTAATCCGCCCATCCCTATGTTCGTCATTGGCAAGGGAGAAGGCTATGCCATTGCCGCTATCGACTACGGGCCGGACTATGACTTGATGTGGACCGTGATCATTACGGACACGGGCGAGATTTGGACCGCAACCAACAAAGAAATTCGTGGCATTGTGAACTGGACTTTAGGGCGTGGCGCGGGGGTGAAGCATGAGCAAAGTTGATATTACCGTCCTACTCCGGGCGGCAGATGGATATGACTTTGACTCAAACCTGCGGGCTGACGCGGCCGACATGATTGACCGGCTTAGGGACGCACTGCGGGAGATCGCAGCAGCAGACATTCAATTCTGGGTGCAGACCGCACTCATGGAAGCCGAACCAAAAGCATGGCGGCATATGCTCGAACACATAGCCCAATACGACATGCAGAAGGTCGCTATCAATGCGCTCATGGAGGGGAACGATGCAGTGGATTGACGGACAACCATGCCCCACTTGTGGCGCGGCCCCTAAAGACTGGGAGTATCACTACCCCCGTGGGGACAGTGACAAGGATGCTGAGATCAACCGGCTGCGCGAGGTGCTGAGTATTGTGATGAATTATTTCGATGCCATCGATGATGTAGAAACAGCAAACAAAATCCGCACGGCACTCGCACTTGGGGAGGGCAAGTGATGAATGACAGGCACACCCTTGGCTGGGACAATGGTGGCCAGCGCCGCCCCAAAGGAGTCCGCGTTGGAACCTTATGGTTCAGCGAACCCACAGAAGAAGGTGAAGTCACCCTCGCTGAGAAGTTCGACACGCTGGATACAGTCTATCGGATCGACCTGCTGGATGATTTCATCGGTCTTCTGACACGGGAGCGCGATGAACTGCTCCGCCAATACCCAGACCATATTTGCGAAGCTTTGGGCTGGCCTACCTCTAAAGAACGAACACCTAACTCATCACCTAAGCTAACCGTCATCGACGGCGATAAGGAGAAGTAAGATGGCACTAAAATTAGATGCAATCGAGGATTTACTTATGCGTGGCTCACCCTACCGTGTGACACATGACCCCGGCAGCAACGAGGAAGTTCGCGTAATGCTTCAACTTAAAATACTGCGCCGCAATGACGCCGGGAAAGATCACACTCTGACGCTGGAATACGATAGCGGCAAAGCCGATGGTGTCACCATCATCGATGAACTTCAAAAAGGCGCTGGCAAGTTAAACCTGACGCGCCACGAGCTTGGACTGATCAGCTATGCTGTGAATGAGTGCGAGATAATCGTCGCTAGAGCGCAAGCGAGAGAGAGTGAAGAACGTGGCCCATTCTAAGAAAAAATACCTTGGTGACGGAGTCTATGCATCATTCGACGGCTATCAGATTTGGCTGGCAGTCAACACGCCAGACAATGATGTGATTGCTCTTGATGCTGACGTGACTGGCGCGTTGGTGCGATACATTCACCGGCTGCGCCAAGAGCAAGAGCCTGTCGAGCAAGCCTACAGCGAATACCACGAGGGTTGAGATGAAGCCCATTCGCACTGGCACGTTTCGATATGCCAAGTTTGCTGACATCGAACAGCACCATCGTAATGGCTGGATGATGGTGGCAGACCTTGGGCCAACTCATGGCATGTGGTCTGTCCTCATGTGGCGCTGCGATTGTTTTGAAGGGGGAGAGAATGCGTAAGGTTATTGCACTTGCTGCCACACTAATGGCGGCTCCTGCATTGGCAAAACCCGCCAACACTGAATGCGTGTCCGCTGACGGCACCCGCTTCTACATGGTCGCATCCAAGGGGCAGGTGATGGTCCAATGGGAACGCGGCGATTGGAACGAAGCCTTTGCGGATGTCGAAGGCAACATGATCACGGTGACGCAACTTGCGCCTTATGGCGTGATCGTCATTGCGTGGGATGTGAAAACGAACTCGGCTTATGTCGTGATGAAGAACGACAAGACGGGCAAGCGCCATGAGACGCGTGCGAGGTGTTGGTTCAAATGAGCAAAGAAGAAAAGGTTATCAACAGACTGATCGCAGACGTTCAGCATCTGAATAAGCTTGTGCAGTGGCAAGCCGCAGAGAACAGGCGGCTGCGCGAGGCGCTGCGGACTATTGCGGACGGAGATACGCCAAGAGAACACGCAATCGTATATCGCTCTGACGGCGTTCATTCAAAGCATGACAAGTGCAAGCATGGCGCATGGATGTATGACGGGTGTGAAGATTGTGTGGCTGAATATGCCCGCGCCGCACTTGGGGAGGGGAAGTGATGGTTGATTACAAGAAGATCATCAAAGAACATTCCTGCAAAACCAATCAAGGCTGCGGCGTTGCCGAAACGTGCATGTGTGCCTTGGCAGAAGACATGGCATATGAAATAGATCGGCTGCGCGATGCGCTGCTTGAAATAAAAGATATGCCGATAAGGAAATCACAACCGCCATGGAGCATTCACGCTGAATATTTCCACATTGCCCGCGCCGCGCTGGAGGGGAAGTGAGCCTCCCGCCGGAATACTTCCGCAACAATTACGGCCAATGCCGACTTGGTAACGACTGTCACTGTCTTCGTAATCTGGGGAATTGGTTGGGCGCTCTTTGCGCGCAATGGGAACCGACAAAGGCAACAAGCTGGGAAGAGCTAATGGAGGAAGCCCGTGCAAGGCGTACAAAGCAGAAGGAAATTCAAAATGGCACGGTTTAAGTCCATCCCTGATAACGCTCACCCCGTTATCCGCGCCATCTTCATCCGCATGAATGAGCTAAACCTTAGCTACATGCAGGTCGCGGTAAGGGCCGGGATTAACCCAAAGATACTTGAACGCTGGCGCGGGGCCTCTGATCCCAAGCTATCAACGCTCGACAAAGTGATGAAAGCTATCGGCATGTCTCTTACAACGGAGAAGACCAATGAACGCCATTAATCGCCTTGGTGCGCAGATCGACCAGAACGAAGCCATCGATCATCTCACCGCCGCCCAAGCAATGAGTGAGGCGTTTGATCAAATGCACATGCTGATGGAAGAGAATGTAAGAATGGCCAACGCCCTAAAAGCCATCATCGAATACGAAAAGGATAAGGCCACAGCTACACAAGGCACGGCTCCGGGCTTATCTGTTATGCTGGGGCCACCGGCTTGCATCGCAATGAACGCCCTCTTAGGAACCACTCATGGCAATTCTTGATATCGACGGCCAGCCAGTAGATATCGACCTTACGCTGGCCGAACTCGACAAGGCCGACTGTGAGGAAAGCCTTTACTTCTTCCTAGAGAAAGCGTGGCCCTACATCGATGGGTCAACCTTCACCCATGGCTGGCCTATTCAAGCCGTGGCAGAACATCTTGAAGCCGTGGCACGCGGTGACATACGCCGCCTTATCATCAACATCCCGCCACGTTGTGCCAAATCATCGCTGGTGTCCGTGGCATTCCCAGCGTGGACATGGGCGCAACCAAAAGAAAACTGGGGGCCAACCTGTGGTCCGCAAGTGCAGTTTCTCCATGCGTCCTATGCCCAACAGCTTTCTCTGCGCGATTCGACCAAGTGCCGCCGTCTGATTGAAAGCCCGTGGTATCAAAAGCTGTGGGGCGAAGGGTTTAGACTCCAAGGCGACCAGAACACCAAAACCCGCTTCGACAACAATATGAACGGGTCCCGCCTCGCCACATCGGTAGGGTCCGCCCTGACCGGTGAAGGCGGCTCTATCATCATCGTTGACGATCCGAACGCCGCGCAGGAAGCCTTCTCAGAGGCAACCATTGCCGCCACGATTGAGTGGTGGGACAGCGCGCTCTCGACCCGTCTCAATGATCCTAAGACTGGCGCGTTTGTTGTCATCCAGCAGAGACTGTCAGAAGAGGATTTGACCGGCCACATCCTGTCAAAAGACCAAGGTGACTGGACTCATCTGTGTTTGCCCATGCGTTATGAGTGGCAACGGCATTCCCAGACCATCTTAGGTTATGATTTGGAGGAAGAACCGGTCATCTGGAACGATCCGCGCGGCTGTATTGAGCTAGATGGCGAGGAAGTCTGCCTTGTTGAAGTCGATGAGGATGGCGGGCGTGTCCCCATCGGGCCAGAAGCACAGATTGAACTAGAAGAGCGAGAAGGAAAGCTGCTTTGGCCAGAGCGTTTCGGGCCAAATGAAGTGCGAATCCTAGAAAGACAGCTTGGCCCATGGGCTGCGGCCGGTCAGTTGCAGCAAAGACCAGAGCCAAAAGGCGGCGGCATCATCAAAAGAGACTGGTGGATGCCATGGGATAGCTCTGTTTATCCCAATATGGACATGATTATCGCCTGTCTCGACACCGCCTACACCACAAAAACCGAAAATGACCCCTCTGCTATGACGATTTGGGGCGTTTTTTCGGGCGATGTGGTCGCTCAGAACATGAAACAGATTGGCGGATGGTCAGAGAGGTCGTTTTCTGAGAGCCACCCCCGCGTTATGCTCATGTATGCGTGGCAAGGTAGGTACGAATTGCATGAATTGGTCGCAAAAGTGGGCCAAACATGCCGAAATATGCGCGTTGACCAGCTTTTGATCGAAAATAAAGCCGCTGGACACTCTGTTGCCCAAGAAATCAGGCGTCTTTACGGGTTTGAGAGCTTTGGGGTGACGATGTTTGACCCTAAATCGCAAGATAAGATGGCCAGACTGTACTCAGTGCAGCATTTCTTCGCTGAGGGGTTGATTTACGCGCCAAATATGAGTTGGGCAGAGATGGTCATTACCCAAGTTGGCCAATTTCCCAAAGGAAAGCACGACGATTTGGTTGATACAGCATCGATGGCATTACGCCACCTACGCGATATCGGCATATTGATTCGCGGGCAAGAGTGGGCGGCAGAAGCGGAAGCTAATCTCCGCTATAGCGGCTCTAGTAGCGTGGAGCCTCTTTATCCGGCATAATGCACCCTGATATAAGGGGGATAAAATGGAACCCGTTCTTGCCAATGCCACGGTCGATGTCATCCGTGAATCGACCCCGCAGAAGATTGGATTATTTCGCGTCAACGTATGGGGCCAGCCGCCTTATGCGGAGACGCGCATCTATGAAATTATGGCAAAAAACGATACACTAGCGGCCCAACAAGGCATCCGGCGCTTTGTTTCAGAAATGCAAACAGTCTCCCAACAGGGGAACGATCAATGAGCATGACCCCCGGCCTAATCCCGAATATCCGCGAGTTGTTCCCGCAGGAGCAGCCTGCTGGCGAGGGGGAAGATGTCATTGTCGAAATCATCGAAGGTGATGACAAGCCTGTATTTGATACCGATGGCAACATCCTAGAAATCCAGCACGCTGACGGCTCAATCACGGTTTCCATGGACGGCAAGCCGATTGAGCAAAGCCGTGAAGAGCGCGACACATCATCGTGGTTCCGCAATCTTGCTGAAGAGATTGCCCCGATGGAATTGAGCCGCATTAGCGGCGACCTCATGCGCGCGATCAAAGAAGACCTCGACAGCCGCAAAGACTGGATTGAAGACCGCGCCCAAGGCATCAAGCTTCTGGGATTGAAGATTGAAATTCCCGGCGTGCAAGGCGCGTCAGATGGTGCGCCCGTCGAAGGCATGAGCAAGGTTCGCCACCCGCTCTTGCTTGAAGCTGTGCTGCGCTTCCAAGCCAATGCTCGCTCTGAACTTCTGCCGACCGATGGCCCTGTCAAAATTCGCAATGACAGCAATTATGCCACGTTGGAGCAGGACCAAACTGCCAATGCTCTTCAGCGTGACATGAACCACTATCTGACGAGCGTTGCCAAAGAATACTACCCTGACACCGACCGCATGTTGCTCATGCTTGGCTTTGGTGGCACCTCGTTCAAGAAAGTTTACTTCTGCCCTCTGCGTGGCAGGCCGGTGTCAGAATCTGTCGATGCTGACGATTTGATCGTCAACAATGCTGCGACAGACCTAAGCAATGCCAAGCGCATTACTCACCGCACGAACCTAAAGCCATCGACGGTCAAGCGCCTGCAAATCCTTGGTGTATATCGTGACGTTGCTCTCTCGACTCCCGATTATGCAAATCCTAACGCTGCACAGAGAGAGAAGATGTCGCAGCAGGGTATCTCACAGGATAGTTTTAATCCTGAAGACCGTGACCGCGAAATCTACGAGTGCTACTGCGAACTCGACATTCTTGGGTTTGAGCATCGATATAAGGGCAAAGAAACGGGCCTTGAAATCCCGTATCGTGTCACGATTGATGTCTCTTCAAAAGAAATTCTATCGATTGTGAGGAACTATGACGAAGAAACTCAGGAGCTTCCTGAAGCGCGCGTTAACTTTGTTAAATATACGTTCGTTCCGGGCCTTGGGTTCTACGACATTGGACTCCTCCACATCCTTGGTAACACAACAAACGCCATTACTGCCGCATGGCGTGAACTACTCGACGCTGGAATGTATAACAATTTCCCCGGCTTCCTCATGGCAGACACGGGAGCGCGTCAAAACACAAACATCTTCCGCGTCCCGCCCGGAGGCGGCGCACTCGTAAAAACAAACGGTATGCCGATCACGCAAGCCATCATGCCGCTCCCGTATAAGGAGCCATCTGGCGCGTTGATGAACCTTGTCACGCAAATGGCAGACACGGGCCAGCGCATTGGTGGAACATCCGAAGCGCAGGTCGGTGAAGGCAAGGCAGACATGCCGGTTGGCACAACCTTGGCGCTGATTGAGCAAGCAACCAAGGTGCTTAACGCTGTTCACAAGCGTATGCACACAGCCCAAGCTGAAGAGTTTGCGCTTCTTATGCGCTGCTTCAAAGAACATCCTGAGTCTTTCGTTGGCCGTTGCAAAAAGCCGTCGATGGAATGGACCGTTGATAATTTTGTGAAGGCTTTGGAAGATTGCGACCTTGTTCCGCAAGCTGATCCGAACACAGCTTCGCAAGCGCAGCGCATCATGAAGGTGTCGGCGCTGAAGCAGTTGGCAATGGCAAACCCGTCTCTCTATGACGCGACCGCCGTTGACACGGCTGCGTTGCAAGCGATGGGTTGGAGCAACCCGCAGCAATTTATGATCCCAGCAGAAAAGATGGGCGAGCCAAGCCCAGAAATCCTGAAGGGCCTTGCGGAGATCGAAAGCGACAAGATGTCGGCCGAAGCGCGGATGCTGGATTCTCAGACGCGCGCACGGCAGGTCGATGCAGAAATCGAACTCAAAAAAGCCGAAGCGCAGCGCGAAATGCAAGAAGGTCAATCTGGCATTTCCGAAGAGATGATGAAAATGGCATCGGATCGACAGAACCGGTTGTCAAACGAGCGCGTTCAGTTGATCGATTTGGCACAGGATGTGTTGCAACATCCTGAAGCTATGGCGATGATCCAGCCGTTGATTCAGCCCGCTTTGCAAGAGTTGGCAGTCAACAAACCGCAGCCTGCCCCAGATGGCGTTATGCCACCAGTTCCCGGTGTCATTCCGCAATAAGCATCTGTGACAGGTGGCAAACTTATGTTAGTCTTTGACAAGACTTGATGTCGCCCAAGTCAGCAGGTCAGGCGGCACCGGGGACGCCCGGTTAACTCCATGGAGCAGTCATGTCTGATATGGCGCGTAAGGCCCGTCTGGCCCTCAAAGCAAAAGCAAAGTCGCTTGCTGGTGAAAAAGACACCAAGGTTGATTCGTCCGATTGGACGCAGGCCGAACCTCTAAATGCTGATGTTAAGACGGGTGCGCGCCCTATTTCGCGCCGCGCTTTTAAGAAGGGTGGCAAGGTTGTTGGCGAGAAAGCCAAGGCCAACATGGGCCGCAAGCCCCGCGCTGCTGGTGGCATGTCACCGAAGGCTTATGCCGATGCCAAGATTAACCGCAATGTGAAGGATGCCAACGAAGAGCGCGAAGGCAAGAAGCACATTGGCGGGTTTAAAAAGGGTGGCCGCACGCATCGTGAGGATGGCGGCGGTGTCATGCCTTCTCCTGAAGAAAAAGCCAAAACTCCTTCTCAGTTTATAGTTGTTGACCCGGATGGAACTCAATACGGTGGCGTGTACTCGTCTCGTAGCCGCGCCAATCGCGCGATGGACAAAAGAGACAATGAATACGGTGCATACCGCTATCGCGTGAAAGAAATCACCCCCAAAGCTAAGGGTGGCCGCACTCGCCGCCAAGAAGGCGGGCAGGTTGATCAGTATGATCGTGAGGCCCTGAAGAAGCTCATTGAGCGTGAATCGACAGGCGTGAAGCCGCGCGGTGAAAGCCGTGAAGTCGAAGCCTCTGATCTTTATACTCCAGAGCAGTTGAAGCGCCTTGAAGCTGGCCGCAAGAAGGGTGGCCGCACTAAGCGCGAAGAGGGCGGCCGCACCGGTATGCGCTCTGAATCGACGGAATACGCGAAAAAGAGCCGCGCGGCCGACGAAGAATACAAAAACGCCCAAGAAAAATATTTCAAAGGCGGCATGAAGAATTGGGAAGAAAGCGGCGGCTACGAAGACAAGCATGGCCAGTACCACAGCCGCAAAAAGGGTGGCCGCGCCAAAAAGCAGGCTGGCGGAGCCATGATGATGGACCCGCGTCTTGGCATGGTTAGCCCGCGCGCATTGGAATTCACGAATGGTTCCATGGTCCCCGGCTTGAAGAAGGGTGGCAAGGTCAAGGCTGGCGCGTCCTTTGATGAAATGCGTTCCAAGTTTGGTACGCAGGTCATGAAGAAGGGTGGCAAGGCACATGGCGATGAAGCCATGGATAAGGCTCTCATCAAGAAGATGGTTAAGAAGGAAGCTCGCACTGGTCGCGCTTCCGGTGGCCGTCAGTCGTTCAACTCTGCATTTGCTGAAGCCCGCAAGAACGGCATGGACCTGTTCGAGTGGAACGGCAAAAAGTACAACACGAAGCTTGCGGAAGGCCCCAAGAACGTGCCGCTGCCGCCGTCTTCGCGTGACCGCCCCGGCGCGGACATTGGCACGGGTGAGCGCCCAGAGCAGTCTGGCCGTGAACTTATGAATGAGCCGCCGCGCCGCCGCACTACAACGATCAATGAAACGGATGCCATGGGTTCGCCTACCGGCATGACCCGTGAGGTTGAAGCGCCACGGGCCGCATCAGAAGAAAGCGGCATGATCAACCGGTTGGTGCGTGAAACCCCGCTCAGTGGCTGGGGCTCGCGTTATCGTGGTTGGAGCGAGCGTGACAGCAGCGAAGGTGCTCGCAAGAAGGGTGGCCGGGCCAAGCGTGCCTGCGGCGGTTATGCCGGTGGTGGCATGGCTGAAGAAGGTGGCAAGCGTGGCAAGAAGGGTTCGGGCAAGACGAACATCAACATCGTCATTGCCGCTGGAAAGCCTGCTGACCAACAGCAGATGCAGCAGCCGCCTGCCGGTCCTCCTCCGGGCATGATGCCTCCGCCGCCTGCTCCGCAGGGTGGCGCTCCGATGCCGCCGCCTGAAATGATGGCTGGCATGGGCGCTCCTCCGATGGGCCGTAAGCGCGGTGGCCGTGCTGGCTATGCGGCGGGTGGACAGCCTGTCACAACGACAACGACAGCGCGCCCTGTCACACCTACAACGACAACGACAACACGCCCTGCGGCTCAACGCGGGCCTGTTTCGCCAAATCTTGGAACAACCGCTGGTCCGGGTGGTGGTCGCCCTGCTCCAATCACGGTGCAGCCGCCCATTATGCCGCCGTCAGCTACCCCAAAAGCCCCCGGCTTTGGAATTGGCGGCCCAAATCCGGGCCGCCCAGCGCCTATGCCAATCCGCGATCCGGGTTTTGGCAATCCGCAAATCGGTCAACCCGGTATCGGCAATCCGCCAATGGTTAAACCGGGATTTGACGCTCCCATGCCGGGTGTTGGCCGTCCCGGCACAGTTGTCGATGTGAACCGTCCGGGCGCTCCGCCGCAAATCGGTCAACCCGGCATCGGCGGTATGCCAATCCGTGACCCCGGTTTTGGCTATCCTCAGATGGGTGGCCCTAAGATGCCGATTGCTAGTGTTCCAATGCCGATGCCTATTGGTACCGGTATTGGTCGTGAGCCCGGTTTTGGCAGCCCGCAACTTGATACGAAGTCGCCAGAAGCCTTGGCCGCTCTGTATCAGCAATTCCTCGCTCAACAGCAAGTTGGCGCGATGCCGCGCAAATCCGGTGGCCGTGTCACCAAAGTAGCCAAGTCCTATCAAGACATGGAAGCTGGTGCTGGTTCGGGCGAGGGCCGGTTGCAGAAGACGGACATTGCCAAGCGTCTGCCGAAAAAGCAGGAGAATGGCGAGAACGTCTATGAAGGTCGCGGCTACCCGAACAAGGTTTTGGGTGCCACAGGTGGTCGCACGGCTCGCAAGACTGGTGGCAAAACCTACGGCTCTTATAAGGACATGGATGCTGGCGCGGGCTCTGGTGAAGGCCGTCTTGAAAAGACGGAAATCCAGAAGCGTAAGCGGTAATTCACAGGAGGGTTGGACAAGCCGACCTGTGACTGGGCGGGGAAGAACCCCCTTCATCCCCGCCCAGAAATATCATCAAGGGGGTCCGTCAAAAGGGGGGACGGGACGCTATGCTGACCTATCACGCTAAGTTTTTGCACGAATATCGCAAAATGATGCAGCAAGAGATTGAGCGCATCAAAGAATACATGACCGTAGCCTACATGCAGGAAGGGTTTGATTTTTCCAATTACCGACACCAAGTCGGTAAGGTGGAAGGGCTTCGCACGGCATTGGAATTCTGTGACGAAGTAGATTCTGAGCTTAACAAAGAGTGAAGGGGGAATTTATGCCGTTTATGATCATGGAACATCAGACTGACCCTAAAGAGGCCATTCTGAAGGAGTTGGGGGACATCTCATCCCTCGAAATCTACAATAATCAGGTGCTTGTGGCGGTCTATATCCGCCCTGAGAAGACCAAAAGTGGCATTCTCTTGCCCGGCCAGACCCGTGACGAAGACAAGTTTCAGTCAAAAGTCGGCCTTGTCCTGAAGAAAGGCCCGTCAGCGTTTGAAGACACAAACGGGCAATGGTTCAAAGACGTTCAAATCAATGAAATGGACTGGGTTGTGTTCCGCCCTAGTGACGGATGGAGCATTACGGTCAACAATGTCCTGTGCCGCATGATTGATGACATGAATATCAGAGGCCGCGTCGATCACCCTGATCGCGTGTGGTGATGGAGAACAATATGTCTGGCAAAGAAGAGCAAATTGACATGGATTTGGGTATTGATGACGCCCCTCCGGCCGCCAAGGTTGAAGAAACTGAGGTTGTAGAAGAGGTTGTTGTTGAATCTGCCACCGAAGGCGATGCTGCAACGCAACAAGAGCCTACTTTAGATGGCGATCAAGGTATCCAAGAGCTAAAACGGCGTTATGAATCCGAAAAACTGGCAAGAATTGAAGCTGAAAAGCGCGCTCGTGATGCCGCTCGACAGGCTGAAAAGGCCAATTCTCAGGTCCACGATGTCCAAATTAACCTTGTTCAGACCGCTTTTGACAATTTAAAGCGGGATCAGGAAATCCTCAAAAACTCCCTCAAAGAGTCCATGGCGATTGGTGACTTCGACCGCGCCGCTGAGATTCAAGAGGCCATGTCGATGAATTCGGCCAAGATTCTCCAGTTGGAGCATGGCCTGAGCGACATGAAGGCGCGGCCCCCGCAGCCGCAAACACCGCCCGTCCAACAGGGTGAGATGACGGTTGATGACCTTATCCAACGGGTCAATTCGCCAATTTCCAAGAATTGGCTGATGAACAACCGCAACTTCATCAGTGACAGCCGGTCTATTCGTATCATGGCGCGGGCTCATGAGGACGCCATTGATATGGGCGTCATTCCTGAGAGCCCTGAGTATTTCTCCATGATTGAGAACAGGCTTGGTATTAACCGCCAGCCGCCCCCGCAACAGCAGCCTGTCTATCAAGATCAGGCTTTGTCGGGAGCTTCTGCCCCAACGCAGCGCCGGTCTAGCCCTGCTGCGGCCCCTGTATCTCGTAGCCCTGTCAGCAATAATGGCACGCGCCAGCAGACAATCCGTCTGACCCCGGAAGAGGTTGAGGCGGCCAAGATCAGCGGCCTGACAACGCGAGAATACTGGGAACTGAAGCAAAAAGAGCGCAACCGCAATTAAGGTGAACCAAAATGGATAACTTATTCGCTGATAAACCCCGCCGTGGCCGTCCGCCGAAGGACAAGGTTCAAGCAAAAGTAGGAGAAGCCGTTGTGACTGAAGAAGCCCATGAGCCGGTTGCTCCGGTTGTTGACCGCCCCGCAATGAGGCCGCCCATGCGTGATGATGACCCGCGTACTGCCGCCGCCCGCCGTGCTGCTGAGATTCGTCAGCATCGTGGTGGAACGATGGATGATGGCATTGACGAGTTTGCTGCTCCGCCGCCGCCGGATGGTTGGAGTTACGAGTGGAAGCGCAAATCTGTCATGGGACAGGAAGATCATGGCTATCAGGTCAAACTGGCCCATGATGGCTGGGAGCCGGTCCCGACCGCGCGTCACCCGCATATGATGCCAGAGGGCAATCATCCGACCATTGAGCGCAAGGGCCAAGTGCTTATGATGCGCCCGAAGGTCATTACGGATGAAATGCGCGAAGTTGAAATCCGCCGCGCCCGCCAGCAGGTTCGCTCGAAAGAGCAGCAGTTGACGCAGGCCCCGGATGGTCAGTTTGAGCGCAATGATCCGCGTGTCCGGCCGCAGATCAAGAAGGGCTATGAGCCCATGGAAGTTCCGAAGGAGTAAAGTTCATGGCTCGTAAGAAAAAAGAAGAGGTTGTGAACAAGGCCGAAGTCGAGGCTGTTGTCGAGCAGTTTGCTCCTGTCAAACAGGAGCAGGTGCCGATTGTGCCGAAGGTTGAGGCTGCACCGGTCAAGGCTAATCCTATTGAACACTTCGATGGCTACTCCGTCGAATGGTTTAAGGACGAGAGGGACGCCATGGCATTCCATCGCACTGTCCGCGAGCGCGGTGATGTGTATGGCAGTGGCAAGCTGGCAGGAATGTCATGTGGCAGGGAGAACACCCTTGACCGCGATGGCATGTTTGCGGTGGCATTCAACAAGCGTTGACTCGATCAAAACACAATCAAAAGTTGTGGCAGGCCGTCCTTCGGGGCGGCCTTTACTTTTGTGGCATGGCAAAGTATTCTCGTGGCATGACCCAATAGGGTCCGGCTCTCCACGCTGTGAGGGTCTCGCCTTAAAACGGTCCCTAGTTGCCACGCTGCGCAATGAGCGGGACTTTTCCTAAGATTTAGGAGATTCCGTAATGGCGAACACAAACGCGCCTTTCGGATTCCGTCAGTGGTCTGGCACCGGCTCTGCTCCGACATATGAGCAGGTCGCAATGGTCATTGATAAGGATGACACGAATGCTGTTTACTGGGGCGACCCGGTAGTTCCTCTTAATACTGGCTATGTTTCCAAGGGCGATCCGTCAGGCGCTCCCACGGTTCAGGTCGCTGGTATCTTCTACGGCTGCAAGTATCTTTCCACGAGCCAGAAGCGCACGGTTTGGTCCAACTATTGGCCCGGTTCCGATGCTTCGGCTGACGTTGAAGCATACGTTGTGAACGATCCGAATGCTAAGTTCATCGCTCAGGTCGGCGGCTCTTCGTCGGTCGGCGCAGTTTTTGGCGACCTCAATGCGAACGTCCAGTTTGCATATGGCACCGGCAACGCGAACACGGGCATTTCGGGCGCTTACGTTGACATCAGCGTTACCCCGACAACGACAGCTACGCTTCCCTTCCGTCTTATCAGCCTTGTGACGCAGCCTCCGGGCGGTCCGGGTACGGAAGCTGGCGCGTACAACTATGTCATCGTCGCCTTCAACAACGTGAGCACCAAGCAGCTCACTTCGGTTGGTTAAGGAGTAAGGACCAATGGCCGTTAATCTTTCCGCCATTAAAGACCTTCTCCTTCCCGGTCTCCGTGGAGTTGAAGGCAAATACGAGCAGATTCCGTCCCAGTACGACAAAATCTTCACGAAGCACGAGTCGCGTATGGCTCTGGAACGCACCGCTGAGATGCGTTTCCTTGGCCTCGCGCAGTTGAAGACTGAAGGTGGTCAGACGGCGTTTGATAACAACGCAGGCGAACGCTACGTCTATAACCAAGAGCATACTGAAATTGCTCTGGGTTATGCCATCACGCGCAAAGCGATTGATGACAACCTCTATAAGACGCAGTTTGCCCCGTCGAACCTTGGCCTCATCGAGTCCTTCCAGCAGACGAAGGAAATCTATGGTGCCAACGTCCTCAACACGGCGACAACGTATAATGCGTCTGTCGGCGGCGACGGTAAGGCGCTGATTGCCACGGACCACCCGATTGACGGTGGCACGGTTGCGAACCGCCCGACAACGGACACTGACCTTAACGAAGCTTCGCTGCTGAATGGCATGATTGCCGTTCGTACAAACTTCAAAGATCAGGCCGGTCTGAAGGTGTTCGCCCGCGCTCGTAAGCTGATCGTTCCCCCGGCTCTTGAGCCGGTTGCGATCCGCCTTACGAAGACGGAACTCCGTCCGGGTACGGCAGATAACGATGTCAACGCAATCATGATGACCGCTGGCGGCCTGCCAGAAGGTTACATGGTCAACGACTTCTTGACCTCGACATCTGCTTGGTTCCTGCTCACGAACATCGATGGTCTCTCCTACATGGAGCGCATCAAGTTCGAGACCGACATGCAAGTTGACTTTGTGACAGACAATTTGCTGGTCAAGGGCTACGAGCGTTACTCGTTCGGCTACTACAACTGGCGTTCTATCTGGGGCTCGTTCCCATCGTAATGCCACGGGGCGGGGTCAAAAGCCCCGCCCTTTATCGTCTTGGATTTCTGATCACGTTGACCGGCCAAGCGGACACTGCACAGACAACGTGATTGCATCGTGCAGGAGGCTCTTATGGGCGTTACTACGTTTACCGGTCCGGTGCGGGCTGGGAACATCCTGAATACGACTGGCACCACTGTCGGCTCTGATGTCGCCAATGTGGGCTATGTTGTGATGTCGCAGTCGGCGGCGGTGGCGCAGGCCACGAACGTCTCGTCGGCTGGCGTTTACAAAACAAACATCGTCATTCCGGCTGGCAGTCAGATTTTGCGGATTACAATCCTCAAAACGACTGTTTGGAGCGGCGCTGCCACCACGATCAATGTTGGCACGAACTCGACTGCAACACAGCTTGCCGTCGCTGCTGACAATGATCTTTCTACCACTCTTGGCATTTCGTCTGTCATTCCGGGTGACAACTCCACGCGGGTTGGCAACTGGAAGGATGTTGGCACAACTGACATCCAGATTTGGACGAAATCCACAAACACCGGAACGGGCGTCGGTATCATCACCGTCGAATACGTTCAGGCTCGTGATCTCACTTAATTAGGGCTTGTAGGAGGCTCACATGAAAGGTCGTAGTGGTCGTAAGACTGGTGGCACGGTCGTTAGAAATTCGCCTGTCACATCCGCTTATGCAGGCGGTGATTCCAACGTGGCAAAGGAAGCCCGCGCTGCTCGTAAGAAGGGCGGCAAAGTTATGGGCGAGAAGGCCAAGATGAACATGGGCCGTGCGCCGCGTAAGTCGGGCGGCATTTGCAGTGCCGATTGGACTGCCGCGCAGGGTCCGGGTACTTCGCCTCCCGGTCGTACCACGGATGGTTCCCTCTCCTAATCGCACGCGGTGATTAGGATTTGGCAGTCTGATGGGGCGGGGGCTTAACGGCCCCCGTTTCCCTAAGAGGTGGCGAAATGGCAAAGACACCAGCATGGCAACGCTCTGAAGGGAAAAACCCGGAAGGCGGTTTGAACGCAAAAGGCAGGGCGTCTGCTAAGGCAGAAGGCCATAATCTGAAGCCTCCCGTTAGCAAAGAACGGGCTCAGGCAAGTGAAATGGATGCCGCTCGTCGGCGCTCATTCTGTGCCCGGATGACGGGGATGAAGAAGAAACTTACTGGCGCGGCTGCCGCCGCAGACCCAGATAGCCGTATCAACAAGTCACTCAGAAAGTGGGATTGCTAAGATGTCTGATAAGCCTTTCTGGGAGAAAGACGCGCCAAAAGATGCTAAAGTGAAGCATCTGAACCGGAAACAGATTCAGTCAGCGAAAGCTCGCGCTCGTGCCGCAGGTCGGCCTTATCCGAACCTAGTGGACAACGCAGCAGCAGCCCGCGCTGGCAAAAAGGAGAAGTAAGATGCAGCCGATTACGGTTTCGACAACGGATGCCACGGCAGGCACAACCTATAGCCGTTCGGTTCGTATGGACACTTGGGCCAATGCTCAGTCGATCATTCAGGTGAATGTCACTGGCACGGCAACTTATACCGTCGAAACTTCGATGGATGATCCTGACAGCCCGACAAACCCTGTGGCAGTTGGCAGCATGGTTTGGCTTAACTGTGCTGATTCGGCTGTGGTGAACAAGACAGCATCGGCGCAGGGCGTCGTTGCCGCTACACCGGTTTTTGTCCGCATCAAGCAGACGGCGGGCAACGGCTCTTGCAAAATGACGATTGCTCAGTTTGGCAACGCCCCATACTAAGAGGCCGTTATGGCGACGAGCGGGACTTACACGTTTAATCCCTCGCTTGGCGAGTTAACGCTTTATGCGTTCAACCTCGTTGGCGTGCGGAACACTGCCATTTTGCAAGAGCATATGGAAAGTGCCCGCATGGCATCGAACCTGCTGCTTTCGCGGTGGTCGAACCAAGGCGTTAATTTGTGGGCGGTGGATAAGGTTACTGTCCCGCTGGCGCAGGAAGTGCCGATTACCGGGGCTTCTGGCACGGGGGCTATTGCTACGCTAACATATGCCAGCGTTAATACCCCTGTTTACACGGTTGGCACCACGATCATTGTCAGCGGCATGAACCCCTCAACCTACAACGGCAATCATATCGTTGTGGCATCTTCTCCGGGTTCTGTCTCTTTTGCCTCGACAGCAACCGGTGCCTTTGTGTCTGGTGGCACTTGCGAAGCGCCAAATGAAGTGGCGACGTTTGCTGTGGACCCCAACACGGTCATGATCTTGGATGCCTATGTCACGAATGATGACAGTGGGGCCAATATCGACCGCATCATTTTGCCTGTTAGCCGCACTGAATATGCGTCTTACCCCAATAAGCAGCAGTCGGGTTATCCCACTGTTTATTGGTTTGACCGTCTGATTTCCCCAACTGTGACCCTTTGGCCGGTTCCGAACACTGACAACGGCCCGCAGGAATTGCAGTATTACCGGGTGCGTCGGTTGCAAGACTCGTCACTTGGTAACGCGCAGCAGGTAGAAATACCTTATTTGTGGTTAGAGGCATTCGCTTATGCGCTAGCTCAGCGCCTAGCTATGATCTGGGCACCTGACAAAGTTGTAATGCTGAAGCCCATGGCTGATGAGGCGTATCAGATTGCGGCGGATCAGAATGTCGAAACGGCGCAACAATACATTTCGCCCATGATTTCGGGTTATTTCCGATAGGAGGGCTTTATGGGCTATGCCTCCCGGTCTGGCCGCGCCAGAACGGATGCCAGAAACCCCCGGGCTTTTGGCGTCTGTGATCGTTGCGCTCTTTGGTACAATCATTCCGATTTGAAGTGGCAATATGATTGGGCTGGTGCCAGCCTGATCAATAAGCGCATTTTGGTGTGCGAAACCTGCTATGATGACCCGCAAGAACAGCTTCGTGCCATCGTTCTTCCGGCTGATCCAGTGCCGATTGTTAACCCACGCACTGAGCCGTATTTGTGGGACAGCACTGATTACCGGCAGGTGTCCGGTTACAACACTACCAATCAGGCAACGGGCATCCCGGTCCCGCAGGGTGATGTTCGTGTCACATCTGAAAATAGCCTGCCGACGCCTGATAAGCGTGTCACGCAGCAGACTGGCGAGCCGCCTTACGGCACCAATCAGAAGCCGGGCACGGACCCGAATGCGGTTACTTACCGCAACATTACAAACTGCTTCAACAATGGTTCTGGCGCGGTCAGGATTGTGGTCAGCACCACAAACGGCATGATTACGGGCCAAAAGGTGACTGTGCAGGATGTTGGCGGAGTGACATCTGCCAACGGCGACTTTACAATCACTGTTGTTAGCGGGACGGTCATTGACTTGGATAACACCACATTTTCTGGCGCTTATACCGGCGGCGGGTATGTGATTAATGATCCAAGCTTGCCACGCGGGTTTGATGAGATTCCGAAGACGGGGCCGCTCTAATGCCAAGGTATGCGTCGAATATCCAAATCCCCAATCTTGGGGTGGCTATTGCGCTTAACGGCCAAGAGCAAGTTGAGGTTGTGCAGGCGGGCACTTCGCGCCGCACCACAACCCAAGCTATTGCCAATTTGGCGCAGATTGCGAATGCCCCGACTTATACGACATCTCAAAAGAATGCCCTTGTCGTTAATCCCGGCGCTATAGTTTTTGACACTACACTTCAGAAGCTATGCGTTTATACTGCAACCGGCTGGGAAACGGTGACATCGGTTTAAGCTATGGCAAACAAGCAGATACCTAATTTACCGGCTGCCATTTCACTTAATGGCACTGAACAGCTTGAAGCAGTTCAAGCTGGGGTATCTGTTCGTGTCACAAGCTCTCAAATTGCTGGGTTAAACCCGGGTCCGACTGGCCCAACTGGGTCGATAGGCCCGACTGGGCCAACTGGTCCGACTGGTGTTGCTGGGCCTACCGGACCAACTGGCCCTACGGGAGTTGGATATTCTGCCCTCTCGTCTGCGACAAGCATGGCTATCGCCACGGGCATTCAGAATTTTACTGTTAATCTACCAGAGCAAGAAACGGCTTATTCTGTTGGTAATCGTGTTCGCATCCGCGCTACTGCGGCAGCGAATACTTTTATGGAAGGTGACATTACGGCGTTTACCGGCACAGCTATGACAGTTGTGACGGATTATACGATTGGTTCTGGCATCTATTCAGCATGGTCTATTTCTTCTGCTGGGACACAGGGGCCGACCGGCCCGACTGGGCCGACAGGCCCCACTGGGCCTACCGGTCCGACAGGTCCTACAGGCCCTACTGGACCCACTGGCCCAACCGGACCGACAGGACCTACCGGTCCTACAGGCCCGACAGGTGACATTGGCCCTACCGGTCCTACTGGCCCAACGGGTCCCACGGGTCCAACAGGCCCCACTGGTCCCACCGGTCCTACCGGGCCGCAGGGTGATATTGGCCCCACCGGTCCTACTGGGCCTACAGGCCCAACTGGGCCAACGGGAGATATTGGCCTTACTGGTCCGACAGGTCCCACTGGTCCCACCGGGCCGACAGGTGACATTGGTCCTATTGGCCCCACCGGCCCCACGGGTCCCACGGGTCCTACTGGCCCGACCGGCGACATTGGCCCAACTGGGCCGACAGGCCCGACTGGTGACATCGGCCCGACTGGCCCGACTGGGCCGCAGGGCACATCTTCCAATTTGTTCCTGTATCGCGCTAATACGGCAGCCACGAGTGGCTACCCCGGCGATGGCGACATAATTTGGAATAATGCCACGCAAACAAGCGCAACGTCGATCAATGTCAGCCATTTGACTGACAATAATATCGACGTTGATATTTTCTTGGCATTGCTGACGAACACAGAGCAGTTCGTTATTCAAAGCCAGACAATCAGCGGCGACAACCAAGTTTGGCAGATTAACGGCACTCCAACTGCTGTTAATCCGGGTACTGCAACAGCCTACTGGTCTTACCCTGTCACGTTAGTCTCATCAGCGGGCGTGGGGTCAACTGGGTTTGCTAACACTGCTCCGCTGTTTTTGGCGTTGGTAAATGGTGTTAGTGGGCCGACCGGCGCGCAAGGCCCCACTGGGCCAACGGGTCCCACAGGCGATATTGGTCCGACTGGGCCTACCGGGCCAACTGGCCCGACTGGCGCGGCATCAACGGTAGCAGGCCCAACGGGGCCGACCGGTCCAACTGGTGCGCCGGGCTATATTGGTATGGATGGCCCTACCGGGCCGACTGGACCCACGGGGCCTACCGGGCCAACTGGGCCAACAGGCATTGGCTATGCGGGTCTGACAAGCAGCACATCGGTTGCTATTGGCACTGGTTCGCAGACATTCACGACAAATCTGACAAGCTCAGAATCCGCTTTCGTGGCAGGCGAGCGCGTCCGTGTTGCATATACGGTTACGCCGACAAATTACATGGAAGGCGCGATCACATCATTCAGCGGCACAACGCTGATTGTGAACGTGGACTTCTCTAACGGCACTGGAACTTACTCCGCATGGAGCATTTCTGTCGCTGGTAATATTGGGCCTACCGGGCCAACCGGTCCAACAGGAACCGCCGGTACGAACGGCCCGACAGGCCCGACAGGCCCGACAGGAGCCGCAGGAACATCTGGTGTAAATGGCCCGACCGGCCCTACCGGTCCTACAGGGACTGCTGGTTCCGCAGGTGCTGCTGGTCCCACCGGCCCTACCGGGCCGACAGGCGTAACTGGTCCGACCGGCCCTAATACTGGCGCGACAGGTGGGAACCCGGACAAGATTTTCTTCTTGAACGATCAGACTGTGACAGTGAATTATACAATCCCAACGGGGTCGAATGCCGGTACATTTGGCCCGGTATCCATTAACAGCGGGGTCACAGTGACTGTTCCATCAGGCTCTGTGTGGACGGTGGTGTAAGATGCCAATTACGATTAGCGGCTCAACAGGTATCGCTGGTGTTGATGGATCAGCCGCAACACCGGCTGTTCAAGGGACAGACGCAAATACTGGTGTGGTATTTCCCGCTGCTGACACGGTATCCATTTCGACCGGCGGCTCTGAACGGATGCGTGTTGATAGTTCAGGCAACGTAGGGATTGGGACCACTAATCCAACAAGTGGCAAACTTGTTATTTCTGGATCATCAGTAACAACGAGCCAAGGAATACGTCTTGTTGGCGACACAGCAGACGCGCGATTTATTTGTGAAAGCGCAACGCTTGGCGCAGGAATTATTGGGACATTTTCAAATCATAGTCAGCTTATTTATACAAACTCAACAGAACGCGCTCGGATAGATTCATCTGGCCGGTTCACAACACCTTTCCAACCTAGATTTTCTGGCTACAGAACAGACGCAGCGCCAAATTGGGCTGGCTCTTCTGCTGCAACTACATTTGCCGCCAATAATGCATATATTAATGTAGGTAATTGCTATAATACATCAACAGGTGTTTTCACTTGCCCAGTAGCAGGAAATTACAGAATATCTTTTGGCGCACTAATGGGCAATGTTGGCTGGGCAATGTTGTATTATTTTAAGAATGGGGTAGTTAGCGCATCATTAGCGCATGGTAATGCAAACGGGTATGCCTTATGGTTTACAGTTGGGTATGAGGTAATAGTATCATGCGCTGCTAATGATACATTAGCCGCCGCTTTTAATACAAATGGCGGTGGGGGATATTTATATAATTCTCAATACAATTATTTGGTTATAGAGCTTGTCGGGTAAGGAGAGCAAAATGGTAGAATACATCGTCACGCTGACAGATGAAGAAAATAAAGCTCTTTCATTTGTTGCATATTCGCAGCAAGAATGGATTGATAATGCAGTCCATGAACGCTGCCGTGTTGCGATTGATGAAATTTGTCAAATCTGCGTAGAAAAGTGCCTTGAAACCGGAACGCAAATTCCGGGGTCAAAAGATGCAATGGTAAATTTAGCATTTCAGATGGGTTGGGTTGTGGCTGCTAAAGACCGGCCTATACCGCCACCGCCTCCGACTATGGGAAGTGTGTGATGCCTCTTAAGCTTAACTCGACTGGCGGCGGCTCTGTCACATTAGATGTGCCAAACACCGCATCTACTTATACAGTGACTATCCCGGCATCGACAGGGACGATGGTCACAACGGCGGCTGGGCAAACTGTGGAGTTTGCCGCCGGTACTGCGGCTGCGCCGTCAATCACAACAACAGGTGATACAAATAACGGCATTTATTTCCCTGCTGCGGACACGGTAGCTGTTGCAACAAACGGTATAGAAAGGGTCAAAGTTGATTCTTCTGGCCGCTCCACATTCCCCTATCAACCTCTTTTCCATGTATATGGCACCACAACACAAAGTTGGTCAGGTGCTGCTGCATATCAAACGCTTGCGTTTAATACTTCAATCACATTTAGCAATCATCCGTCAGGATGGAATACAAGTACATATACATTTACGGCACCGGTAGCTGGCACTTATCTGTTTATTGCAAAAATTACTCAGACAGGAGCAGTAACAGGTCCGCAAGGCTATTTATTTGTAAATGGTGTAGCGACCGGAACGGAAATGATGATTTCCTATAGCGTTGCTTATTTGTCTTCAACCGGGCAGCAGTTTTTGCAATTAGCCGCAAATGATGCTGTAACATTTCGCGTTATTAATAACAATAACGTATCCCAAACACTTGATTTGGGACGATGCAGTTTGACTGGTATCCTCATTGGGTAATAGGAGAGGCAAATGGTTCAATATACGATCACGCTGACAAACGAAGAGGATAAAGCACTATCGTTTGTTGCCTATTCTCAACAAGAGTGGATTGATAATGCGGTTCATGAGAGATGCCGCGTAGCTATCGACCAAATCTGTCAAATCTGCATTGAAAAATGTCTTGAAACTGGAACGCAGATTCCCGGTTCAAAAGAAGCTATGGTGAACTTAGCTTTTGACATGGGGTGGGTTGTTCCAGCAAAGGATAAGCCAATTCCGCCTCCGCCAGCAGTGTAGAGATGGTAGTATAAAAGGTGTTGTAAATGTCCACCGTAAAAGCAATTAACATTCAGCATCCAACAGCGTTATCGGTCAACATGACGCTGGATAGCTCTGCGAATGTGGGCATCAACACTGCTACGCCGGGTTCGACTCTGGATGTTAAGGGCACGATACGCCTTTCTGGCTCGTCTTCTGGCTATGTAGGAATTGCACCAGCAGCAGCGGCTGGCAGCACCACATACACCATGCCAAGCGCAGATGGATCATCTGGGCAGGTGCTTTCGACGAATGGAAGCGGCACACTATCTTGGGCTAGCGCCTCTGCTTTCCCGGCTGGCACGGCAATGCTGTTCGTGCAGACGGCGGCTCCAACAGGCTGGACTAAATCTGTTACGCATGACAACAAGGCGCTCAGAATTGTGTCTGGTGCTGCTAGCTCTGGCGGTTCTGTTGCATTTACAACTGCTTTTGCATCGCAGGCAGTAAGCGGTTCAGTTGGAAGCACAACACTGGCAACCAGCCAAATCCCAAGCCATGCTCATTCTTATACGGCTCCGTCTATACTTGGGGGCGGCGGCTTTGGGTGCGGAAACTATCCATCAACAACAGGAGCCACAACTGGCGCTCAAGGCGGCGGCGGGTCGCATAACCACTCGTTTAGCGGCACAGCTATCAACCTAGCCGTTCAATATGTAGATGCAATCATAGCGACAAAAAATTGATATAAGTATCAGGAGGGGGCGATGCTTAAGTCAAAAGACTTAATTATGGGGGGGCTGAGAGGCGCAATCTACGACTTTGAAGAAGTTGGTGATGAACTGCCTTTGCACACGCATGCTGATTTAGACGTTCATATTAGCATTGTCGGACGTGGCAAGTTTCTTATTTTTGGGAACGGCTGGGAACAAGAAGCAGGCACTGGGGCTGTCATGGATTGGGAGCCCGGCAACTATCATGGGTTTAAGGCTTTAGAGCCAAACTCACGGCTAATTAACATATTGAAGGTGATGTACAATGGCCCGCAAACCACAGTCTGAAAGCACTTATCTGTGCCCCCTGTTTAAAGAAAAGCAGGAAGATGTATGCCATAAGTGCGCGTTTTATACATACATCCGTGGCGCAAACCCAAATGATGGTAAAGAGATAGATCATTGGGGCTGCACAATAGAATTCCTGCCAGTGCTGCTCATTGAAAACTCGCAACAGTCTAGGCAAACGGGCGCGGCTGTAGAGAGCTTTCGTAATGAAATGGTCAAGGCAAATGAAGCCCAGCTTCATACAATGATCCAGCTCGCCCACACGGCTCAAGAGCCAGAACAGAAGGTAGTCAACAATGCACTTCACTATCATAAAGATTGATAATTCAGTGGGCGTAGATGGTGTGTTTTACACCATTGACTGTTCAGAGCTTCCTGACAATTTTTGGGCTCTGCAATGGACAGGGCCGACAACGGGCATTGGTGGAGAAGGTGAGATTGAGTTTACCGGCAACCCTAAGCCGCCCAATGAGCCAATCACAGACCTTGGCGGGTTTTACCCATATTACGAGGCGTGGGAAGTGGAAGACTACAACCACAAGCACCCAGTGCCGCCTGCCCCGACTGGTCCGACTGGCCCAACTGGGCCAACAGGAACCGTTCAAGGACCGCCAACTCAAATTTAGTTTGGCGTAAAATACGCAATGAAGGGGGACAATCATGAGCGAAAAATTAAAAATATGCGTTTACGCAATATCTAAAAACGAGGCGCATTTTGTGCCTCGTTTCATGGAAGGGGCAAAAGACTCTGATTTGGTATTAATCGCTGACACAGGGTCGAGCGATGGGTTGCCAGAAGTGGCCCGTTCACTTGGCGCGGAAGTCCATCACATCTGCATTACGCCATGGCGGTTTGACAAAGCCCGTGACGCAGCCTTGGCCTTAGTGCCACGGGATATGGATGTCTGTATCAGTCTCGACATTGATGAAGTTTTACAGCCCGGCTGGCGGGAAGAGATTGAGCGTGTTTGGGAAAAGGGAAAAACAACTCGCCTCCGGTATAAGTTTGATTGGGGCTGCGGGATTGTTTTCTACTATGAGAAAATCCATGCCCGGCATGGCTATGGCTGGAAGCACCCGTGCCATGAGTACCCTATGCCTGATGGCCGTATTACTGAGGTTTGGGCACAGACTGATATGCTGTTGGCAATCCATAAACCTGACCCAACTAAGAGCCGGGGCCAGTATATAGATTTGCTAGAATTGTCGGTCAAAGAAGACCCCGAATGCCCACGCAATGCTTTCTATTATGCCCGGGAACTGTCATTCCATGGCCGGTGGCAAGAGTCGATTAATGCCTGCAATCGTTACTTAAAGCTGCCACGAGCCGATTGGCCTAATGAACGGTGCTATGCTTACCGGGTTATTGGCCGGTGCCAAAGTGAACTAGGGAATTGGCCAGAAGCTGAAAAGGCTTTCCATGCCTCCGCCATGGAAGCGCCCAATACCCGGGAGCCGTGGTGCGAGCTTGCTATGCTCATGTATCGCCAGAGTCGATGGGAAGAGTGTTTTGCTTATGCCATGCGGGCACTTCGCATCCAGAACAGGGAACTGGTCTATACTTA
>Ga0315903_10002545_pt1 | contig 26566 bp, 26 predicted proteins | sample LakEriMetagenome_7_FD_203524 | JGI IMG/M metagenome (GOLD analysis project Ga0315903, IMG submission 203524) | Freshwater fungal communities from buoy surface, Lake Erie, Ohio, United States - Buoy 2 MA119 | ecosystem: Environmental > Aquatic > Freshwater > Lake | place: USA: Lake Erie, Ohio... | reverse complement strand
CAGCCTGTGGGTGCGCAGCGTGTCGTCGGGAAGCGCAAATGGCAACCGGAGCAATCCGGTGAAAAGTAGCCGACAGCAGGGTGGCTCCGTCAGTCATCTAATCTCTGCACGATCCACGTTAGGCGTACTCCGTCTCAACCGTGCAGAGTTCACCATCAGTCATCAGTTCTAAACCATAGAGAGGTTATGTATATGGGTGATTTACACCAGTATTTTCCGACTAAAACTAAATCAGAAGAACCTAAACCTAGTCACAACCTAGAACATCACATCCACCGTAATGCCGCGGTGTGGAATGAACTCGTACAACAATCTCCGCTGAACCGTTTACGCTTCTACGACGCCCAACTTGCTCGAGGCATTGACGTTGATAAAGACCGAGTGGCCGAGCTGATCCGTGAGGTTGGCCCGGCTGCCGTGCTGTCGGATCGAGATGTGATTGGCCTGGTGCGCCAGTTGTGGGGTGAACGAGCTGTGGAGAGACTGCGTGAACGTGCCGGCATTAAAACGGGGAAATAGGACATGGTGGATTATCTGGCTGGGTCGCTGCATCAACGAGGCTCGAGATGAGATACCGAGCCAGGAGAGACGCGAACGATGGGGTTATTGGCCAGGCGCTGTCCCTAGCCGGATTCGACGTCCTAGACTTTGCCTCAAACGGCGGCGTTCCCGATCGGCTCGTCGTCAGGCTGCTGCCGGACGGGGTGCCTTGGACTTGCTGGGTTGAAATCAAGGTCGAAAAAGGAAAGTTACGTCCGAGCCAGGAGCGGTTCCGGCAAGTGTTTGAACCCCGCGGGGAGTTTTACGTTGCTCGAGATCCCGAGGCTACGGTGCGCGAGCTTATGGAGCGATACCTGGCTGCAATTAAGCCGGAGCAGCTCCGTTGAGCATTAAAGCCTTACGGGCGCCTTTGTAATGGACAATGGCAGGGTCAGGGTGTTGCTCGAGAAACTCCGGCAGGCAGGCATAATACGATTCCGGGAGGTGTTGGACAGGAACACGCTTGGCGTACTCCCGCAGCACTTCCTGGTCGCCGTACCACACGCGAAACTTATCCGGCAGGACGTTATACATTTCGGCCAGATCCGCCCACACGCCCCAATCAGCCGTAATCGTGCAGCAGCCGACGTAAGGATAAATCTCATCGAGCGTCTTGCCGGTGTATTCGCTGAAGTCCTGGCCGCGTTGCCGCGGGTTAAAGACGGCATCACGGTTGAATTCGCGCCTGGTCATGGCAACTGCCCCCTCGAGGATCGCCTCGGCGTTAAGCGGGTGGCGCACGATCATGTCGGTGTCCATGTAGAACGCCGGCTCAACCAGGCCCAGCTCGGCAAACGCATTGGTGCGCCATTGCATCAAATACTGACGATTGCCCTGCGTGACGAACGCCCGCGAGACGCCAGGCACTATAGGGGTATAGCCGTCGGTGACTTGGATAATGGTCGAGTCAGGGTTATGGCGCCGGATGGAAAACACCATCGCGGTGGGCATGGCGATGTCGTCGCCAACGTGAAAAAAGACAAACATCAGGAGAATATATGCTCAATCTAAACCGAAAACGACTCTCTCGAGCGATCTGGGACACTTTATTCGCTGACCTGCCAGATCTGCCCTGGCACATCATCGAGGGGCTAGAAAAGCTCGACCCTGCCCGCCAAACCGGCAGCACCAATCACGCCTCGCTCATCGCACTCTGGGCTGTGGTGCGTTATTACCGTCCCGAAGTGGTAGCCGAAATTGGCACTTATATCGGCAAGTCAACCTTTGTGTTGTCGCGTTTAGGTGCGGAAACGCATACCTGCGACATGACGCACGATTTCAAACTCCCGATCGCAACCAAAATCACGCAATACCACGGGAGTTCCACAGAAATGTTTAGCAAATTAGATGGCAAAATTGACCTGCTTCACCTAGACGGGCGACTACAGCCGGACGACAAGCCGCACCTTGAGCGCCTGTTCACGCCGAACACGATCATCACACTCGATGACTTTGAGGGGATTGAAAAAGGAGTCTGGAATGCGATGCAAATTGATCTCACACATCGCATCCTGGTTTACCCGCCCGAACGGCAGTTGACAGAGCGGTTTGCGCTGGGAGATGCTACGACTGCAATCATCCTGCCCAACTTGAGGCTGACGCCGCAATGAGTCATAAAGACGCTGCCGAATTCGTAGGTGTTTTGCTGCATTCAGCCACCGCAACTCATTTCCTTCATTTGCAGACGGCGAGCTACGCCGCTCATAAGGCGCTCGGCCACTATTACGAAAACATCGTAGACCTGGCTGATAAGTACGCGGAAGCCTACCAGGGCCATTACGGCATCATCCCGCTGTCGGACTACCCCGACGGCTTCAAGGTGCAGACCAACGCAGCCAAGTACGCTGATAGCCTGTTAAGTTTTGTGAAGGGTATTCGCGGTGATCTGCCGAAAGACACCGACTTACAAAACATCGTCGACGAGATAGTGGGCGAAATTGCATCCCTTTCGTACAAGCTGGATCGCTTTAAGTAAATGGCGGTTGATCGGAACCGACTCGCAGCTGCTCTGGCGTATGAGGACGAAAAGCGTCGTCGTATGGCTGCGGCTACGGGCCAGCTAACCGATCGCCAACGCATGGAGCTGGCCCTCGCTGCTGACCGCCGCGAGCAAGCCATGATGGCCGACACCCAGCCTACCCTCGAGCGCGAGGTGCAACGCCTGACGGGCCTGCAACCGAACATCGAGCGTAGCAACATCCTGCCCTATTACAGCCGCGAAACCGGCCTGGTCGCCCCGCAGGTGCTGTATGACGCAGCAAAGGCCATCGTGGCGCCAGGCTTTACCGCACAGGGCGGTCGCGTCAGCCCCGAGGAAGCCTTTAACGTCGCCGCTAACATCACGGGCGGCAGCATCGGCGGGTCAGCATTGGCCCCGGTCGAAGGCACGATCGCGGGCATGGGCGCGTCCCGCAAAACACCCAAGGTGAGTTATGAAAGACGACAAGAAGGGCCATTCCTCCGAATCCGACAGGCAGGCGCGAGTGCAGGCCAATATAACGAAAGCCAAAGCCCTGTTGGCCCGGCTGGAGAAAAAGTACGGCAAAGCCGAACCAAGGTCGGAGGAGGAGCGGGAGTGGCGGTGGCGCCAGATAATGCGCCATCGGTCGTTTCTGGACGACGTTTAACACCGGCACAGGTCGCTAGCCAATACACCGAGAGGGAGTTTGGCACCCCATACAAACTGGGAAAGAACCCGCCGAGCAGCTTGCAGAAACAAGCACCGATCGGGCGCATATTTCTCGAGGCCACGAAAGAAACGCCGCAATACAAAGCCGCAACGCTGAAGTCGTATGACCGGGTGATGCCGGACGTATTGCAGAAGGCCAAGGTTAAAAGCTACGACGACCTGCTCGAGAAATCGTATTTGCAGCTTGCCAAAGAGGTGAAGTCGCAGTTCGACTCACTTCCGATCGCCATGTCGTACTACCGCGGCGGCGAAGGCAACTATAAGTCCAGCAAGGAGATGTTCGAGGACATCGACAAGCGCGGGCATATGTTCGTTTACCAGGGCGGTGAGCCACACGATTTCCTCGGCTCGACCGACCCTGACACCGGCCTCTCGTACAACGAGATGTTTCGCGCGGTACACGATTATTTCGGCCACGCCGTACATCGCAACCAGTTCGGCCCAATGGGGGAAGAAACCGCCTGGGCCGCTCACAGCCAGATGTTCAGCCCGCTCGCCCGCATCGCCATGTCGAGCGAAACCCGAGGCCAGAACAGCCTGGTTAATTACTCGCCGCTCAATGCGGAGCTGAAAGCCTTAATTTTGGAAGCTGACGCGGAAATCGCAGCAGCGCAACGATACGGCTATGACCCGGCCGACATTAAAGAGCTGCAAGCAGAACGCCAGGCATTGTTCAACGATTTCCAATATGCCCCGCAGAAGTCAGTCGTACTGCCTGCGGAAATGATCCAGATTGACTACATGGGCGCACCGATCGCGGGCTTTGAAGGATTGATCCTCCCAGATCCTGGCACCGCACAAAGCCTGGCGCTGACGCATTACAGCAAAAGCCCTAGCCTCACGCAGACCGATCCCAGCCGTTATGGCACCGGCATCAAGGGCGAAGAAGCCGCCCGCCTCCGCGGCGCGCCTGACATACGCGATCGCACCTATTTCTACACCGGCAAGCCAAACGCAGTACGCCCAGAAGCAGGGCTCGGCCCTAACGTCTACACAGCGCAGGGCGAAAACCTCTACAACATGAGACGCGACCCGGCCAAGCTCGGCATCCTGGCTGACGTCGTGAACACCACCTCACCGATGGCGCAGATGAACCCTGGCGCTATTGACGCTGCCCAGCGCGCAAACGATTTCGAGCGCCTGATGCGAGCCTACGGATATGCCGGCTACTACAGCCCCGAGGCTCGAGTTGCCACCGTGTTTGAACCCACAAGAGTCAAATTAGCGAAGGCATTACGACGATGAACGACGGAACTTTTAAAAAGGGCAGAAAACCTGGGCCGGGTAGGCCCAAGGGATTGCCGAATAAGTCCACCCAGGCCGCCAGAGAAGCCATTGCGCGGTTCGTAGACGGAAACGCAGACCGCCTACAAGGGTGGCTAGACGAGATCGCTAGAGAGAAGGGAGCGCAGGCTGCCTTTGACTGCTTCAGCACCCTGCTCGAGTACCACGTTCCCAAGTTGGCACGGCAAGAAATCACCGGCCAGGATAACGGCCCGGTCAAGGTACAGATCGGATGGATGGCTCCCGAATAATCCTGCCCTACCGCCCACGCAAGGCGTTCATGCAATTCCATGAGCGCACAAAACGCTGGGCCTGCCTTGTCGCACATCGCCGCGCAGGTAAAACCGTCGCCGCGGTTAACGACATGATCCGCGCTGCTGCTATGTACCAGGGGCCATATGGCCTGTTTGGGTACGTCAGTCCGTACAGGTCGCAGGCCAAGGCCGTTGCTTGGCAATACTTTAAGGACGGCGCACAGCCAATTATCCAATCGGTCAACGAACAAGAGTTGACCATCACACTTATCAACGGCGCGCAGATCCGCTTGTTTGGCGCTGACAATGCTGACGCGATGCGCGGCCTCGGATTCTCGGGCGTATACCTTGACGAGTACGGCGACTTTCGCCCCTCGGTCTGGGGTAACGTGGTAAGACCAGCCTTGAGTGATAAAAACGGATGGTGCGTGTTTGGGGGTACGCCGAAGGGGCGCAACCAGTTTTATGACATTTACGAACTAGCCGCTCGAAATCCTAGCGAGTGGTTCCTGCTGCGCTTGCCCGCCTCAACCAGCGGGATTCTCCCGGCGTCAGAGCTAGCCGCTGCACAAGCGCAATTGACCGAGGATCAATACCAGCAGGAGTATGAATGCAGCTTCTCGGCTGCCCTCCTCGGTGCTTTTTACGGTTCAGAAATGCGTCAGGCAGAGGATCAGGGCCGCATCACGCGGGTGCCATACGATCCCGAGCTGCCTGTGTATACAAGCTGGGATCTCGGTTTTAGAGACGACACCGCGATATGGTTCTACCAGGTCACGCGCGGTGAGATCCGCTGTATCGACTTCTACGCCGTGTCGGGCGCTGACATCCACGACATCGCAGAGGCGGTTGAGAGCAAGCCGTACAAATACGCAAAGCACTACCTGCCGCATGACGCTAGGGCCAAGAGCCTACAGACGGGCCGCAGCATCATCGAACAGCTGGCGGTCTATCTTGGCGCCGGCAAACTCGCTGTGGTGCCGGACATTGGCTTGCAAAACGGCATCCAGGCAGTACGCATGACGTTGCCTCGAGTGTGGTTTGACGCAGAGAAATGCCGTGACGGCATCGAGGCGTTGTGCCAGTACCAACGCGAGTACGACGAGGACAAGCGCAGTTACCGGGTTTCACCGCGCCACGATTGGACATCACACCCTAGTGACGCATTTCGTATGCTTGCGGTATCATGGAGCGAGGTCGCTGACAAGTCCCCAGCAATGGAGCCAAAACCGCTCATGGTTGGGCCACAGAATACGGTGACGCTGAACGATATGTGGGCAGTCCACGATCGACAGACGTCGAGGAGAGCGCGGATATGAGTACCCTTTCCCCCACTCGGTATAACTACGTCGCCGTGGCCGCTACGTCCACGACCGCCTTCGGATCGGTTGGCGCGTACATCCAGCGAGTGGTTGTCAATGTCGCATCGAACACCGAAGCGTCGGCCATCCTTAAAGACGGCAACACGACCCTGGTGAGCTTCCCGGCCACGACCACCGCAGGCGTATATAGCGTTGAGCTGAACGTCGCCACCAAGGGCGCGATCACCGCCACTTGCAGCGGTAACTCCTCAATGGCCGTCGTTGGCCTGTTCAGCGATTACGTCTAATGAGCAAGGCAGGACTGTACGCAAACATTCTTGCCAAGCAGGAACGGCAAGCTCGGCAACGTCGGGAAGGGCGCCCGGTAGAGCGCACCCGCAAGCCTGGTGAGCCTGGCGCGCCCACCGCAAACGCATTCCGACAATCAGCCAAGACGGCCAAGAAATGACAGCAGCCTGGCAGCGCAAAGAGGGCAAGAACCCGAAAGGCGGTCTGAACGCCAAGGGTCGCGCTTCCTACAAAGCCGAGACGGGTGGCACCCTCAAACCGCCGGTTAAGTCAGGCGATAATCCGCGCCGCGCTTCCTTTCTGGCTCGCATGGGCAATATGCCTGGGCCAATGGTTAAGAACGGTGAGCCGACACGCCTGGCCCTCGCACTCAAAGCCTGGGGCGCTGGCAGCAAGGCGGAAGCCAAAGCCAAGGCGAAGGCCATCAGCAGCCGGAACAAGGGGAACGACTGATGGAACAGATGATGAGCCGCGATCTCGAGAAGTATCTCAAAACGATCGGTCAGTACGATAACGAGTTTGCCAAGTGGTCAGCTCGCACCAAGAAAATCATCAAGCGTTACCGTGACGACACCCGCGGGCAGACGCTTACCGAATCGGCCAAATTCAACATCCTTTGGTCAAACGTGCAGACGTTGAAGCCTGCCGTGTACGCCAAGCTCCCCAAGGCCGACATCAGCCGCCGCTTTGGCGACAACGATCCGGTGGGCCGCGTAGCCGGGCAGCTGCTCGAGCGCGCGATCGACTTTGAGATCGAGCATTACCCTGATTTCCGCTCGACGATGAGCTATTGCGTCGAGGATCGTTTTCTCGGTGGCCGCGGCACATCCTGGGTGCGTTATGAGCCGCACGTTGCGCCGATCGGCATTGAGGATGATGGCGTCAGCGTGACGTCCAACATTGAGCAGGGTGAAGGCGCCCCGCCGTCGCTCGAGCGTATTGAGTACGAGTGTGCGCCCACCGATTACGTCCATTGGCGTGATTTCGGCCACTCCCAGGCGCGCACCTGGGAAGAAGTCACCTGCGTGTGGCGCTGGGTCTACATGACCCGCGAGGCGCTGGCAGAACGGTTTGGCGATGAGATGGCGCGCAAGATCCCGCTCGACCAAGGGCCAGAGCCGCTCAACGCCTACAACGAGTCCAAGCGTACCTACAACCGCGCAAAGATCTGCGAGCTGTGGGACAAGGAAAAGCAGAAGGTCTATTGGTTCTGCAAGGGAATGCCGCAGATCATTGACGAGCGAGACGATCCGCTCGGCCTCGAGGGCTTCTTCCCGTGTCCGAAACCGCTATATGCCACGATTACGAGCGACACCCTGGTTCCGGTTCCTGACTTCGTTCTCTATCAAGACCAGGCGATGGAGTTGGACATCCTGTCCGACCGCATTGATGGCTTGGTTAAGGCGCTGCGTGTGCGTGGCGTGTACGACGCCAGCCAGCCTGCGCTGCAACGCCTACTGACGGAGGGCGACAACAATGCACTTATACCAGTTGATAAGTGGATGGCTTTTAGCGAGAAAGGCGGCCTTAAGGGCAGCATTGACCTCCTCCCGCTTGACACGCTCGCCAACGCCCTCCTCCAATGCTACCGAGCGCGAGAGGACATCAAGTCCCAGATCTACGAAATCACGGGTATCTCGGACATCATCCGTGGGACATCCTTCGCGTCGGAAACGGCGACCGCCCAGCAGATAAAAGGGCAATATGCTGGCTTGCGATTACGCGCGTTGCAGGAGGACGTTGCCCTCTTTGCGTCCGAGCTGATTCGCCTCAAGGCGCAAGTCATGTGCTTGCATTACCAGCCCGAGACGATCCTGGCTTATGCCGCGGCTCAACAGATGACACCAGCGGATCAGCAGTTGATCCCGCAGGCGTTGCAGCTGCTCAAGGACAAGCCGCTACGCAATTTCCGCATCGACATTGCCGCCGATAGCCTGGTGATGCTGGATGAGAACCAGATGAAACAAGACCGTTTGCAGTTCCTGCAAGCGTTTGGTGGCTTCCTCGCGCAAGCCCTGCCGGTTGGCCAGGCGAGCCCGCAGATGGTGCCGATGATGATGGAGTTGCTGCGCTTTGGTATGCAGGCATTTAAGGCCGCGCGACCGATTGAGGGCCAGATTGACTCCACATTGCAACAGTTGCAGCAAGCCGCGATGCAACAGCAGCCTGATGGCGAGCAACAAGGCAAGCAAGCCGAGTTGCAGCAGAAGGGCCAGATGGAAGCGTCCAAGATGCAGATGGAGTCGGCGCTACAGCAAGCCAAACTGCAACAGCAAATGCAGATGGAGCAGCTCAAGAACCAGACCAAGCTGGCGATGGAGCAGCAAAAGCAGCAGTTTGAGGCGCAGTTGGAGGCGATGAAGCTGCAAAGCCAGCAAGAGGCCGCTAAATACAAGGCAGATCTTGACGCTCAAACGCGCCTAATCATCGCGCAAATGAATAAAGCCCTGCCAACATCATCATTCAGCACGTTTTGATCAATGAAACGCACCTACGTTTACATCGACGGCGAGTTTGTTGAGCGTAAAAAGGACGCGAAGGGGCGTTATCACTACGTCGTGCCTGACATCGTGCCGTACAAGAGCATGATTGACGGCAAGATGGTGACGTCCCGATCGGAACACCGACGCCATTTGAAAGCGCACGGCTGTGAGGAAGTCGGCAACGACGACCCGAGCAAGCACATTCGACGCGAAAAGCCGGTAGACACCCGTCTCGAGCGCATCAAGCACATGGTCAACACTCGACTGACCAACGAACAAGCGGATCGCATACTGCGCGATCTGCGAAGCCAGGCAAATTTCACCAATCCCCACAGGAGAGGCTAAATGGACGAGAACAATCCGGCGATGGAAGCGGCACGGGATGACAGCCCGATTGACCGCCGTGAGCTTTTAGAGGCAGGACTTGAGGCAGCCGAGAAGGGCGAGCCGATTGAGAGCGTTGTGCGCGATGCCGCAGGGCGTTTCACCAAACCACAACGAGAGCCGGAGCCGCAACAACAGGCCGAGGAGGCAGAGCCGCCGGTATGGCGTCGCCCGCCGGCGTCGTGGAAAAAGGATTTTCACGAAGTTTGGCAAAAAGCCGACCCAAAGATGCAGGAATACGCCTGGCAGCGCGAAGAACAGATGCGCGCTGGCGTCGAACCGTTACTTTCCAAGGCGCAATTCGCTGATGCGATGCAGGAAGCGATTTCGCCGTACATGACGACGATCCAAGGCTTGGGTTTGTCGCCCGATAAGGCCGTTGGTGCGTTGATGGAAGCCGATCATCGCTTGCGTACTAGCGACCCGCAGACCAAGTTGCAGTATTTCATGCAGTTGGCGCAGTCGTATGGCATCAATCTGAATGCCGCGCAGGCGCAACCTGGTCAGATGCCGCAAATGCCGCAGCAATCGGTAGATCCGCTTGTGTGGCAATTGCAAAACGAATTGAACCAAGTCCGTGGCGAGGTCATGGGCTGGAAGCAACAGCAGGAAATGGTGGAAAATCAAAGCCTGCTCAATGAAATTAACCAATTTAGTCTAAAAGCCGAGCATTTTGAGGATGTCCGACCGACGATGATCCAGCTCCTACAGAGCGGGGTCGCGCAGACGTTAGACGACGCTTATGAAAAGGCAGTTAGACTTGATCCGAACTTGTTTGAGCAGGTAACGAAAGCCCAACAGGCCGAAGCAGCCGCAAAACAAGCGAAGGAGCAAAACCGAGCAGTTAAAACTGCTCGCGCAGCAGCGGTGAGTGTCAGAAGCGCCACACCAGGCGTAAACACGGCTCCCAAGAGCAGCGACCGTCGTGCGTTACTCGAAGAAGCATTTGCTGAAGTCGAGCAACGTCTTTAATCAACTGATATAGGAGCATTCAAATGGCATTTGCCAACTCTAGTATCAGCGACATCATCGCTACCACAATCCAGAGCCGTAGCGGTGAGCTTGCTGATAACGTGACGAACAACAATGCGTTGCTTCGTCGCTTGAAGGAGCGCGGGAACGTCAAGACGTTCTCGGGCGGTAACGTGATTTTGCAAGAAATCATGTATAACGACCAAACCACCAACAACACTAACTCGTACTCGGGTTATGAAGTGTTGAACGTCGGTCAGAACTCGCCCATCTCTGCGGCGCAGTTCTCGATCACGCAATATGCTTCTGCGGTGACGATCTCGGGCCTGGAGATGATCCAGAACTCGGGCAAGGAGGCGATCATCGACCTTCTTGATGGTCGTATGCAGATTGCTGAAGCCCAGCTGGCCAACCGCATCAGCGGCGACCTGTACGGCGACGGCACCGGCAACGCGGGTAAGAACCTCACGGGTCTTGCTGCTGCTGTGCCGGATGACCCGACTGTCGGCACCTACGGCGGCATCAACCGCGCCGTGTGGACGTTCTGGCAGAGCAAGAAGTTCTCGGCTGCCGCTGATGGCGGTGGTGCGGGCGCTGTGTCGTCAACCACGATCCAGGGCTACATGGACGCTCTTGCTGTCCAGCTCGTTCGTGGCACCGACAAGCCTGACCTGATCGTTGCTGACAACAACTATTATCGGTTCTACCTGCAATCGCTCCAGGCGATCCAGCGTATTACCGAGAGTGGTTCGGGCCTCGCTGGCGCGGGCTTCGCTTCGCTCAAGTACTACGGTGCTGGTATGGCCTCCGACGTTGTGTTGGACGGTGGTATCGGTTCCTCGACGTACAACAGCGGTGCTGGCAACGCGAACCATATGTGGTTCCTCAACACCAAGTACCTGCATTTCCGCCCGCACAAAGATCGTAACTTTGTGCCGATCGGCGGCGAGCGGCAGGCCGTCAACCAAGACGCGATTGTGAAATTGATTGGCTGGGCCGGCAATTTGACCTGCTCGGGCAGTCAGTTCCAAGGCGTGTTGATCGCTTAAGGAGGGCATCAAAGTGTCTATTTCTGTTAGCAATATGATCGGTGTTTCTCTTGAATACACCGATACCTCGCCCTCGTTCGCTGTTGGCACCGTTGTCAACTTGAGCGATGGCGGTCAAGCCATTTATGTGCAGGCCGCTTCGACTTGCGCTCAATGGTCGGCTGTAACTGTCAACGTCAACAACACGGTGGCCCCGTTGACCACGACCAACTCTGCCAATTCAAAGGCAGTTGGTTTTGCTCAAGCGTCCATTGCCTCGGCCTATTACGGCTGGGTGCAGTTGGGCGGCAAGCCGCGTGTCAGCGTGTTGGTCGGCTGCCAGCCGAACGTCCCGCTGTTCACCACCGCAACCGCAGGGTCGCTTGACGACGCTACGGTGACGGGTGGCTTGGTGGCGGGCCTTGTGGCCACGACCTCGGCGGCTTCGGCCTCTGCGGTCACCTGCATCGCGGGCTATCCGCACATCGCCACGGGCGTTGTCGGGTTCTAACGATGCAGCCTCTGGAGATCACGGTTCAGGCGGCGGGTACAGCGGAGGAGCTTTGCTCCAACATTCGCTCGGCGCTTGGCCGTGGTCTGCCAGAACTGACCCCCGCTCCCATTAAGCACGATGGAACATTCGTGTGCGTGGCGAGCGGGTGGTCTATGCCCGATTTTGTAGAAGAAATCAGAGCGCACCGCAAAGCAGGTCGTCCTATTGTGGCGATTAAGGCAGCGCATGACTTCCTGTGCGAAAACGGCATCCAGCCTGATATGTGGGTCAACCTTGACCCGCGTGACCGCACTAACGGCATCCAAAAGCTAAACGATCACACCGTTTATATGCCCGCCTCGCGTTGCCCGCCCTCTACGTTTGATTATCTCAAGGGCAGAAATATATGGCTGTGGCACTCATGGGCAGACGGCCCCGAAATGCAGGCGATTGGCCCGAACAAGCTCGCCGTGGGTGGCGGGACGACATCGGGACTTCGTGCCATCAACATTGGCTATCTGCTCGGGTTCCGCAACTTCGTGCTGTACGGTTACGACAGTTGCAATCGGGCCGATGGCTTGAAGCGTTTTACCGGGGAATACACCGGCCCTGCGATTGACGTATGGGTAGGCGGCCCGACCGGCAAGAAGTTTAACTGCAATATGGCAATGGCCCAGCAGGCCAACGAATTCCAGAAACTGTTTGACGTAATGGGCGACATTACCGTGGATGCGCGTGGCCCCGGCTTGATTGCCGAAATCATGCGTGTGCGCCACGAACGGATGGCAGCGTAATGCCTATCCCCTCTCGCGTACTTGGCAGCGGTAGCAGCCAGCTATCTACGGTTAGCATTTGCGGCGACGGTAACGCGAGCGTGAGCGCAGCCGGTACGTCGGCAGGCAATGCCACGCAGTTGACGTTTGTCTACAACAACGTCACGACGGTAGGCGCGGGCGCGGGTGTTAAGCTGCCGCCAACAGAGACGGGCGAAACAATCATCGTCAAGAACACAAGCGCAAACCCGCTGACTGTGTACCCATACGACACGGGTAGCAGCATCAATAACGTCGGGTTTGGCACGATCAATCCTGACTGTTCGGCCTTGTTCTTTGCCGTGAGCAACACGCTCTGGGAAGAACTGCAAGGCTTTGGTCGCTCGGTGCCAATCCTGCACTACGGTGCGTTTAGCGACACCACGCTGCAAACGGCGGCATCCATTGATACCGCTTACGGCATGGTTTTTAACACTACCGATAGCAGCAATGGTGTGTCTATCGGTTCGCCGTCCTCCCGGCTTGTGGTGGATAACCAAGGCGTCTACAACGTGCAGTTTTCGGCACAGTTAGACAAAACCTCGGGCGGCGCAGGCAATATTTACATTTGGTTGCGTAAAAACGGCACTAACGTCGCCAATACAGCCACCACTATCGCCATCCAAGGCACCGCAGCGCGTACCGTCGCCGCGTGGAACTTCATCATCCAACTTGAGCCTACTCACTACGTTGAATTGATGTGGGCGACGGATGACACAAGCGTTAGAATTCTTGCAGCCAGCGCCACAAGCGTATGGCCTGCGATTCCCTCGGTCATTTGTACCATCACACAGGTCAACAACCTGTAATCCCCACAGGAGCAAGGACAATGCCACTAGATAGCGATGTTTCTAACGCCGACGCACAGTTGCACGTTGAGTTTTATTTGCGCGAGGATGGCCCAAATAAGGGCAATCCGTATGTGCGAATTCAAGCGCCTGGCGACAAAACGAATGTGATTGACCAGCCGGTGCGCGACGATCATCGTGAGCGTTTCCCGCGGCAATGGTTGTATTTTCAGATGCACCAAAACGAAAACGCTGCGGCGCAGATCGGCACCCCGCTATCGCAATGGCAGAAGGACGCTCCTGATGAAATTAACCGCGACCAGATCGCAGAGTTGAGCATTCTCAAATTTTTGACGGTCGAGCAGCTCGCCCTAGCATCTGATGGCCAGTTGCAGCGCATCGGCATGGGTGGCGTCGGCTTGCGTGAGCGAGCGCGCCAATACTTGAACCGCAAGAACCGTGTTGAGAGCAACGCGGAGCTTGAAGATACCAAGCGCCAATTGGCTGAATTGCAGGCGCAGATGGCGTCCCTGGTGGCGGATAAGCCGAAAAGAGGGCGCCCGCCGAAAGAACTAACGGAGGCATAGTATGGGCAGCCCGATGATTCAGCTTTTCCAGCAAGTGACAAACGAGCTGGGTATCCCAACCCCGCAAACGGTCGCGGGTAATGCAAGTCAGGATGTCATTCAGATTCTTGCTCTGATGAACGCCTGTGGATACGAGCTGCTTCGTCGTGCTGATTGGCGCGAATTGACCCGCCAACACACTTTTTACACAGAAGCAATTACAACCACCGGCTCTTGGGCAGATGGCGTTGCTGTCATTACCGGAATTCCGACGACGGCGGGATTGTCTACGCAGTATCAAGTGCAGGGCGTTGGTATCCCCAACGCAACGTATGTCACCGCCGTGACGGGATCAACATCGGTTGCGTTGAATTATGCGCCGACTGAAACGGTGGTTGGCGGCCAAGTTATTTTCCAAAAAGTAAAGTACGACCTGCCGACCGATTACGTTAGTACGGTCAACCGCACCCATTGGGACAAAAGCAAGCGTTGGGAAATGCTTGGCCCCGAGTCGCCGCAGCAATGGGAATGGTTGTTGTCGGGCTATATCAGCACCGGCCCGCGTATCCGATGGCGTTTGCTCGGCAAATACTTTCAGATTTGGCCGGGAATGAACGGCGGCGAGTTGCTTGGATTTGAGTATCGCAGCGCGGCATGGGCTGAAAGCGCCCTTGGAGTGCCAAAAAACAGCTTTACGGCTGACACCGATACTTGTGTTTACCCTGATCGTGTAATGGTGCTGGGAACCAAGCTCAAGTATTTTGAGGCCAAGGGTTTTGACACAACGGCGCTTTATCGTGATTACCTCGCCGAGCTAGAAACAGCCATTGGTCAGGACACCGCTGCCGCTAACCTCTCCTTCGCCCCGCGCCCTGGTACGGTGTTGATCGGCTACGACAACATCCCGGACAGCGGCTACGGCACGGAAAGCACTTAATGGCGTCCCCCGTTCGCAGACGGCTAATCCAGCGCACCACGGCCAACGTGGCGTCGTTGCCTGCGCCGGTGGGCGGTTGGAACGCCCGCGACGCGCTTGCCAACATGGCTCCCACAGATGCCGTGTATTTGGAGAATATGTTTCCAAGCGTGTCCAACGTGAATTTGCGCGGTGGATACGTCAAACACGCGACCGGACTGCCTGCTGAAGTGCAAACGCTGATGACCTACAACGCTGGGTCAAATGTGGAGCTGTTTGCCATTAGCGATGGTCAAATTTTTGACGTTACGTCAGCAGGCACGGCGGGATCGGCATTAGTTGCCAGCCTATCCAACTCGCAATGGGAATATACCAACGTCACGACGGGCGGCGGGCAATACCTGTATGCCGCCAATGGCGTAGATAAGCCGCTGTTATACAACGGCGCAAACTGGACGCCAATTGACGGAGTGTCTACGCCTGCCATCACGGGCGTTACCACGACCAACTTAACCCAACCAACCTTGTTCAAGAACCGAATGTGGTTTATTGAAAAGGACACTCTAAAAGCGTGGTATTTACCGACAGCCTCTATTGGCGGTGCGGCGCAGCCATTGGATCTGTCCAGCGTCATGCACTTGGGCGGCAAGCTGCAAGCAATGGCGACTTGGACGATTGACGCGGGTTACGGCGTTGACGACAACCTTGTGTTTATTTCTGACCAAGGCGAGGTGGCCGTATACCGTGGCACAGACCCATCAAGCGCCTCTACATGGGCGTTAATCGGCGTTTGGGTCATTGGATCGCCAATTTCCCGACGTTGCATGACGAAATATGGCGGTGATTTGCTGATTTTGACGCTAGATGGGCTAATTCCTTTCGCGTCGGCGCTGCAATCGTCTCGGCTTGACCCCAACATCGCCCTCTCGGACAAGATTCAGGGCGCTTTTGCTGCCGCTGCTCGCACCTACAAAGACACTTTTGGGTGGGGATTGCTCTATAACCCGCTGAACAATGCGCTAATCGTCAATGTGCCGGTATCTACCGGCCAACAGCAGTTTGTGATGAACAACATCACCAAAGCGTGGTGCAATTTTACGGGTTGGAACGCTTCATGTTGGGCGTTGGTAGAAAACGAACCGTATTTCGGTGGCAACACCTACGTTGCAAAGGCTTGGACGACCGGCGATGGCGGTTATGCCGATGATGGCGAGCCGATCCGCGCCAAGGCGTTACAAGCGTTTAACTACTTTGAGACGCGAGGCGTCGTTAAATACTTTACCCGCGCTAGACCAAGCATTTTCAGCAATGGACAGCCCAACATCGTCATCGGCATCAATACGGACTTCCAGACGGCCGACCAAACTGGCGCGTTGTCGTTTAGTCCATCGGTCGCGGGCTTGTGGGATGTCGGATTGTGGGACGTTGCGCTTTGGGGTTCTGATGTCGTCATCAGCAACAACCAAGCGGGCGTTACGGGAATTGGGTATTGCGGGGCCATTTCGTTCAACAGCGTGAGCGAAAACCTGCAAATCCAATGGGCATCAACCGATGTGGTGTATCAAATCGGATGGGCTGGAATATAGTCAGCGGCCCTCATGTGGGCCATTGGGTCATGTCACGCACGGATGGCAGCTATAACGCTGACCGTTCAGTTGCCATTGGCCTTGAAAAAGACGGCCAGCTTGTCGCCGGTACGGTTTATGAGATGTGGAACGGCAGGTCAGTCGTTTGTCACATCACTTGGGATCAGGTCACCCCGGCATATATAGCCGCTGTGTACGACTATCCCTACAACGTCGCAAATGTTGATAAGATAATAGGGCCGATTTCCAGCAACCATACCCGGGCGCTGAAACTGGTCACGAAAATGGGGTTTTCCGAGGAAGCGCGCATTAAGGATGGCGCACCCGACGGAGACATTGTTTTTATGACGCAAACACCTGACAAGTGTCGTTTCTTGGAGCCGAGGTATGGGCAAAAAATCACCAGCGCCGCCGCCAGCACCTGATTACACCACTCTTGCGATTAAGCAGGGTGAGGCCAACTTGGCAGCCGCCAAGCAATCGGCCTATATGTCTAATCCCAACATCTATTCCCCAACGGGAACGCAGACTGTTGATTGGACAAAGCGCGCCACGGTTGACACCGACGCCTACAACAAGGCAATGGAGGCGTATCAGCAGCGGTTGTTTGAAAACCCAGAATTTGCTGGCGCAGAACCGACACAAGAACAGTTCACGACTTACATTGAACAACCAACCGTTACGCAAACGGTTTCGGCTGACGCACTTGCCGCACTTCGCGCGCAAGAACTAACGCAACGCCGAATGTCAGAGGCTGCCTCTGGAGCAGCGCAAGGACTTGGAAACCTTGGTATCGCATCTGCTTTTGATGCGCGCAACTTGCCTGGGTTGCGTTATGACCTGGCAGGTGCGGGTGACATCCTGCGTGGTTATCCGCTTCTTGGGATGGCTGGATCGCTTGCACAAGGCGCTGGCGGCGAAATCCAAGGCGCTCCGCAACAGTTTTTTAGCCCGGTTGCAGGATATTCCATTGAGGGATTGCCGGGTCAAATTGGCGCTGGCCAACAAGCCCAAGCGAACGTCGCGGCGCAAGGCGCACAATTGCCTGCATCAGCCGAAATGTATGGCCGAGCGGGCGGTGGCCCTGCTGCGCCAACTAACCTTGGGCAATTAGACGCCAATCAGTTTTACGCACAAAACGCCCCTGGCGGTCAATCGTTTGGCACGGCTTTTGGTGGCCCCGGCGCTGGATTGTTTGGTTTCGCATCTGGCGGCCCGCAAGGCGTTCAGTTTGGTGGCCTTGATTTAAGCGGGATGCAACAAATTTTGGGCGGTGTTGGACAATTTGGGCAAGCCCAAGGTGGCCCCGCCGGCCTGCGATTGAGCGGATTTGACACCTCGCAATTGGGCCAAATTGCGGGAGCGCCAACGGCAGGAGACTTTGGATTTGCAGGTCGTGGGCCAGCAGCAGCTCAAATTGATCAAAATCTAAACTTGTCAGGCGTTGGCGATGTATCGCGCAACGTACAAGAAGGTCGATTTGGTTATGCGCGAGGCGATTTGGCAACACCCGAGTTGCAGCGCCAGTTAAGCACCACAAACTTGGCCGCTATGCCGGTAAACGCAGGCATGACGGCGCAACAAGCAATTTTGTCTCGGCTTTCACCGCAGTTGCAAGGCGAACGCCAACAACTTCAAACTCAATTAATTAACCAAGGTTTGCGACCGGGTGGCGAGGCATATAACGCCGCGATGTCGGCGCAAATGTTGAAAGAAAACGATTTAATAACTCAAGCTGCTTTGCAAGGCATTTCGCTTGACGCGCAAATGCGGCAACAGGGATTGGCTGAACAACAAGCTCTGGGTCAATTTGCAAACCAAGCTGCAATGCAGCAGTTTGGGTTGGGCGCACAGGGGCTGGGGTTATACAACGAAGCTCTAACGCAAAATTTCCAACAAGCATTGGCGGCGCAAGGCGCTCAAAACCAAGCGCAACAACAAGCATTCCAACAACGCCTTGCCGCAGGGCAATATGGCCGCGAGGCGCAACTGGCGTCGTTTGGAATGGGCCAACAAGCCCAGCAGCTTGCCAACGAAGCCGTGCAGCAAAACTATCAGCAAGCTCTTGCCGCGCAACAGGCGCAAAATCAGGCGCAACAACAAGGCTTTGCACAGCAATTAGCCGGTCAGCAGTTTGGCCAACAAGCCGCATTGGCAGGCTTTGAGACGCAACAGCAAGCGCAACAAGCGCAAAATGCAGCCATTGCGCAGAACACGCAATTGGCGTTGCAATCAGGTCAATTTGCCAACGAAGCACAGGCGCAGCAGTTTGCCCAGCGTGTAGCGGCGGGTGAGTTTGGGCGAGAAGCTCAAATGGCCTCGTTCCAAACAGGCCAGCAAGCGCAAGAGGCAATCAATCGCGCCATCGCGCAAAATTTTGCTCAAGGCCAATCAGCGCAAGAAGCGCAAAATCAAGCCATTTCGCAAAATTTTCAGCAAGCGTTGCAAGCACAGCAAGCGCAAAACGCCGCTCTTGCACAAAACTACCAACAAGCCTTGGGTGCTGGGCAATTCAACCGCGAAGCGTTATTGCAACAGTTCGGCATGGGCCAACAAGCGCAGCAACTGCAAAACGCTGCAATCGCTCAAAACTACGAACGTCAACTTGCCGCAACTCAAGCTGCAAACCAAGCGTTGCAACAAATTTTTGGTCAAAACGTCAACGTGCAAGAGCTGCAAAACCAAGCGGCAGGGCAAAACTTTCAGCAACAACTTGCTGCATATCAGGCCAATCTTGCTCGTCAGTCGCAACAAGCTGGGCAGTCGCAAGAAGCAGCGCAGTTCTACAATCAAGCGCAAGCGCAAGCTTATCAACAGGAGTTGGCGCGTCAGGCTGCTGCCAATGCCGCTCAACAACAGCGGTTTGGTCAGCAAATGGATATTCAAGCCGCTCAAAACGCTGCTTTGGCGCAAAATCAAGCGCAGCAACAAGCGGCCTCTGCGTTTTTCAATCAAGCCCAACAGCAACAATTTCAACAAAACGTCGCCCAACAGCAGTTTTACAATACCGCTGTTCAGCAAGCACTTGCTCAACAAGCCGCAATCCGCAGCATCCCGGTCAACGAGATCAGCGCGTTGTTGTCAGGCGGTCAGATCAACGTGCCGCAGTTCCAAGGCTATCAAGGCGTTACCGTGGCTCCTGCGCCGATCTTCCAGGGCGGCCAGGCGCAAGACGCAGCAGCGATGCAGCGTTATGGCATTGCGGCAAACCAGGCGGCGTCCAACATGGGCGGATTGTTCAATTTGGCGGGATCGCTTGGCAGCGCCGCCCTTTTAGCGCCTTCCGATCGCCGCTTAAAGTCCAACATCGTGCGTTTAGGCACACACTCGCTGGGCATTGGAATCTACGCCTACGACATTTTCAACGAGCGTCAGCTTGGCGTGATGGCCGACGAAGTGGAGCAGGTCAAGCCGGAGGCGGTACTGACGCACCCGAGCGGCTACAAGATGGTCAACTACGGGGCGCTCTAATATGCCGTACTTCAAAACGTACAAAGATCGCACCGACGCGCAGAAACTCGCGCAGATGTTGGCGATGCAGGAAGCCAACCAGGCCATCAACACGGATTACGCGCCGATTCCATCTATGTCGCAATCGTATGCGTCGGTTGATCCGCAGGATCTGCTGAAAATGCGCGAGATGATGAACCGACAAATGGCAAAAGGCGCGCAAAACGTCGGAAAACGCACATATAGCACCACTACGCCATTTAACACAGGCGGTTTAGCATGAACGGATTTTCACCAGATCGTAGACCGCAGCAACTTGCACAAATGTTAGCTGCTCAAGAAAGAAATTCTTCACTTAATGGCCCGGTGCCAGCGCAAAATATGCGCCCATCTTTAGCGTATGCAGGCGCGACTCCAAACGTCGCTTCTGGCACATCGCCGCAAAGCATGAATTTCAATGGCCCAGCAGGCCCGCAACAATATCGCGGCCCAATTAGCAATCCTGCGATGAGCGCAATGTCTCCACCGCAATTAGGTGGTCAAATGCCACGCTTATTGAATCAAAGACCACCAATGATGCCGAAACAAAACGGCATGATGAATCGCGCTCCACAGGTTGGCGGCATGGGATCTCGACCGCGTATGCCCTCGTCGCCGGGTTTGACGACCCCGCAGGGAGGCGGCTACCGAGGAGACTTTGACTATGGCCAAGACTAACCCTGTATTTCGCGCTCCGACCGCGTATGAGGAGGAGATGCTGCGGGCGCAACGTCAGCAGCAACTAGCCGAAGTCCTACGCCAACAGGCTTTTATGCAAGAGCCGGAATCGCCGACCTACCAAGGGTTTCGTGCGATGCCGTCGCCGACGAACGCCCTGGCGCGCATTCTGTCGGCCTATACATCCAAGAAGATTGGCGAGAAGGCAGAGGAAGCCGAGCGTAAGGCCCGTGAGGCTGATGTGGCCGAGTTTGAGGCGTTGCGCCGCGATCTTGGCCCGCAGACTCAAGTCATCGGCCCCGATATGTTTGGCGATCCTATGGAAATGGCCGGCAAATACACGCCGCCTGTCACCCAGACGGTGATGCCGACGTTTCAAGAACAAGAGACGCGGCTCATGGAAGCCATGTCAAGCGGCAGCCCTCGAGCGCAGCGTTACGCGCAGCTCATGCTGTCGCGTCAGCCGAACGTCAGCATTGAAGCGTTAATGGAAGCCTCGCCAGAAACCCGCGAGAAATATCGAATAACTCGAGATCCGACCGTCCTGGCCAAGCCACCAAAAGCCGGGGATCTGCCGAGCGACGTTGAAACGTATCAATACTATGTTGTTGATCAAAAACGATTGGGTCTGCCGGCCAAGTCGTTTGAGGAATGGCGACTGACCAAGCCGCCTAGCACCGTTGTGCAGAATTTGCTGCCAGGCGAAAAGACAACGAATGCTTACACAACCGCATTAAGTTCAAAATTAGCGGATCAAGATGCCTCGGATTTGGCAGCGGGAGAGCAGGCGCTTCCACAAATTGAAACGTCATATCGAATTCGTGATTTGTTGAAGCAAAACCCCATTACTGGCAGCGGTGCAGCGCCTCGATTAGCCTTTGAGAAGGGCTTGGAAACGATGGGCTTTAGCAAGGGCAACAGAGCCAGCATCACCGAAAACTTGATGTCAGAACTTGCAAAAACAACGCTGGCTGCAATTCCAACTAGCGGCCTCGGGTCAGGCGCAGGATTTACCGGCAGCGATCGTGAGTTCTTGCAAGATTCTGCTGCGGGCCGTAAAGAGCTGACGGCGGCAAACCTGGAGTATTTGGCAAGAATAAATGAAAAGGTAGCTCGCATTAACATTCAAAAGAGCAACAGAGTCCGATCGCGGCTTCGCAAGATGCCCGAGTTCGTTGGGCTGCCTGATAGATTTCCTGATGTCATTGCGCCACCGTCTTATGGCAGTCGTTTGCCAGAGGGCGCGGAACTTGATCAGCCGAGACGGTAAGCGAGGACGCTATGGCATACCAAGAAGGGCAAACAGCGACCAACAAAAAGACCGGGCAGCGTTACGTTTACCGTAATGGCGAATGGGAAGAATTAGGCCCGTCAACGCCTGACGCTCGCGTTATGGGCGCGCAGATGCCTGCCTCGGCTCAAGGCGCGCTGACGTTTGGACAAGGCGCAACCTTCAATATGCTTGACGAATTGGCTGGCGCTGCGGCGCTTGGCCAACTCGGGCAGTCATACGCAATGGGCGGCACTCCAACCGCGCCAAGCCGTGCGGATTACACCGCACCGCGTGACATCATTCGCGGCGGTACTGCTGCATTCGCCGAAGCCAACCCCAAGACCGCGCTTGGCCTTGAGATGGCAGGCAGCGTGGCCACCTTGCCGTTCAGCATGGGCGGGTCTGTAGCCCCTCTTGGCGCAGGCGTTATTTCTCGCGGTGGTCGTTACGTTGCCCCGATCGCAGGCCAAAGCGCACTCGGTGCGGCAGGCGCCAGCGAAGCCGAAACAGCGTCTGACTTGGGCATGGACATTTTGTATGGCACCGGCACGGGCGTTGGTATTGGCGGCGCAACGGGCCTTGGCATCAAAGGCGCTGGTGCAGTTACGCGGCGCGTGGTGCCGTCCATGCAGCGTGAGTTTGAGCTGCAAGCACCTCGAGAGCGTTTAGCGCAGCTTTTGCAGCGTGATGCGTATGCGCGTATTCCGCCCGACACGCTCGCCAAGCAAGAGCGTATTGCAGAACTGCAACGTCAACTAAAAGTTATCCCTGGCCCATCGCTGATGAAGGCGCGGATGCAGGAGGAACTGAACGCGCTAACGAGCGGCGTAGAAGCCGACCCGACGCAGGTGGCTGCTGCTCGATTGCAGCGCCCTCGAGGCGGTGGCCTCGGGCCGGAGGCGCCGATTGCCGCAACGGGATCTGCCACTCGCGCAGAACTCGCATTGCTGCGTAACGAGCCTGGTTCAACGCAGGGCATGATCGAAAGATCAATGCGCCCGCTCGTCAACAAGCGTGGCGATCGTCTGCAAGCCGCATCAGATGAGCTTTTAGACGCGCAAGGAATGCCATTCCGAGCGACGTTGAAGCAATACAACGAGCAAGCCAAGGCAAAAGCAGCGCCGTATTACGCACAGCTTGAAAACTACGATGTAACGGTTGATGCGGAGCTTGCCGCGCTCCTTAATCGCGCAAAAAAGACGTTCTCGGAAGCCGAGGAGTTGGCGCTGGTTGAAGGTATGCCCGAGAAACTAAATCTTGGCGACTTGCGACCTGGCGATCGTGTTCCGTTCAACGTATTGGACACGCTAAAACGCACTCTTTACGACATTGAAGATGGCGCAAAGGGTGAATTTGGTAAGCCGACGCAAAAGAGCCGCGGTTATACCAATTTGCGCCGCGATTTGACTGAAAAGCTTGACAATGTTGCGCCAAAAGATAACCAAGGCCGCAGCGTTTACCGTCTCGCGCGTGAGAATTTTGGCAGCGAAACACAAATGGCGACCGCGATGGAGCGCGGCCGCAAGGTTATGTCCGAGGATGTCGAGGAATTAGCCGAAATCATCAACGACTTGGAGCCGGCGCAGCTCAATGCGTTTCGTCTTGGCGCTGCCCAGGCTTTACGCGATCAAGCCGCAACGCCTGCTGGTCAAGCCAAGCTGATAAACCTGCAAAAGTCACCAGGAATGCAAAAGCGTTTGCGCTTGGTGTTCGGCAACGACTTCCGCAAGTTCCAAGCAACGGTACTGCGTGAGGCAGAGCTGCAAGAAACCGCTCGAGCAGGCAAGGGATCGCAAACCTTTTCGCTGTTCAAAGGCGAAGAAGATCAAAACAAGCTCGCGCAAGCCCTGCAAGCCGCGCAAATGATGCAAGGCGACATGATCGCCGGTGCAGCAGCGATTGCGGCCAAGGATACGGGCAAGAAACTGAACGAACGTCAGCGTCAACAGCTGGCAGAATTATTGTTGTTACGCGGTCAGCCCGCGCAAGATGAACTACGAAACGTGCGCCTGTATCTCGAGCGTCGCGCTGCGGCGCAGAAACGCGCACAGGAAGCATCGGGGCGTATCGGCGCATTTGGCGCTGGATATGGCGCTGGCCAAGAATAGGAGCAAGTAAATGAGCTTTAACGGTTCCGGTACGTTCGTCATCAATTCGGCAGGGCAACCTGTCGTCGCTAACACCGTCATCTCGGCCACGACGTTTAATGCGTTAACAGCCGACCTTGCAAACGGTTTGTCTACCTGTATCACCAAGGACGGGCAGACCACGCCAACGGCTAACATTCCGATGGGCGGGTTCAAGATTACGAACCTTGCCAACGGCACGGCTGCCTCGGATGCGGCAACGGTCGCGCAGATTCAGAGCAACGGCGCGGCATTGGTGACGGTGACGGGCGTTGACACCCTTCTGGGATCGCTGTCGCCTGCCTTGACGACTTACGTTACAGGCGCTGTGTATTACTTTATCGCCCCGGCAACCAACACGGGCGCGGTAACCCTTAACATTGACACCCTTGGCGCTAAAAACGTCACCCGCGATGGCACGACCGCTCTTGTGGCCGGTGACATCGTATCGGGCGAAATGGTTGCCGTGGTGTATGACGGCACTCGTTTTCAGTTAATCAGCCCGGTCAACAGTTTTACTAATCTGAACGTCTCCGGCACGCTGACTGTAGCCGGTGCGACGACCCTTAACGGCAACCTGCAAGTCGGCAACGCGGCTGCGGATACGGTCAACTTCCAAGCCAGCGGCTGGACGCTGACCAACAACGTCTCGGTGACCGGAACGTGGGCCGACATCGGCACGATCACGACCGCTGACATCAACGGCGGCACCATTGACGGCACAACCATTGGCGGCGGCACGGCTGCGGCGGGTACGTTTACAACCGCAACAGCAACAACCGGCAACATTACGACGGTCAACGCAACAACGGTGGACAGCACCAACCTTGAGGTGACTAACCTTAAGGCTAAAGACGGTACTGCCGCAGGCTCCATTGCCGACTCCACAGGCGTTGTCACGCTTAACAGCCTCAATGCTACTACCGTCAACATTGACGGCGGCACGATTGACGCAACCATCATCGGCGGGGCATCGCCTGCGGCTGGCACGTTCTCAAATCTAACGGCCACTAACTTGTCGGCAGCCTCGGCCAATATCGGCGTTGCCGTCATTGGCACATTTGCCGCCACAACGCTTGAATTGACCAACCTTGAAGTAACTAACATCAAGGCAGACGACGGCACTCAAGCAATGACGGTTCAGAACGTCACCGGAAAGGTGACGATGGGAACCGCCTCTATTGCATCGGCTAACTTGGGCGTTGCAACCATTGGAACGCTTAACCTTGCCGAGATTTCCATTGCCTCTGCCAATATAGCAACGGCAATCATCACCAATCTGACGGCAACAAGCGCATCTGTTGCCAGCATGAACGCAGGCGTTGCGCTATTGACAACGGCTACGGTAACGACGCTGACCGCCTCTGGCGCGTCCATTGCTTCAGCCAACATCGGTAACCTTCAGTTTACGGCTGCCTCCATCGCCTCCATCAACGCAGGCGTGGCGTTGATCACAACCGGCACGGTCACGAACCTGACCAGTACCGCTGCCTCGGTTGCGTCGGCCAACGTCGGTGTGGCGCTCATCACCACAGGCACGGTAACAAGCCTGACGGCAACCGGAGCTAGTGTGGCGTCGGCTAACGTCGGCACGGCTGTAGTAACAGGGCTGACCGTTACCAATGCCTCTGTGGCATCGCTGAACGCGGGTACGGCCACGATCACCACCGGCAACCTCACGTTCTCCAGCACCGCCCAGCGCATCACGGGCGACATGACCAATGCGACAGTGGCAAATCGGCTGGCGTTTCAGAACAGTGTTACTAACGGCAGCACTCAAGTCACTTTATTCCCAAATGGGACTTCGCAAACATCTCTTGTTCGCGTATTCAACAATTCTGATCCGACAAACGCTAGCACCGGGCTATTGTATATAGACTCCGTTAGAGTTGGTCTGGATTCAGGCATCACCGGCACCGGCACTTACCTCCCAACGACCTTCCAAACCGGAGGCAGCGAAAGGGTCAGGATAGATACGTCCGGCAACGTCGGTATTGGGACGACGCCTAATGTTGAATTGGCTTTATATAAAGCAACAACCCCACGGTTTCACATTCAAAATTCTACAAGCGGCACGCAAGTTAATGATGGTTTTCAACTTGCGCTGTCAGGTAGCGATGCCTATATCTGGAACTTTGAAAACGGCGCGTCAATTTTTGGCACCAACAACACCGAACGGATGCGTATTGACTCCTCCGGCAACGTCGGGATCGGCGGGACGGCAGATGCAACTGACAAAGTTTGTATTAAAGGAACTTTGCCAACTAGCGGCACATATTCAATTGCGTATATCAATCGTGCGACAGTTCCTAGTGGCTCAACTGGCGGCGCGTTCGGTTATTCCTCCTTGCTGTATACGCAAGCCGCTGCGTTTACGATGGGCTTTCACAGACACTTCAACGCAGAGCAAGGCTCTATCGGAGCATCGTCAGCCGTAACCAATCAATTTGGTTATTACGCCGATTCTTCCCTCACCGGCGCCACCAACAACTACGGCTTCTACAGCAACATCGCCTCTGGCTCAAACCGCTGGAACTTCTATGCAGCGGGGACGGCGCAGAATTATTTTGCGGGAACTACCACGGTTGGAAACAA
>Ga0315903_10002543_pt1 | contig 26597 bp, 41 predicted proteins | sample LakEriMetagenome_7_FD_203524 | JGI IMG/M metagenome (GOLD analysis project Ga0315903, IMG submission 203524) | Freshwater fungal communities from buoy surface, Lake Erie, Ohio, United States - Buoy 2 MA119 | ecosystem: Environmental > Aquatic > Freshwater > Lake | place: USA: Lake Erie, Ohio... | reverse complement strand
CTGTTGCGCATATATTCGTTTGCCGTTACCCTCATTAATACCCTAGGCGCAGTCATGAGGTCAATTAGACGGCTGCCAATATATGAGAACGTCTTAAGCGTAGGGTAAACCTTAAACGAGCCATTGCCCAAAGAATCAGCGGTCGAATCATCAATAATCATATGCACGCGGCCTTCGCTGGTTTGTAAAATCTCACCAGCACTAACAACTTTTTGCAGCGGGAAAGCGCCCTTGTAAAAAATCTCGTTATCAAACCCGGTTGCGTATATTTCAATATCCGCCAAATAATCGGCCAGCGTACCAGAAAAGAAAACAGCGCCATCATCAAAGGTTGCGCCATCGGTAAACGTTGTTGTGCCTGATTCCGTATAATAATCACGGATAGAATTAAGAGGATTTAGAGGGGCTAGCCGCCGAAAATCCGGCATTAAAACCGTTGTCATGCCGCCATTCATTTTCGCTAGAAGCGATTCGATGCGCAGCGCACCCTCATAGAACCCACGAAAAGAAACAACAGAAACCCACCTTTTTCCCTGCCGCTCCAGCAGCTGGCTCTGCTTTGTAAAAAGAGATGTGAATCTAGAAACGTTTGTCTCTATGAAAAATTCCTGTGAATAAGGGCGAACGTCAACAGGCCAGACCAAAGATGCCATTGTTAGAGTTTCCTTTCATAGGTCATTAATACAGTAAACGTCCCCGATAAATATGAAGTAGTCCCACCACTATACTGCATTTTAATATCTTGACCCGGACCGCTCTCTTTTGAAATATCCGATTGCGCAGCAGGGTATGGCACATGCGTCTCCCCCCAACGAGCGGGGCTTAAATTTTTAAGGTATGCTTTATCTAAAGTTGTCCAAGTAGTGATTCCATCCGTCAATATTACATCTTTGTTGCCGGAATGATCAAAATCAGCTACGCCTGTTATGACAATATTTCGTATATAATATTGCTGCAAGATTGCCGCATCTAAAACCATAGCTGTGCCTGCGTTAAGAGAGGCAGCAGTGACATTGACAGTCACAGTGATTAGCGCCGAACTATCCGCTTGTGTTGTTGCTGAAACGCCACCAGTGGGGCTACTAGGCTCAAAGCTCGATAGCGTGCCATAAACATCCTCAGAGCGAATCCAGAAATAACGGGTTGCGTTGCTAGGTAGGTTGTTGACCGTATAAGCGCGGGTTGAAGTCTTATCAACAAGCGTAGACGTTGCCCGGTCGTTTGTGCTGGCCATAAAGATGTTGACCGATGAAAAAGACGGGTCCTGCACTTCATCCCAGTATAGCTGAATGGAATTATTTAAGCCAACAGCAATAAGGCCATCCGGCGCGGTTGCATCCTCAGCAACCCAGTTAGGAACGGTTGCAGATTCCAGCGCCGCGCCGCTTTTATAATCGATATCATCACTGTAAATATCAATCGAATCATCACGAAAAGTTGCGGTGATTTGCCCCAAATCGTCCAGCGTCCAGCCTACACATTTAAAGACTTTCTTAACCCATCCAAAACGCTCAATAGTAATTTTTACGTTGTCCCCCGGCGTGATTTTCATGCCTTTAAAATTTAAAGGGATGGAAAGGCTAAGTTGCTTTCTTGACTGCTTAAGCGCAATATTTGCGATCCGTTGCGCACAGTAAATGGAATTGGTAAAAGGCATTGTTAAATCGATAAAACGCCGATTTAATTCCGTTTCGTTAACGGATATTTCTGGCATCTCAACAAGATTGTAATCTTGCTCTCTATCGATGTAGAGCGCCTTAACACCGTTAATTTTTTCCTTTAAAGACTTGTTTGTTTGCACGGTAACAGCAACGTCCGATGCGTCAATTGTGGCTATGTCATCCTCTGAGAATTCAACAGACGGGGTAACGTATCCAGCGGCAAAGGTGCGCCACTTGCCTGAGGTATAAGACGTTGACCCAGCAAAAGACGTTAGCAGCTCTTCCATTTTACTTTTAGGCGTACCGTCAATAGATAATGCGCCGTTGCAAGTAAAACGCTTTTCTAGCCCGGCTGGCGTTGTGACTAATTCATCACAGATATTAGCGGCAACCGTCCAATAGGAATTATCCCGCATTGATTCCGTTGCGCCAATACCCAAAGGCCGCCCGATGTTATCGCGGCGCTGCATATAATCCCAAAGACAAACAGCCGGGTTTTCTGAATAAGCAGTGACACCCGTGCGAAAATCTTTAACTTTCATGCCGCGAATAACGGCGCTTATATTGGGAATTCCAGAGCCAAAAACAGCCGCGTCATAAGTGAGTTTGACATAGGCAGTACAGCGCCCGCGCAAGCGGTGCTCTACTGTCCATTTCCCTTCGCATTCACTGATAAAAAAAGCGTTTGCCAGCTGATCCGGTGAGCCTAAGCCTGTTTGAATCTTTACCAAGCCCACATACTTTGAAGGTGACGTGCAATCACCATTCGAGTCAATAACGATAGGCGTGCCGTTTATATAATACTGCTCTACGGCGTCACACTCATTCGCAGCTAGAACAATAGCTAGGTACAGGATTTCATTCTTTGCGCTGCCCGGCTTAGGTTTGGAATGGAAAAAAACCAGCGTCCCGCCTTTGCGCACTCGGCCATAAACAATTTGGTGTACGGCTGCGGCACTCCGCGCCGTTGTTCTTAATCCAGACAACCCGGCGAATGATGCTGATTGTCCCGGTCCCTTATTCCCGCTAATTGATGCTAAAAGAGTTGAGCCAATATAAGACACAGCAATAGCCGCAATTGCACCAATAGCTGCAGCCGCAACGGTTGATATAGCAATCCCCGCAATAACCGTACCCGCAACAGCGGCGCTAACACCAGCGGCTGTAGCAGCAGCAGCAGCGGCAATGATAAGCGGCGGCATCTTAAAATAGCCTCATGACGGTGTTTATTTGTACTTTGCTCTCAGGCACAAATTTTAAGCCGCTCTCACACATGAACGCGATGTTATGCCCTACGCACACGCCGCATATTTCATAGTTGCCTATCGTGCATATAACCGCATCCGATGGCATTAAAAGATTCTTATCAATCTCCATTAGGCCAGCTTTTAAAAGTGCGTTCTTTATTGAGCCGTGGCGATTCATGATTTCATCACGGCCAGAATTTTCATCATCATAGTGGCCGCGATAATCAGCCGCCGGGTCAAGCGCCGTTTCTGAAATTGATTTTACGCAATCAGCAATAAATAAACAGCAATCTGAATCGCCATATCGGAAAGGTTTATCACGATAGGAATCAATGAATTTTTCAAAGTCATCACGCCAGTTTTTCTTTCTATTTCTCATATTCGCGGCCCCAAAATATTTCGGCTTCTTGTAAGCTGGCAACATACTCTAAACCCCTATCGCCGGGGTATTCGGATTTCTGATCCTGATCCGTTAAGCGGCGCGTGCGCGTGCCTTCAAAGTCGCGCAAGAGACTTTCGGCATCAATCGAAACATAGGTGCTGTTGCCCGATTCATAAATTGATAAAACGTCCATCAAACCCTTAAAGAGCGTTATAGGGTCATCAACTAGCTGGCCGTATGAATCAAGAAAACCGATGTAAACAACGCAATCACGCCCCTGAATATCATCATTTAAAACCTGCGTAATGAATTCAGTTTTTATGCCCGATAGTGAAAACTTCGCGCCAACGGCCTGCAGGCTTATGGTTTCCTCAATCGATGAGACAGAGCCAAGATTGCCAACCCCAAGATATGTGTCACCGTCCCAAACAAGATCGCCAACACCAGTCCAGGCTCTAACAGCCCCTGTAGGAAAATCAGCATAAAACAAAATAACCGGGGCAAGAGTATCGGATAAAATTTGCTCCTCATTCAAAGATGAAATAGTGCGCGTCATAATTGACCCCGGCTTTTTGCTTCACGAACAGCGGATATAGTTTGTGTTTTCATGGTGCGCGATAACGAATCAATGGCCTTATCAAGCCGCGCTATAGAGGCCGGATCAGCGCCGCGTGCATCAATGGTAAAGGATTGATTGATTGCAGGCGAATTCGCGCCGCCACCTTGTGGGGTTTGAATATTGACCATTTCGCCAGGCGTTGCTCGGAAAGAAACAACTTGGCTATCAGTGCCGCCAGCGCCGCCCACGGTAAAGCTGCCACCAGTAGCAAAACCCGGCAAAGATGATGCGCCCGTAAATCCGCCACCGCCAACGGTGTAACTGCCAACCGTAGAGCCTTGTGCAACCGCGCCAGACGATGCAGCAGCCGCGCCGCCGCCGCCAAAGTAAGAGCCTAGCGCAGTCCCTGCCACACCTAAGAGAGAGCCAAAAGCGCCAGCAAGAGGCTTTGTTATGGATTGCTGAATAGCGATGCGTGCCAAATCAGATATAATGCTATCGGCCAGATCGCCAAAGTTTAGCTTGCCGCTTTTTACAAAGTTCACAAGTGCATCATCCGCCGCATTAAAGGCATTTGTCATAGCATCTGCGATTGCCGTGCCTGCGCCCTTTGCATCCGTCTGTGCCAATTCTTTCAGGCGTAATTCAGCAGAACTTAATAAGCCGCTAGTGGTTATTTCATCATTTGGATTTGTTATCTCTATTGAGCGCAATGCTACAATCTTTTTTTGAATGGCATCATAAGCACCAATTAACTGGCCGCTCTTTTCAAGTTCGGATGCAATAGGCAAAAGTTGCGTTAAACGGTCTGCTTCGTTTGAGCGCAAAAGATTGCGCTGCGCAGCCTCAACCTCTGTTAAGGATTTCAGCTTTTCAGCATCCGCATTAAGCAAGTCATCATTCGCGGCCTTGGTGATGTCTTTAACCTCGGTTATAAGTTGCTTCTGTCTTATGAGGTTAAAAATCTCAGTTCCCTGCGCACCACTAAGCGTTATGCCGTCTTTTTTAGCATCATTGTAAGCCCGGTATGATTCAGTCACCACATCGGCGGTGCGGCTTTCCATTTTTAGAATGCTAATCTCTTGATTCAGATTCTTTATGTACTCGCCATAATTAAAACTTGCTTTGCCTGCAGTTTCTTTTTTACCGCCAGATAATGCAGCGTAATCTTTATTAAGCTGATCCTTTGTTTTTTGCGATATATCGCCAACCTTCCCGCCGCTGGCGGTATCGGTTATACTCGTTAATGATTTTATAGCATCAATCAAAGCGTTCACTTGGCGAATCAAAAACGTGATACCCTGTAGAAAGTTTGCATAAACAAAGTTGAGCGGGATAGATAAAGTTGCCTTTAGCTTAGTCCATTCGTTACTTAAACGGGTTGCTGAGGCACTCACCAAATCGCGCTGCGCTTCCGCTGATCCCTTATAGCGTGCCAAGGCTGCGGGCAAAGTTTCCGCCAAGATTTGAGAGGTTATTTTACCCTCGTTAACCAGCTTTCTAAAACCACCAGCGGGCAAGGCAGCTGCTGCATCCAAGTTTTGCAGCAAGCCGGGCAAAGGCTCGATAATCTGATTCAGTTCCTGCGCTTGCACTTTAGGTGATGTTAACGCCTGCGCCAAACCGTACATGGATTGATTGAGCTGCTCGGTAGTTGCGCCAGTTGCAGCAGCCGTATCGGCCAGCCCTTCTAAGATGTCACGGCCTTGCTTAGTGGTCAAAACACCGTTGTTTATAAGCGGCAAAAGTTTAGAGTAGCTTCTTGATAAGTCATCAAAAGGGATGCTCATTTTTTGCGCTGTTTTAAATAAATAGCCGTATGTTTCATTTGCTTCTTTTGCAGAACCCGTCAAAGTTTCTAGGCGGATTTTTGTTTTTTGCATTGAATCGCCTGCAGCAACAAAAGAGCCTAAGACGCCGCCTAATATTTTAAATCCCTGAAACACCAGAAAGACAGAGAGAGCTGCCTCGTTAACCGCCCGAAATGCACCCGTCAACCTATTGAGCGGGGACAGGGTATCGCCTAAACGGGTTGAAAGACCACTTAGGCCACTTGACACGGAATTAACCATGCGCCCAAAGACGCCAGAAACATTACTTGATGTTGCAGCAGCGGCGGTGCTTACGCCTGTGAAACTTTTCTGCGCTGAATTTAAAGCACTGGAAGTTGCCGCACTAAAGTTTGTCATGCTAAGCGCAGCCCGCTGCATGTTATCGTTTACAGCTTTAGCCGCGCCAGACGTGCCGCCCGTTATTGTATTAAGAGCTGAGGTGGATTTCTGCGCCGCGCCCGCCGTGCCGTCACTAAACCTTTTTGTTGCTGCCTGTAGATTCTCTAGGTCTTTAATCGCGGTGCGTACTTGCGTTGTATCAACAGCAATCTGTAGCTTAGCAAGATCAGCCATTTTTACGCATCCTTTCCCGCATGTTCTTTGACTGCATATCGAGCCATAAAACATCCAGCTCTTTTATAACATGGATGGTGTAGATTGAGAACCTGAGGCCATAAAGTTGACAGAAAGACACTATATCGGTGTAGGTGATGGGCTTGTCTGAGGAGCGCCCTTGCGATAACAAGCAGTAATAATTCCAATACCCGGCCATATCAACAGGCAGCTGCACCAAAAGCCTAGGGTCAACTATATCATGTTGTTCTGCCATTTTTAAGAGATGCTCGCGCTCTGGTGCGCCGCCATCGCCTATCGGGAATGACATAGAAAATTGCGCCTCAGCAAAGGCGCGTAGCTCTTCTATGCCTTCGGCAAAAAACTTGACCACTCCTCAATGAAGCGTTCCACCTGTTCGCGCAGCCAGGGCAATTCTTTATAGATTTTATAGGCGTTTTCGCTTGTGGCCTTCAAAAGCTCGCCGTTGTATTCCAGATTGTCAAACTCTAGCGTTGCAGCTGCTAACAGCTTCAAAAGACCCTCTTGCAATTCCTCTGCGGTTTGAAAGTACTTCCGATTGTTAAGGCGTTTCTTTTCGCGCTCATTGTGTAGCTGCGCTGTGACTTTTTGGCATTGGTCTGATTGCAGACTTACAACGCGAATCCTTACGGGTTTTCCCTCGGCGGTTTCTAACGTTGAGCCTGTAACAGGGTGTGTAACTGTAAGCCATGACCCGGCAATATCAGTCTTAAACACGGATAAATCAGTCATAAATTATTGCTCCATCTATATAAAGAAAACATTTTGTTTATTCTATCTTGCGCAAAATAAAAAGCAAACAAAAAAGGGGGCGGCTCTGTTTTAAAGAACCGCCCTAGTTGACATGGAGAGGAGATAGAAAAGGTATTACGATTTAGTGAGGCGCACCATTGTTGCAGTACTGCTATCGTACAGCGCAGCAAAAGGCATACTGATAATTCGGCTTTGCTCATTGGCAATCGGCACGCTGCCGCCGTTGTATTTGATGCGCGGGAATAGCCATGTGTATGTATCAGCGGCGCTAGGGGTAGTCATTGCAATCTGCAAAGATGATTCCGTTTCGTTTAGAAACTTGTTCATCAAGGCCATATCCTGAAAGTATGCCTCTAACGTTCCGGTGACAATGCTGCGGCCATATTCAAGCTGCGGCGTTGCAGCAGAACCCAAAACGAAAGTGGGGCTTACGTTGTTCTGAATGGAAAAGTTAACAGAGGTCACAATAGCAATCGTGCTGCCGCCTTCTGTGATTGCGCCAGAATAAGTATCAAACGGATCATTTGCACTATACGCAGTAACAGATGCATCCAGCGGGGAAGTGGATGTAGTCATGTCTTTACCCACAATCGACGCAGTGCAATTCACTGTAGCGTTTACTTGGCAATTTACTTGCAACTGTGACACCACGCATCCAGTAAAGCGGCGGAATTGAGTAATATCAAGTGACCGCTCCTCAATCGTTAACGACTGCTGGGTTGTGCCAATTTTTAAAACGTTTGAAGAAAAAGTGCTGAAAAATGCACTTTCCAAAACATCATCTAAATCATCCGCTCGCAATGCAAAAGCTATGTCGCCGCCTATCTGACGATTGCCGTGGCGATAATAATCAACGGCACGGTCGGCGCGAATATCAGGCGATTGCAAAATTTCTTTAGAAAGATTCAAATCGCTTGTGCTAAATGGCAAGGCAGTAAGCTGCGGCGAACTAGGCGGGGTAACGCCGAAAGTTGATTCTACAATGTATGCCAACTCAGAACGAGAACCTTGTGAAAACGGCATATCCCGTACTCCTCTTTAAATTTATAAATGCTCGTAGAGATACCAGGAAACCGTAACGGGTACGAAATACCACGGGGCATCTACAATGCCCTGATTTCTCTCTGCGTAACGTATTCTAACAGTGTAACCGCCGTCTGTTAATCCTAGGCCGTGAGAAAACCGTGCAAGCACCAAATCGGCCAGCGCATCGGCGGCATTGGGGCCGCCATTAAGGGCAGCGTAGCAATCAATAAGATATAAGCCTTGATGCAAGTATGGGGCATTAGCGCCCACGGCAACGGTGCGCCTATCAATCGGCTGGAAGGTGGAGCGCAGCCAGGCTAGCTTATTGGGGACTTTGAATTCTACGTTATCCCATGCAATGCGCGGCACACTCGCATCAGCGGGTATCCCTGCTGTTGCAGCTAACTGCGCCTCTAGGGCTTTGCGTGCGGATGTAAACGCGCTCATGCTCTTAAGCCTTCGCCGCTATACGCTGCGCTGCTTCCGCTAAAATCTTAGGGAACTCAGCTGCAGAGGAGCGCACAAAAGAGCGCGGCGCTTGATTGTAGGTGCGCCCCAAACTATCAGTGCCAACAAAGCCAAACTCTAAGCGCAGCGCATACTTTGCCGCGTTAAGAAAGTAAATGGTATCGCCCGCTTTTGCCTTGCTTAGCCCGGCATTAATTGAGGCAATAGTGACACCGCCCGATGGGTCCGGTCTGCCCTTGCTTGCACCGCTATCACTACCAATTGAGACATACCAAGAGCCGCGCAAGAATCCGGTAGGTGTTCCCGGCGCGGGTTTTTTCTGAATGCTGTTACCGGGTCCCGGCGTCCTTTTTACAATTGTTTCAAACAAATCAAACGTTGCCGTTTGCACCAGAGCATCCATGCGGCCTTTATAGCCATCAATGAGCTTGCCTATTTGATTGCTAAAATCGCCAAAGTTTCCCTTTATCATGTGCGCACCTGGCACAGATAAATAACAACGGTTCCGCCTTCCTCTATCTTTTGCACAGAGATAATATTCATGTCGTTGCCGTCACCCGTCACAACGTCCTGATTTTCAGGCACGATGCCGCTTGCAAGGGATGCAGCGGAAACCAGCAAGCGCCTATCGCCTCGTTGTATATTCGTACCATCAACATCATTGTTGCGGTATTCTATGAGCTTCCCGGTAAAGTCTGAGCTTGTGACCGTAACAGTTGATTGCCCGGTTCCCGTATTATATGCGCCAGTAGCATTTTTTTTTAGGCTGTACGTTTTGCCAAGGTCACGTAAAAGCTGATACGATGCAAGGGCAAGCGTTGTCATGGGTTGCGCCTCCAGCGGCTATCCTCATAGGACATATCATTATCAAACTGATCGCGCTCAAAACGCGGCTGTATCAGGTCTGAATCTTCTTTGAGCGAATCGCTTTCAGAAATACTAATCCCAGCAACAATAGGAATACCAATGCCGCCGCCGCCCGATGTAGAGGAGGAGTTCGCCGCCTGCTGCTTGTAGCGCCGCGCCATCTCAATGTATTGCTTATGAAGGCTGCTATAGGCAACGCGCACCGATTCAACAGAGGTATCAACCTTGCGGGCAAACTTAGCGGCCAACCCCAAACAAACAGCCTCAGACGCAAGAAAAACATCGTTAGCATTTTGCGTTAACTGGAAGTTGATAATTTCATCGCTAACAAGCTGATCCGTAGAATCAATATCGCCTATCAGGCTGCGAACGTGGTCGAGTAAGGAATATGACGGATCGCCGCTGAATGTCCAAGTCATGATTAATACCTATGAATTTAACCGATTCTATCAGAAGCGAATGCGTCAAGGGAATACAGTGGCTGGATTTTAGCGAGTCGCTTATTTTTTTCTAATCGGCAAGGTGACGGTCTGATCCATGGTGCGCCCACCTGATGTAGTAACCCGGTTAAGAATCTTTGCGGTCAAACCCTCTGTGCCAGCGGCAAGCCATACGGTAGTTACTGTTGTGGTGTTTGATTGGCTCTGGATAGTAAGGCCATTATCAACCGTAAATGTTGAGGTAGAAATAGTTTCGCCAGCGGCTAAATTCGCGGCCCAGTCTATTTGATAGTCGAGAACTTCGTCTGAATCTTTAGCCGGGAATTGTAGCAATGTCATTTTACCCTCACAATTCGTTCTAAAAACTCAATGCTTACCTTTCTTAATACAGGATTGACTTTAATAAATCTAGATTCAAAAATAGTCTTTACACGCCTATAGCTTGGCGGTTGCCCGGCTCGCTGAAATAAAATATCAATTCCGCTTATAGTGAACGTTCCACGCTCACCGCTTAACAGCCGCTGAAAAAACAGACCCACATTAGGGCTTGACCGCGTAAAAGTTCCTTGGTCTGATTTTAAAACAAATCCTTTGCGCAGTAAGATGGCAGTGCCTACAGCAGAAAACGCGCCGCCAGCAGCAAGAAATTTTTTTCCAATGAGAATAGATGCGCCAAAAAATACAGAATTAAAAGCGCCTAAACTCGCATTTAATATTCTATTGATAACCGTGGAAGCATCAACGCCGCTGGATGTAAATGATGCTGAGTTTATAAAAATTCTTTTCCCTAATAATAGTGGGGCATTAACGCCTGTTAATGCTATGCCGCCTGCATCCCCTGTTATTTTTTTTCCAGCAAGAATATTAACGGGGATACCAGAGAATACAAAGTCACCCGGATTTGTGGGCAGGGTGTACGAATTGCCGCCTCCGCCAGCGCCTCCATTAAAAAGTAATAACAAACTCATATGTCAAATTGCCGCAACATCACACTTGAAGTGTTGAGCAGCATATAAATAAATTCAACCTCTGTTGCACCGTCGACATAGGTGACATCAAAAGCAGTATCACCGACAACAGCCGTTCCTTGCGGGTAAAGCATTGTCCCCCATCCATCCATTTCACCAGTCACGATATTGAATTTAAACCAACGCCCGGTGTTTTCTTTTGTTATATAAAGAAAGTCTTTATAATAAACGTACTTAGTCCCAGTGGTGAACGTTTCCGTTAAGGGACTATACGGCACGCCGCTAACCCATGTGTTGGCTGCGATATCGTAATAATCTAAAACAGCACTGCCGCCGCCCCGGAAAGAGTAAATACGCCTGCCGTTAAGGATTGCGTTCTCCGCCGTCCAAGCCGCATCCGTTGCCGCATAAACCCAATGGCCAGACATACCCGCGCCCGGCGCTGCCGCTCGTGCTGCCCCCGGCGATAAAGTTGTCCAAGTGTTGGCACTAATGCTGTAACGATAAAGAGTAACAGCGTTGTTACCCATATAATAAATAAAATCGTCGTTACCCTCAATGGAGTATTCAGACGTTGCATCTGGGTTTGTAGTCCAAGCCGCTGAAACAGTTAAAACCGTTCCTGTGTTGCTTGCAATCGTTCTTATTTGACCTAAGCCAGTACCAGCGGTGATGCGCACTTGATAGTTTGCCCACTGGTTTGTTGTCCATGCCTTGCCGCTGTTTGTTAAAGTTGTTCCAGCTCCAGCCGTTGCGGTTCCTGTTGCAAAAGAGTTAAAGCCCGTCAGAATCCAGCTAGGCGTTGAAACCAACTTGCTATCCGTACCAATCGTTGCAGGCAATCCCGTGTTTACTAAGGTTGTCCATGTGTTTGTTGCTAGGTCGTAATGTTTAAATGAGCCTGAGGCAAGCGTACCAGCGCCAACAACGTACCAACGCGGCGTCAATAGGCGATATGTAGAGGAGGAAGTTATTGTGGCGCTAAAAGCACTGGTAACAGTGATTGTAGCAGTTGCCCCTAATGTATTGCTAGCAATCGTTCGCACGTCACCAGCGCCGGGACCGCCCGTAATGTGGATTGAATAGCCGCGTAAATCCCGCTGTAAGTTTAAGCCAGTTGCAACCGTTGTTGTTGAGCCACCTGTTGCCGTGCCGGACGGACCGACTGCCGAAGAAACAGCCGCCGCTCCTGCTCCAAAAGTTCCAGCAAGAGCCGGGGATGGTATCTGAGTAAATCCATCTTCTAATGGGTTAAAAATATAAGCAACAGTGTTGCTGGTTAAATATAACTGCTGCTGCCTATAGTGGCGGCTTGAACAAATACACATACCAGCAGCAGTAGCTACTGGAGCAGGCGTTGCAAACTCAAACTGTTTTCTGTCAAGAATTTTGCGTAAATTTACGGTTGTCGGCATGGGTTAGCTCACTGTGATAAGTTGTCTATTGAGGCGGACCGCTGTATTCATGAGTGCGGGAACTTGATCGTTTGCGTTAAAGCTGCCGATTGAAATCTGGTTTGTCAAACTTGCAACCGCTGTCACGTTTGTCACTGTAGTGACCCCAGTAACAGTAGTCACCGTGCCAATGTTGCCTATGCTGCCTGTGTTTGTTGCCGCATCTAAAGAAACGCGCATCCGGCCTGAAGCATCCGGCATCATAAGGCCAATTGATTTCGAGATATTATTCAATGCCAGGGTTAAACTTTGCAGGGTTGTTAATAACTCGCCGTCAACTTCAACAACCTGATTATGTGATAGATCAGATTGCTGGCGGGTATTAACTACCGCGCCCGTGCCTGGAAGGGTGATGTCATTTGACATATCATGTGACCGTTAAAACGCCGTTTGTGGCGTCAAAATCAATAGTTAACGTTTCGCCGTCAAGCAAAGTTACAGCCGCGCCGTAATCATACCAGCCAATGAGCGGGTCGGCTGGTGAGGTCGGTGTATCGTTGTAAAGCACCGCGTAACGGAATGGTCCGATGCTGCCGCCGCTTGCCGTAAAAATTGTATCGGCCAGGACTAACTTGTAAACACCAGCAGTTTGTCCGCTTGATGATATCGTGCAACTGTTTCCTCCAGCCGTGTAACCGTTGCCCGCGCTTATTTCCGTCAGGTTGGCGCGAATAGAATTCGTCGCAAGCGGCACGGTATTCGTAAGCATAACCTTTAGAGTATCAGCGCCTAGGTTGTGCACCCTTTCCGCTAAATCCTCTACAAAGGCATTAAACTTGTTAAAAGCAGCCATAATTTTTTATCCTAAGCGAGCGTTTAATATTTCAACAAAGCCCGCTTCAATTTCTAAAAGGCGAGCTTCTTTGTCGCCGCCTGCGGCTTCAAAATCAGCTATGTATTGCTCAAAGGCATCCTTTAAAGATTCAGCAGAGGCAGGGCTTACGAATTCTGCTTCTTTATCTTTTAGCTTCACAGTTTTATTGAGCTTTAAGAAATCGTAAAAATCACGATTGATGTTGTCATCATAAAGACCCTGAGCAATCAGATCTTGAATCTTTTCTTTTACAGCTGCGAATTTATAAACGCCGATCATAATAAGACCTTTCTAAAGGCAAAACGATTTATTTTAAACGTACCCGTTGCGCTGTTAGCGCCGCCGCTGGCGTTAAAACTAAAGAATAGCCATGTTGATAAAGTTGACAAATCAAGTGGCAACCGCACTGGTTTTGTACGAATAGTCATGAGACCATTATTAGGATAGCTAAGCATCTCACCAGAGCTATTCGGCAAGGTTGCATTAAGACCAGAACCGCCACCAAGCGCTCCTGCTTGCGCTACAATGAAATCGTTAGGTGGGCTTGATGCGTAATCCGAATACAATTGTAGGTAAATGCCATTGCAGTTTGCAAGGTTTGAAACCTCTAATTCTACCTCAAACTCAACAAGTGTGTTTGCTAAATCAGCAGGCAATAAACCATAACGCTGATAGACATAGCTGCCAAATTGCAACAGCCACAAATCCGTTGAAGTTCCAGAGCCTAAAGAGAATGCCAATGATTGCCGTGCGCCAACTTGACCGTTGCTCCACGGTGACTCAATCGCCGCCGTTAAAGTTCCAGCTGCTGTGCCGCTGTTACGCTGCATGAAATAGCCGCCCGCTAAGTTACCCGTGATGGTAACACCAGCCGCCGCTGATGGCGCGGAACCTGTGCCGCTATTGAAAACAGACATGCCTGCTAAGTGTGCGAAAGCCCACGTTACAGTTCCATCGGTTATGCTGCTTCCCGTTCCTGTTGGTCCGCCGCTGCTAGCAGTTGTTCCGGGCGATGTGCAATAGTAAACCCGGGCGGGCGAATCGTTCCGCGCCAAGTCACCAACAGCGACAGCCGTGTTTGCTGTCCAAGGATATGCTTCTAATAGATTCCCGGTCGGATTGTCGCTTGCTGCATAAGCGTCAAATTGAGTTGCCGCTCGCATTCCCGCTGTCTGAGGTCTTGCAATCCAACGTTCCGCAGCCGCAATAATTGTCATAGCTTGATAGAAAGCGCCGCGTGCGGAAAGATGCAGGCCGTCATACGTCATCGCCCCTACAACGTTTGACGCACCGCCAATCGGTACGTTATCCGATGTTCCATCCGTCAAGTAAACGCGGGGATCGGCAAGAGCAATATCTCTATAGCCTAATGGGTTGATGTAACTTTTTCGCGCACAATAATCTACAATAAGCGTATTAACGCGATTCATTGTGCGTTGACGCGCCGTAGTTAGTCCAGACCTAGGCGAAATAGGAACGGCAATAACTTTTTTGCCAGCATCTATTAAACGCTCATAACAGGTGCGCAAGTTAGCAAAGATTGTTGCCGCTGGTACGTCTTGCGTTAAGTCGTTTGTGCCGCCATAAACCACAATGATATCATTTTTACTTGCGATAACATCCGGCAAGCGGGCAACCATTCCAGCCGTTGTGCTTCCTGAAACGCCAAAGGTTCCGCTAGGATAAAAGACCCAACTAATCACCGCGCCGCTACCAGTAGGATAGCTAATGGTCGGGAAAACACCTACGTTGTTTACGTTGCCAGGCGACAGAATGTTGATTGCAGTGATAACGCCATTTGAAAGCGTAAAGGTTGCTTCAATCCCATCGGTATTAACCAGCGTAGGGGCGCTGTAATTAGAGCCGCCGTTCACAACAATTGCTTTGACTGCCCCGCCTGGTGCGCCGTTATATCCCGTTGACGTATCCCAAATTAAGCGGCCATTGCTTAATATTTCAGTGTAATAAAGATAAGAATGGTTTTGCGTTTGGGTTGTAACTTGCTGATTTATCCAAGTAACAGTTCCATCTGTTGACGCTATGTTTGTACGGGTAGGGCCTGATCCAGAACTAGCAGTAGTTCCGCCCGATGCGGTGTAAAAGAAATAGCCGCCATTCTGCCGCAAGGAACGAGCGGGGACAACTTCACTTTGAGTCCATTGTTTAATCGTGCTAGGGTAAACAGTAGACATCACAGACGATGCTGTGATGCTATCGCCAAGGCCATTTATATAAAGGCAATCAGCGTTGCTTAAAGACTTCCAGACACCACTTGCATGAAGGTATTCATTACGCAAGGTTGCATCGCCGGGCAAAGGGGCTGGCACTACACCTTGAAAGCCACCTGTTCCTGAATCGCCGCCAAAAGGTGATAACTGGCCGGAAAAATATTTAGTCGTTGCCATGCGTTTAATCCTTTGTAACTAAACAGCAACGGCGTCTTTTTCTACGGCCTTTGCTGCATCTTCTAATGATTCAGAATCTTCTTCGGCGTCTTCTTCTAGCTCTTGTTTCGCTGGCGGGTACGGCAAGCTGTAATGCTCACATACCTGTTTTTGCAGCGATTCCCGGTTGTTGCTGCGCTTAAAGCCAAGCTCTTGAATGAGAGCGGATAGCTTTTTAAAGGGCATATCAAACAAGTTAAACTCTTCGCCAGTGCTAGGAATTTTTACGATGTAGGGGCTAGGTAAAGCCGCCACCGTAAGCTCGTCTGGATGCCGCAATAAGCCAGCCTCAAACATTGCGCGTGCTTTTGCCGGGGTTAGTGAAAACTGTGCGTCCTTAAAGTGGAATTGAAAACCCGCATTCATAGGCTTGCCGTTAAATTTAAATGGCTTTACCACCACTAAATCCCTCGATAAGTCGAACCGTTGCGGCTTGCGGGTTTTCATTTTTTTAATTCCAATTAAGCAACAATGTTGTTCCAGAAATAACCTAATGTGCCAGAAATCAAACGTTGATCAATTGCCATTTCGCCTTCAACACGCTGTGCCTTCAAATGCTTCATTTCAAATTGATCAAAGCCAATGCCATTTGGATCGCGGCTTTCAATATAACGCTGCCAGCTGAAAGTGTAGCCAGCTGATGGCATTTCTAAGGCTGCCTCTGGTGCGGCATATGCGAGCAAGGCACGCTTACCAGCAATAAAGCTTTGTACATCGGTTTGACCTTCTTGTGCCGTGTTCAAAATTGCTTTAGAAACCAGCACGCGCTCAACGTCAAACAGATCGGCCAGAGCTTGGTTATTAACCTTCACAGCTTGGTTTGCGCCAATATTCTGAACGTACTTCACACGCTCAATAATATCGGGGTGATTGCGCAGTTGCTCGTAAACTTCAAAACCAAGAACAAGAACGTTTGGCTCAAAACCAGTCCGCTGCAGGATAGCTGATTTACCAGTCGAAACGTTTAGAATTGGGTCTGAGTTTGCATCATTCCATTGCAGCACTTGGTTTGTGCTAGGTGCCGATGCAACCCCGGCGATATCACCAGCAGTCCAAACACCCGCTTTGAAATATTTGTCAACCCAATCCAACTCGCGGCGCATAAGCAGCTTGTTGGTTACGAATTGCACAGCAGTGCGCTCTAAGTTAATAACCCGGTCGGCATTTTTCAGCTTCTGCCGATCAATATCGTGGTGGAAAGCTGTAACAGAGCAATTATATGTCTGGTTAGTAATTTTAAAGCCACCGCCAACAGACTCAGTCCCAGGCGCACGCAGGCGAGCCTCGTCACGGTTAAAGTCGCCTTGGTCAAATGTGTAATAAACATCCGAAGCGAAATCAACTTCAACCAGCGGGAAAACTTGCGTTGAAATGAAGTTTGATTGCTTCTGAATGTAAGCAATAGACATGTTCGTTAATGCGGAATCAACGTGAACGCTTCTTAACGTAGGTGTGGACATTTTATTCTCCTTAAGTTGAAACCACTATTTTTGAACAATTATTAAGCAACGCGGCCAAAGGGCTGTAACAGAATGCTAACAATGTCGTTGTCTGCAGCCGCAGCGCTTACAGCCATGCCTAAAATCCGGTTGCCAGAGGTTGCTGTAACGGCCTTTCCAGCCGCGCTACTCATAATCAGGACGCCAGCGTTAAAGGGTGCCCCGGCTTTTACTTTCACAATCCCAGAAATTGCCACTTCAGCAGCAATGCCTTTTGCTTGTGGCGCATTATACAGCACGCCAAGAGCAGGCAAGCCCGCCGTGCCAACGGGGTCAATCTCGCCATCGGACGCCATGGTTACGAATAGGTATTGACTGGCGGAATAATCCGCACCGGATACTGCGTTAACGGTTTGTACGGTGTTATCGAAAGCCATGGTGTACTCCTTAAGATTTTTAAAAAACGTTTAGTATTAAGCTGCCGCGCCGCTGCGCATTTGAGTGTAGAGAGCGTGACCTTCGGCGGTTTGAATCACCTGATCGTAGGCAGTAGGGAAAGAAACTTGCTTTTGAAGGGCAACTTCCTCAGCCATTTTATTGAGCTTTTCTTTGGGCGATTGCGGGTCAACATCTTGACCGTGACCTTTTTCAACAAAGCCGCGAGTTGCCAGCGCTTGGAATTGCTTAAGGAGGGTTTCAACACCGTTGCGCACAGATTCAGGTGCGGATTTCAGGTGCTTAAGAATCTCGGCTTTTTCCTCAGATTTACCAGGTACGTTGCCGAATTCTTTTTCAGCTTTGGCAATTAACTCGGTGCGCTCGCGGGCATCATCGGCGGCTTGTGCTTTTTGCAATGCTTCCGCTGCTTGCTTTTGGCTATCCTCTAGCATCTTGCGTAGATTCTCAGGCAGGGACTTTAAAAGCTCTTCCTGAGTAGGCTCGGCCTTTTGAAAATTAGCAGCGTCCATAGTTTTTTTACGATCAGCAGCAGACATTGCGCCAAATTTCTTTTGCATGTCACCGCTAAGGCTATCGTAATAGGCTTTATCGCGTGCGCCCATTGCCTTGAAAATTTCCAAATCAGCCGCCAGCTCTTCATTGGTTTTTTTGAGAGCGGCAATTTCTGCTTGAGTTGTTTCAAGGGATTTTTTCAATTCATCAATAGTCATTTGCGCCTCGCTTTTATTTAAATTTGTAACGAGATTGGGCAACACTTCCTCAATCGCGCTAGAAAACTGTGAAAGCGTTTCGTCAAGCATTGATTGCTTGTCTTTTAACAAATCATCCTCAACTATTGAGCGAATACTTTCATGCAAAGCATATGTTAAATCCCACACTTGTGTAAATCTATCGGCTAAAGATTTTTCTTTAATTCTCTCAGATACAACGTCAGCAAGGGTTTGCGCTTCGCCGTCTGATTTAAAAAGTGCGATTTTTGCATTTTTATTCATGCCTTGTGCGCAAAGAGAAACTTCTTGCAAGTTAAGCTCTGTTAAACGCTTCACAGGTTTTTTTGCCATGAGGTTAAATCTCCGTTCTTATGGCGCTGCCGCCTATCGAAAAGCTGGAAAGCTCGCCGGATTTGACGCGGTCCCAAACGGCGGAATCGCTGATTTTATAACCAACCCACCAGCCTACTTTTCCTAGGTCGATGCCTAGCGATTGCTGTTTTTCTTTAGTGAAAACGATTGACTCAACAAGGGATCCGACTTTATCCCCGGTGTGATTTATTGAGGCCACACGGGATTTCATGACGTAGGAAAGCGCAGCCTCCTCTAAGTCATCAATCCCGATTACATCGCCCTCGGTGTCTATAACTTCTTTGCCGTCTTTTTCGACAATGGAAGCCCACCCATAAACGATTTGCTGATCGTTATTGGCCTTGATGATATCGGCTTTAACAGAAAAATCTTGATGCGAATCATCATCTGATTTTTCTAATTTTGATAAAATATTTTCAGCCCATGAGCGGCCTTCATCACCGCCCCACCCCATCCAAGCCTGCCAGCCCTTGCCTTGTTCGGACCATGTAGCGCCCTTCTTATCAACTTCGTGACGGTCAAAGTATGCCTTCATGCGCCGCACAGTATCGAGAGACAACGCCTTACCGTTAGACAGGTCGCGGGCACGCGCAATGCCTACCAGCGTCATGCCTCTTTGCGATTGCGGTTTTTCTGCGCGAACGTCCAGAGCACGTTGCGCATTGTCCTGCACAGATTTAGGCGGTATGTATCCACTTGAATCGGCCTTGCGAGTCAAAGACCATAAATTTGACTCTGTATCTTTTTTATAGCCAGCCCTCTTAAGAGCCGCCCACGCTGAGGCAAAAGAAACTTCTTCTGATTTGCCTGATTTGCTTTGCGAATTAAAGACGGTGCGAAAAAGCGTCTGCCCGGCTGCGGATTCAATCGCGCCCTTTACGGATTCGGGAAGGTCTTTATTGCTAGCGTATGGCATGATTTATAATCACATACGCCACAGATTGATTTCAATCCTACGGTTGATAATAAATAAAATGATGCTGTATTATGCGGGGATAGAGGGAACGAATATGCCAGCACACATCAAACGGAATACCGCCGCGATTGCCACCGCTCTTGCCGCAAAATCAGCAACGGTTGATGTGACTCGATGGGGTAATGGGTTTATCCCCCTCACAACTGGCAACGCGGTTATTCAGTCGCCAAACGATACAGCGTTTCAAACGTTCGCGGTTGTGGCTGGTTACTACTACCCTATTCAGGTGCGCCGGGTTAACACTACATCGGTTGATTTACAGCTATGCTTTAACGCATAATTGGTGCGGGCTAGTTTCCCCTCAAGGGGCTGTTTCCACCTAGCTACAGATTCAACCGCACCAGTTGAGCACAAGGGTTCAGTATTGCGTCTTCAGCATTTCCGGAATGCCTACTGGCGGATTGGCCTACTAGCTTGCACTCAACAAGAGCGGTAATTTTTGATAGCATACAAAATCAAATCGTCAACAGGTTTCTTGCACACCAGAACCTAAATTCACCTTAACAGTAACTCGCTTCCCTTTAACTGGCCATTCAATTTTAGATCCGGTTGCCGTGCCGCTTTGAATTTCCATTGCCAGTTTTTGTTTAGCCTCCTCTATGAGCCGCGCTGCTTTACCTAAGCGAGGCTTGCGTACATATTTTTCCTTAACTTCTTCTTTTGCAGCCTCAACTTTATCTTTTTTAAATTTGTCAAAAATCTTGGTGCAATGCTGCAGCGTTGAGAGTCTGTCACTGGTCTTTTTATCAAACTTTTTATTCAGCGTAACGTACACGCTCTCTTTGTTGTAAGGGCGCACAACAGCAGCCCTAATCTCGTTATATAAGAACAGCTTTTCTTTGTTGTAGGTGGGGTAAATGAACAGCAAAACCCGCGCATCATCTGCAGGCCGCTTACAGTTAAAAACTTCAACCCGGCAATCATAGGGAGCGCCAAATGCTGCTAAATGTATATCTTCTAAGGTCGGCTTTGTGCTCTTGATTATTTTAACGTCCATGGCTTCCATCATTTTATATTTTTTATGGTTGCGGGGTACGGAATCGAACCGTAATCAATCCGGGTATGAACCGGATGCGCCGCCCAGTGCGCCCCGCGATAGTAACGACAAGTGCCTGTCTCTCCAGACTGTCACGCTTTCCTAAACATCGGGGATTAATATGACGCGAAAACCAACAGAAAACGCAGTCTTAAGGCCCCATCTGCTTAAGCTCAAATCCGCAACGTTCACGGAATTTAAAGACCCTTAAGACTCTTTATGCTTAATTTATGCCCCTAAAAGATTCAACTCAAATTCTGCCATCTCATGCTCAATAATGAGGAGGTGTGCTTTTAACGCAATACCTTTGTTTTGCATCTTGTTAGTGTAATCAATCGCAAGATCATAATTCTTAGCCAGCATGGCTTCTTTTGCCCACTGTAAAAGCTCTTTATCTGAAAAGTTTTGAGTCATGAATTAAGCGGCAATCTTAAGGTTTGTTTTTTGCGCGGCATTATACCCGGCTTCATAAGCGGCCTTCAAAGCCGCCTCAATGTTCCAGATTGCAAGCTCATAAAAGTCCAAGCAGTCAACCCCGGCTGAGTCAAACGTTTCGATATCAAGATGCTCTAAAGCTATCCGTTTTATTGCCTTGGAATGATTCATAAAAACCCCCTTGTTGAAAGCCAATATAAACACGGGGTTTAAGCTGTCAAGAGCAAAAAAGAAAATGGCGGGGTTTTTATGCCCCGCCACATTAACAAAAGATATTCAGCTCCTTATGCAGTTATTGACCGCTTTTTACCGTGGCCGTTGTTCTTGATAATGTTGCTTTCCTCTAAGATTTGTAGGTAGTAATCCGCCTCAGCACGGTTGTTGCCGCAAAAGGCTTTAGCAACGGCGGTGACGCTAGGCTTTACCTGTGAGGAAAGAATCGCGGCTTTGATGGCCTCAATCTTATTCCCATTGTCATCAAAGCTATCGTTAGCAGCATTGGCAACGCTGGCCTGATTCCGGTTGTAAGAAAGATAAGTCACTTCACTTTGCGCCCGCAGCGCGGCCAGAATGATGCCGCAAAGGTTGAGCGAAAACATCGTAACAAGGCGCATAATTGTTGCCAGGCTTTCAGGGGTGATGCCTAAAAGATTGCCGCCATAGATAAACATAGCGTTACCCTTTGTGACCTCCCCGCCCTGCTTTTTGTAAATCGATTGCAGCCGCTCATAAGCAACACCGCGTTCGCGGCGCAGCGCCCGGATAGTGTTAGGCTGCGCTAACGGGTCGAGCTTGGCTAGGCTTTCATCAAGCATGTTGATTTGACGTTTCAGCATCGTGGTTTGCGTGCTTTGGTCTTGCGATTGCTGCCCTAACATGTAGGCAGCCCCACTAAAGCAGCTTAGGCAAAACAGCACAATCAACAGGATTTTAGCGGCGGCCTTAGTTAGAAAGCGGCTGGTCAACTCGCTGGCCAGCAGGATCACCACTATATCAAAGATGGCGAACGTTGCCCCCATGATATACTTTTCAAAAATATCCGCTGATTCCCCCGCCGAAATATAACCGTATCTGGCGCTGAGTGTGGCGCTTATTAATGCTGAGGCGTAAACGATAATCCCCATAAGCGCGTGCTTTGTTCTAGTCATGGTATTCTCCCTAAGGTTTTTGGTTAAACGATGTTGACACAATCAAACATATTGTTTAACACTGTCTTAAGGCTCGCATGAAAACCGCGAATCAGCCGCGATAGAAACAATATTGCAACAGTCCTGCAAACAGTCCTAGCGTCCTATAGGACTCTTTTTAGGACTCTTTGCCGCTTTTATAGCGGTTCCTCATACAATCTAGAAAGTATCATCATGCAACGCGGTTCCGCTAGGGCAGGGCGCTTGTGCAGGATTTCATCTAGCCATTTTTCAAGGGGGGATTCATCTGGTAGGGGATTTTTATCTTTTGCTTCTTGATCCGTTAACCCGCGCTCAATGTACGTTAACTTTTTATCCGCGCCATAGAGCCAGAACATGCGCCGCGCCTCTGGGATTTTTTCTAGGGCAAAGGGGAATTGGGGGAGGTTATCAATTATGGCTCTTATGTGAGCCTCAAAGCGATTCGCTATAGCTTGAACACCAGCAGCACTGGGGTGAAGCCCGTCAAAAGTCATCGCTTGCTGATTCATACGTAAGCCATATGGCGGCTGTAGAATTGCTGCCCCTTAGCGTCTTTCATTAAGCAATCGCCATTAGCATGCTGTTTGACAATTTCAAACTCACCATGCCCCAAAATGGTGGCCTTTGTGCCTGGGGCAATCCTTCGCATGTACGGCCATTTTCTAATGTGATCTAAATAAAGTTTACACAAGTAAGCGGCGGTTTGCATTATTGAACCTCCCAGTAAGTCGTAACTAATTCAGGCTTTCGGCCTAAGATGCGGCGCTGAAACCAGTTAGGTTCTGTCCAAGACCTTTGAGGGATAACTTGACCCTTTTTAGGCAGGGTTGTTGGCGTCCAAAAAGATGGACGGTTGAGCCAGGCATGATTCGGTTTTAAATCACCCCACCAAGCAAGCGGCGATCCTATTAACGAATCCCCACCAAACAACAGGCCAGCCGTAATAGGCTTGCTTCGCTTCCAGTGGCTTTCGTAGGTTGCCTGCTCTGATTCAGAAACATGCGCATAACCGTCAAATTGTTGATCGTCTTTCATAAGGCTCCATCCTTTTTATTTGTTGCTATAAATTCTGCTGTTAACCCGGTATAAAACACCCTCCCTAACCAGCCTGCTTACTATAGAGGAAACAGATGCAAGATCAACATCGTATTCTTGATCTTGAAGGGCTTTTAACAATAAGCGGGAATTATAGGCGCCAGGGGAATAGTCAATCAAATCAATGATTTTAGCCGTTATACCCCTTGCGGCACGCTTTCTCGGCGCAATGGGGTGACAGATCACTACTTGTGACTCAGTGAATAACCATGTAGAATCAGAAACCTTTTCTAGGCGGCCTGTGAGAGTTTGACCGATAGTCATAAGGTATCTTTTAAGCGTTTATAGCCATCTAGCATGTAGTAGTTTTCGTAAATGCCCATGGGTGATATTGCGCCGGGCAGTGGCGGGCGTTCAGCGGGCGCTAACGATGTTAGCTTTCTTGTATTTACGTTTAATTTTTCAGGTGGGTTTGCCTCACGATATTTTTCTCGGTCGGAATAGCTGTAAAATAATAGGTAGCTATCACCCACGCAATGGGCGCAATGTCCCTCTTGATTGTCAAAGGTTATATCTATCTCGCGCTTGGCTTCCTCGCTGCGCTTGATCTGCGTGTAATAAACACCCGACGCTTCATCGCGGCACAGCTTAATGGTGATATAGTCTTTCTCATTATTAGCCTTATTTTCATCTATACGCGCATACGCATCATTGATGGATTCAAACTCTGTTTCACTCATAAGCCAAAGCCCCCTTTCCCGGCGTCTTTTTCAAAGGTCTTTTTTAAACCCATGTTTGCATCGGCATGCCACAAAACGATGCCTTCTGGATTCATAAATCCAGCAGCAGCATGGCTGCCTGAGATTTTTAGGCGCTCCATAGCTTCCTCTACAACGCCTGCGCGAAAGATGCCCCTATAAAGAACAGGTACAAGGTGACAGCAGGCGGGCAAGTTATCGGCATTCCAGCGCACGGTGTTAAACAGCGAAAAGCGGCGCTCTTTTAAGCCGTACTTGCGCTGAATACCCATGCCCCACCATTCGCCGTAATGACGGCCATTGCCAAGTTTTAGCAGCTCTTCTTTGTTTTCAAGCGCCCAGGCAGCAAAGCCGAAATTGTCATCATCTGGCGTTATCCAGCGGGTGCGCGAACCCGTCAAAAAGGTATCACCACTGATATAAATCTGCGCATTCGTGCCGTCTAACTTTTCAGTTATGATTACCTCGCGGCTGTAACGTGATATTTTAGGGAATGCTTCAAACTTCATAATAACTCCATCTTTGCGCTTTTTCTTTTAAATGTTTCATGCTGCCCTATGGCTAGGCTTTGAACGGAATTGCATACTTTCGCTCTAAGCCCACCCTCATACATATGAGTATGAAAGTTGTGACTATAGCGCTTATATTTTATATGCCTCTCAAAGCCTTTATGCGAAACAATCAGGGGCTTTTTTCTATCGCTGAGGTAGCACAAAACGCATTGGTCGCTTACATCCAGCACAATAACAAAGTGCGCCAGCATCTCTTGATAGATATCGCCCGGCTTTAAAGATTCAATCACAAGGCCTCCACCGGCTGTTTAACCTCCTGTTTACACTCCTCGCCAGTTATCGCAAGTCGTAATTGCGTAACAACAACAGAAATAGTAATCATTAAGCATATCAGGCCAATGATAACGCATAGATAATCGCCTTCATGTTCGGGGAAGTCTGGTCTCATATTATTTATCTTTCAAAACTTTTAATTGCAGAATGTCTTTATATAGCGGGTCTGGATGCTGGCGAATCTCAATGAGTCCGCGTGAAATTAATCCTTCCATCACACGCCAAGGCTTCATGCCCCGGCGCGGCCTAAAGTTAACCCACTCAGTTTTATATTTACTGAAACGTTCTAACCATTCCTTTTGTTTTTTGCCTAATCCGGTCATACCGTCTCCCCCAATTTCACATCCTGCGGCTGCGGGAAGGGATGGCCGTCTCGAAGCAGGATTTTAACCTTGTCAAAATAATTAAAATTTGTTTCATGGTACGTTTCGTAATCAACCCCCCTGTCACGAATTTTTGTGACTAACCCTCCTATATCAAAATCTTGCACAAAATCCCCCACCTGCGGCTCAAACCACTTCACCTTCTCCGGCGCGTCGAGGATTATGCGCCACTTATTAAGGGTGTAAAATTGTGCTCTGGGTTCGTCTAGTTCAACCTTGCAGCAGAAGCCGTCTAGCCATTCTGGCTCTTGCTTCCAATGCGTATACTCTAGCAGCGACTGAATGCTATACTTCCCAAACAAATCCGCCGCAGCAGAGGCGTGGGTTAGGCTGGTGAAGGTTAGGGTTGTGTTAATAGGGTACATATTGCGGGTTCTCCAATTCATCTTCATAAAATCTGCGCTGTTCTATTTTTCCGTCCGCCGCGTACTCAACGCAATAGGATGTGCCGCTAGCAGACGTAATGCATTCTTGCACGCGCCCCCTGTAATCTAACCCGTAAGCGACTATCTGCACTGCATCTAGTGGTTTGAACCTATAATTTATTGCTTGGGTCATAACTTATTTGCCTTTATTGCGGAACTTATAATGCCATCTATTTTTAGGGTTAATTCATGTGGAAAATCTTTAAGGTCGCGCCACGCTAAAATTTTTGGATGCGGTATAGTGCCCGCAAAAAACCCGCCGTGTACATTTTCTGCTTTTAACCATACAAATTCCCCAAAGGAAGAGCGTTTAGGATTAATTGTATCATATGCTAAACCTAGAAAAGTAGTTCCATCTTTTGGCGCTGGCATATCATCTACATCATGCCATTCGGAATCTTTTAAATATTCCATCTCACTCCCCCTCTTTTTCCGCTAAAATCTCAGCGCGTTTATTCCACTTTTCTATAACGCTTTCGTGCTCGTGCTTGGCTGACATTTCAGCTCCGCAATCGTCGCAAAATATGTAATGCCTGTAATAGCTGCCATTATCCAAATCGCGCTCCACTTGGATTGATGCGTTGCCGCCACAGAATGGGCATGGTTTTAATTCGTTCATGCCTTTGGCTCCTCAGTCTCTAGGCCGGGGGCGGCTGGCAACTTCAAAAATATCTGCCTTGCAAAAGCGGCATGAACACGCGGGTGCGCGTATCCATTACCCATATCGTAATATGCTTCTTTGGCAAATTCATACCAAGGCGATTTAAAAAGCTCGTCGTCCGTCTGCGGCGGCGGTGCTACCAACCGCATCCCGCTCAGGTCTTGGGCGAGGGCTTGCATAGCATCGTCATCATCAACGCCATATTCATAGTTGTAAGCGCGCGCTAAACGATTAAGGCTGCTTTTTTTAATCAAACACAGGTCTTTAAGGTCTTGGGTCATTGGTCTTTGTCCTTAATTTTAAATAGGCGGCTTTCTTGCAAGAATACGTAGCGTTTTCCATTAACGGTTATGTTATAATGCGCGTGCGTTTTTGCGATATTGCT
>Ga0315903_10002539_pt1 | contig 26623 bp, 31 predicted proteins | sample LakEriMetagenome_7_FD_203524 | JGI IMG/M metagenome (GOLD analysis project Ga0315903, IMG submission 203524) | Freshwater fungal communities from buoy surface, Lake Erie, Ohio, United States - Buoy 2 MA119 | ecosystem: Environmental > Aquatic > Freshwater > Lake | place: USA: Lake Erie, Ohio... | reverse complement strand
ACCCGGCGCGTGATATGTGGATGTGTAATCCACACGAGGACTCAGCATCCCAAGACCTAGCGGTGAAGTTGCGCCGGATGTCCTCAAGGTAGCGAAGCATCGGGTTATCGGGAGACATCCACGCATCAAGCGTGTGAGGATGAGAGACAACCTCGAATCCCCTACGCTTGGTGTTAGCACCGATGGATGAATCATTCTTGAGATAGAAGGATGTCTCCATACCTATCGCTCTTGCCGCTTCCCCTAAGTCTCCCCATACTTCCGTCTCAACTTCGATGCCGAAGTATAGGTTGTGCTTGTCGGTACCGATGAACTCCGGGTCTGGCTTATAGGAGTAATCGTGGATGCTTGAGCGAGGGTCAGACTCACACTCGCAACACTCGGCGTTATAGTACACATTGTGGTCATCGCACCACGAGTGATTATTGCTGGCGCAATACTCGCACATCGACTCATCGGTGTCGTTGAGGGTATAGAAGGACACCCGACTATCGTGATAGCGAGCATCGCAGTTGTCGCAATAGGTCGAGTTATCCATAGCGCACTCTTCGCACCACGATTCCTCGATGCCCTCGATGAAGTAGAAATCCTCGCCGGTTCGGTCACCACATCGGTCACATACCCTTGAGCAAGTGTCGCAATAGAGCGACTCGCCTATCTCGTAGAGTTGGTCACGATGCGCGGTAATCCATCCGCAACTAGCGCACTCGTAGTTCACTTCATCGGTCATATTCTCTCCTTCTCTCGCTTGGAGTCGATGATAGCGTCATTGACCTTGTTGAGCAAGTCTCCCGTCCGGTTCGCTAGGATTCGGAAATCGTTTCGCTTGTAGTGTTCGATGTGATGGCGTAATGCTTGGCGCATCACTTCGACCTCGGTTTCGGTAAGGTCTAGTAATAGGTTCTCGCTCATACTTATTCCCCCTCTTTCACTCGGTTGATAAGGCTTTCGGCTATCTCGCGGTAGTCGATCTTCCATAGTGACCCCACATCGAGAAGTATAGCGTACACATATCGGCTTGCTTTCACATTCTCATAGGAGAAGATGCTTTCCTCTATCCAATGCCGAAGGGTTTCGGCTAGGTGTTCGATGTTCACCGAATCACCATCATTAGGGTAGTTCTCAAGTTCCGCACCGGCATAGCCTAGCGAGTGTTCATTGAGTCCTGAGTCATTCGCCATATGTAGCGCCATCGCCCAAGTCTCTTGATTAGACCATCCTTGATAGTTACTACTCATATCAAGCCCCTAACCTAGTGCCTAGCGTGTATCGCTAGTGCGTGGCGTGGCAGGGAATCGAACCCTGCGTGAACCCTTCACGCCTACCTTGCTCTAATCTTGGTGAATCGTACCTATTTCGCGCATCACTCGCGCATCGAAGGTATCGCCCGAACCCTTCACGCGTTGTGCGCTTAGGCGGTAGGCAACCTTGCGATTCTTACTAGTGCGACCCTTGCGACCACGCTTAGGTCGAACCACTTCCCCGGATACTACCCGAACCTTGCCGGACTTATCGGTAATTGTTACCGGGAAGTCATAGCGTGTCCGTTGTGAGCGTGTTCGCGTGGCGAGCGAGTGTCTCCCTCTCGCGGTTGAGCGAACTTCTCTAATCGTGGCAACCGTCATATCTAACCCCTAACCTAGTTTCACCGGATACCTTCCGGCAGTAGTCCGGGAGGGAATCGAACCCTCCCGAACCTACTTATAAACAACTAGGCGAATCACTTACTATGGGAGAGAATCGACACTTTCGGCGCTTGGTCTAGGGCATCCACGCTTTGCGACTACGATGTGAACCCGGTTCGTGAATCTTCGGTGACAATCTGACCGGATTGAGGATTCAGACCTAGTTCACGCGGATTGCCCGCTTCGGTCACTCTCACCGGTGGTTCTTCCAACCGATAACCCGAAGTGTAAACCCGAACCCTTCGAATCACCTAATCGAATCCACGCTCAGCAAGATGAACATTAGGTGAACGGAACCTGAGAGTCTGCCTAGAATCTTGGAATCTGGGCGTGTCGCTATTGACAGTAGACAAAACGGACGAATAAGGGCAAAACGGACACCTACCACACTTCCGGGCGAGAGTCAATAGGTAACGGGAAAGTGAGACGCAGGTCACACTATCGACCCTATCGAACAGATGTTCTAATATGCTGAGAGGGGGCTGAGAGATTCCTGAGAATTGTCTGGGGAGATAGTCGAGCCTTCCATCAATACGACTTATGCGACATATCCGACTTTTACCTAATGTCCGTTTATTACTATATGCCCTAACCGAAAGAATACTGAGAGAATCCTGGGAACTTCCTGAGTCTAACCCTCTAGTAGAGGTCGAGGGTTCGACCCGAGGCTTTATAAATCGCGCTTGTATATTATGTATATAGTCAACCCAAATATTTCTGTTATATCAGGGGGGCTATATATAGCTTCTGACCTGCGGTTTTACCCCCTTCGGGGGTTATTCTAAAAATAGTTCAGTCTAAAGTGTGCGTTTTTGCGATTTGCACAGGTTATCTTATATGTAATATATTTTATATTCCATATACGGAGCTTGCTCCGTTCTGGACTACGCAAGCTCCTATATAATATATATAATATATAACTATATATGGGGGGACTATGCCGTTTCACGGCACCGATATATGATCGTTTTCTGAATGGGGATAACTGATGGGGCGTAAGCCAGGAAAACAGGACATCCCCAAGGATGTGGCCCAGAAGCAGGTCCTCGAGCTCCTAGCCAATGGGGCGACCATCATCGATGCGATGAGGGCTGTAGGGCGAAATGACGTCACCTTCCGCCAATGGTCAATGGCTAACGCCGAGTTCAAGGCAGCAGCCGATAAAGCTCGGCTTGAAGGTAAGGGTGTCAAGGCTGACCTGAGCGCCCTGAAGGATATCTCCTTCGAGGACTTCTCCGAGCAGTTCCTAGAGACCAAACTCTTCGACCACCACCTCTCCTGGGTCGACCTGATTGAGGGTAGGGAGCCACGCTTCACCCACCCGGCGATGACCTACGAGGTATCCAACCCCAACCGAGTCCTGATCAACGTCCCACCCGAGCACGCCAAGTCGACGGTCATCACAATCAACTACGTGACCTACCGGATTGCGACAGACCCCAACGTCCGAATCATTATTGTTTCTAAGACCCAGGGTATGGCTCGCAAGTTCCTCTCGGCAATCAAGACCAGGCTTAGCCATCCGAACTGGACTAAGCTACAGGTGTCCTTCGGACCCCAGGGTGGCTACAAGGCTGACAGCAACACTTGGTCGGCAGATATGATCTACCTGGGTACAGGACGTGACTCAGGCGAAAAGGACCCTACGGTCCAAGCTCTTGGTTTTGGATCTCAGATCTATGGTGCTCGCGCCGATCTGATTATCCTCGACGATGTGGTGATGAACGCGAATGCCCACGAGTGGGAGAAGCAAATTGAATGGCTTCAAAAAGAAGTCATCACCCGTCTGGGACGGCACGGAAAACTGCTTGTAGTAGGAACCCGTGTCGCTCCCATAGATTTATACAAGATGATCCGGGACGGCGGTCAATGGACTGGCGGTAAGAGCCCATTCACCTATATGGCGATGCCAGCGGTGTTGGAGTTCGACGAGAAGCCAGCCAACTGGAAAACCCTCTGGCCCTGGACTGATAGGCCCGAAGGCGACATCGATGAAGCGAATGAACAAGGACTCTACCCCAAGTGGGATGGACCGTCTCTCTTCACTCGACGAAGCGAAGTGGCGCCTTCTGTCTGGGCAATGGTCTACCAACAAGAGGACGTCCAAGAAGATTCGATCTTTGCCCCTGCCTGCATCGCAGGTTCGGTCAACGGAATGCGAAAGCGCGGACCGCTCAAGTCTGGCGCTGCTGGTCACCCAAAGTCTGTTGAAGGCTTTACCGTTATAGGTCTTGACCCAGCAATGGCTGGTGCCACAGGTGCAGTCGTGGCTACCTACAACAAGGTCGACGGCAAGATCTATGTCCTTGACGCGGTCAATATGACCGAGCCTAGCCCACAAAAGATTCGCAACCTGATCGAGGATTGGGTACAGCGATACCGACCACAGGAGTTGCGCATTGAGATCAACGCACACCAGAAAGCATACGCTCTGGACGACGATCTCCGCAATTGGCTCGCTGCTCACGGCTGCTCGCTGGGTTCTCACTTTACTGGTAAGAATAAGTGGGACACTAGTTTTGGTGTCGCTTCTATGGCAATGCTTTTCGGGACTCTTCGTGACGGACGATTCCAAGACAACAACATAATCGAGCTTCCTTCCAACGAAGGATCTGAAGGTCTCAAGACCCTCGTCCAGCAACTGATCACCTGGAAAGCTGACACGAGAAACCCAACCGATACCGTGATGGCTCTCTGGTTTGCTATCATCCGCATCCGCGAGATGATGCAGATGGGGTCACAGGTGTCAAGGTGGATGAACAATCGCTGGACTACTAGACAGCAGAAGGCACAACGAGGGTCTATCAACCTCGAAGAAGCTTTCGCTGAGCAGTGGTCCCAAGTATACGGATAGGAACTATGGCGCTCTCACAGGAACAAATTGCTGCACGTGTGCAGTCGATGCGCTACCGCAGCGCTGACCGCGATGCACGCAACCTTGACGTCCTCGCTGTACGCAAGGGACGAATCGCTGAGGTCTATCCAGACTTCTTCCCAGATGGCGTTGACGCTAACGTCGTAGCAAACTTCATTGACATCGTAGCCCGCGACCTCTCTGAGGTTATGGCTCCGCTACCTGCTGTCAACTGCTCCGCAGCCAACCAGACCTCTGACCGAGCCCGTGCCTTCGCCGATAGGCGCACACGCATCGCCTCAAACTATTTCTCACACTCCGACCTCGCTGTCCAGATGTACTCTGGCGCAGACTGGTACCTAACATACGGTTTCCTCCCATTCGTTATCGAATTGGATGAGGAAGCGAAGATGCCTCGCATCCGCATAGAAAACCCACTGGGTGCTTACCCAGAGTTTGATCGCTATGGACGATGTGTCGCATTCGCAAAGCGGTATATGCTAACACTGGGCGAGCTTGTCTCGATGTTTCCAGAGTTCGAATATGAGCTTCTTGGTAGTGAAGGCTACAAGCAAGACCTTACTGCACAGATAGAGCTCGTTCGATATTACGATTCAGACCAGTCCGTCGTATACCTACCCAACAAGGACAACCTTGTTCTCTCCCGCGCCAAGAACCCGCTTGGCAAGATGATGATTGTGGTAGCTCGCAAGCCATCCGTTGACGGAGAACTGCGTGGTCAGTTCGACGACATCATCGGTATCCAGTTGCTCCGCAACCGATTCGCGCTCCTTGCTATGGAGGCAGCAGAGAAGTCGGTCCAGGCACCCATCGTTCTTCCTCAAGATGTCCAGGAGCTTCCACTTGGTGGCGACGCTATCATCCGTACAGCATCTCCTGCTGCGGTTCGTCGCGTAGAGCTCAACATCCCAGCCGGTGCATTCACCGAGCAGACTCTTCTCAATCAAGAACTTCGTACCGGTGCTCGTTACCCTGAGGGTCGCACCGGAAACATCGACGCGTCAATCGTCACCGGTCAAGGCGTGCAGGCTCTTATGGGTGCATTCGATACCCAAGTCAAGAGCGCACAGGCTATCTTCGCTAGCGCACTGCGCGATGTGATCTCGATTTGCTTTGCCGTCGACGAGCAGATCTTCCCAGAGACCAAGACGATTCGTGGTGTGGATGCTGGTAGCCCATACGAAATTGAGTACAGCCCACGCAAAGATATCAAGGGTGACTACTCGGCAGATGTCCGTTATGGTATGCTTGCCGGTCTCAATCCAGCACAGGGTCTGATCTTTATGCTCCAGGCTCTTGGTGGCGGTTTGATCTCCAAGGATCTGGCAATGCGTGAGCTTCCGTTCACGGTCAACGTGACACAAGAGCTCGAGAAGATTGAGATCGAGAATATGCGCCAAGCGCTTCTTGGATCTCTACAAGCATATACCCAGGCTATCCCACAGATGGCTGCAACGGGTGGAGATGCTTCTAACATCGTACGACAGATCGCATCAGTTATCAAAGCAAGACAAAAGGGACGGGCTTTGGAAGACGCTATTGAGGACATCTTCGCTCCTCAGCAACAGGTTCCTCCTGCCGGAGCTGCCCCTTCTATGGTTGAGCAACCGTCCCCTGCTCCCGCTGAAGCTCCGGTGGGAGGCGCTCCTTCTCCAGTAGAAGCAGCCCCAGCACCAACGCCTGATGTGCAACAAATTTTAGCAAGCCTGACAGGAGCAGGTGGGGCAACAGGTAGAGCCACCACCATCCAGCGACGACCCATCTAGGAGGAGATATGCCACCACGCAAGAAGAAGGCGGCTCCCCGCAAGAAAGTTAGACAGGTCAAGCGAGTACGAACAGTCAAGAATCCGTTCCATAGCAAGCTTGAAGTATACGCTATCTGGCTCAACGAATATTATAATGCGCTTAGAGCAGCAGGTTTTCCTGAAGATATCTGCCTAAGTCTCGTGATGGATAAAGAATCATATCCAGCGTGGGTAAACTTTGAATTACCCAAAGACATAGATGCTAGCAAGTTTACTGACGAAGAGGATGAAGACTAATGGCAGAACTATCCGGAAACAAAATCTCCGGCACTGGCGGAAACGGACAAAGTGGAAGTCAGCCCATTCGCTACATCCCAGATATGAGATCATTAGGCTCGACGGGACAAGAGACTATGGCACAACAAGAAAGCGCTGCAATGTACAAGGAGCCTTCGGTTCCAGCTGCATCACTTCGTGATTTGCTTTCTGATACAGAGGCTCCAGAGGAGCCAATGACAGCAGGTGTCGCATTTGGTCGAGGCCCAGGACCAGAAGCTCTCCCAGCCGACCTCGGTGGTCGCCGTGTAGTTGAGAATACTGAGATTGTCTACAAGTATTTGCCAGCGCTAATGGAGGCAGGTCGCCTCCCAGATGCGCCAGATTCCTACAAGAGTTTCTTGAACTACTTGATGGGCAGTATCAAGTGAGTAGTTTCTCACCCGGTACTATCTTCGATAACGTGGATAAGTTTGCCAACTCTCTCGGTTACGAGAATGCTGGCATCGTGTTGTCGCTCTCGCTGATCCCTTGGGATTCGGTAGAGGACAGGGACGCATTCATCCAGGCTATCACCCAAGAGCTTCCACGAGGCGGGAACAACAGAATTTATAGGAGGAGCTAATGTCTTTATGGCAAGAGTTCCTTGATAACATTGCTAAGCCGGTTGGCCGTACACTCGTCAGGGGTGCTGAATTCGCTGGTGGGAAACTAGCTGATATTATTCCATCTCCTGCAGCAGCAGTGAGCGATATTGTTCTTCCTGCAGCAGTCGATATCGGTGCAACCAAGCCACTTGCTGCCCTAAACCTGACCGAAAAAGCTCGTCAAGGCATAAAGGAAAACATCGAATACGCAGTTCGAGAGCAAGCGATAAGCAACGATATCGTTTTGCAACTTGGTGTCCAAGCTCACGACAAAGTTCTTTCTCCGTATATCACACGTCCGATTGGTACTGTAGCCCTCGTCACGGACACCGACTCACCGCTTTACAGGGCAGAAGAATTTGAAAAAGGTTTTCAGGTCGACGACCTACGCAAAGCATACAACAGAACCGAGAAGATCAGCCTTGGACAGGCCCTCACTAAATCAGATCTTACACCGATCAAAAGCCTTGCTGCTGCAGTATTGCCACTCGGTGGTATCGACATTGAAGAGATCGATCTTTGGAACGACCAAGATGTCCAGAATGCTTTCGTCGAGAATACTGTCGGTCGTTGGTTTACTGGATTTACAGACTTTACTGTCTCCAACGTAGCAATAGCAGCGGTTGGCGGAAGAGCAGCGCTAGCTAGCAAGTTTGCTGCACGCAAGATGGGCTTCTCCACTCGCAACCGGACGACTGAATCAATGGAAAAAGATATCAATGATGGTATTCTTTTTTCTCAAGGATTGGGTGGGCGTCCTACCAATATAGCTGATGATATCGTAAAGATGGCTCTTTCTAAAAATGAGTCAGAGGTTCTAGATATCTATAGAAAGTACAGCAATAACGAAAACGTTATCGGGCCGATTACCAGGGCAAATAACCCTGAGACTGTACGCGATATTCTTCTTGCTGATAAAGGTTATCTTCCAGCATTGGATAGGATGGCACGTCAGGCACCGGCAGACCTATTTGAAATAGCAGATGTAAAGTCTCAACTTGCTGCCCAAGCTACCAAGTCAGTTGCTCCAATTGAGTATTCTCCCGAAGCCTGGGCTAGGATGAATGCGGCATTCGACGATGCTATCAATCGGATACCAGAGTATCGAATTATTAGAGATGCTTTTATTGATCCGAATACCAGAACTCCTTGGATGTATGGCAAAGACTATGCCCCTATGGAGCCAGTCATCGCTTCAAAGGCTTTTAGAACAGCACGCGGGAAGATCCAGGAAATTAGAACTGCTGCAACAACTAGAGATTTCTCTAAACTTGGTGGCATTGAATCAATTATATTGGGCATCCCTAAGGTGTCAACACAGGTTATTCGTTTTGTCGGGACACAAAAGCCACTAGGTTACGTAACATTCTCTGGTAGTCGTCCATTCGATGCCGTCACAGAGTTGAACGCAATATTCGATGATTTGAATTTATTCGTAGACGGTGCTCGACCGCTTACGGTATCGCCAGATGGGAAGACTATTCCGGCTGCTGAGTATAGAGCGCAGGCTGCATCTCGTGTTCTTTCTGCACAAACTGCTATTGAGCGCAAAGCTGCTCTAGAACAGATCGATACAGAGCTTGGTCTGATTATGGCCTACACTAATGGTTTCTTTGCCAAGGACGATATCCTGAATATGATCAAGGATATGCGTGGCACCATCAATAACATTACCGGAAATCTTGGTCAAAAGGGCTATGCGATGGACCATACCGGTATGAGGATTATAACCGATGGTGCTCTAACTCAAAGACAAATTGTTGAGTCATTCCGTTTTTCCCCTTGGAATGAAATCGAACAACAGATGAAACTGCGCGGAGCTGGCAAGGCAAAAATAGCCGGAGCTAGAACTGGCCAAGAAATCAAGGCGCTTTATGAGTCATTCAATAAATGGTGGACGTTTCAAGTATTGGCTGCCCCAAAGTATATTGCAAAGCAATCGTTAGCGGAGCCAATTCTTAGTGCAACTATGGCACACGGTGCGAAATTTGCTCTGGATCTAGCCCCATCTATGACGAAGAACTTTTTGGATAACAATAAAAACAGGGTTATGGAAGTTGCCTCTAAGCTATACAGGGGCAAGGAACTCAGAGCTGTAGACGAAGCGGTAACCAGTCTTACAAAGCAACTAGATCAGGCAAACGGAATCCTTGACGACCTGATCATTCTAGAGAAGCAGTTTACGGATGGCGAGATGTCGCCAAAGGCTACTGCTGAAAACCTTGATCGCGTGAAAAAGGATGTCCGTGCAGCGGAGAGGCTGGTCGAAGACCTAGAGCTCAAGCTTATGGATGCCACAAAACCATTTGGCCAGATGGCAGATGTCCCTACTTTGTCCAACTTGCAGCGCCGTCTTGACTACATTGACGCAAATCTTTCGGGTCCAGAGAAGGCTAAGATAGCATCTCAACTAGCCAATGCACGCTCTGCTCTGGCTAATGCTAGGGGTACTATCGCTACTTTGGTTCCTGATTCGGGCGACCTATTCCGAGCCAACAAGAGAGTTGCCGAGCAGTACGCTGTTATCGACAACATCATCAAGGATCTTGGTGAGAAGCAGTATGAGCGTGCAGTGCTTTGGAATCGATCCGCTAAGTACAAGGAAAGATACTACGGCAAGGGTTACGGAAGCCGGATAATCAACGGACAATGGGTCAACATCGAGGATCTTTTCGATGAGAACCAATTCGGTGCATCCTTCCGTGAGGAGTTTGCTAACTCTCGTACGGCGTCTCAGACATATTTGGGCGACCTTCACGAGGGTATCCGTCAGAGTTTGATTATGCGACGCAGCCCACAAAGCGTCACTCGGTCTAATGATCCTATGTACTTTGAAGAGTTGGCGTATCTAGCCAATCGCGCATTCAGGGGAGACCCTCTTATAGATCAAGTTCTTGAGGGCAAAACATTTGATGAGCTACTTGACTGGTCTACTTCAGACGCAGGGATCAGTTACTATAGGCAATTTGGCATCACAAGTATTGGTTCAATTCCTGATACACTTCGTAATCAGGTTGCCAACGTATACCGATATTTGCCAAATCAAGAAGCTAGGTCTTTAGTTGCTCGTGGGGACGTCAAGTCGACAGAACTTCAGATGGCTTTAGCTAGGGATTATGAGAAACTTCACCCGATCCAGCCACTTGACTTCAACTATGTCGCACTGCCTGAACCAATTCAGAAGCGTGGATCATTTGCATATTTTGATGATATGCTATCCAAGGGTGCTGCTAGCGTGTTCGGTGCATTGACTAGACCAGAGAACCCTATCCGATGGGCGTCTGCGAACCAGTTCTTCCTGGACAATGTTGCTCGCAAAGCAAACGAACTTGGCAGACAAGGCCTAGATGTTGTCGGACTCAATACCATCAACACCCTAAGATCTGCTGCCAGGCGCGAAGCACTACAGGAAAATGAGAAGACTTTCTATACGATCAATAGGCAGAACCGCGCTCTTTACGCGGCACGTATTGGCGCTGCATTTCCAACTGCCACATTGAATGCATTCTACCGCTATGGTAAATTCGCTATCAACAATCCACAGCGAGTGCTATCATTTTTGTATAACTACCAAGCTGCGTTTAGGTCCTTTGGTGTCGACGAGTATGGCAACCAAGTGGATGATCCACTAAAGGCTACCCATCTTGTTGTTCCTGGAACAAAAGAAATGGGATTCTTTGAGGGTCAGGGAATCAGACTCAACGCACGGTCCATTGGATTCTTGTTGAACTTTCCAACCCCATCATTCTACGTTGCTCAAAGCACCAGTGCTATCCTCAAGGATAAGCCTGGAGCCGAAGAAGCTTTGAAGGAAACTATGGGTCAGGCATATGACATAGCGTTTCCATATGGCTTGGCAGAATCATTAGGCAAAGGAATTGTTCCCGCGTGGGCGAGAGATCTTTATAAGTATGCCGTTGGACCGGAGTCCGATAAGGACTACCTTGCTTCTTGGACTTCTATTCATAACTACTATATGACACTTGATGAGATGGGTATAAAGAAGTACCCTGGCGACAAGGCTGTCAGAGATACAACAAGAGTTATGTATGGTCGCAAGTTCCGATATTCTTTTGCTTCGGTATTCGGCGTACCGGCTAAGATCGACAACAGACCTATGCAGATCTTTGACGACTACTATGGTATTCTGGTGAACAAATACATAACCAAGGGAAGCGATGAACAAGAAGCAAAGACCCTTGCCGAGGAAGAATTCCTAAAGAATATAGGAGACAGCTTCCCTCTTGATATGGTCACCTTCAAGGGTACATCAGCACGGGGATACATAGCACCGACGGCTGAGTCCTTTGACCGAGTTTTTGTAAATAACAAAAAACTTGTAGAATCTCTTGTTGATATCGATCCAGAACTTGTTGGTCTTGTTACCCTAGATCTGGACTATGACCCCGATGAGTTCAATCTTACTGCCTACCGCAAGCTACAAGACCCAAACACCAAGCTTCCTGGTGGAGAGTTACTCAACAGTGTTCGCAAGACACCGCAGCAGATTCAAAAGTTGCGCCAGATCAATCGAGCCTGGGGAGCATACAACGATCTCCGGGATAAGCTTGAGGCTATCGCTATCGAGCAAGGCGATACCTGGAGAGAGCGTCAAGATCTACAGGCTGTTCTCAAGAAGGCTGGCAACGAGGATATCCGTAAGATCAGCGAGCAGTGGTGGAAGGAATGGAACGACCCAGAGCGTGGAGATCGATCCTTCCGATACGCACGAGGTCTATACGAAATCGTGAGCAACGAGAAGTTTATGTCTCGCTATGGCAACACCAAACTATGGGATGATGTCAAGCAGTTTATGACACTGCGTATGGTGGCTACCTCATTGAGAGACGAGCTTCCAGCTGGCGACCCAGGCAAGACGCGCATAAGAGATAACTATCAAGCAATCCTAGAGCAAGAGGCGCCAAAGTGGCACCCCAGGCTTAGGGAACTTATCCGACGATACTTTGAAGAAGACACGCTGAAGGCGGTTGAGTAATGCCAAAGAACAAAGAAGATAAAAGCGGTGGCAGTGTCCTAAGCTTTAGTCCAGAGCAATTGGCTGCACTTGCCAGTGTACTGCAGGGCGGTAGCCGTGGAGATCAAGACGGAACGACTTCCCAGACGAATATCATTCGCCTTACCCCCGCAGCAGCACGGCAACTCCTCAGCACCATTGCAACCGATGTTCAGTATGGCGAGAAGTTCTCCAAGGAAGAAATCGACCAGTTCGTCAAGCTTTATAATGAGGCAGCAAACAAGCAGCTTGATACTGTAGTTCGCACCGTCAGGGAGCGAGTCCAGTCTGGTGAGGTAAAGGGTGATGTGTCTAGCACAATTACCAACATCGTCACCAAAGAGTTCCCACAGTTCTTCGATCCAAAGACGTTCACCGAGGATTACATCTGGTCGAAGATCAACTTCGGCAAGGAAGCAACCCTGGGTGCCAAGAGCCTTGAGGCTTTGCAGAGGGCTAGGGCTATTGCCAATGACTATGGCAAGTACCTTATCTCTAACGCTGAACTCCAGGATGCAGCAAAGAGGCTGGCTCGTGGTCAGCTCACCGATGCTCAGTTCAAGGCACAGCTCAATCAGGTAGCGGTTCTGGAGTATCCAGAGTTGGCGGAAACCCTCAAGTCTAACCCGAACTATACGGTTCGTCAGCTCCGAGGCAACAAGATCAATCTGATATCAGACTTACTTGAGATGGATCCTAACGAAATAGAACTAGACAATCCGGTGTTAGAAGCTATAAAGGGGATGTCTATTTCTGACTCTAAGAGATATATCAAGTCGCTTCCGCAAATTGAGGCAACAACAGCAGAGAATGAGAACGCCCGACAGGCTGCTACTTCTCTGGCTCGTGCTATGGGATTCGGAGTATAATGGCTAAGAAAAAGAAAGCAGCCCCTCGCACCGGAGATCTACTATCTTCGATGATGGCAGCAAGGCCAGCTGAGATGGATGTTGCCGGAACACCTACCCCGACTCAGACTCCAGCATCTGTACCATCTCGAACAACCCCTGCTGCAAACACTAGCCTTACTGCGACAGAGCTTGCTATGTTCGGCGTTCCCGCCGCTATGGCTGCTGCTCCAGCCCGTACCGCCACTACCGCTGCCGTGACGGCTGCCACTACTGCAGCAACAACTGCTGCCGTAACAACTCCAGTCACTGTAATCCCTGGACCTGGTGGTCTTCCTGTTGGCGGTGAGCGCACTCTCGCGGCAGATACATTTGCCAACACATTGGCTCTGCTTATCGGCGCAGAAGAAGCCAGCAAGGACTATGTAAAGAAGCTCTTTGCCCTAGCTGCCCCATACTACCGAAGCGGTTCTACCGTTGATGAGGCTATGAACCTAGCACTTCGTGAGGCACAACAGACCAACGTTATCCCAGAGTTTACCCGTCGATTCCGAGCCATCAAGGCGCTAGAAGAGAAGCGACGAGCAGGCATCCCAGTAGAGGTGCCAACTATTGCAGAGTTCGTCAAGGCACAAGAAGGACTTGCCGATGTGCTTCGCACGGCAGGGCTAACTGATCTTGCCAACGAAGATTTCCTCAACGATGTGATGGCAACTGGCAAGTCTGTCAGAGAGTCTACCTCCATCATCAGCAACGTATTCAACGCAATCGACTTGGCACCAGAGCCAGTCAAGGCAGAGATCCGACGATCACTTCCATTCGCAGACCGCAACACACTCGCCAAGGCTATCCTTACCGGCGAGAAAGGTCTGAAGGAACTTGAGCAGACACGAGTCCGATCTGAAGTCCAAGCTGCTGCACGTCAGGCTGGCGTAAGCATAGCAGATGCTGCAGCCCAGGAACTAGCCAACGCAGGCTTTACCTTCAGGACATCTGTGCCGAAGTTCGGACAAGTCAAGCAAGCGTCTGAGCGTGGTACGTTCCTTACTAGCCTCACCGGAGAAGCACCTGTTACGCAACAGCAGGCAGTCGGTGCTATCTTCAATCAGGCAGCAGACCAACTCGAAACACTTGGCAAGATCGAAGAGAAAGAACGACTTCGATTCCAAGGACGTAGCGGTGCGGTCAAGCTAGCCTCGCAAGCAAGAGGACGCAGCGGAGCGTTCTAACTAGAATCCCCCGTGGACCAACCGGCCCCACGTGGTGTATAGACCGGTAGTAGGAGCCAGCTCGTTTCCCCGAACGATGTCTGTGGCCTACGATCAACTAACAAGAAAGGGTGGTTGCTATGAGCAACAACTACTGGGACGACGAAGACGATGACCTAGATACACCAGAGCAGTTTAGCGACAGCAGTGACTTGGTAAAAAAGTTACGCAAAGCTAAGCGATCTGATGAAAAGCGTATCAAGGAACTCACTGAGCAGCTTGAGAATTTGTCCAAGGTGCAGCGTGAGCGAACCGTCAAAGAAGTTCTAGAACGGAAGGGTGTCAACCAAAAGGCTGCACGCCTTGTACTCAAGGATCTGGACGACGTCAACGAGGAGTCAGTTTCTAACTGGCTCGATGATAACGCCGACCTCTTTGGGTTGAAGGTAGATGAGCCTAAGTCAGCAATCTCGGAAACGGATCGAGCAGCATTACGCCAGCAAGATATCGTTACCCAGAGTGCGGTTACGCCTGACCGAGCAGAAGATTTTGAGATGCGCCTCAACAATGCCGAATCGGCAGAGGAGCTTATCAACTTCCTGCGATCTCAATCCTAACCGTTCATAGTCATAGGAGACTAAATTGGCATACACTGACACATCGGGATCCTCCCTAGGAGGTACCGTAGGCGGTGCAGGTCTAGTTCAGAAGGCGTATGATCGCCTCCTCGAATTCGCTCTCCGTTCAGAACCACTCATTCGTTCTGTTGCGGACAAGCGTCCTGCTCGTCAAGCTTTCCCAGGTTCAACCGTCGTCTTGCAGCGATACGTTGATCTCGCACAGGCTACAACGCCTTTGACCGAGACAACTGATCCAGACGCAGTTGCACTCTCAACACCAACATCGGTTACCATCACTCTTCAAGAGTACGGCAACCCAGTCCTCGTTACCCGCGCACTCGAGCTCTTCTCGCTTGCTGATGTCGACCCAGCGATTGCAAACATTGTTGCATACAACCTCGCTGACTCAATCGACGCAGTTGCGATGACGACCCTCGGTGGCGGAACAAACGTCCTCTACGGTGGCAACGCAACAGCGACTGCAAACGTAGATGCATCTGACACCATTGATTCTGCAGACATCCGTCGTGCAGTTGCTAAGCTCCGTGCAAACAAGGCTAAGGCTCGTCGTGGGTCTTACTACTGGGCTGGTATCCACCCAGAGGTATCACACGATCTTCGTGCTGAGTCCGGTAACCTCGGATGGAACTTCGTCCACGCACAGAGCAACCCAGCCGTCAACAACATCTGGGCTGGCGAGATCGGCGACTACGAGGGTGCATTCTTCGTAGAGTCACCACGTCTGTACAACGCCAAGGTCGGCGCTGATCAGACTCCTCTTGCAACCACCGCTGTCACCGTTGCTGGTACTTCCGGAGGCTTCACCGTTGGTGTTGCTTCTTCGGCAGTCATCGCAACTCGTGCTGAGGTTGGCGACAAGATTACTGCAGTTGGTATGGGAACTGGCGCGAAGATCACTTCGATTGCTAGCTCTGGCAACAATGTCATCTTCACCGTTGACGTTGCTAACACCACAGCGGTAGCAACAACTGCTGCCGTTCAGGTTACTCCAGTAACCCGCGTATTCGATACGATTCTCTGCGGACAGCAGGCACTTGCCGAGGCTGTAGCCGAAGAGCCACACATCGTTATCGGTAACGTCACTGATAAGTTGATGCGCTTCCGTCCAATCGGGTGGTACGGCGTTCTCGGCTTTGCCCGTTATCGTGAGGAAGCACTCTTCCGCATCGAGACTGGTTCTTCAATCGCTGCTCTCTAGTTGATTGACTGGTGGGCTAGGGCAACCTAGCCTACTGGTAAGTTCACTAGAAAGGGACTTCAAATGGCAGAATGGCTTTTCAAAACACCGACGGTGGAAGAAGGTCCCGCTGGAACACATAGGTTGTTTCAGTTCTACAAGCTTGATCGGGGACTGACAATTGTTCTCAAGCCAACGGGTGGCTACGCACAGATTAGATACCCGGAGGATGAGGCGCTAGAAACCTATCCGGTTGTATACCGAGGTGGGTATGAGTATGTGGTGGACGATGGCACCAAGGCAGCGCTGATTGCAGGCGGTGTCGGTGTGACAGAGGAGAACTTTACAGAAGTATGAAGCACTGGGAAGCCCATCCAGAGTTTGTTGAGGGGTGCTTTGGATGCAAAGGCTTGACCCTCAGTATGAACGCCGGTGATGCTGACAGTCGTAGGGTTATGACTAACAAGGCATTCAATCGGGAGCTAGAAGCATACAAGGAAGCTAGAGAGCAGGGAATCCAGCCATCTGGTACCAGTATGAAAAAGATAGAAGAGGCAGTAAAAGCATCAGAGACATTGGGCAGGGCATACGATGCCCAGAAGATGCCTCCGGCAAAACACATCAATAAAAAATCAGCAGAGGTAATGAAAGAACTGGGAGTATAACAATGCCAATGGTAAATGGAAAGAAGTTCCCATACACCGCTAAGGGCAAGAAGGCTGCTAAGTCTTATGCTATGGGAGAGAAGATGGAATCCAAGGCTGAGAAGCGTATGGAGATGAAGAAGGGCGCCAAGAAGATGGTTGCCAAGAAGATGGCCAAGAGAATGAAGAAGAAGTAATGCCAGTCAAAAAGGTTATCAAGAGAGTCGGGACCATCCTACGCGAGGTCCGCGATCTTCCAACCGCTCAGGGTACCAGTATGGTGGCATCTGATGAGTACCGCGCCAAGAGTCCTTCGACTGAGGCTAAGCTCAAGCAGAACATCAATATGGCTAGCAAGAACTTGGATCGTCAACTGAGTGAAGTTGCAGCAGCAGTCCTTCGCGGTGAGCGAGGAACCTCCTCTGCAGAGATCGGCAAGTTCGGCGAGTACAAGAAGGGCAAGCCAAGAAAATGAAGAAGAAGGCAGCAGCCAAGAAGGTTGCCAAGGTTATGCGAGAGTTCAAGGCTGGCACGCTTCACGCTGGTCGTGACCCTAAGGGTCCTAAGAAGGCTCCCATCGTAAAGAACCGCAAGCAAGCTGTGGCAATTGCCCTTAGTCAAGCAGGGATGGCAAAGAAGCGTGGAAAGAAAAAGTAAGAAGGATCCCCGTCTAGCACGGGCTGGCGTTTCCGGGTTCAACAAGCCAAAGCGCACACCTAACCACCCGACCAAGTCACACGTTGTTGTGGCTAAGTCCGGGGATCAGGTCAAGACCATCCGCTTCGGTGAGCAAGGCGCCAAGACTGCCGGTGCTCCCAAGGCTGGCGAGTCTGAGCGTATGAAGAAGAAGCGAGCATCCTTCAAAGCACGTCATTCCAAGAACATTGCCAAGGGCAAGATGAGTGCTGCTTACTGGGCTGATAAGGTGAAGTGGTAATGGCATACACAAAGCCAGCACTTCGTGAGTCTATCAAGAAGCGCATCCTCGCAGGCACAAAGGGCGGCAAGGCAGGTCAATGGTCTGCCCGAAAGGCACAGCTTGTCGCTCAAGCCTACGAGAAGGCTGGTGGTGGGTACAGCGGATCCAAAACCAGCAAGCAAAAGTCTCTTTCTAAGTGGACAAAGGAAGAGTGGGGAACGAAGTCAGGTAAGCCTAGCACTCAAGGCTCTAAGGCTACCGGCGAAAGATACCTTCCCAAGAAAGCACGTGAGGCATTGTCTGCCTCTGAGTACGCTAAGACTTCTGCCAAGAAGAGGGAAGATCTCAAGAAGGGCAAGCAGTTTTCCAAGCAACCAAAGTCTATAGCAAAGAAAGCAGCAAGGTTTAGATAATGGCAACAGGCACAGCAGGTACTTCGTTTACTAGCGAGCTCAACAGGCTCGCCAATGGTGGCACTTACCCAGCCATCTCGGCATACCTCTCCCCCAACAAGGCAGCCAATGTATACGCCAACACCTCTGGCTTATCAATGATCGGTGCCTTGAATAAGAAAGCAGATGCCAATCGTCAGCCGAAAGACTACAAGGCTCTTGGCGGAATCTGTAATGAACTTGCCGGAACAACCGGACTCTCCCCATCTGATGCCCTAAGGAGCATAAATCTATGAGTGCTACACTAGGCACGATGATCGATGAGACTCTCATCAACCTTGCTGGATATACCATCAACCAGGATCGTAGCACCTACCTCACGGCTGCCGTTACTGCTCTCACTTCGCCATCTTCCAACCCAACCATCCTCAGCCTGCACTCTACCGACAACCTTGGTAAGGGAATCATTGAGGTCGATACGGAGTTGATGTGGGTAGACTCGTTTGACCGTATTGCTAACACGGCAACGATTGCGCCATATGGTAGGGGGTACCTTGGGACTACAGCTAGCACACACGGTGTCGATGCGAAGGTTACCATTTCCCCTACCTTCCCACGCTCTGCCGTTACCAAGGCTATCAACGATACCGTCGGCGCTATGGGAAGTGCTATCAGCGCTGTGAAGCAGACCACATTCACCTGGAATGCAGCCGTCAATACCTATGGCTTCAATGGCCTCAACATCGAAAACATCCTTCGTATGATGTGGCAAGATGTCGGCCCAACCGAAGAGTGGATCAATATCCGTCGTTGGGACTTCGACCCATTCGCAGACTCCACAACCTGGGGTGCCAATGCTCAGACCGTCACTATCTATGACTATATCACCGCTGGTCGTACAGTCAAGGTAATGTATGGCACAGAGCCATCAACAATGTCCAGTGAGTCAGATGTCTTCACGACCACCACTGGCTTGCCAGCATCCTGCCGAGATGTCGTAACTCTTGGTGCAGCATACAGACTTATCTCCTACCTCGACCCTGCTCGAGTATCGCAGACCAGCCCACAGGCTGACGAGATCGATTCTCGCCGACCATTCGGATCCTCTGCAAGTATTACCCGACAACTCTTTGCCCTCTATAACCAAAGGCTTACTGAAGAGACATCGCGTCAGCAAGCTCAATTCCCCCCACGCGTTCACTACGTCCGATAGGAACCTGAATGACAACACGCCAATACTCCTCCCGTTCTCAGCAGTCGACACTGACAGGTTCAGTGACTTCTGGTGCGAGCTCCATTACAGTCGTCTCGGGTACGGCACTCCTTGGTGGTGTCACTATCCCAGCAGGACGAACCTTCACCCTTGTTATCGATCCCGACACAGCCCTTGAGGAGATTGTCGATGCGACGCTTGTCTCCACAAATACGTTTACGATCACTCGTGGTATCGACGGTTCTACTGGTCAAAACCACTCAGCTGGTGCGGTTGTTCGCCATATGGCTATCGGTAGAGATTATCGTGATGCTAACCTTCACGCAGAAGCTGATGCCTCTTACAACGATGGCAGTGGTAATGCTCACACAATGCACGGCATTGGTGCTGGAGAAGGCGTTGTCGTCGGTACTGACAAGACTCAAACGCTAACCCAGAAGACTCTCACTACCCCAACCATCAACGGTGGCACCATCGCCGGAGCCGTGACGGTATCTGCTACCGCTACAGTGTCAGGGCATATCGTCGTCTCGGGTGGAACCATCACCGGTCTTTCCTCTGCAAGTATGGTCACATCCTCGGCTACCCCGAAAGACTATGTTGATGCCATCTTAGGCTCAGCAACTGCTGCTTCTACCTCGGCTGCCTCCGCAGCCTTGTCGGCTAGCCAAGCTGCTACAAGTGCCGCTAGCGCCTCTGTAAGCGCCATAGCAGCCTCTACAAGCGCAGCCAGTGCTTCCGTATCCCAGATAGCAGCAAACACCTCTGCAATCGCTGCTAGCACCTCGGCAGCCAGCGCCTCGGCTTCGGCTGTTGCTGCCTCTACTTCTGCTGCCTCTGCCGCTGTGAGTGCTACCTCGGCTGATGCCTCGGTCTCCGCGACTCAAGCTTCTGCTACCGCTGCATCGACAAGTGCTGCTAGCGCTGCTGCTTCTGCTACCGCAGCTTCTACATCCGCAGCATCTGCCCTCGTCTCTGCCAACTCTGCTAGTGCTGCTGCCTCACAGGCTGCCTCTGCTATCCAAGCAACCATCTTCGATGCTAAGGGTGACTTGATTGTTGCCAGCGCTGCAGATACCGCAGCTCGTCTTGGTGTAGGTAGCGACGGACAAATTCTTACTGCTGCATCAACGGCAACCTATGGAGTCCAATGGGCTGCAGCACCAGTAAGCCTACCTAGCCAGACAGGTAACAATGGCAAGTACTTGACTACGGACGGAACTACCGCTTCGTGGGCAGCAATCACCACCGACCCAACACCTTCTGTATTCCTCTTGATGGGAGCATAATCAATGCCAACAGTATATAAAATCCTGGGACAGTCAGCGCCTTCGGCTACGACTTCTACAGACCTCTACACAGTACCTTCTAGCACACAGGCAGTTGTCTCTTCCATCGTGGTTGCTAACCGCGACAGCGCTGCTGCCACCTTCCGTATCTCAACCGCAGTTGACGGTGCAACGCTAGCCAACAGCCAGTACATTGCTTACGATGTAACTGTCGGTGGAAGCGACTCAACCATCATCACCATCGGTGCAACCCTTGGAGATACCGATAAGATTCGTGTGTACGCGTCCACTGCAAACCTCACCTTCACCGCTTACGGTAGCGAGATTTCCTAATCTATGTCCATCAAGAGCATCAGGACGGGTTGGACCGGCATCAGTGCGCTGGCTGGTAATTCTGTCATTGGCGATTTTGAGCCTATTGCTACTGTCACCGTCGGTTCTAGTGGTCAAGCAGAAATAGATTTCACCAGCATTCCTGCAACCTTTCAACATCTCCAGATTCGATATATTGCTCGTGGCACAAGAAATGCAGCAGATGTTTCTTTCAATTTTAGGCTCAATGGTGCTACCAGCAATTATGCGTGGCACAGACTAATTGGAACTGGAACCGCAACAGAAGCAGCAGGTTCTGCAAATCAAAGCGCCATTGACCTCAATGATATTCCTGCTGCAACAGCAACGGCAAGTTCTTTTGGTGCTGGTATCATCGACATTTTGGACTATGCCGATACAAATAAAAATACTACAACACGCGCTCTTTTTGGGAGAGACCTGAATGGTTCAGGAATGATAAACTTCCAATCTGGTTTATACAATGTAACAACAGCCGTCACCTCAATAAAGTTTCGCAATGGTGATGGAAACTTTGCTCAACATTCCCACTTTGCACTCTACGGAATACGGTAACTTATGCCAAATACTTATGAACCGATAGCGACAACTACGTTAGGTAGTGCCACGGCATCACACGAATTCACAAGCATTTCGGGAACATACACTGACCTCGTTCTTATTATCGGTAATCTAAAAGCCACAACCTCAACACCGTATTTGTGTTATCAGTTCAACTCAAACACGGCAAGCAATTACAGTTCAACAATCCTTGAAGGAAACGGAACAACGGCATCAAGCAATAGATGGTCAAACGAAACGCAACTCTATACTGGTTACAATGTAGGTTTAGGGACAACCTCAGATGCAATGGTCATAACAAACTTTATGAACTATTCTAATTCGACTACGAATAAAACCAGTCTTACTAGAGTCACAATACCTAATAACGGAGCGCCAGGAACAGGTGCAGTTGTTGGGTTGTGGAGACAGACTGCTGCTATCACTTCCATCAAAGTTTTCAATAACGCGGGCAATCTTCCTTCCGGTTGCACTCTTACCCTCTACGGAATCAAGGCGGCATAATGGCTACCAATACATATGTCAAAATTGCCAGCGTAACGGTGACTGCTTCAACCGTAACTAACATTGAATTTACAAGTATTACTGGAACCTTTGATGATTTAGTTATCCACGCTCTTGCTAGGGCAACTCGCACAGGCTTTCCAGCCGATGACTTGATTATTCAATTCAACGGAGTTACCACCGGTTATTCTGGAAAAAGACTTTATTCCAATGGCACCGGAATAAGTAATGACTCACTCTCGGATATCAGAGGGTTTATTTCCGATGCCGATAGCACATCTGGTGCGTTTGGTTCTAATTTTTTTTACATTTCAAATTATGCTGGCTCAACAAATAAAAGCGTAAGCATTGATGGGGTTGCGGAAACTAATGCTACGGGTGGTCCAATGGTGCTATTTGCAGGATTATGGTCAAACACTGCAGCAATCACATCAATAAAAATGTTTGCAAACAACAGCAATATAGTTCAGCATTCTACTTTTACGCTTTACGGCATCAGAAAATAATAAGGAGAAACAATGACCGACACACCGACCAAGATAGTCGTCGATTGCTCGACAGGGGAAGTCACTGAACTCCCGCTCACTGCCGAGGAAATCGCCCAACGCGAGGCTGATGCTGCTGCATTCGCAGAGGCAGAGGCAGTGCGACAGGCGGAGGAGGCAGCCAAGGCTGCTGCCAAGGAATCTGCCAAGGCTAAGTTGACCGCACTTGGACTGACCGAAGACGAAGTATCCGCCTTTCTAAACTAGGGGAACAATGACAATCAGCAGTTTGAGAACGGGTGACATAGCCAACACGATGAACGCTGGCAACTACTGCGATGTCCTCGTCATTGCCGGTGGCGGTGGGGGTGGTTCCAATATCGGCGGTGGTGGCGGAGCCGGTGGCTATCGTGCTCTTGATAAGTTTGGTATTGCTAATGGAATTTCTTATACAGTAACAATCGGTAGCGGAGGTGCCGTAGTTACTAACGGTACTAATTCAGTCTTTGGGTCTATTACATCTTTGGGCGGTGGTGCTCAGATGACCGTCGGTGGTTCAGGCGGTGGTGGTAATTACAATGGCAATGGTGCTTCCGGTACATCTGGTCAAGGTAATGCTGGTGGTAATGGATTTTTCAACGGCACTCAAGAGAATGTTGCAGCAGGCGGAGGTGGCGGTTCTGGTTCTGCTGGAGTTTCTTCTAGCGGTGGTTCTGTCGGCAAGAATGGTGGCAACGGAACTGCATCATCTATCACTGGTTCATCCGTAAGCCGAGCAGGTGGAGGCGGCGGTGGCGGAAGAACTGGTGGTGGAACTGGACAAGCAGGTGGCGGTAATGGCGGAACCGATGGAACAAATAACGCAACTGCAGCATCTGCCAATACTGGAAGTGGCGGAGGTGGCGGAGGTGGTTGGAACTCTGGTCAACAAGGTAAAGCAGGTGGCTCAGGCATCGTCATCCTTGCCTACCCACAACAGTTCCCACCTTTGACATCTATTGATGCAGGTCTGACTTATTCCTACTCAACCACATCACGAAGCGGATTCCGTGTCTATCAATTCACGGCAGGAACAGGGACGGTGAAGTTCTAATGGCAGTCGTCAGTCTCAAGAACAAAGTCAAGAGCAGGTCGATGATGGCAGGCAACTCGTCTTCCGCTCCTACGACTGTTGAATATCTTGTTCTCGCTGGTGGTGGCGGTGGTGGTAGTCGTGGCGGTGGTGGTGGCGCTGGAGGTTATCGAACTTCAGCAGGCACTTCAGGAGCAAATTCAGCCGCAGAAAGTAATTTGTCAATTACTGCTGGAACTAGTTATACGGTAACAGTGGGCGCTGGTGGAACTGTTCAAGCAACACCCTTTGGAGAAGGCAATAACGGCGGGAATTCAGTTTTTTCTACTATTACATCATCTGGAGGAGGTGGTGGAGGTTCTGACCCTGCCATCGGTCTAAATGGTGGTTCTGGTGGTGGTGGCAATGGAATGGCTATTATTGCTGCCAACGGAGGTGCTGGAACTGCGAATCAGGGTCGTAATGGTGGTGCTGGTCACAACGCAAGCGACCCGCAATCAAGCGGTGGTGGTGGCGGTGCAAGCGGTCTTGGTGGAGATGGCGCACAAGGCGTTGGTGGTAATGGTGGAGCAGGTCTTGCATCAAGCATTACTGGTTCTTCTGTAACTCGCGGTGGTGGTGGTGGTGGTGCAGTCCGAGTGTCTGGCACAAATGGAACTGGTGGCTCAGGTGGCGGTGGAAACGGCTCTAATACTGCGACAGCAGCCAGTGGAACTGCTAACACTGGCGGTGGCGGTGGAGGTGGCGGTGCAGATTCAGGTGGCACTTGGCAATCTGGTGGTAACGGTGGTTCAGGCATCGTTATTATTGCCTACCCAATAGACAATCGACCAATTACATCTATTGATTCTGGATTGACTTATTCAGTAAGCACATCTTCTCGCTCTGGATACAGAGTCTATTCATTCACTGCTGGCACAGGTTCAATCACTTTCTAAGGAGCATCAATGGCACACTACGCATTCCTCGACGGCAACAACACCGTCACCGAAGTCATCACAGGCAAGAACGAGGGACAAGACGGCATCAACTGGGAGCAGTGGTATGGCGAGTTCCGAGGTCAGGTCTGCAAGCGCACTTCCTACAACACCTCTGGCGGTGTTCACTCATCAGGCGGAACGCCGTTCCGTAAGAACTACGCAGGCATCGGCTACACCTATGACGAAGCCCGTGATGCGTTCATCCCGCCCAAGCCCTTTGCGAGTTGGCTCTTGAACGAAGAGTCCTGCCTCTGGGAAGCGCCTGTTGCGCATCCGGCGGATGGCGGAATGTACACCTGGGATGAAGATGCCCAGAACTGGGTAGCAGTACAAGAGTAAAGAACATAGGGGGACACTATGGAAATGCCATTCCTGTACGACAAGACTGTCTACGGTGGCACCGAATATATGATTCGTACGTGGGAGCAGTTAGTGCTACCGCATATGGTCAATATGGAGAACTACCTCTGTATGGTAGCTCCAGGCATATCACTCGATGTGCCAGAGGTAATCAAGGATGGACGCCAGGTTATTCTCTGGCTCCACAATACGAAGGCTCAGTTCAATCCGGTCTACGTCGAGAAGATTTTGGGCAATCCTGAGTTCGTCAGTCGGATAGCCAAGATAGTGGTGCCATCTACGTGGCACAAGCTCTGGACATCCGAGGAACTAAACCTGCCACTCGACAGGTTCGTGGTCATACCGAATGCTATCTTCCCTCTGGAGTACAAGCCAGAGAAGTTTGAGAAGGTCAAGCAGGTCAGGCTCATCAACACCTCAAGCGCATACCGAGGCTTGCACGTGCTGATGAACTCGCTCAAGTATGTCGAGGCTGACTTCCGGTTGGAGTTCTACAACGACTACAACCCTGACCTCCACTTCGAGGGAGACCAGAAGTACATCGACCCGAGGGTCAGGTTCTACTGGAAGACCCCGAAGCGGACCCTGATGGAGGCGGTAGAGGAAGCACACATCTTCGCCTACCCATCCACCTACCTCGAGACCTTCTGCCTATCGCTGGCTGAGTCGATGAGCGCAGGGAACCTGACGGTCCACCCTGAGCTGGGTGCGCTACCGGAGGTCGCCAATGGGTTCGGCCTGAGCTATGACTATCTGGATGACCCGAATGAGCACTCACACCTCTTCGCCGAGAAGCTGACAGAGGCTATAGAAAAGATTTATAAAGGGGAATGGAATCCTGAAGAACAGGTTTCCTATATCAACGAGGCATTCTCTTGGGAGACTATCACTGCCAAGTGGATTGAGTTCGACAAACAACTGGGGGCATAAATGATTCAAAAGAATGAAACCGTCGCTATTGGCTGGTGCGATAACGGACTAACAGATGGCAAGTTTACCGAAGGCTTGATGACCGCGATTGTTGCGGGTCCAGGCAACGGTATAAATATCCACACTAGCATCCGAGTACAGGGCAACCAGATTGGCAGACAACGCCAGGTGCTCTTCGACCATTGGGCTGACCAGGCTAAGACTGACTGGCTCCTATGGGTGGACTCAGACATCGTTCTGACCCTTGAGGTTATGGCTAAACTCTGGAAGACAGCAGACAAGATTATGCGTCCAGTTGTATCCGGTGTTTACTTCATCTCCAAGGAGAATGAGGGAACTTTGATGAGACCCTTTCCGGCAGCATTCAATAATGTGGGTGAGTATCAAATTCAGTACATCCATCCGCTACCTGAAAATGAAGTTCTCAAGGTGGACTGCGCTGGCTTCGGTCTGACGCTGATGCACAAGTCCATCATCCCGAAGATGCGAGCTAAGTTTCCTGATGAGTCTTTCTTCACCGAAAGAGCAGGGTCAGCTAGTGATGACCATTTTGTAGGCGAAGATATTATCTTCTTCCGCAAGCTTCAAGAGTCAGGCGTTGACCTACACCTGCACACCGGAGCGTTGGTCAAGCATATGAAACGATTCAGCCTTGACTTCGACTACTACGCATTGTATTGGGCGCACGAACACCTGAAGAACAAGCTAAGAGAGCAACAGGAACTTGAGTCTACAGACGGAGATATTTCCAGTAACAAGAACAATTGATGACCATATAGATGATTTCGATTCTATTGGCATCGTT
>Ga0315903_10002538_pt1 | contig 26626 bp, 34 predicted proteins | sample LakEriMetagenome_7_FD_203524 | JGI IMG/M metagenome (GOLD analysis project Ga0315903, IMG submission 203524) | Freshwater fungal communities from buoy surface, Lake Erie, Ohio, United States - Buoy 2 MA119 | ecosystem: Environmental > Aquatic > Freshwater > Lake | place: USA: Lake Erie, Ohio... | reverse complement strand
AATTCCGAATTGAGAAAGAACATCTTCGGTAATTACTCCAAAAATATTTGCATCAAAATTAATATCATCGTTTAATAATGCTATACAATTATTTTTAGCAAGTTTAACTCCTAAATTCCAAGCTGGGTTTACATATATGTTTTCATTCGTTTGAACTAATTTTACTTTATCCAATGCTTCAAAGTATTCGAAGAATTTACCACCATTATCTATTAGTATAATCTCATCAACATATTCACATTTTATTAAATCAAACAATAATTTATTAATTCGGTTTGATTTCCAAAGCGTTGGTATTACGATTGTGTATTTATCCATTCAACAAAATTTTGTGGTGTAATAATATTCAACATTGTCCATTGGTTTATTCTGAAATATGAATATGTTTTATAATTTTCAGTTAGCGGATGATATGGTATATTTGTACCTCTACGAATGATTGCGCATCCATAATCAGTATTAATTACTTTTATATCTAAATCTATTCTTTCAACTCTTAATTCGGCAATTGCTTTCCACACATCTCCTGTCCATTCTCTTCCGTGGTCATCTCTTGCTTGCATATCTTCGGTAGATGGTAAACAATCGTGACAAACTATTGTACCATTATCTGATAAATGATTAAGTGAATTTTCAATGTCCTTCAAAACCTGGTCATCGTGATGTAATCCATCTATGAAGATAATATCATATTTCACATCATCTGAAATAGATTTAAAATATTCATCTGATGTTCCAACGAATGTTACCTCACCTCTGGGAAATGGGTCAATAGAAACTTTACATTCCGCATTTACTTTATCAAAATTGGATGTAGGGTCTTGCGTTCCAACTTCTAAATACGATTTGTATCCGTATTTTTGGATAAGTGCATTTATAATATCTGTTCTTTTCATTATGTTAAGGTGTTTAATTTTTCAATATCGTTTGAGCAAAGTATATCTGAAATTTCATTTATCTCATTTTCAGGTTTATCCCACCATTTTAATTCTAAAAGTTTGTTGATAACTTCATCACTAAATCTTTTTCTGATTTGTTTTGCAGGATTTCCTCCTACTATCGTATATGGTGGTACATCTTTAGTAACTACACTATTTGCAGCAACCACTGCCCCATCCGCAATTCTAACTCCACTCATTATTGTACACGATGTTCCTAACCAAACATCATTTCCGATAGTAACATCTCCCTTCGTTGACGGATGCCCATGGTCTTTTTTAACCTTTGGAAATTCAGTTTCTCTAATATGTCCAAATGGATAAGTAGTAAACCAATCCACTCTATGATTTGCTCCTAAAAATACGGTCACACCTTCTGCTATTGAGCAAAACTTACCTATTCTTAAAGTTTTACCTTCATTACCATGTATAATTTTAATTCCATCATGCCCGTATGTATTACTTCCTACTTCTTTCATATGCTGCTATTAATTTATCTACCACCTGAATTTGTGTGTAATTATGCAATACTTTCATCATACCATTATGTGCTATTCTTTCCCTCTCTTCTTCGTTTTCATTGTAGAAATTCATCTTTTCTATACAATCAAACATATCATCATAATAAACAATATCCACTCTATCTACAAAGATATCTCTTAATCCGGTTTCCGGTGGTAGGTTATCGGTTAGTACCATTTTCCCACAAGCCATACCTTCAAAAATTCTGCGAGTAATTTCTTTCCATCTGCTATTCTGAATTACCATCATACCACTATTTAAAAATTCGGTATGTTCTTTCGGTCCTAATCCATTTCTATTACCAACTGCTCCTTCTGCCCAATTTGTAAGATAATCCAAAAAATCAGAATTACCAAATCCTCTTGTGGTAACTGCAACATACTTAGGTTCTAAATTCATAGGAAATTGAACTTTGGTATCAGCAAAGTGATTTATCCATTCTGCATTAATACCTCTATTACGATACTCTATCGCCGATTGCTTATCCGGTGTGATTGTATAATGAAATCTATTTGCTTTTGGATAGTTTCTTTCAAAGTTTTGCGGGTCATCTGCACTTTCTTGTATCCAAAATGCAGAAACTAAATCTTTATTCAAATATTGCGAATCAAATCTACCCCAATCCATAAACAATACTATGTCCGTTTGTGGTTTGGAATCTACCCAATTCTTTAAATCGTTATCATTTGTTTTAATTATATCAACTATCCACCCTCTTTCTTTGAACTCATTTACCAAAGCCATTGGCGTAGACCAAACTTCACCATCTTTATAATCGTATATAAATGTTATCTTATTTTGCATATTCTTCTCTTTTAAATTCGATTAGATAGTGGTTTTCACCTTCTCTATTATATGGTGAGTATGGCTTCCAATTGATTCCATTTTGTATATACTCAACTTCTGCATTAAATCGATTATCTTTATTTTTTTCTATTTTTATTGTTTTAGCATATTCGGATTTCATCCACCAAAAGTTGCCTGAATATATTCTCCATTTTCCAGCTCTACCTAATAAAACACCATATGTATTAAAATCGGTTTTTTCAAATATTTTAAATACATCCATTACCCTTTCTATATTAAAGTAATTCATCAGATGTCTCCAATTTTTAATATTTTCATTGGATTGTTTAGATGCGCCTTTTGTGTGAAGATACAAAATATAATCAGAATCTCCAAATTTATCTTTATCTTTTTCTATCAAATCCAATGTAACAAATTCATTTCCTCTTACACGGACATCTCTTATATTGTCAAATTTTTCAAATAAATGAGATATAGAATAGTTATCTTCACCAATAGAAATTCCTATATTTAAATTATAAGGAAATTCAAAATGTTTTTTTATTAGATTGTACTGCTCATCTATTATGGATTCAACCCCATCTATTGCATATATGTGATAATATATGTGAACCATTATAACGTATCGTAATAGTTATTTTGTTTTTCTTGTCTTTCTATTGTTTTTGGATGCTTAATGCAATAGATTTCATCTGTAGGAAATGCAGTATAGTTTTCAAAACCACCTATTCTTTCGTGCACTTTACCAACCCACCCAATAGTTTTTTTGTTTTTATAGATACGGGTCTGAACATCAGGAAAGTTAACCCATCCCTTTTCATTAACTTGCCATCCCCATTTTTGAATATGTGATTGGGTTAATCCTTCTACTGTGTTTATACGAGGAACTACTATTAAATCTTTATCTGTATTTGAATCTAATAACATTTCCATATTTACAATTAAATCAGGCATAAGATATTCATCTGCATCTAATTGAAATATCCACTCACCCTTACATTGTGAGTTTAATAAATTTTTCCATTGTGCAAAATCGTTATCAAATTCGGATTCAATCAATGTGATGTGGTCTGCGTTTGCTTGTAACTCTAAATACTCTACCAATTCAGTAGGTGCTTTAGGAGTATCTAATAAAACTACGATTTCTGAATTTTCTTCTTTATAATTTAGTAATTGATTTACTAAACGAATTGTTTCTTCGACTTCATTACAAGCCGTTATTGCGTAACTTAATTTCATCTATATAACTTTTTAATTTATCAGTTGGTTGCCATCCTAATCTTTCGATAGCATCATTATTGATTCTTAATGTTTCTCTGTAATTTCCTTTGACATCATCTACATATTCTTTTTTAATATCACCAAACATATCAGCAACTTCATTTAGGGAATAATTTTTTCCTGTCCCCAATTCCCAAGCATCTTCATGCTTTTCATCACTTTCTGCTATTCGGATTAATCCATCAACAATATCATTGATGTGAGTAAAATCTCTACGTTGCTCACCATCGCCATGTATTAAAATTGGTTCTTCTTTTTTGATTGCTGCTCTCCACAATCCAATTACAGCAGCCATATGCGAATCTACTAACTCACCAGGTCCATATACATTATAGAATCTTACTATCTCTGCATTCAACTCATATACCCTCTTAAACATCTTTATCCATTCTTCACCCATATGTTTACTCATAGCATACGGTGATAACATTGGATTATGATGACGAGATGAAGAACCGGCATAAATTAATTTAGAGCTATTATGATATGCATATTCAGTAACTTGCTTTGTACCATCTACATTACAACTAAAAGTTAAAGTTGGGTTTTTAAATGAGGGTTGAATTCTACTTAATGCTGCTAAATGAAAGATATAATCATATGATTTATCTTTAACATTATCCATAGCTCTAACATCACCACCAATAAAATTCACAAATGGATGAATCTTAGCTTCCTTTCCAATAGATAAGTTATCAATAACATCTACATTATATCCTCTTTTAAGTAACTCTGATGAAAGGGCGTTACCAACAAAACCTGCTCCGCCTGTAACTAATGCCGTTTTCATTAATCTTCGTTATGTGGTTTATTATTTGTATAATGCCATGCACTACCGCTTGGGTATCCATATGTAGTTGATGTGGATGGACTATATGTAATAGAACCATAACCGGGTGTAGTTGTAACTGCAAACCCAGGTGATGATGTTCCAAATGAACCACTACTACATGTTATTTTGTATGGGCTATCCATTGGGTTAGGATAGTGAGGCCACTGCCAATGTGGTGCGGGAGTAATATTTGGAACTCCTATACCTGGTCCAATCGGTGTACCAACAAAATCATTCACCTCTTGTAATTTATCTTTGAGTGCATCCCATTGCTTTGGTGTGGGTGCGTATTCGTGGCAGGCTTCTACGAAACCTTTAAGCCATATAACATATTCTTTTGAGGTCATATTAATTTATTTTTAATTATATATTCTTCTATCTTTTTTGCTACAACTATATTACCATATTTACTTATATGATTATCATCTACTACACCATTTGTTTCTTCATGTATTTGCAATTTTTCTTTTATACAAAAATGCTTTAAAGATAAATCATCAAACAATAGACAATTTTCTGCAACTGAATTTATAGCTTCTAATTTTGTTTGGTAATCGCCCATTTCCCAAGCTGACCAAATTATTTTTGAACCTTTAGATTTGGCAAACGAATCAAATAATTTTATATTTCTAGTTAATTGCTTTAATTCATTATTTTCATTATGAATGTATTTCAAATAATTTTCAAATAAATTATATAATGGTCTATGAGATTCCTTATTTTCAAATGGATGTGCTGAAAATTCTAACATATTTAAATTGTGTTTTTTATTATCAACTTCATAATACCAATACCTACGATGTGATAATGATAATATTACAAAATAAATTTCGTTAGAATTATTATCAATTTCTTTAAATAAAGTTTCCAATATACAATCGTTTGATGATTGTGATTTGGCTAAATTAATTATTGGAATATTTAAAGAACGTTCTAATATGGATGTAAATCTATTGTACTCTCTGTATGAGTTCAAAAAATTAATAATATCTTTTCTTTGTTCGGGTGTAGAATTTTTTGGCCAATACCTTAAAGGAACTTCAGTATTTTCTATGTAATTATAATAATCAATATTATCTAATCCTCCACCCTGTGTAAAACTACAACCAAAAAACTTTATCATAACCTATTATATGTTTCCTTTTTGTGATTTTTTATCTATACCAATTACATTCATATTTTTAGGAGTCAATTCATTTACATCCATACTCAATTCTATAACTTTTCCAAACCCACTTATTTTATAAGTTCTATAAGCTTCATTTGTTATTATAGGTACTTTAGAGACTACGGATGAATAAAACTTTTTAGCCCCTCCTTTCATTTCTAATTTTTCAGTATCTTCATTTACAAATTTACCAAAAAATCTTTTAATTAGATTTGGATTTACGTTTGATACTTTAACGGCATGTACTATATCTTTTGCTTTAGATACAAATAAAGTATAAATTATTGGAGCAGTTGTATCGCTATAATTTCCTTTAGTACCATCCACATATTCGTATTGTTTTATTAAATAAAATTTAGCTCTAACCATCTTTTCAGGAGCTATATAATTTCTATTATCTATAAATTTACGATATATAGGATTGTAATTACTCATTACTTATTCAAAGGTTTTAATTTAGGTAATTGTAGTTGTTGGAATTTTGGTTGTATTTTAGTATAAATACCATAACCATTCAAAATACCATCAAACAATTTAGTCATTTTTTCTAAACTGAAGTTTTGTTTGTTTTGCTTTCCTAATTGGAATGATGCTACTTTGTATTTATCATAATTCTTATAAACATCTTTGATTACAGGCAATGCTTTCGAAACATTTACATTAAACCATTGTGATTCTTTTAATAAGAATTGGTCAGCGGCAGATTCATGTACAGGTTTTAATTCACCTTCTAATAATACCGCACCACTCTTTAAGAAATCTAAATGCCCACTCCAATTAGAAACAATTACAGGCTTACCTGTTAAACTGAATTCTAATAATGGTCTACCAAATCCTTCACCCTTTGTAAAGTTTAACATTGCTTTTACTTTTGGATGTTCGTATAACCCATTCATTTGAGATGGTGTCAAATCACCATGCAATAGATAAATTGGAACTTGTCCATAATCTTTACCCAATGCTTGTTTTATTTTTTTGATAGTAGTTTCTCTATCCATTACACTAAACCCAGCTGATGATGTTTTTAGAATCAATGCGGGCTTTACTTTTTCATTTTTGAAAGCCATTGCGAATGTTTTAATCATCATTCCCACATTCTTTCTATCTTCGCCCAAATCACCTCTTAACCAATGTCCTACGAATAAGAATGCAAAATCTTCTTTGATTTCATCTAATTCGGAAATATTAGCAACAACTTCAGTTCCAAAATCTTCTTCATCAAACCCTTCGAAAAGAACTTCAATTGGTTTTTGAATTTTATGCTGTGCTATTAACTGACCGGTTCTTTTATCTTGTTCATTATATACAGTATCTACTAAACTTTTTTTGGAATGTTCCGATGGAGTAATAATTAAATCCATTCGATTACATCCATGTATCCAATCTAATGCACAATGTGTAGTTTCAATTGCTGCGGTGATTCCTATGTTGTAAAAACCTAATGGTTGAAATTCGTTTGGAACAGTAACCTGTATGTATATATCTGGTTTTTGCTGCGGTGATGGTATAATGTTATCTATAATCCATTTGTGAAATGGTTTATCATAATTAAGTGCATCCATCGGAGTATTTCCCCAACGAGTACTGATTACTTTGATATCAAATTTATCCAATTTATATAATGAATGCAACAAATCTCTAGCGTGGTCACCATATCCACTTCTCGTTGCAATTGGTGCTTGAAATACTAATGTTGGTTTCATATTATAACTCTATTAACTTAAATTTTTGTTTTGGTTTCCAATTTGCAAATGCACCTTCCATACCTTCTACCAATGCATCACACATTGCTTCTTTACTTAATTTACCCTCTCCTAAAAAATGTTTTCTACCTTTCAATCCCGCTGCTTTTCTTTCCTCTCTACCCATTTGATAGAATTCCATAATTAAAGGAGATACATCCTGGAAATCAATCCTATCATCAAAAATATATGGAGTAGGAACTGAACCTGTTGTTGAACGGACTGGCCAAATTGGTCTTACCCAATCTCCCCAAACGTGTGTATTTTTTTTATACTTATCATGTAATGAGCCAATCTCCACATAATCTTCTGCAGTTAATAGTTTACCATTACCTTTTTCTCTAAATCCACATTGGTCTTGTAATCCACCTGTTACCGTTACAATGATTGGAGTTCCAGCCATTACCGATTCCGCAGTTGCTAATCCAAATCCTTCGTTAGAAGCCACATTGATTGTTACATCTGCCAAATTATAAAGATAATTAAGTTCTGCTTCGGTAAATTTATCTGGAACAAATATAACCTTTGAATCCGGCATACAATGTTCTATGAATGTAGGTAAATCAGTACCATGCTCTTGTACTGGTTCGGTATGCATTAACATACAAACTTTATCCCATTTATCTTCTGATAAGTTTTTTCTAAACTCATCGAATGCCAACATAGCATCCATAGGTTGTTTTCTACGAATATTTCTATTATTCCAATATAGAATAAATTCATATTCTTTATCTCCAAAAATTCTTTTCTTAAAATCAGTAGGAACATCTACTGGCTTATACAATTCGGAATTAATACCATGTGGTACATAACTCACTTGCCAATCTTTAGCAGTATTCCAATGTTTTTCTTTATCCCAACCATATACTCTTTTAGTGATACCATAGGTTTGCTTTGAGATACAACCAATCCAATCACAACTTTCGTAATAATCTCTATTGTACTTTGGGTCTGGCAAATCATCCCAAATGTGATAAAAGAATAGTGGAACTGATTGACGGATTTCATGCTCAATATCGTACAACCAAATCCAATATCTCGGGTCAGTAAAGTGTAGAATAGCATCTGGCTTTTCTGTCATTAATAATTGTCTGATTACATCGGCATTACCATAACCATCAAATGGATATACTTTTACATTAGCATCAGCTACACCCGTTTGTTCCCTAACACTTTCATTTAAATCTAAGATTTTTCCAGCATCTGGATGTTTGATTGCTGCTCCTAGTTGAACCCAATCGTACTTATCTACTGTACCCAACACTAATTGTTTGGAAACATTAGCTATACCACTAGTCATACGAAGGTCATCGGATAGTAATAGAATTTTCTTTTTTGCCATAACTTATTTTGTTCTCTTAAAATTGCGAACCACTAATTTGTAATATAGTGTATTCGTTTAATTGTTTTCTAAATTCTTCGTTTTTAGTGTAAAGGTCTAAAGTTCTATTAACAAGTCTTTGAAAGTTTAATCCACCTTGAATTGTGGTTATTTTAAAATCCTCATCATATAACTTTTTTATAACCTTAACAGTTGTTAATTTTAAATCTGCCATAGTTAATAATATTTGTATATACATATATATACAAAAAATTATTTTCCATCACAATGTGTTCCATAAAATTCACACCAGCCACATAGCTTTGATGGTTTCTTAGGGAATTGAACATCGGTTCTATAAGTACCATCGGTATTAAACACATTATCAACAAAGGTATTAAACTCATTCCAAGCTTTATTAATAGATGGTTTACCATTTGCCGGAACGTGTCTACTAATACGTGGAATCACATAATCTGCATTTTCGGAAACTTTTCTTTTTAGAATAATAAATTCAACATCTATCATATCCATAGAAACTCCTAGCATTTCTGAATAAAACTTTTTGTAAAGAAGTATTTGTGCGTTTTTTGTTGGGTCTTTCTTTTGGTACTTACTCCAACCTGATGTAGATGTTTTGAAATCTATGATTCTATATTTGTTATCAAACTTACTTCTAACTACCAAATCTATAAATCCTAAAAAATTAATGTGTTCTCTGATTTTAGTATTGATTGGTTGTTCGATAGCAACTAACTCATCGTACTTTAGAGAAAAGAAATTATTAAAGTTTTTAGATTTTTGAAAATAATCTAATATAAGATTTCCATCTTCTAAAAATTCTACTAATTCTTCTTTGGTGCAAATCGGGTCTTTACCTTCATTGGATTCTTTGAGATACATCTCTCTCATCTTTTCTTTAAGAAATGCTTTCGTATCCATTCCCTTATCAGCTTGTGATTTGGAGATACGAAGGCATTTACTTAAATACTCTTGCAATGTTTCGTGCATTGCTGACCCAAATACTGAATGTATATTGGATGTGGATTGCGATAACCCATCTATGTAACTTAGTTTATATTGTTGTGGGCAACTGCTCCACATACTATATTGTGAAAATGATACTCTAGCCATATGACAAATATACGAAATTTATTTAAAAAAACCAAAGATTTATATCTTTAATTTGAGTTTCGTAATTTGTTTTTTCTCTATTCCGTATTTTTCACAAATGTATTTTATGTTCTCTCTACCTTCTCTCGTAGAGTATAAAATATCAATGTATTCTAGTGCCTGTGATTCTGGCACTGTAAATTCTTTTTTGATTAACTCAACTAAAAATTCTTCGTATTTTTCATCGGATTTTCCTTTTGTATATTTTAGATACTGCTTTCCTTTTGGGAGAACATTAATATACAATTTATACATCTCCTTTGGTTCTAAGGTTTGAGTTAATGGTAACAACGATGCAACAAGCTCAACCCATTCCGGCTTCATTGAAAGGAATCGATTAATCATAAAGTTACTCCACGATTTCTTATCCTCTTCCGATAGTTTATCGAAATAGTTTGGGTCTTGCTCTGCGGTAATCGCATTAAGATGGTCGAATAACTTTTTAGCTGCCATTATTTTTCTTCTTTTGGAGTTCTTAATTCTTCTGGTAAAAACTCATCCATTGGCTTACCACAATTAGTACATAATGGTACTTCAAATGGCATTACAGTATCTCTATCACCACCTGTTAATAATTTAGATGCCTTACGGAATCTATATCCTAACATAAAAAGTAAGTTACCACATTCGCATGGAATATCACGCGTATCTTTTAAATCGATTTGTGGTTGTTGGAATTGGTCTATCATCTTATAATATTTAAAATTTGAATAATTGTGCTCATAAACACTATTTCTTTATCTACTACTAACGCATCTTTAGATAATCCATCTGCGATAGTTAGTATTACATTTGCCGTATTTCCACTTGCGTAATCATCTACCTTATCATATAACATCGAATACATTTCCGAATAATCGTTTAATCGGTTATCTGCTACCGCCTGTCTGATTTTCATAAATAGATTACGCTTATCATCGGATGATTTTAGTAAATCAATCAATTTAGTTTGGAAGTTTGATTCCACCATAATTGCATGGTCTACTTTTAATTCACCTTTAGCGGATTGTAATTGACAGGTATTTAAGATTCTACGAATATCAGGGTAATATGAGTTGATAATATCAGCCATATTCTTTGGTTCGTATTTAATCTTTTCTGCATCCAAAATTTTAGCAACCTGTACGGCTACATCTTTTTTTGTTGGTGGTGTAATTGCAAATGATTGACAACGGCTTTGTATTGGGTCAATAATTTTCTCAATATAGTTACACGTCAAAATGAATCGGCAATGTTTACTGAATGTTTCCATTAAGTTACGAAGGATTGCTTGTGCGTTTGGAGTCATATAATCAAACTCATCCAAAATCACAACCTTAAATCCTGCAAACCCTACCGATGATGCGAAGTTCTTTACTTTGTTACGAACGGTATCCACATTGTTCTCATCCGATGCATTGATAATCATAAAATCACATTTGATTGTGTTTACGATTAACTTTGCTAATGTAGTTTTACCTGTTCCAGCTTTACCATACAACAATAGATGTGGAATATCGTTATTCTCTAAATATTGCTGAATAGTTTCTTTGATGGTTTCATTGCCAACATAATCAGCAAGTGTTTGTGGGCGGTATTTCTCCACCCACAAACTATGCTCTCTTTTGTTTATATCGTTTGCGAAAAAACTCATAATTAATTTTTTATGAAAACTCCGTTTTCGGTTTTACCTTTTCTATCTTTAATTTCGTTCCAAGCTGCCTCTAAACATTCAGCCGGCTCTAAACCCAATTGCTTTGATAAAATAATCAGAGTTACAAATGAATCACCAATACCATCTTTTATTTCCTCATCTTTAGATTTTAGTAAAGCACCTGCGGTTTCACCCACTTCTTCTAACACTTTTAACATTTGTTTTGGTGCATTATCTGCAACTAAAATACCTTTATCGTGTGCCCATTGGGTCACATTTTCTATTAAATTATCAAACGTCATTTTCTTTTTGTTTTGCTCTTTCTAATTTTGTTTCTTCCGAAATGTGGCGAGGAAACACTCTAAACATCATCCCATTTTGTTGGAACGTCAATCCATCGCCTTCCACGGGCTGAACTGTCAATGTTAATGCACTTGCAGTTTCTCCTTCATCAGAATACGCAAATACGATTGGTTCATTATTAAAAAACTGAAAACACCATTCCGCATCTAATATTTGTTCTTTTTGAGGAAGATTTACACTACCTTGCTCTTGTGGAAACAATTCTAATTGTTCTAATTCTGCCTTCTTTGCCATTTTATTAATTTTGAATTTCTACTAAATAATATTTACAAACGAACTCATCGATAATAAATTCAACGTGCGCTAATCCATCAGCGGATACTTTAAGTTTAGCTGCAGTTGCTTCTTTGTTAGCCGTTAAGATTTCCTTCAAATACTTAGCAGAGAATGAGATTGGTTTAACTTCGCCATCGAATCCTTTTTGGCAAGTGAATGTTACTCTATTTGTAGAGATAGTTGAATAACCGATAGCCATTTTCAAATCACCACCTTCGGTGAATACAGTGAATGTATCGATATCACTTAATGCACCTTTTGCTTTGATAAATTTATCAATCATAGTTGATGCCATTTCGATTGAGATACCAAATTCTGGCAACTGCTTCAAATCAGGCACCGCAGGTATTACACCTAAATCAGCCAATTGATAAGAAGTTTCAGTTTCTTCTGAATTTAATTTCAATACAGTTGCTTTATCACCTATTGTATCTACATTAAGATTAACATCGTTATCTAAAATACCAATAAGGTTTTTCAATAATGATGTGGTATAAATACCAATGTTGAATGGTTTTGATGTAAAACCATTAAAATCCACTTCACCAAGCATAGTTTTATCATCAGAAATAAAACGAACTGAAAGTTTATTACCTTCTGCGTTCCAAGCTACTGATTCAATAACTCCACCCAATGAATACTTTTGAATGAATCGTGTCAAATTGTTTTTGTTCATAATCTAGTTTTTAAATTTTATTTTATTGTTACAAATATAAGAAAATATTTTGAATGTTCCAAATTAAAAGGAGAAAAACTTTTTAGCAGTTTGAGCTTCCGTACTTGCTTTTTCCCACTTTAAAGCCCTATAAAAATCATCAATTTTATTCTCCAATTCAGCTTTGTATATACCATCTCTATCCACATACTGCTCTACGAAATCCATAACCTCCTTTGGGTCATTATAATCTTTAAATGCTAATCCATCCAATCCCAATGGGTTTGTTTTAAGATATACCCATTTAACTTTATCACCATCTCTGATTGGTTCATGCTTATATGGACAATTAAAGAATTTCAGTAATCGATTGTATGCTATTCCAGCTTTTACGTGTGCCGGAGTTCCCTTATCAAAATCTGCTATGGATTTACCCTTTACCCAACTACCATTATCGTACTTACTCAATTCTTTGATTGCCCCACCCTTTGCTATTTTATTAACAGGCAAAGTACTCATAGATTTTTTGAAATTTAATAGTGATTCATCTATTTCAGAATTAGATTTACCCATTAAGATATCTTTCAATAACTTAGCCATAAAGTCCTGAAATGCTTTTGGAAACGATGAACGAACTACATCCAACCCCTTTACATCTAATTTATCGCAAGGGATACCATTTTTCAAAATCATCCATTGTGCGTATCGTTTTTTTGCTACCCAAAACCCCGCCTTACTGATATACTCTTTCTTAATTTCGAATCGATGTTTATCTTTTGAGATAAAGAAGAATCTTTCTGCTAATAAATCGTAAAACTTATTTAAGAATGATTGAGTTTCTTCGGCGATAGTATTTACCTCTTCGGCCATTCGGTTTTGGTCAAACTCTTTGTAGTTTGGATAACGATGTTTTACCAATGGTTCTGCCATCATATAGATTGAATCGGTATCTATATAAACATTGTAGTCGTCTCTTGTTCCGAGTTCTTTCCAGTATTTGATGTTTGCCATTTCTGCTGTTTTTTTGATAACAGTCTGTCCGGTGATTGTAACCGCCTCTGCATTATCAATATCATAAAACCGAAAGGCAGGCAAACCAAGAACACCATACATAGAGTTAAGAAGAATCTTCTGAACCAATTGTCTTTTTGCATAAAATTCATATTTTTCTGTATCTTTTTCTTCACCATATTTCTTTTCTAACTTTCTAAACTCCACACGCTTTTGAAACCAATCATTTAGAATATCTGCAATAAGACCTGGTTTGTCTTGGTTATATAAAACACCATTAGCACCCACCCCTAAGTTACTATCTTTAATAACTTCTTCTAATTCTTTCCGATTGTATTCGTATGTATCCCCATCTTTGCCAACCAAATTGTAAATCTTATCTTCACCTCTAATCCATTCTTCCGCATCCCAATTTGAAATCTTACCAACTTTGGTTTCGGGACTGATGTTTAGTGTCATAATGATTGATGGATATAGAGATGTTAAGTCCAAATCGTAAATCCAATCATACTTACCAACGATAGGTTCTTTTACATATGCTCCGATAAACTTCTCTTCATTGTTATCTCTAAGAGCCTGCATCCTTTCTTTCCTATCCTTTGGTTTATTAGTTGCTACCAATCCTTTCTTTTTAAGATACCCCAAACATGCTCCTTCTAACCACTTTGATGAAAATATATAATCCTCATAAGGAACATAGCCAGCGTGACAAACTGCTCTACATAATTCAATAAACTGAAGTTTATTATCCATTGCTACAACCAAGTCCACGTCGACAATGTTATACTCAATGAACTTTTCCAAATCAGTTTCGAATAGGTCATCTAAATTACCTTCATACTCAACCTTACCTCTACCCAATTCTTTTGTGGCAATATAGTTCAATGTATAAGATGATTCCAATGAGTATGTATATGTCTTATATAGGTTTAGATAATCTAAAATACTCACACCACCAAATTGCCACTTATCTCTATATGGTGAATAGAATGTTTGGCCTACTGGCGATAATCTTTTAGCATTACCTTCACCACATACATTTTTAATACGATTATAAAGGTATGGGATATCAAAGAAGTCAATATTCCAACCTGTTAATATTGTTGGATTGATTTCTTCATAATAATTTAGAAAAGATTGTAGTAAGTTTCTTTCATTATCAAAGATATGAATCTTTGCTTCTCTACCATCTTTATTAAACTGATTTGAATTATTTTTTATTTTACGTTCCTTATCTAAAACGAATACATCGAATAGTTTAGTTGCTCCATCATGTGCGGCAATAGCTGTAATTTCATTTTTAGCTTCCTTTGTATTTGGAAGCCCACTAATCATTTCAACCTCAATGTCAAATGTTAAAACTCTATGTCCTTTTGATGGTAAATCTGATTCATAAATATCAACTAACACTCTCGTTGTTTCAGGCACATCCGATTCAAACAAATCTTCTGCATCATCTTTTTCCCACTTTGATATTTTAGTTAATCTATCACCATACATTGAACGAAATTCTCCATATGGGTCTTTCTTATAGGCATACTTACGATAAGGAAATGTTGTATATCCTCTTTCATCATCCCACAAATGTATTAAATTTCTCTGCCTCTCGTAATAAATGTTTTGATACATTAACCTATTAATTTTTCGTTTAAAACTTTAATCATTTTACTATCGTTTAGCGATAGTTCTTTTGCTCTTTCAATTGCTTTATTGGATATTTCTAATCTATGATTATCATCATCCAATATTTTATCTAACATATCAAACAAATCCTTTTTATATTTAAAAAATAAACCATTTGGGTCTATCTCTTTGTAACAATCTGATTCCTGAAATATCATAGGAGTTCCATTCATCATACAATCGGTTGCCGCTACACTCCATCCATAATTCGTTTGCCTCATCTGAATACCTACCATACATTCTTGTAATCGTTTATAGTAGTCATGCTTAGCTACTTTGGTATTATCAACCCAACTAAATTCTGGCTTACCATCTAATTGTGGCACCCATACTTTAAAATCTTGTCTACGTTCTCTATACTCCTCCATCAATTTAATAAAAGATGGATATCCTTTATATGCAGCTGCTCGATGATTGAATACAATAATCTTTTCCTTTGATTTTGGTTCTTCTATAATTTTAGTATTATCTATACCCAAATTCCAAACTACTAATATACTATTTAATTTTTGAATAAACAAATCATTAAACCATAATTTTGCTTCTTCTAAAACTCTATCTTTTTGTTCTTGTGTATTTAAAAAGCAAGTATCCATTTGTGATACCCCTAACAATTCTACTGGCATCCATCTCCATTTATTTTTTCTATCTTCGGAATTACAAGATTTCATTTCCCACCAATGGCAATATCCAATAATCTTTGTTTCAAAATTATTCTTATATCTACCAACTTGTGGCCAATCGGGTAAATGCGAATAGATTACATCGTATTCTAATGTTTCTAACAACCTATTCATATCAGGCGGATACGTTCTCATTTTAATCATATCTCCTGAAAATGGTAATATATGCTGTTTTACATTAATTAGATTTAGCTTCTTAACTGCTTGTGGTAATATGATATTCCAATAAAACTCACCATGTTCTTCCAATGCTTTTATGTGATTATAGATTACATCTACAAATGAGTCTTTCTCAATATTTCCGGAATTAGTAATGTTTGGAATAACTAAAACCTTCCTTGCTTTTTTATAATCTATTGAATCCCAAAATATCATTTTATCTACCTACTTCTTTTAAATAATTTTCTTTCATACCTTCCCACGTCATTCCAATTGCATCTACATAAAATAGAACCTCTGGTTTTATTTTATTTTCATCAAACAATTTTTCATATCGTTTAATTGCTTTATCTTTCCACCATTTAATGGTATAATCATTGCCTTGCTTAAACTTATCTTTTAGAATCAAATCCTTCTCTTCAATTTTATCACATAAGAACTGATTACCATTCTCATACATTTGTGCAAAATATACACCTCTTTGAAATCCGTGGTCATACTCATTACCTTTAATCCCCAATTCTTTGAATATTGCCTGAATAATCTTTTGTTTGATTCCACTTACAGGTCCATTCTTTTCGTATCCCATATTAGCACCATTACGTTCTCTCTCATCCATAATGTGTTTCTTATACCAATCTGCACGATTCTCTTTTAACCATTGATGCCACGGGTCATAAACTTCATCATCTGGTTTAATACTGATTTTACCTTTAGATTCTCCCAATGTTTTGAAATGCGGAATACCATTATATTGTGAGTGAATTCCGTATAGAGATGTTGTTCCTATACCAACTAATGGATTTTCGTATTTTTGCTTCCAATAATCTCTAATTTCAGGTGCAGTTGCTAATGCTGCGATTAACTTACCACCTAAAAAGTTATATCCAAATGGTTGGGTTGATACGATGGTTGTAGCAATTGATGTACAATTCAATTTACCTTTCTCAAACTTATCTTCTTTAGTCCAGCCAATAAACTCATCTCTAACACCCAATGATGTGATATCTGACCCTAAACAAATCTGTCCTAATATCTTTCCGCTTGTTTTATCTTTTACATAGATTTTTACATTTCTACCAGGGTTAGCTGAAAATTCCATAGTATGTATTAACTTACGAATTTCAGTCCAACGAGTAGATTCTTTTGGGTCATCATCTACAATTTCTACATATGGTTCAATGGATTGGATTTCTTTAATAGTTAGTTCTTTATCAAATATATTAGTTGGTTTCCACAATGAATCGTAATAAGATTGTAATACTGGCAAACGTTTCATATTAGAAACCCTATCCATATTCCACTCTATCCATTTTTTATATAGAGTTTGTTCTTGTACTGACATTGTTTTAAGATAGTTCAAATTATCAATGAACTTCTTTTTCATTATATGATAGTCGAATGTGGCGGTATTTGTTTCTTCGCCTGTATCCCAAAATTTATTCATATTGTAAATATACTAAAAATAATTCAGATTACCAAAATTTGGTATCTATTTCCGTTTCAGGTGCGATTGTTTCCCAATGTTGAATATCCTTATTATACGCACGGGCATCCTTTGGATAAGGTCTGATTTCGTGTTTGAAGGATTTCATAATTGCTTTCTTTTCCTTCTTATCAGCTGTAATGATTTGTAAATATCTATGCTTTGGTGGTTCTTCCCTTCTCCAAAACTCTTTATATCCTTGCTTTCCAATTTCTCTACGAAGATGTTCTAAGTTACCACTACCCCATTTTGTAAACACAGTCCGACTATGAATCCATTTGTATGGATTATTTGAAAGTGAAATACCATAGTTTGGCATTAGAGCGATATCGGTATTTAATCCCTGATAAATCCAATTTGTTGCTTGGTAAATACCACCTAAGTGTTCTTGCCCATTATCTGCATAAGAAATAAGTGCTTTGATTGCCTGGTCATTCTCTCTGAACCATTTGAATGATTGTCCCATAGCATACGATTCGATATTAGAACCATATCCATCATCACAATAAAGACGGGTAAGTTCTAATACATTATCTTTTGTAAGTAAATCCGAAATGGAAGTTGCTGCTCTTGCTCCAACGGGAAATCCGTAAACTAAACACCCAATCAATTTGGTATCTTCACCCAATGCATTGGTTTCATCCATTTTATAGAATATTCCTAATGCATATCTACACGCAGTCCAAGCGTGAGTATAGTGTTTCTTTACGATGATATCTTTTGCTACATCTTTACCGATTGGTGCTATAAATACTTTTGATGTATCGCAGTAGTTTTTACCTTCTACTTTCATAACCTTAATTTATTGGTTCTAATTTATGGATTTCTTCTACAAATTCCTCACTTACTTTTGGGTATGGTAATGATGGATATTTTAGATTTTTTAATAATTGCTTTCTTTCTTTTCCGTTAACCAAAATGTAAACATAACGATGTTTTCTCGGTTCTTTTTTAATCCAAAATGGCGATGTTACCATTGTCTGAATTATCTTCGGGTCATTCGTTCCATACTTTACATATGAAGTTCTACTATGATGCCACTCATCAATTTCACTCCATTTAAAACTCCAACTGTCATTTGGTCGGATTCGGTTACCCTGATATATCCAATTCGTTGCCTGATATACAGTTCCTAAATGTCCTGCTTTTGGGTCTGAATAGGATACCAATGCTTTAATATGTGGGGCGTTTTCTCTCAACCATTGGAATGTTTTTCCAACAAACCAACTTTCAATATTACTACCATACCCATCAAACACAAATAAACGGGTAAGTTCTAAAACTTCCGTTCTATCCAATGTTTCACATATAGATGCGCCGGAGTGTCTACCAACCGGGTCACCATAACACGCTACACCAATAAGTTGTTCGTTTATTCCACCAAAGAATTTGTGCTCATCATTTGATAAGTAGAATAACCCAATAGCATATGATACTTTTGTCCATATACCACTATAATGGTTGTTGACAATAATATCCTTTGCTACATCTTTACTTATTAATCTAACGGATAGTTTGGATATATCACAATATTGTTTACCCTCTACCTTCATTAAATTATTTTGTACATTCTTCTAAAGCTATTTCATATGCATCAACCTTATCCATTTTCGGGTCCTCTTGCATAAGTGCTTTAGCTTTTTTAATAACCTCTTTTCTCACACCATATCCGTGTGCTTCCATTAGAATTTCTTCAATGATTTCTTCGTTGCTCATAACTATTACTTTTCATATGGCCACTTAATCATATGTGTCCATGTTTGGTTTGTAACAATTTTTTTAATGTTAGCAGGCGATACACCATTATTTCTGGCTAATACTTTGACATTACGATGTCCAATCTTCCAAAGTTCTCTAATTTGAGTAACTTGCTTTTCAGTAAGTTTGTGCATCGGATGCGCTTCTCCTTTTAACATACGTCTAATATAACACTTTTTTTTGATAATCACAAATATTTTACTTTAAACTTTCATTTATTGCGTTAATATATGCTAATTTTGAAGATGTACCTGTAAATCTTTCGACTTCTACACCATTTTTTTCAATAATCACTGTTGGTACTGAACGAATACCATATTTTGTTGCTTCTTCATAAGCCACATCTACATCATAATCTTCAAATTTTACATTTGAAAATTGCGTTTTCACTTCATTCATTACAGGAGCCAATGCTCTACAAGGGCCGCACCATACTGCTGAAAATTTCTTAACTGTTACCATTTGTTCTTTCTTTAAATTCATCATATGCATCCAATAAGGAGTCTACAACTGGATGACGATGATTGGTTAATAATGTTTGTGAATCCATATCCTTAATTTTCTTTGCTGCGGATATTAAGAATTTGAAACCACTATCTCCTTTATATTTTAAATCTACTTGTTGTGTATCTCCACAAACTACCATTTTACTTCTTAATCCCAAACGAGATGTAATCATTTCCATTTGGTCATTCGTGCAGTTTTGTGCTTCATCTACAATGATAAAACTATCTAAAAATGTTCTACCTCTCATAAATGCTAATGGTACGATTTCAACCTGTCCACTTTCTAAAATCTTATCAATTTTTTCTTTGTTGTAAAGTTGATAAAAGTTAGAATATATTGGTTGCATCCACGGCTCCATCTTCTCTCTCAAATCGCCTGGCAAAAATCCAATCTCCTCTTTACTTACAGTAGGTCGAGTGATTATAATTTTCTGAACGGTCTTTTTAAATAACATATCTAATGCAACCTGACAAGCTAAAAGTGTTTTACCACTTCCGGCTTTACCACTTAATATTGTAATGGCGTTATTTAAAATCTTTTCTTTTGCTACTTTTTGCTCATCATTTAATTGTAATTGAAACTTAATAGGTCCTTTTGGTTTTTCAATTTTTTCTTCTCTAATCTTTTCTGTCAATTCTTTGTGCTTTACTGATTGATTTTCTGCCATAAAGTTTTTGTTTATTATCCATCACAACTTAAACATTCAGGGTCCATTGCTTTTGCTGCAATATCACCTCTCAATACTGATTCGGTTCTCATATAGTAAAGTGTTTTTACACCTTGCTTCCACGCTTCTAAGTGAACCTGATTAATCCATTTTGGTTCTGCCGTAGCAGGAAATGCTAAATTTAATGAAACTGCTTGGTCGATATATTGTTGTCTAATTCCGGCTTGTCTTACCAAATCCAATTGGTTGATTTCTTTAAATGTTTTAAATACATCTTTAATTGGAGTACAATTATGCTTTGGTTCATTTTCTACTTCTTTACATTCCATAACTTTACCATCTACATAACACCACTCATCTAAAAAATCCAAACCTTGTACTGAACCACCATCTGCTAAAATTTGGTCCCACACTTCTTTTGTGTTTTTACCAATCTTACGAAGTACTCTTTCCAATTCAGGATTCTTTCTGATAAATGTCCCTTTAGATGTTTGTTCGGTAAATACGTTAGCTGCCCAAGGTTCAATACCACTACTTACGTTACCACTCAATTTAGAGTTTGATACCGTAGGTGCTACTGCTCTTAGGTGAGTATTTCTAAATCCACTTTCTTTACACCATAATGGTTCACCATACTCTTTAGCCATATCTCTACTTGCTCTTTCAGATTCAATCTTAATTTGAGAGAAAATCTTACGAGTTTCGAATTGTGCAGTTAATCCTTCAAATGGAATACCATGCTGTTGTAAATAAGTATGCCATCCTAATACACCTAATCCTAATGCTCTACCTCTTTCTGCTGAACGTACTGCGTTTTCAAATCCTCTCATATTCTTAGCTCTTTGTAGGAATTCTTCTAATACGCCATCTAAGAACATTGTGGATGTGTAAACTAAATCAGTATCTTTCCATTCATCGTACTTTGCCAAGTTCAACGATGATAAACAACAAACAAATGAGTGTTGCTCATCGGTATGTAAAACGATTTCAGAACAAATGTTGGTCATATGAACTTTCAATCCATTCTTCTTATACATTTCCGGATTATGTTTATTGACATTGCCTTTAAACATAATATAAGGCTCGCCTGTTGCTTTTCTTTTTTGAAGTAACTTACCCCACTTTCTACGAGCTTCAGAGTCGCCTTCCTCCAATCTAGCCATAAATTTATCACTTACAACTACACATTGGTGCATGTTAAGTGCTTGGCGGTTTACATCCCCCTTTGGTTCTCTAATTTCTAAGAAATCATCGAAATCCTTATGGTCGATTTTAATGTTCACCGATGCTGCTCCTCTACGAACTGAACCCTGATTTGTAGCAAGAATTGTTGAATCGTAAATTTTAATAAATGGAACAATACCATCCGATGTACCATTTCCGGTAATCTTACTTCCGGCTGGTCTAATCATATTAACACCAATACCTACACCACCACCATGTTTTGCCAATAACATTAGTTCTAAATTCTTTGAACCAATTTCAAAGATACTATCACCAACATCGATACCAAAACACGATATTGGTAATCCTCTATCGGTGCCAGTATTTGATAATACGGGAGTTGCTAAACACAACCAACCTTTCCAAATATAATCAAAAAATTTTGTAGCCAATTGTGGTTTATCTAATCTTTTTGCAACTGTAGTGGCTACTCTCCAATATGCATCTTTTGGTTTTTCTCCTGGTAACAAATATCCTTTTGATATTGTTTTAACGTAGATTTCCGTATTTCCCCACGATGGAAAATCGACATCTAATTCCCAGCCTAATTCTTCTCCGTAATTCTTCATAACTTTAATTTAAAATATATCATCCCAATTTTCACCTTCTCCTGCCTTAGAGTAATCAGTTGGTCTGATTGCGAAGAAATCGGTATGTGTTACTCCTCCTGTTAAGTGATAAAACCAATCTAATTCAGATGCTTTCTTTTCATCGAATTCAAAATAATCATCACCTCCAACTATCGGATTGTATCCCAATTCTGCTAATTTTTCATTAACTCTTTTTGTAATGAATTCTTTTAGGTCATCTTTTTTAAGATTGTCCAAATCACCCATTTCAAAAATCTTATCAATAAATTTGTGTTCTAAATCTCTAATGATTTCAGCTGCTTTGTAAATATCAGCTTTAGCTTCTTCTAACAATTCGGGATATTCTTCACACATATGTCTGAATAATTGACAACCCATCTTTGAGTGTAACGATTCATCTCTAACACTCCATTTCATTTGTTGTCCAATACCTTTTAATAGGTTTCTCATTTGGAAACTATAAAGAACTGCAAATGATGAATAAAGTGCTACACCTTCCGCAAATGCCGAAAAGATTGCTAAACTTTTACCAACTTCGATTCTAGCTTTTGGATTTGTTTTTAAATCTTTAGGTGTCCAATCTGCTGTGGTATTAGTAAGTAATTCGAAACGTTCTTTCATTGTTTCATCATGTAAGAAACCTTCGAAATCATCTAATCCTAATGTTTCATTAAGATAAGAATAGGCTACTGAATGTATAGTTTCTTGTGAACCAAATGCCATAGCCATTTGTCTAATCTCATGCTTTGGAAACCATTTGGTAACCATACCAGTCCAATAATCACTTACTGCACATTCGGTTTGAGCGAAACCTAAAAGAATATTACCAACTAAATGCTTTTCTTCTTTTGATAAATTTTCGTTCCAATCTTTAACATCACCTTGCATCGGTATCTCCGTATGTAACCAAAACGCCTGCATTTGTTTTAACCATCCTTCCGTATAATACTCTGGGTATTCAAACGGCTTGAATGGGATTCTTTCTGTAAATAATTTGCTCATCTTATAATTCTATTTTCTTTTGAAGTGTAAGTATAACTATACGTCTCAAATTAAAATTTCCTCTTTTCTTTAGAAAATTTTATATGACTTTTCGTCAGGTTATCCCATGTTCTCCACATACTTTTTATGTAATAATTTCTTCTCTAAATTTTCTCCGTTTTTAGAATCTTTTGTAGCTATAACACCATCAGCGGAGTTAGCTGCAAACACATCCATAACTCCGTGAAAAGTATCAATCTTAGCAGGGAATGTCATCCCATCAGGCCCAAATCGATTCTTAACGATGTGGATACGGCCTGTGTTCGATAATTTATCTTTAGTCTTTCTACTAACACTCATAATGAAGTCAGCGGTTTGAACTTTCTTATATGAATCACCTACACTATCTGCTTGAATAACTTCGTGGTCAATTGCTGCTCTATTCGTTTGTGTTGCTGTCCAAATTGGAATACCCATTTCACCACTCAATCCTCTAAGTTCCTCATAAATACCACCCAACTCTGCATATAAACCATCTCTACCTCTATCTGAAGATTTTAACAAATCAGCATAATCAATGATAATTAAATCAGGACTATACCCCATTGTTTTTAATTTCTCAATGTGAGCTGAAAGGGTTTTTGAAGATGCAAATTGTGGTGGATAGTATTTGATACGAACTCTACCTGGCGTATTCTTAATCTTACGAATAATTTCATCTTTCTTTTGCTTATGTTCCGATGTTTGTACGCCTGTAAGAATTGTGGTATATCTTTGTCCTACATAGTTTTCGGATAATTCCAAAGTGTAATGTAAAACATTCATACCCTTTTGAACTGCCGAACATGCAATCTTAGATAAGAACCAACTCTTACCTATGCCCGAAGGCGCCATTACAACACCCAATTCACCTGGTCCTAAACCACCATCCATTAATTCATCAATAACCTCCCAACCTGTTGATACGGAATTACGTTTTACATCTTCCATAATCAATTCAAAATTATCGATGTAATCCAATCCTAAATCATTTTCAACACCAACCTTAGATGCAGCGGTCATTGTATCTATGATTTTATCATATTGACCTGCTTTCAGTAATTCTACTGATTTTAAAAGTGCATCTTTTACTTTTTGGTTTTTAGCAAATGTAAGATATTCATTCTTAACATATGGTAAATCTTCAGAACCGACTTGTAAATATACGTGCTTTAATTGCTCAATAGTGGTTTGTTTAAGAACTTTATCTTCGATATCACCAACTTTAATCTTAAACACTTCCATTGTAGGAACTGCTCGATATTCGTTGAAATAAGACAATATTTCTCCAACAATCCATTTATTAGCTTCTGATTCAAAGAATGTTGGTTTAGTGATTTCGTTTACCTGTTCTAAAAACTTAACATCTGTGATAAGGGAAGCAACAACTTTAGATTGATACGATTGACCATATTTTACCAATGTATCTACTGCTTCCATTATGCTTTAACTTTTTTCTTTTTTGATTGCTTTTCTACTTGGTCGGTAGCTTGGTCGGCGACTTGGTCGGCTACTTGTACGGTCTTTGGTTTGCGAGTTGCAAGCTTCCATTCTGATTTTGGAATAAATTTCCAATAACCACCTTTTACTCTTTCTTCCGCATCGTTATCTGATACTCTGCGGATTTCATCTAATTCATAGCCCTTAGCTACTTTAATACATTTAATACACTTCATAGTTTTTTCTCCATGTTTTAATTTAAAAATTATTTTAATACCATTAAAATTTCAGATTCTCTTAATAGAGTATATTTTTCTCCATTGATTTTTACCTCATTACCCTGATGGTATGGTGGGAGAATCACTTCATCACCTTCGGTTACACTCATTGGAATCAATACTCCACTTTGTGTATAAATGCCGGGTCCTACTTTAATAACTTCTGCACGCTTTACATCTTCCAATTTTGCACTTTCTGGAATAATGATACCACCTGCAGTTCTATCATTTTGTTGTTCTAATTCTTTTAGGAGAACTCTATCTCCAATTGGTTGTGCTACTTTGTCTGCCATAACTTATTTTAAAATTTTGATAAATGTGAAAATGTTGATTGTAACCAGTCTAATACATTTGGGAATGAATCTAACATACGATGTTTCAATCCTAATTTAAGGAACTCTTGCTTCTCAAACTTCGTAATTGGTTCATCGTATCTATCCATAATTTTCATTCTAAGGTTACCACTAAACTCTGGTTCTGATAATTGCATCAATTTACGATTTCTTTCGCAGATTTCCAAATTATTTAAAAACAATTCATGTGCTTTTGTTTTCTTATCTAAAGTATTTACATATTCAACCATTGTTTCGGTTGTATGTGTAGTTTCTTCGGTAAGAAGTGGAAATGCTTTTATGATTGTTTTAGCTCCTAAACCTGTGATACCTTCAATACTATCTGATTTATCACCATCAATCATTCTGAAATTAATAAAGTTATGTGGGTGAAATCCATATTCCTCTTTAACCTCATCAATATTGTAAACTTTCTTTTTTGTTGGCGAATAAACCGATACATCTTTGTTTACCAATTGTAAAAAATCTTTATCGGAACTCATAATTATAACCTTCTCATCTTCTTTTCTAAGTTGAGTTGCTACATACCCAATAACATCATCAGCCTCAATACCATCATAAACCATTAGAGTTACAGGTAGGGCTGTTAATAGTTCAGCTAATCCAACCATCTGCCTTCTCATAGAAATTTGCTCATCTTCGGGATTCATATCCACAGTGATGGCACGATTAAGGCGGATTTTGTTTTTAGCTCTATCGGCTTTGTAGCCAGCGTAAATATTTTGTCTGCTTTTTGAACCACCCTTGCCATCGAATACAATGATACATCGGGTTGGGTTTAAAGTACGGATAGCGTAGCCGATACTTTTTAAAGTACCGACTATGCCTCCAATATGGTCACCATTATCGTTTAGATTTGGTGCGGTTGACCAAGAACGAATGAAGGTATTAAGACCATCAATGATTAGTGTTTTAGAATTCTTTTGTAAATCTCCAAAACTCTTATGTTCTTCATCTATTTGTTTTAGTATATCTAAATACTTCTTATTAATCTGACTCATTTGCTACATCCGTTGTTATATCAACTTCCTCTGAAGCGGAACTTTTATATTGTAA